>Ga0209721_1001077_pt1 | contig 21627 bp, 20 predicted proteins | sample TshhotsprinmetaG_FD_184139 | JGI IMG/M metagenome (GOLD analysis project Ga0209721, IMG submission 184139) | Hot spring microbial communities from South Africa to study Microbial Dark Matter (Phase II) - Tshipise hot spring metaG (SPAdes)... | ecosystem: Environmental > Aquatic > Thermal springs...
CGACAACAGACTGCGCATCAGCAAACGAGGCCGCGCCCGATGCCACCAAGCCAAACGCAGATGCGGCCAGCGGCCGGTAGCACGGCTGAGCGCGAACCAGCGCCGCCAAGTCCCCAAGTTTGCCGTGCTCGATGGCAAGCCTCTCCTTGGGGCCCAAAGTAAAAATCTCAAATATCGGCGCGCGACCTTTTCGCCCCTTGACGCAGTGAGAGCAGCCATCGGGGTTGGCATCGTAAATCACGGACGGCACCGAGCCAAGATGGCGCTGCAACTCCTCGCACTCATACTCGTTGGGCTCGCGCTCGATGCGGCAATGCGGGCACAAAGAAGGCACCAGGCGCTGCGCGCTTACCGCAGACAGCGCCGCAGACAGCGCGTTTGGGTCAACCTCCAAGTCCATGAGGCGAGAGACGGTCAACAACGAGTTGTTGGCGTGAATGGTTGACAGCACCAAGTGCCCGGTCAGCGCAGCCTGCACAGCAATACGCGCTGTGTCTGAGTCCCGGATCTCACCCACCAGGACGATGTCAGGGTCTTGGCGCAAGATGCTTCTCAAGGCCTGAGCGAAGTTGAGCTTGACGTTCGTCTCGCACTGCACGAACCCGTGGATCCTGTACTCCACGGGATCTTCCACCGTGATGATTTTGGACTCCAGGGGGTCAAACTCTTGCAAAACCCCGTAAAGAGTCGTCGTCTTGCCCGAGCCTGTTGGGCCGCAAATGAGAAACATGCCCTGGGGCTGCTCGATAAGCGCTCGAAAGACCCTTCGCACATCTTCCGGCATCAAGATGTCGTCGAGCCGGATCAAGTTGCGCTCCGCATCGAGCAAGCGGCACACGATCGACGCCCCGTAAATCGTCGGCAGCACCGAAATACGAACATCGACAAAACGCCCGCTTTCTTGCGACTGAAAGCGGATTTTGCCGTCAAACGGGATCAGGCGGTCAGAGGTGGGCAGCTTCGCTTTGACGCGCACCTTGTTGTCCAAGTCGCGCGCCACTGTGCTGTCGAGTTGGCGCAAGACGTGCATGCTCCCGTTGTGGCGAACGCGCACGATCATGCCGCCTTGCGTCGCCTCAAAGTGGATATCGGAAATATGCCGCTCAACAGCAAAAGTAAATACGTCGTTGAGCACTTCGACCGCAGCCCGATCCGACAGGGAAGTGCTGATGAAATAAGGCGGCTCCTCAAGTCTCTGATCTCTTTGCCGCTGAAAATCCAGTACTGCAGTCATGACAGCGCTCCAGAAGTTAACGCATGGCAATCAATTGCGAATTGCCCTCACGCAAATAGGCTTGATAGTGGTCTATCACTTTTCTGGCATAAGCAATCTTGGTAGACGCCTTGCCGTTGGGCCCCGCGTTATAGGCCCCCACGGCTTGGACGGTGTAGCCAAAGCGAGCCACGTTTTGCGCAAGGATCCAAGCGCCAACGTGGGCATTGGTGCAGGGGTCAAACAAAGACGCTCTAGTGATGCCGTAAGAGCGCAACAAAGGCAGCCACGCAGAGTTGATCTGCATCAGGCCGATATCTTCGGTCCCGTTGCGATTGAGTTTATTGACCGCCCGAGGATTGAAGGAAGACTCGACACGAGCAACCGCCTTGAGCAGTTCATAGGGCAGTCGCTGGTATTGGGCGGCAGCGCGCAAGCAAGCCTCGATGCGCGGCTCAGGCGCTGCTGCCTGCGCTGTCTCAAGCCCCAGCGTCAGGGCGGCGATACATGCGAGAAGCGTTGATTTGAGAAATGTTTTCACGCAACATCTCCCGAACTTTCTTGGCAAAGCCGGGGCCATGGAAGTCCAGCGCACCTAGGCTGTTGATCTGCTTGGGGGACAAGAGCCCCGCGACATTGGGATTCGTTTCCGCATAGCGGTCCTCGCTCAAGATCCCCTCGTGCTTGGCGGCCAGCAGCAGCCGCTCACCCAGCGCATCGGCTGCCAGCATCCCTTGCGTGAGCACCACCATCTTGTCTGGCGGCGCCACCATCACCACGGCCGGCGTGAGCTTGATCCCCAGCGCCTCGGAGTGCCCGAGATCTGGCAAGACCTCCTCGTCCTCGCTCATCTCAAAAATGGGCTTGCCTTGGCGCACAATGTAGCTAACCGTCAAATCGTGCTCTTTGACAAAGGTCTTGATAATGTTGTACTGGAGCCGGCAGTAGGAGCACTCTTCATCCAAGAACACCCATAAGGCCGCCTTCGTTCCGACAAACTTGATGGCGCTGGACTGGTTGGCAAGCAACTGGCGCCCCATGTCCATGCGCATCGCGTTGGCGATTGGGTAGCGGTTTTGCTCATCGAGCTCCACGTCCAGCGCGGCTCGCTCCCGAAAGACCTGGGCCACGTTGGAAGCCTTATCGATCATGACCCGTGTGGCCAGACGCCACTGGTCCATGTTCTCTGCCGTGGGGTTGTCCACCGTCTTCTCAAAGAGGTCCATGTAGTGCTTCTGGAACCACTTCACCGAAAACGTCGGCGGGGCCTCTTCCTTGGTGGCCTGAGGCTCCGGTGAAGCCACGACCGCAGGCGGGGGCGCAAGCGGCTCTTCCGGCATCTTTTCTTTCTCAGCAAGGGGCTGAGCCTCACGCCAGAACCAACCGCGCTGCTTTTCTCGCAAGAAGGCCTCGTAGGCAAAGAGAGGCATCGCCAAGGCCGCTGCGCTGACAAAGGCCACTGCCCGGGCGGGCCAAGACACTTGTGCGTTGAACACCGTCAACCTCCGCTCCACTGACACACCAGGAGATACTCGAACGCCGTTGGACTGTGCGAAGCAGCGCGCGCCCTGATGTAGGCTTGGGCAGCTCGCAAGATCTCTTGCGCGTACTGCTCGGGCTTGGCCGTCTTGCGCCTGAGCGCCCACGGCTCTTCAATTGTAACCCCGGCGCCGCGCGCCATCAAGTCGCTAACTGTCCCGTAGAGATCCGCGCGATAGTCAGCAAAGTCTTGAGAGCCACCGTAGACGCCTGAAGCCCAAAGATTCGCTCTGAGGCGCATGGCCTCAAAATTTCTGTCAGAGTAGCGATCCAGCGCCATGCGGAAAAACTGCAAGAACGCCTTGCCTTGCACCTTGTCCGGCATGTTTTCTTGCACAAACCGCCAAAGCGGAACCGCGGCTTCAGCAATCCCGCCTCCGAACGCCATGCGTAAAGCCTCTACATAAACATCCGGAGCCGACTTATACTCAATTAGATTGGCCGCAAGCCAATACAAATACCCTATTTTGGCGCCAATGTTGCCAGAGAAGTCCTTCGCATCGTAGAGGGCCAAAACCCTGGCCGCATCTTCTCTGGAGACCTCTCCCGTTTGCAGATCACGAATCACCGCATAGATGAGGTTGTACTTTGCCCGCTGATCAGTGGCCGCCCCCTGCAAGCGGCTTCTCTGCAGCGCCCGATTCTGGGGCAAAATCCCTAGCTCCATCATCTCCGCCGCAACCAGTAGCTGATCTCGCTTGCCTCGCCCGAGATCTTGCATCCACTTGGCGCGAATACGAGCGTCCCCAGAGCGAATCGTGGCGCACGCAGCCGGCTCAGAAGGAGTCCGCGCGGCCGAAAGCGGAGAGGCCTGCGTCTCAATCCCGGTCATCAAAAACAGGAGCGCGCAGCAAGCGAACTTCAGGCTGAGTAAGCTCGTTGTCATCTTTGCCTTCTTTGTCGGGGAGATGCGTCCAAGAGTCGTCTCGCCTCCTGCCCCGAAATCGACGTTTGGCGGGCCGATCGAATCCTTCATCATCGTCACCAAAATATAAAAATGCCGAAATCCCAATTGCCAACAAAAGCATAAGGATGGCAATAATTGTCGATGTGTTCATTTTTGCCTCTCAATCGCTTGGGCAATCTTCCATCTTGAACGGCATCTTGTTGGGGTTCGAGTCGTCATAGCACTGCCTAGCGCCGCTAATCGCTGAGCCATAGCCAATAATCGAGTTGGCATTGTTGAGAATGCTGTCGCTGGTCTTATCAGCCGCCACCCTGTCCGACAGTTCTGGTATAGCAGAGCCGCCAACCACAGTAGCCTGAGACATGCGGTTCTCAATCACCCCGTATCGTGCCTGAGGGTTATTCGGGTTGATGATACCAGAGTCAATCATCGCATCGATTGCCTCTGTCATATCAATACGAGACCAGTCTACATGCGCCAATTCTTCTACGGTAAAGCCGCTGCAGTTCACCATGCATTTCCTTCGGTTGTAGCCATTTCTGCCGGGAATAAGGCCTTTTGTAATGATCTCGGTTGCAATCACCCGCGCAACGATGGACTTGTAGCAGCAGTAGAGTTTTCGTTCTTGCAAACAGCCCACCAAGGAGGCTTTCTTTGAGCAACAAGTACCGGCGAAAGCGCAGAGCCGCCAGCGCTGTTGCATTCCCCATTCGTACTCCTCTTTCTTGCATGCAAAGACAATCGAGACAATGAAGCGAGCGATCATCCAGTAAGTCATCGCCGCCTCGAACGCGGGACTGAGCTTGACGACCCCGCCCTCCGTTGTAAACATCGTGCCCGCCAGCTCCGAACTTATGCTCTTCACAAAAGAATGAAACTGGTCCATGAGCATCTGCTTGAACTGGGCAATCTGATTGCCGATGCTGCCAAACCAGCTTTGCGCTTGCGTCACTTTCTCGGCTGCATCCACACCTGTTGTCAAAGGAGTCGCCCCCGCGCCCGAGCCCGCAGAGCCAAAAAAACCATCCAGCGCCGACGAAACAGGCTTGGTAATGTTTTCGGAAATGAAAGAGCTGGCCTCGTTAATGGCCGAGCTGAAGGTTCCCTTGATGGTGCTGGAGATCTCGCCGAAGAACTTGTCGACCGTGTTGTACGCGTCTCCAAGGCCGACGGCATTGGCCATCTTTGCAAGCTGCCCGGTCTCTGCCAGCTTCTTTCCAAGATAGTAGACTTGGAAGTACTTAATCCATGTTGGCGCAGCCCCGGCTTGCTTGAGGGCTTCCTTGCAGCAGTCGCCGTCCACTAGGGTTGCTGTTGTTGCCCCCTTGCCAAGGTTGACCGCATACGAACAGAAGAGCTGCTTGCCCTTGAAAACCTGCAAGGTGCATTGCTGATCGACATCGGTCGGCGGCTCATCAGTCTCGGCGCAACTCATATCGTATTTGATATGGTTGATCGACTCCATGTAGCCTGCGGCCTCAGCAAATGAAGCGTCATGCTGACCGCTCAAATTCGGCCGGTGACATTGGGTGCCCAAACAGCGCATGCCACCATTGCAAACCTCGACATAAACGTCGGACTCAACGTTGGCGTTTCCCGGGTTTTCGTCTTCTTTGAGACAGTTGTAAGCGTAATTCTGGTTGTAGCAAACCGCAGAAAACACCCCAATGCGGCGATCATCCGAGCACATATCCAAAGAGGGCACGCGGACGCATTGGCTCAAAGGCGTGCCATCGTCGGCCGTTTTGTAGCCACAATCGGAGCCGTATTTGATCGTGCCCCCCTCCACCGACTCATAGGTGATCTGATCTCTGGGGTCTGGCTGGTTGCACTCCAGAAGCGGCCCGCCCGAGGCCGCCCAGCACATGCGAGGCATGCCGTAGTTGTCGTTGACGATCTCTGTCGTCGGGTCACCCCCGCCGGTGGGTTCGGCAGGCTCCTCGTAGTCAACCGCATTGGCACGAGTGGCAACCCAAGGCGCAAGCAGATCGACGATGCCGCTTGTGGGCAGCCCCTCGCCGAACGTCACCCCGCTGATCGTCATGGTCGATGGCGCATTGGTGCAGGTAAGCGTCGGGCGCTTGCACAGGTTGTCGCGCAGCATTTTGAGGTACAGGGGGCAGCCCGCGATTTCGTTGACTGTGACCATGTACACGTTGGCCGCAACCGTCATCTGCGACAGCCCCCCGCCTGTCGCGGTGCCCTGCATCGCCCAGTTTTGGTCCGGAACTCCAAAATGGCTCACAGAGACCGTGCCACCATTGGCAGAAGCCCCCGCAACGGCGTACTCTTTTGGGTTGCCGCCAAAGGGCGTGTGGATCTGCTCCAGCCACGTAACATCACACCCCTCGGGCTCTGGGTTGGTTGAGCGGTCACCCCCAAAGACGGGGAAGTTCTGCAAGTTCACATCGCCCGTAACATTGATGGCCTCTTTTTGACAAACCGTGGTCGACGGTGTGCCCGGAGGCGATCCCACAGGCGGGGGGATGGTCACGGTGCGCTTGCGCCAGGCGCGCACCGTCAAAAAGACATGCTGCCCCACCGACGTGATACCAAACGCGCGCTGCATGTTCGAGCAGCCATTGGGCTCAAAGGCACTTAAAACCGCCCGAGAGCAGACGTTGATGTTTTCTGGGACCTTGCGGTTGAGCGACTTGTTCACGCGCGAGGCGGGAACGCGGTAGCAGCTCGCGCTCAAACTCTGAGCTGCGGTGCTGCTGCCGGCGTTGAGCCCCTTGAACGCTCCGAGCTTGATCTGGTTGTCGTCAAAGAGCGCTTGGTTGTTTGAGACGTTGTTGTACATCGGGTTGACCGCATCGCGCTGAGCCAGAGCCGCGTCAGGGAAAGCGGTCGAAGAAAACATCGAAATGATGTTGGCTCCTGGTGTGCCCGGGCACCAAGTAATGGACTGGCCGTTGTCTGCGGTGAGGGTGCAGCTCGGCGGTGGCACGACCGGACAAGTCCAGCCGTAGACCTGCGGATCGATAAAGTGGTGCACCGCCTTATAGGCGTCAGCCACCAGTACGATTTGCTCCGTACCTAAGGGCGGCGTAAAGACAATGGTCGGTGTCCAGCGATCCGAAGGGGAGCCGTAGCTCACGATAGAGCCTGCGGGCGCCTCGTAGGTTGCCCCGCCCACCCGATAGAGCAGCTTCAAGTTGTAGGGGAAGTAGGCCTGGCGCTCCGCGGGGAAGGCAAAGGGGTTGTGGTCATATTGAATGGCGCGCGTATCCGAGACGAAGTCCGTCCAGTCTCCAGGTTCGGCGCCGAAAAGTGCCACAGAGAGCTTGAGCGGCTCGCCCCGGTAGACCGACGGAGTAAACGTAAAGCGCTCTTTGTCTTGAGCCGGGCACGTTGCGGCTTGCCCATTGCGAATGCACGATTCGGTCTGTCCAGGCAACGCTGGATCGCTCACGCGCGTGTAGTCAAAGAACGTGATGGATAAAATCCGGTGTGCTCGATCCGTAAACGCCGCGGCAGGATTGAGTTTTTCCACGATTTCGAAGTCCGTGCGCTGGCAGCCGTTTCTTTTGAGGCGGTTGCGCACGTTGTACTCGGCGTTGGACTTGATCAGCTCGGGGTTGTCGTATGTTGCGCCGAAGGTGGCCAAAATACGTTGGCCCTCGGCCCCACCGAAGCCTGGGAAAAGCTCATCGGCGCCGATTTGGTTGGTCGAGCCAGAGCGGCGCGAGGTCGAGATCCCGGGGTTTTCGGCAAAGCCGCGGACGTTGGCGCCAAAGAAAGCGTCTCCGGCAAGCTGGCGTCCACGCTGGGCCTCGTTGAGGGTCTGGGAGTCTTCTGTCCTGAAGTACTTGTCTGCTGCGGCCTGCGCGCGTTGTGCATCCATCGCGGCCTCATCGGCCGTGGGGCCAATTCTGACCGGAACCGCGGGCGCCTCGGTGTTGTATCGCAGATCAGGCGGGGTCGCTGGCGCGTTGTTTTTTCTTGCCCCCGCAGCATTGTTGCGCAGCCGAGAATCCTTTTCCAGCTTATTTTTCCACTGATCTTGCGTGATCGTGACGGTCACGGGCTGGGCTGACGCGCTCAGCGGCATCCACACCTGCAGCGCGGCCAAAAATATTCCCACGGGCGCGGCAACGAGCCGTTTTCTAAAAAACTCTAGCATTGCGCATTCCCCAAAAAATCACGCATTTTCATTGAAGCCCAGGAGTCAAGCCAAAGCAACAATCGGTCCAGCGAAAGACCATGTAGGAGTGGTCTTCACCAGTTCCGGGGACATTTCTCCACATCCCCCAGCCGGCCGTTGGGTATCCTGTGGGGTGGGTGCACTGCATCAGCTGGCTGTGATAGTTTGCCAAGCGAACCTGTCCATCGACGTTTTCTTGCTCCGGCGTGTTGTCGGTCGTCTCCGGAGAGGGGGCCACCATTTGCCATCGAAAAGCGTCCTTGCGCAGGATGAAGCGAACCTTGCGCTCGCAGATGTTGGACTCCCCAACCGTGTCTTTGACAAGACCCAGGCGGTGAAGCATGGCAAAAGCTCTGACCGAGATGAGTGAGGTCACATCGACCGAAGACAGCCCGCCGTTGAAACCATTCATCGGATAGATTGGGCCCCAGTTGCCAGCAATCCAATGAAGGCGATTGATGGGTTTTTTGGTCGTGGCCAGAGCGGCCACTTCGATGGGGGTGGCTGCAAGTGTGATCGGGTTGACCATGAAGGCCAGCTCGGGGTTGAGGAACATCGTGTAGCGCCCAATGGCATCGTTCCAGTTGGGAAACAGGATGTTCATGTGCAAAATGTCATAATCGAAAAGTCCCTCTGGCGCACACGCAGAATCATCCAGCAGCTTGAGCATGTAGATGAGCGGTGCGCTGTACATGGTCCAATTGCGGAATGCCACCTCTTCGTTGGTTGGGCCAAGGTTGGCGCCAGCCTTGAGCCAGTCGACCGAAAAGCCGCTGAGCTTTTTCCCGCCCAAAGAGGCAAAGCACATGGGCTGACGGGTTACGTCAATGAGGCGAGAAGGAGCCCAGAAGCCCACATGGAAACCTATTTTTGGAAACTCTCCCTTGGCAAGGTTGCCGCTGCACTTGCAAAGCACCTTGCTGTAGGCGCCCTCAGGACGGTATCCGGGGCCGTTTTTCATCGTTGCGCCCGCCACCCTTATGGGGAACATGCCAGACCAGCAAACATCCCCGAACATGTTTTCCAAGAAGTTGTAGCGACTGCACAGCAGGCTCTTGCCGGTGGTTTTCCCCGGCGGCTTCTCGTTTGGGGTGTCTAGCGTGGGGTGCGGCGGGTTGGGCGCCGGCGGCAGCGTCGCTCCAGGCGGGAGTGTCTGGCCCCAAGAGGGTGGCGCTGCCGCCAGTCCTATGGCCAAGGCGACGATGGTGTGGCAGAGCGTGCGCAAGATCATAGAACCTCCGCAAGGAAACCTGCGACTTCAGTCGAGGGTTGTTTACGGCGAGCGAGTAGCGCGAGAGGGGTTGCGTCGCGAGAGGTCGACCTCAGTAATGACAAAGCGGTCCCCGCTTTGTTGCAGCACCGATGGAGTAGCCCGGACACCAAAGCCCTGGGCAAACGCTGGCCACAGGGGCCAAGCCCGGCAAGGTTGCAGCAATTCTCCTACAGAATAAATACTCACGCGCCCCACAAAGAAAACATCATAGGCGCACGCCCCCTCGGAGGCGGGTTGGCCGATGAGGTCTTTGGCCCATCGCAGCTGCTTGGGGTCGCTCGCGTCGATAACCAGGATGGACTTGCCGATGGGCTGGTGCTGCAGAGGATTGATGCTCTGGCCTTGCCGCGCCAAGACGATGGGCTCACCTTGTGCACCTTCGGCCACCATATCTTCTGGGATCAAGACGGATGGCGTGTGCTCAAAGCGGCGGTCCCGCTGTGCACGCGGCAGGCTCACGCCTGGGTCGACCTCCCCGCTCAAGAGCGACTGCTCGATACGGCCTTGGTAGGCAGCCCAGTCGAATTTGGCGGCTTCAGCCTGCAGCAGATCGATGAGATCTGGCTCATCGATGGGGTACAGGGGGCCGGCCAAGAGGGGCGCGCCGAGCTTGCGCACGTGGGCTTGTGCCTGAGTCAGGCTCATGTCGCCCCGCGTCTCCCACCAGCGGCCCTGCTCGTCCTTGACCAGGAAGGCCGGAACGCTCTTGACGCCCAGCGCGCGAAACATCGGGGGATCCACCTCGATGATCACGTAGTCTTGGGCGGGGTCTGGGAAGAAGCGTCGAAAGTAGGCAATGGTCTGCGCAACCTTCTTGGGCTTGAAGCCGCGCAGCACAAAGCGGACTTTTTCTGGGCCGTAGGCGGCTGCCTGGGCAAAGAGCGCTCGCAGCGAGGCATCGGGCATGCTCGCGCTGATGAGCACCTGGATGTCGTACTGGGAGTCGTCGCGCTGCAGGCGCGGAGCGGGCGAGGCCTGCTCCATTTTGCGCTGCAATTCTTGCTTGATATCAAAAAAGCGGTCTGGCGTAGCCGATGATAAGCCGCTGATCGACAGGGCCAAAGTAGCGAGAGTCAAAGCTCTCACGCTCCGACCCATACGCAAAAAAAGTCCCTTCTGGCACAAGATAATTGGCATCGAAATCTCCGACACCCTTGCCCGGAATGGATTTGGCAAGCCAGAGCCGATCCAGATGAGCCCATCGAACGTAGAGTTCGGTGCCCTCAACCCTGATCGGGTCTTGAGGCAGAGCCATCACCAGCTTGATGGTTTTTTGGCCTGCTCGCGGACCGACTTTATATCCTGTATCAGGAAATCGAAATACCACGTAATCGCCAACTCTGGGCGGGTGAGTGATACGATAGTCTATCACGTACACCAAAGATGGCAAGCAGCTGGGCTGCCCGAGCAGGCGCTGCAAGTCTAGGCCGAGGCGCCACGGCGAGAGCATGACCGCCCCCACCGCTAGCACAAAGCCGGCCCAGCCGATGGCCACGAGCTTGACCCAGGTGCGCCGCGAGCCAGCAAGCCACAGGGCTTGAGCCCGCTGCGAGATTTCAGCGGCCCAAAAGGATGGCTTTCTCATCGTCCGTGATACCCTTTTGTGACTGCGCCTCACGTAACTCCAGCTCAATCAACTCTTTGGTCTGCGGGCATTCTTCCTTAAGTTCTAGAGCCGAATGAAGGCGATCGAACATTTCCAGTCGATACGACTTCCAGCCCATATCATCGTTTGAAGAGGACTCGTAAAACGACCCCACCCATGCGATGGGAGCCAGCGACCGTTCAAGCCGTTCGCACGGCCCTTTGCCGCTGAACACATATACACCAAAGCCTCCGACAGCGATCATGAACGGAAGCAAGAGGGGTTTCCAAATCCCTGCATCAGACATTAGCCGTTCTCCCGAATAAACGTTTCAATAGCCTCAATAGGGTCCATTCCTGCTTCAATGGCATTGATAATCGGTATGCGCTCATGCGGCGTCGTTGAGTACAGCACCTGGGTGAATCGATCCACCACAAGGCGATAAACCCCGTAGCCGCCGTCGTTGAGCACCATGAACTCTGAGTACTTGCCCGGCGAAGTGTGCACACTTTGCATCTGACCGAACACGGCTTCTGGCGCAATGAGTTTTTTGCTGTCGCGCACCCGCTCAATGGATTCTGAGTTCTGCTTCAAAATGATCTTGAAGGCCGAGTTGGCTGCGATGGCTTGGCCGCTTGGCGTGTTGTAGAGGTCGGCAATCGATTGCGTGACGATGATGGCGCTGCCGCCGTACTTACGAAATCGCCGGTAGGCGTGTTCGATGAACTTGGCCACCATCGGGTCGTCCAGCAAGTCCCAGGCCTCATCGATGATCAGGATCTTGGGCCGATTGTCCTTGGAGAGGTACATCTCGCGCTGGATGGATGCCACCATCTGCATGAGCACGACCTGCTGCAGTGTGCGCCGGCTCTTGAGTTCTTCGAGCTCCAAGACCACGAAGTCTTTGCTGAGGTCAACGTTGTTGACGCCGTCGAACCAAAAGCCCATCGAACCCTGGTGGGTGTAGCTAAAGAGCTGGGCACCAACGTCCTGCATGCGCGGGTCGGGATGGTTTGTGAAGTACTGGGCGACAGCGGAAATCGAGGCGTTGTCGCCCATCGCCCCCCAGACAGCCTTGATACCCTCCTCGATGCGCGAGAGCCGGTAGTCGTCCAGCCCTTCCACGGGGGCGGCCATTTTCTCGATGATCGACTGCAGCATGGGTGCGTCGTCATCGATGTTGGTGACGTGGGTAAAGGGGTTGATGCAGATGCCGGAGGTGTCGCTGAACTCGATGAACTCGCCGCCGAGCACCTTGGCGAGCTTGTAGTAGCTGCGCCCCACGTCGATGACCCAGACTTTGGCGCCTTTGCTCAAGTAGTTGGCGATGATGTCCTGGGTGAGGAAGGATTTGCCCGAGCCGGACTCCGCAAAGATCACCGCGTTGTAGTTCGTTGAGGAGTCGTAGAGGTCGAACGAGGCGATTTGGCCGCGGCGGCTCATGTGCAGCATGGCGCAGCCTCTGGAGGCGTTGCCTTTCCAGTCCGCGATGATGGGCAGCAGTGCCACCGCGTGGCTTGAGGCCATGGTCGAGTAACGAAAGAGGTTTTGGATGGAGTCTTTCGTCGGAGCCAGCGGCAAAGCGTTGTAGTACGCTGGCAGCACGATGCGACGTTCTTGGCGCATTTGCAGGCCAAGGGACGGGAAGTACGTCTCGATCATGGCGGCGGTGCTTTCGACCCGCTCTGCGTCCTTGTCAAACAGAACGACCTGCAAACAGACCTCGAAGAGTTCTTCGCCCTCTTCGATTGCGTCCACAATAATGTCCGTATTGACCTTTTTTGCCGCCAGCCGGGGAATGAAGCGCATGAGCGGGCCAAAAGCCTGATAAGTCGCAATCATCGACTTGCGCTTCATTTCTGCAACTTTGTCTGGCTGCTTGGGGTGGTGCAGCGACAGCGTGATCATGTAGGGGCAGCGCATCTGGTTGTTGATGCCCATGTGGTCGCCCTGCATGAGGTAGCCCAAGGACAACGCGGCCGATGCGGGCAAGGCCTTGACCCCCATGACCTTGATGTAGCCTTTGTCGTTGATGCGCAAGTGGTCCAGCCCGACTTCGATGCTGTGGCCGGGCAGAGCGAAGGACTCATCCAGCGGCAGCACATCGCTGATGTTGATTTGCTCTGGCGCACGATCTGGCGCCCAAAGCGCAGACATCAGGTAGCCGTAGCGCTGCGCATCCACGGGCTCAGTATAGATCCCCGCGGAGCGCAGGGAGTCTTGCATCTTGGCGCTGAGGTTCGCAAAGGCGTCAATATCTGCCTCGGAAGGCTTTTTGCTGTATGGAGCCTTGATGGAGATGAGCAAAATGCGATCGTGCAAAAGCTGCCCGGAATTGGGCAGAACGGGCGTGTCGACCGCCTTTTCCAAAAACTGGGTTCTCTTTCGATAGAACTCCGAGAGAAAGTTGATGCTTTCTTTTTGCTCTAGTTTGTGAATGCCGCCGATGCGATCCTTCTCATAAGCGAGAACGAACCTCGAGATGGAGGGCAACGCCAGAAGGTGAAACTGCAAAAACGCGCCGGGAGGCAGTCCGCACTGCAAAGCGCTCTTGAGCATCGTTGCCCGAGAGGCGTCTGCGCCGATCATGGGGTCGGCCTCGAGAAGACAGCCGAAGTAACCATCCTTGAGCAAAAAAATTCCGTGCTCTTCGTCGTAAGCGAGCACTGGAATGAGTTCATGCATTTTCATGCCATCCCCTTTATTTGTTTTGCAGAGAAACCTTTTGGATTGCGTCGATATAACGCTGAGTCATGTCTGCTTGATAGTTTTCAGGCATGGCAAGCACCACTGACTTCGGCAGCACAAGGTATCCCTCCTTGGCCAGCTTTTTAGACTCGTCTTCAAGAACGCTGCTGTAAATATCCAGCGGGCTGCGCGAGCCGAAGTCACGCACGTTGACCAGTTTTGCTGCTTCTGCGCTGATGCGGTCTAAGTTGACGACCGCAATAGGGCTGGCATCGGTTTTTGCTGTCTGTTCGGTGGCAAAGTAGCCTGCTGCGTCCAGCCCAAAAACTACAGAAACTGAGACCAGCAAAGAAATCGCTGCTTGCAAAAGATAGTGAACGATCATCAGCGGACCTCCAACGAGTCTTTCGTCAGGGTATCAACGAAGATTTGGGCTGCTGAGCCAACGATGCTGTTCCAAGCGCTTTCCCGAACCTCGATGACAACAGGGATGGAGCCGTTGAAATCGCCAAAGGCAACGTCTTCGATGACACCAATGCGGTCAATGAGACCAAGCTCCATGGCCTGCTGGGCGGTCCAGATCTCGCCCGTATCGATATTCTTGTCCCGCGTCGCGCTGCGCCGCTGCTTGACCTCTTCGGTGAAGATGTTGCCCATCTTGGTCACGATGTCGCGCGCCTTTCGCTCATCATATTCACTTGCGGGCATAAAAGGGCTGAGCATCGCTTTATAGGGGCCCGAGGCGTATGCCGTGTGCTTGATGCCGATGCGCTGCATCAGGTCGGCAAAATTGGTGTAGGTGATGATCGCGCCGATGGAGCCCACGAGCGAGTAAGGTCCCGCCAAGATCTCGTCGGCTTGAATGGCAATCATGTACGCGGCCGAAGCGCACAGACGCTCGCACACTGCAATCACCTTCTTTTCCGGGTGCTGGGCGCGCAAGAACTTCAGGCGTGCCTTGATGCGCTGAGCCATCGTGGGGTCCCCTCCTGGAGAGTCAACGGAGAGGATGACCGCGGGCGCGGGCATGGTAAAAGCCTTTTCCAGAGAAAGCGTCAAGGCGTGCAAAGAGGTCTTGGGCCCAATTTCGCCCCCGATGCGCACCACGGGAATGGCCTTGGCGCTCGATGAGGGCGAAAGGGACGCTGGCTGAAGCAGCCCAAAGAGCGCAGCAGCCCCCAACACAAGCACCGTGACCCACATCAGGCGGCGCCATCTCCTGGAGCGCTTTTGGCGCTGCAGCTCGTTGAGCTGGGCTTGGTAGTAGGCGTTTTGCAAGTCGCTCATCGTTTTGCGCGAGAGACCCCGGCATTCAGGCCGGGGAGGTAGATCGACTGGCGCCGAAGGCGCCTTTTTCGGACTGCTTGCGATCGGTCAGGCGGATCACAAAAGGCAGCAGCCGATGCACGCGCGCACGACCGCTTTCCAGGATTTTCCTGGCGCGCTTCTCACTGCAAGGCATCAGCGGCTGACCGCTGCGATCCAACACAAAAACCGACACAAATCGTCCTTCAGAAAACACCGCAAACCGTGCGGACAGGCCATCTACTTGCTCAACTTTCGCTTCGCAAGCCTCACCCTTTAGGGCGGGGTGATTGGCTTCGCCACCTGGGGAGCCACGAAGGGAGCGGGCAGGCCGGCTTCGCGGTCTTGCATGGTGTTGACGAACGGGACGGTGCTTTCTTGTCGAACGTCGCGCTCGCCGAACTGCCAGCGACGCGGAGAGACTTCAACGAAGACATAGCGCGCCCAGTGTAGCCGATCAGAGCCGTCAACCCATGGTGCAATCCAGATGCGAGCGACTTGCGAGCCGCGGCGCAGCGGCACGGTCACACGCTCGCCCGGCACGCTCAAGCGCGGTGGTGCTACCAGCTCTTGCACCCGGCGCTCGGAGGCGCTGGCCGCATGGTCGAGCTTGACCACATCGCTGCCCTGGGGCTTCCAGGCCTTTGGGGTTTTGCCGTCCAGAATTTCCGCTGGAGCCGCATGGGTCTTTTTGTAGACCTCAATTGGCGTCGGGCAGCCGCCCTCTTCTTTGCAGGCAAAGGTGGATTCCCCGACGTTCATCGTGGAAGCGCAGCCGTGCAGGAGTGCCGCGCTGGCAATCAAAGCAACAAAGGAGTAGCGCATAGTTCAGTCAAGCCGTTGGGTTTAAGGGGCGGTGGCGCGCTGTACAGCACCGCGCACGAGTCCCTCGATGCTGCTCAAGGGGTTGTTTTGTTGCGGCTCGGGTGGGCGGCCAAACGTCTGCCCGCTTTGCCACGCCGGAGCCGGCGCGCCGCCGCCCGGTGCGCCGGGCAGAGCCGCCGGCGCATTGGTAGGGGCCCTGTTCGCCTCGGAGGGCTGCAGCGCAGGGGTTTGTTTGTCTGCTTTCGCGCCTGCGTCCGCCTTGAGCAGGGCCGAGCCGGACGAGTCCATTTGTTCCAAGCGCGTGGAGCCCTTCAGAGGCAAGCTCGCCCCTTGCGTGACGACGATTGTTGCTGCCTCGCCGGCAGAAATCTCGATGACGGGGAAGGTCTCTTCTGCCATCTTGAGATAGAAGCGAGCGATGGAGTTGGCCGCAGAGGCAAAGCCGCTGGTCACGCCGTTTTCCATGATGTTGCCCAGATCCGGGTTTTGCCACTGCATGCGAGCGCCCGGGTTGATGTTGAGCTGCGGCACAGGCGAGGGGCTGGCCTGCCCCGCAATGCCCGCGAAGACCCCGCCGAGGAGAGCGCGAGCAATCATGGCGCCTTGCTTGCTCACCAGGCGCCCCGGGACGCCCACCTTGCCGTCGCCACCCACTACGAAGGCATTGAAGGTCGTCTCCAGCACCTTGCCCTGCCCGGTCACGCACGCCAGCGCCTCAGCGCGCAGGATCGCGCGCTCAGAAGACATTTGGCCGTAGCCCGAGCCGAGCAAGAAGCACTCGCGCACGTCAATGGAGGCGAAGTTGGGCAAAATCGCTTCGCGCTTGACTCGAAAGACCACCGGAACCGGGTTTTGCTGCGTTGCCATCGAAGTTGGCATATCGACCCCCGTGAGCAGCACAGCCGAAAACATGCTGCCTGCGGGCATGAAGACCGTTTGCTCCTTGCCCTCTTTGAAGGATCGCTCGTACTCTTCTTTGGCCTTGGTGCGCTCGTTCTGATAGTCGAATTCTTGCCCCTTGGCATCGGTGGCGCGAATCTTGATGATGCGCTCGGGCTCTGGCGGACGCGCTTTGTCAGACTGCGCAGCATCTGCTGCGGCCGTTGATGCGGGAGCAGTCCCGGGGGCGGGCGCGCCCGGCGTACCGCCTGCCGCCCCAGCGGTCCCTGGTACCAAAGGCTGCGGCAAGGGCGTCTTGAGCGTCAAGTCCGGCTTGCCGCCGGCCTTGAAGGTCGGCACTTGAGCCGATTGGGGATCGATCGGGGTTGCCCCAAGCGGCGTGTCGAGCGGGCGCTGAGAGGCGGTTTTTTCCGCCTCCTCCAGGCGACGGCGCAGATCTGCCATGTCCTGGTTTTGCTTCTCCATCAGTTGGCGCGCGTTGTTGACCGCGTCGTTGGACTCCTCCAGGCGTCGACGCATCATCTGCAAGTCGGCTGCCAGCTGCTCGATGCCAGTGACCTTATTGTCCCGAAAGATGGTCACATCAGGCTTTTCGTCTAGAACCCGCTTATTTTCTGAACGCTTTTGCTGCAGGCCGCCAATAATCATGGACACGGCGACAACGCCCAAAATTGCGGCCGTAATGATGCCGTAGCGCTTGATCTTGACCTTGTTGGCCGCGCCGAGATCAGCAAGACTCTTAACCATGCGGCACCTTACTTGGAGATGGTTGAGCGCACGCGCCGGTCGCCCTCAGACAGGAAAGTCTGGGGGTTGGGGTCCACCTGTTTGCGCGAGACGATAAAGACAAAAGTAGACTGCCCCGCAGAAACTGTATCCAGCGGGAAGAAGGAAACGGCCTTTACCCCGTCCCGATAAAACACCCCCTCATTGAGGGCGATGGTGCGCTGCCCGTCGTTGCGCAACTCATAGCGGTAGACGTCGAGGTAGTAGCCCTGAAAGACGACGTCCGGGATGATGGAGACGTCTTCGAGCCGGGCCACCCCAGCTTCGAGCGGAACAGGATGAAAGCCGGGGATGCTGCCTTGGATGGCGCCCACCATGATTTGCGTGAGCCGCCCCTCGTGGTCAGCGGGCGTGTCGGCTGTTGCTGCTGAGGGGTTTTGCCCCTGCTCGGTCAAGGACAGTTGGCCAAGGGCGCGGAAGTTCTCGATCTTGACGAGGATGTTTTGTCCGGGAATGCCGCGCACCGGCACTACGGTCATGCTGATGGTTTGAGAGGGGTTGGCCTTGTCGAAGATATAGATCCCAACCGGCTCGCCATCTTTGGGCATAAAAAACACTTCGCTGCCCACGATCTTGTGCGCGGCGTTGCTGATGTCGACCAAGACCGGATCCGCAAAGGGCGTGCTGATGCGGTTGAGGTACGAGGAAGACAGGCGCACCACTTCGTTGATGCCAACGCGGGTGTGCAGCACGAAGGGCTTGAGGCTGGGCTCATCGCCCTTGAGAGCAGGCAGCCGCCGATCGTCGATCGCAGGATCCGGGGGGCTTGCGGCTTGCGCGCGCGAGGCAGAAGCGGGCTGTGAGGCTGTGCTGAGCACCGTTTGTTTGGCCTCGCCCTTGAGGCGAATGATCGCCGCAGGCGGCTCTTCTTTGGCCTGGCGGGTATCTGCGGCGTCCTTGCTTTCATTGGCTTGGCGCTGCGCGGGCGCTTGCGCAGGCGCGAACAAAACGGGCGGTGTTGAGGCCGCAGGAGCCGACTCCTGCGCATCTTCGGGCTGCAGAGTCACACCCGGGAATGGGGGCATAGGCGCGCTTTGCGCGAGCACCGCCGTCGAGCACAAGGCGGCCAGCGCAGAGGCAACAAAGGATTTACGTTGGATCATGTTTGGCTCGCACTCAACGTTGGGTAGCAGGCGCAGAAGGCACAGAAGGCGCTGCTGGATCAGACTCGTTTTTCACGAGATCCTGATGGTTCGCAGAAGGCGTGAAAATCATGTCGCCACGATCAAGAATGACTTCTTTGGCCACCTCATCTGGCGTCATTTCTCGCTGCTGCAGGGGCTTTGCGTACTCGGGCAGGAGGCCCATCTTGCCTTTGTGGCGAGACAGCAGCGCCTTCAGGCTGTCAGGCACCGTGCCTTGGTAGGACTTCATGTGCGTAATGATTGGCCGCCCGGATGCGATGCCAACCGAGACCTCATAGACCAGCGACGTGTTGCGATTGATGCCTGCGCCGCGCAGCATGTGAGACCCCAAAACAAACACCCTGTCCGTAGAAGCTTCATAGGTCACGCTCACCGGGACAAACACAGACACCACGCCCGCTTGCCGGTAGACCGGATCGTTGACGATTTGCAAAGCCTGCTCACGGAACTCTCGAAAGACCGATGGCGAAAAGAAAGTCGACAACTCATCGATCACTGCAGGCGCCGTCGCCGGCTGCAGGCTGGAGGTCATGGTTGCGACATACAGCGCGATGGAGCGCTTGTAGTCGGGGTTTGCCGATCGCGCGCCGATTTCGGCCTCAGCCCCCATCCCCACAGGAATAATGCGCGTGACGACCTCGCGCGAAGAGTGCAAAAAGAAAAAAGAGACGGCCAAAACGCTAAGAAACAGATTCGCCAGGGCAAGCAAGTAAACCAGCTTGCGAGACCCCGACAGGTCCGCCAGATATGAAGACAGCTTCACTCGTCAACCTCCCTTTCAAGGCCGGACTCGAACATTTTATTCATCGAGAAGATTCCGACCCACCACGTAGAATGGAGCAAAAACCCCCGCATATTCGATTGCTTGACTCTGGAGAAGAACCACACGAACAGCACTGGCAGGACAAAAGACAGCAGCGTCATGTCCCACATGAACAAGACAGAAAAAATGGTCAGCGACGGCAGCATTTCGTCCGCTTCCCAAAAGAGAAAGTGCGGCGGGTCGTCCACCACCATCGACGGAATTGGCGTCAGTCTCATTTTGTCTCCCCGTAAGCATGAATCTCGATACGCGTGACTCCATCGGAGTGCAAGGTGTAGCCAGAGCGCAAGAAGCTGCCCACGCGCAAGCCGCTAGAGCGCGCCGCCGGCAGCACAACCTCGTCATAGAGCCTGGAGAGCGATTCGAACTCTCGCTCAGAGCCCACCACGAAACTCACGACATAGTGCCTTGCGTCAGCGCGCAACAAAGAAAAAGCCCGCCGAATGGGACGGTCCTCGCCCTGCTCGAGCTGATGAAGCAAGAAAACAACCTTGTCTCGCGTGCTCAAGTGCGCAGGATCCTGCCGAGCATCCTCGGGCGACTGTGTTCTGGAGAATTTCACCCCTTGAGTCCAAACCACAGGATGCCCGGGGCTCAAGGCTGACAGATCTTCCTTGACTCCGTAGACCGGCCCCATTTCCGAGTCGATCGCAGCACTGTAAAAGACTGGCGAAGCATCTCGCGAAGGGGTGGTCTGAGCACATCCCCAAGAAAGCAACGCTGCAGCAATTGGCAATAAAAATGCGCGCATAAACACCCAAAGGCTGCGCCCCTCAAGGGCTTGAGTGGGCGAAATAGGCAATCTTTGGCGCGATGATAACACAACAAAAGATCGAGAGCAAGCCACTCTTGAAGAAACCCGCCCACCGCAGTATGATCGGGCCTTGACAAAGCGTGAAATGTCAAGCCTGTACGCGCGCCGAGATGCCGCGGGCCGCAGGCCGCGGCAAGCGCATCGCAGCGCCAGCGCCGCACCATCCTTGGGTGAACCGTCGATGAGCAAAAAACACACAGCCATTCTTTTATTGCTTGCCGCTGCCCTCGGCGGCTGCTCTGGGCTGCCCAAGCCCTCCTGCATCCACGAGGAGGCGCGAGTCAGCGGGCTGCTGCACGGGGGGGGCTTTGCCTCCCAGGGTTGGGCGGCTCAGCGCCAGTGGTCGGATTTGATGGCCTATATGCAGTGCCGCCACCCGACGGCGTCGGTGGAAGCGGGCCAAGTGCTAGAGAGCATCGCAGGCATCGAGCGCGTCGTGCAGCCCAAGGAGGTGCGCGCGCTGTATCCGAGCCGCGAAGAGTGGCGCCAGAGCATGCTGCGCATCGCCGAGCGATCCCCAGACACACGCATCGAGCGCGCGCTGGCCAAAGAAGACGAGCGCGAAAAGCTGCGCAAGCAAGCCTTCGATCTGTACGAGCGCATGTGGCGGCAGAAGAAAGACTACAGCGCAGGCCATGACATCGCTTTTGGGCTCTTGCACGGCTGGGACGGCGGCAAAAAGGACGAGCATGCCGCGCGCTACTGGTACGCCATCACCTACGACAACACGGGCAACGAAGACAGCCTCAAGGCCTGCCAAATGCTCGAGGCAGAGATGAAGAAGAAAAGCGGCTCAACGCTTGAGTTCTGCGCGGCCAAAAAATGATCGAGTCCGCCATCGGCCTCTGGCGCCAATAGATTTGGCCGCAAGAGCAAGCCATCGTCTGGGCGGCCGTTCCATCAGACTTAGTCAACTACCCCCGACTAAAGTCGGAGGCTTGTCCCTGTACTACGCAACCAGGAGGTCCTGATGCGGTTCCGAGACTTTAGGCGCATTGACGCACACCCTGGCGAGGCGACGGATGTTCCTCGCCGCGTTCACATCTGCGTGGTCGGTGTGCCCACAGGCCACGCAGCGAAACTCCGTTTGCGATGGGCGGTTGGCTTTGGATACGTTTGCGCAAACCGCGCACGTCTGGCTGGTATAGGCCGGGTTGACGCAAACGATCTCAACGCCTGCCAGCCTGGCTTTGTATTCGACAAATGCACGAAGTTGCGCAAAAGCCCACCCACCCATCTTCGCCCGCTGCGCCTTGCGAAACCGTGTCCGGTTGCGGATGCCCTTGAGTTCCTCCAGGGCAAGCCCGCGACCGGTGCCTTTGGCCTTAGCAACGAGCAATTTGGCTATGCGATGATTCTCGTTGGCGCGAAATCTCCTCTCTTTCCCAGAAAGTGTTTTGAGTTTCCTGCGGATGCTCTTGGGGCGCACCCCGCGACGCTTTCTGGCGGCAGCAGCCTTCTGCAGGCCGGCGCGCAGCGCGTGCTGCTTGCACCTGACGGTTTCGACCGCATCACCGCTGTAGTGTTGTCCGTCACTGTCGGTGGCGATATTGGCCACCCCAAGATCAACGCCAATAAAGTCTGTCGTTGGCGTCTTGACGCCGTCCGGCAGATCGACGGTCACGAGCAGAAACCACTTGCCATCCTTGCGCCGGACGAGATCGCACTGCCCCTTGG
>Ga0209721_1001078_pt1:0-12500 | contig 21606 bp, 14 predicted proteins | sample TshhotsprinmetaG_FD_184139 | JGI IMG/M metagenome (GOLD analysis project Ga0209721, IMG submission 184139) | Hot spring microbial communities from South Africa to study Microbial Dark Matter (Phase II) - Tshipise hot spring metaG (SPAdes)... | ecosystem: Environmental > Aquatic > Thermal...
AGAGAGGGGTTTTGCGGGGCGGCGAAGCCGCCGCCCCGCAAAACCCCATCTTTTCTCCCCCCTCCCCGTGGGGCTGTAGGGGCGGACGATCCGTCCGCCCTCAACGGGGAGGGGGGCGGGGGGGTGGGGCCCAATTTCTTTCGGCTCACCAGGGGACCTCTTTCGACCGGAAGCCGAATTGGATAATACCATTTATACTTTTAACGCAGAGTTTGTCATTATAATTTAGAATCTGCCATTATCAATATAGTTAAGGAAAAAATCTGTGTGTTTCTGTGGCTTATAATACAAATCGCTCGGACCATACGGCCCGAGCGATTTGCAAATCCCTCTGTTCAGGGGAAAACTACACCCAACCGCGCAGTTTGCAGGCCTCCGCGACCCGGCTGACGGCAACGATGTATGCCCCCATCCGGTTGTTCACCTGGTACTCCTGAGCGGTCCTGTGCACCGCGTGGAACGCCGCGGTCATCTTCTTGTCCAGCCGCTCGTGCACCGTCTCCAGGTCCCAATAGTAGTCGTAGGCGTTCTGGACCTGCTCAAAGTAGGAGACGGTCACCCCACCGGCGTTGCACAGGAAGTCGGGGATGACGTAGACGCCGTTCTGGTAGAGAATGGCATCCGCCTCCGGGGTGGTGGGGCCGTTAGCCAGTTCCGCCACAATACGGGCCCGGATGTTCCCGGCATTGGCGCCGGTAATCTGGTTCTCCATTGCCGCGGGGATCAGCACCGTGACGGGCAGTTCCAGCAGTTCGGCGTTGGTGATGTTCTTCGCTCCAGGGAAGTCCATCACCGAGCCGGTCGCGTCCTTGTGGGCGATAACTGCTTTCGGATCCAGCCCATCGGGGTTATAGATACCACCCCTGGAGTCGGAGACGGCGACCACTTTCAGGCCCAGCAGGTCCTGTCCAAGGATGTGCGCATACTGCCCGGCGTTGCCGTATCCCTGGACAGCGGCGGTAGCACCTTTCAGGTCAATGCCCAGCACCTTCGCCGCTTCCCGAATGCAGTACATCCCACCGCGCGCGGTAGCGTCGCCGCGGCCCTGGGAGCCGCCCAGGGGGATGGGCTTGCCGGTGATGACCCCAGGGACATTGTACCCGCGCATGACGGAATACTCGTCCATCATCCAGGCCATAATCTGCGGCGTGGTGTAGACATCGGGGGCCGGGACGTCTGTCTCCTCGCCGAGGATGCGGCCCACCTGCCGGATGTAGCCCCGGCTGAGCCGCTCCAGTTCGCCGAGAGACATCTCCTTGGGGTTGCAGACGATACCGCCCTTGCCGCCACCCAGCGGCAGGTCCATCACCGCGGTCTTCCAGGTCATCCACGCCGCCAGCGCACGCACTGTATCAATCGTCTCCTCGGGATGATAGCGAATACCCCCCTTACAGGGACCGCGGGCGTCGTTGTACTGAACGCGGAAGCCGTGAAAGACTTTCACCGTCCCATCATCCATCCGCACCGGGATGGTGACGTGCAATTCCCGCATCGGCCAGCGAAGCAAGTCGTGGATGGCCGGGTCCAGTTTCATAATCGCCGCGGCCTCGTCCAGTTGCCGCTGGGCAATCAGGAAGGGATTATGTTCGCCTGTACCGCTCAGGCCGATCGCATGGTGGGTTACCGTTTCCAGTAAAGGTTCCTTACTTACCATTCGCTGCCTCCTGTGGTGAATTATGCAGTGACGATAAATATTATATCCAGAAGTGGTTCCTTTGCCAGTGAAGAATTGCACCTCCGTAAACGTATAAAAGTCAGGAACGGACAGGATTCTCCGGCCAGAGGGTATACCCATCCGTGATCTGAACCACCCGATAACTCTCGGCCATCGCGCGGGCATCTTCGGTCATCCAGTGACCGGCAACCGTTGGGATAACCCGTTTTCCTACCTTGCGGAGGATATCTGCTCGTTCCACGGCGCGCCGGACGTCCTCCACGCCGATCCCCCAGGAGATCTCCACAAGCAAATACGCCTCTTCTCCATCGGGCAGTATCCCGCGCACGACCAGATCGGCGCTCATCACCGCCTTTCGCTCTTCCCAGGTAACCTCCCCTCGCTCTATGGCGTCCTCCAGCCAGTCCGCAACCTGATGGTCCGGAACGGCCCGTACTCGCCGGAAGGAGGGACTCCCGAAATAGGCCGGCGCTTTATCCCGATAACGGATCTCCTTCATATCACCCTTCAGTTTACCCAGGTCCTCCAGCATATGCTTCTGGACATCTACCAGCGTGTCTACCTTGATGGATAATTGCGCCACCGTTCGGATTAATTCCTGGACCGTTTCCTCCAGGCGGGTGAGCCGCTCCTCGGCCCGCCGATGGGCCTCCACCAACTGGGCAACCTGCATCTCCGTCCGCTGCTGCGCCTCCGCTAACTGGACAACCGCATCCTCCAACCGCGTTAAGCGCCTCTCGGCATGCCATTGGGCCTCGGCCAACTGATGGACGATATCCGGCAGGTCCAGCAACCGCTCGGTCAACACTGCCCGACGGAGTTCCTCCCGCCACTCGGGGTGCTGGTCCAGAACGTCCATAAAATCCCGAAATTCCTGCGCCGTGAACGATTTTGCCATATCACACCTCCTGCTTTTGAGAGGCAAAGGTATATCATATCATGCTATTCCACTTTTGCCAAACTTCTCCGTCGGGCTTCCAGTGCTTCCACCAGCAAGGGACGCACCCGCTGGGGGTTCGCCTTGCCCTGGGTGGCCTTCATCACCTGACCCATCAGCCATCCCGCCACCTGCTCCTTGCCGCCCAAATACTGGGCGACCTGGGTCGGGTTCTCGTCCAGCACCTGCTCAATCACCTGGAGCAGGGCCTCTTCGTCCGAAATCTGGGCCAGTCCCTTCTCCTCCACAATGGCACGGGCTTCGCGACCCGTCGCCGTCATCTCATCCAGCACTTCCCGCCCGGTGTTCAGGTTGATAACTCCCCCCTCTACCAGCGCAATCAGGTCCACCAGCGCCTGGGGGCTCAGCGGTAGTTCCGCCAGCCCCCGCCCCGTCTCCTTCATTACCCGGAAGAGGTCCACCGTTATCCAGTTCGCAATGGTCTTCGGGCCGACTTTCCCCAACCGCACCGCCGCCTCATAGTAGTCCGCCACCGCCCGGTCGGCCACCAGCAGGTCGGCCTCGTACGCGCCCAGGCCGTACTCGCGGATAAAGCGCTCCCGCCGCACCGCCGGCAACTCCGGCAACTGGCGGCGCAGTTCCTCCAGCCACTCCCGATTCACCTCCAGTGGGGGCAGGTCCGGCTCCGGGAAGTACCGGTAGTCCTCCGCATACTCCTTGCTCCGCTGGACGTAGGTGACGCCGCGGCCCTCGTCCCAGCCCATCGTCTGCTGGACCACCCGCCCGCCGTTTTGCAGGACCTCTATCTGATGGGCGATCTCGTACGCCACCGCACGGTAGAGCGCCCGGAAGGAGTTCAGATTTTTGATTTCGTGGCGAGGATTCAGTACATCGGAGCCCACGGGCCGCACGCTGACGCTGGCCTCAAAGCGCATCACGCCCTTCTCCATGTCCCCGGAGTTGACTCCCAGGTAGACCAGAATCTCCCGCAACTGTTCCGCGTATGCCCGCACCTCTTCGGCGGAGCGCATATCCGGCTCGGTGACAATCTCTATCAGCGGTACCCCCGCCCGGTTAAAGTCCACCAACGTCACGTTGCCCACGTGGTACAACTTGCCCGTGTCCTCTTCCAGATGGACGTTGTTGATCCGGATACGGCGCGTCTGCCCGTCCACCCGGACGTCCAGATAGCCGTTTACCGCCAGGGGCAGATGGTGCTGGGAAATCTGGTAGCCCTTGGGCAGGTCGGGATAGAAGTAGGACTTGCGGGCGAAGAAGGTGACAGGGGGAATCTCGCAGTTCAGCGCCAGTCCTGTCATCAGCGTCAGTTCCACCGCGCGGCGGTTGATTACCGGCAGCGTCCCCGGCATCGCCGTACAGACGGGACAGACATAGGTGTTCGGGGGAAGGTCCCCCGTATCCTCCATCACCGGGCAGGCGCAGAACATTTTGGAGCGGGTATGAATCTGGGCATGCACTTCCAGACCGATCAGCGCTTCGTATTCCATAACTCATTCTCCTGCTTGTGAGACTTCATAAGGCGATGGTGGGATCAGCCCAGCCAGCCGCAAGAACCGGTCGGACATCTGGCGGGCGCGCAGCGCCAGCAGTGGACGGGCAGCATCCAGCGGCCAGAGACGCCGCCAGGCCAACACCTCCTGTTGAGCAGCAGCCAGGTCAGGGTGGAATGCAGCCGGGACGTGGGGAGCACTCCATTCAATGAATAACGCCGCTTCTCGCAGCAACTGAACGATCAGGTCATCATATCGGGGATCGGAGCAACGGGAAGAGAGGCGCGCCAGGGTGGAAGCCAGGTTTCCCAACTGCTGGGGCCAGGGCATCTGCTGGTAGCGTTCCCGGAAAGATACACCGCTCATCCCAGAAGCCTCCGAATGATTGCCTCCACTCGCGCCCGCAGTTCCGGATTTTGAATCTCCATGCCGTAATTTTGCTGCCGTGGACGAATATTAATCAGGGCTTCCAGACCGATCTCCCTTGTGTGCAGATACCAATCTGCTCCCCAAATATCTTCCTGCCGACTTCCGTCCTCCAGAAGCACCTGCTCACACTCCGCGTGCAACTCACCACCGCCGGCCAGAACGCCTCTCTCCACATCTACAGCCAGTTTAATCAGAATACCGCCGAAGGCTGCGGACATCACTGCAATCTGCTCGGGTGTGGCCGGTTCCCGAATAATGAGAATCATTCTCCCTCCGCACGAACAGCGGGATTTACCCCTCTCTGGGCATCACCAAAGGGAGCACAAAGTAGAAAACCTCTGTGCCCTCCGCGTCTCTGCGGTTTAAAAAAAAACCTCATCCGTGCCGCTGCACAAACCGGCGAATCCGTTCCAGCGCCTCTTCTATCTTCTCGTAGGCGGTGGCATAGGAGCAACGGACATATCCCTTCCCGCTGGGGCCGAAGGCGCTGCCGGGCACCACCGCCACCCGCTCCTCCTGGAGCAGTTTCTCCGCAAAGGTGTTCTCGTCCATCCCGCTGATCGCAACGGACGGGAAGGCGTAGAACGCCCCTTTGGGCTCCACGCAGGTCAGCCCGATTTCGTTTAACCCGCTCACGATAAGCCGACGGCGGCGGTCATACTCGGCCCGCATCTCCTGGACGTATGGCTCTCCCTCCTGTAGCGCGGCCAGGGCGGCGTACTGGGAGGGCGTCGGTGCGCACATAATCGTATACTGATGCACCCGACGCATCATGTCCATAATCTCGGCCGGTGCAGCGGCCCATCCGATGCGCCAGCCGGTCATCGCATACGCCTTGGAGAAGCCCATCAGCAGAATTGTCCGGCTGTACATCCCCGGCAGGCTGGGGAAGCAGACGTGCTGGGTGTCGTAGACCAGGCGATCGTACAACTCGTCCGAAATGACCAGCAAATTATGGCGCTTGACGACGGCGGCGATTTCGTTGAGCCGTTCCCGGCTCATAATCGCGCCCGTGGGGTTATTGGGATACCCCAGGAGCAGGGCCTTCGTCCGTTCCGTGATCGCGGCCTCTATTGCCTCCGCGGTCACCTGCCACTGATTCTCTGCCGATGTCGGCACCATCACCGGCACCCCTCCGGCAAAGACAACCTCCGGCGCGTAGGAGACGAAACACGGCTCCGGGATGATGACCTCATCGCCCGGATCCAGCGTCGCCGCGCAGGCCAGGTACAACGCTTCGGAGACTCCTACCGTGATGAGAATCTCACTGGCCGGGTTATACGTCTGCCCGTAGAGACGGTCCAGGTGCTCGGCGATGGCCCGGCGCAGTTCCATCAGCCCGGAGTTGGACGTATAGTGCGTCTCCCCCCGCTGCAGCGACTCTATCCCGGCCCGCAGGATCGGCTCTGGCGTGGGGAAATCCGGCTCCCCGATCCCCAGGCTGATGACGTCCTCCATCGTCGCCGCGATGTCAAAGAAGCGGCGAATGCCGGAAGGGGGAACAGACGCAACTCGCTCGGAAACGAAATTTCGCACGCGGGTCATCAGGACTCCTCCGTAGTGTAGATTCGGACAACGCGGGGCAAGATGGATGTGGTCACTTCGTAATTGATGGTCTCCGCCCAGGCCGCCACCTCTTCGGCCCGCAGTTCCGCCTCCCCCTGATGGCCGAAAATCACCGCCACATCTCCTTCCTGCACCTGGGGGATGTGGCTGACGTCCACCACAATCTGGTCCATACTGACCCGTCCCAGGATAGGGGCGGGCTGACCGTGAAGGAGGACTGCGCCGCGGTTGGAGAGAATGCGGTGATAGCCATCGCCGTAGCCCACGGGCAGAAGCGCCACCCGCGTCGGGCGATTCGGGACATACGTTCGGCCGTACCCGATCCCCCAGCCCGCGGGGACCGTCCGCACCCGCACCACCCGGCTTTTCAGCGTCATCGCCGGCCGCAGAGGGAAGATCGGCGGCCATTCCGACGACGGGTCCAGCCCATAGATGGCGATCCCCGGCCGTACCGCGTCCAGGTGGGCCTCTGGAAACCGCATCGTCGCCGCACTGTTGCAGGTGTGGCGAAGGGGAACAGCGATCCCTGCTCCGTTCAGTCCCTCCAGCACATCCATAAATCGCCGGAACTGGATTCGCATATAGGACGGGTCGGCGGAGTCGGCGGTGCAGAAGTGGGTGAAGAGCCCCTCCAGGCGGATGGCGGGAAGGGAAACCAGCGCCTGGATGAACGGGAGCGCTTCTTCCGGCATCAGGCCGAAACGGCCCATGCCGGTATCCACTTTCACATGCACAGGGACGGTGACCTCGGCAGCGACGGCGCGCGCCGAGAGCGCCTGAGCGAACTCCGTTGTGGTGACGGTGGGGGTCAACCCCCAGCGGACCACTTCATCGGCACCGTCAGGGGGGATGTAGCCCATCACCAGGATGGGGGCCTGGACTCCGGCCTGGCGCAACTCCACCCCTTCCAGCAACCGGTGGACAGCCAGGCGGGTTGCGCCGCCCCGCAGCGCTGCCTGCGCAACCGGGACGGCGCCGTGGCCGTAAGCGTTGGCCTTCACCACGGCGATGACCTGAACATGCGGGCCAACAAACCGGCAAAACGACCGCACATTGGCGGCGATGGCATCCAGATCAACCTCTGCCCAGGTGACCGTGCCGGGAGGAAGTTGTGGTGGGATGGCGTTGACCTGATACAAAACGGGTTCCTCTGCTGTAGAAGTTGAAGCGATACGATGCGAAAGTAGTATACCATCATCTCTGCTACGGGCAAGCGGTGGGAATCGTCACACAATTGTCACACCCCTGAAACTCTTGCTGATGCCTTTTTTCACTAAAATATGGAAGACGGGGTTTATCCGCACCATCACCCTTCCATTCCCCACTTCCCACTACCCACTTCCCACTACCCACTTCCTACTACCCACTTCCCACTACCCACTTCCCACTACCCACTTCCTACTACCCCCGTGGAACTCTGCCCATCAGAGAACGTCTATATAATAGAGCAGGCAAAGAGTTGAAAAGGAGGGTATCATGCGTACGTGGAAAATCTTGTGCATCGGCCTGATCGGCCTTTTGCTGAGTGCCCAGGCGACCCTTGCCGCTCCTCCCGCTTCTCCCCCGACGGCATGGCGGTACACCTGGCAGGCCTCCTACTGGAACAACATAGACCTTTCCGGCGCGCCGGTCCACCAGATCCCCGAGCCGGGGGTTGGCAGAGGGCTGGACTACAACTGGGGAGCGGGTTCCCCCCATCCCAACGTGAACGCCGACTACTTCTCGGCTCGTTGGACCAATTACCTGGAAGTAACCACGACTGCCACCTATCGTTTCACCGCTACCAGCGATGATGGCGTGCGGGTCTGGCTGGATGGTGTGCTGATTATCAATGGCTGGTACGACCACGCGCCGCTGACCTTTACGGCCGAAAGACAACTGACCCCTGGCCTTCACTATGTCGTCGTGGAATACTACGAGCGCACTGGAGATGCCCTTCTGCGGTTTTCGTTTGAGACTGTTATGGTGAACTGGCGCGCGGAGTACTTCAACAACCCGCGCCTGGAAGGAGACCCGGCCCTGGTTCGGGAGGACGCCCAGATCAACTTTGACTGGGGGACCGGTTCGCCGGCGTCGGGCATCAACGCCGATGGCTTTTCTGTCCGCTGGACGCGCAGCGTGAGCCTACCGGCTGGCATGTACCGTTTCACGATGACGGTAGACGACGGAGGGCGGCTCTGGGTCAGCGACCACCTCCTCATTGACGCCTGGCGGGACCAGGCTATCACGACCTATGTGGGGGATATTTACCTGACAGGCGGGACGATCCCTCTCCGAATGGAATACTATGAGAACGCCAGATTTGCAGTGGCGCGCCTCACGTGGCAGAAAGTGGACGGCACCCCCACTCCGCCGACTCCCCCATCGCCGGTGCCCGGGACGGTCATTGTAGACGAGACCGATACGGGGTTTGTCACCGGAGGGAGCGCCAGCGGGTGGCGGGTGGCTTCCGTGGGGTACAACGGGCGGATGCTCTGGACCTACAACAACGACCGCACTCGGCCCAACTACAACTGGGCTCGCTGGTATCCCAGACTGCGCGCAGGTTGGTATCAGGTCTTTGTCTACATCCCCGGTCGCAATGCTACTTCTACCAGAGCGCGCTACTGGGTTTCCCATGCGGATGGCTTCACCTTGAAAGTGGTGAACCAATCGGCATACAGCAACCAGTGGGTGTCTCTGGGCACTTACCGCTTCCGCGGCACCCGGGACGACTACGTCTCCCTGGCGGACGTGACCTTTGAGCCGTACCTGTCGCGCCGGATCGGGTTTGATGCGGTCAAGTGGGTGCCGAAATAAACATTGCGGCGCAGGCAAAGCCTGCGCCGCAATGTTCTAAAAGAAAAAGCCTCCTGGCAACGACCTACTCTCCCAGAGGGCTGCCCCTCCAGTACCATCGGCGCTGGCGGGCTTAACTGCCGGGTTCGGGATGGGACCGGGTGTTTCCCCGCCGCTCCAGTCACCAGGAGGCTTGAAGCAGGGCCCATAAAGGGCCGCTGATTCCGACACCTGCAACCGAGTTGGAAAATGTGAGGCTCCAATCTCTCCGCACCACGGCAAGCCCTCGACCGTTAGTACGGGTCGGCTGAACGCATTGCTGCGCTTACACCTCCCGCCTATCAAACCGGTAGTCTCCCGGCGGTCTTACCCGGTTCACCCGGTGGGGGACCTCATCTTGGGGCGCGTTTCCCACTTAGATGCTTTCAGTGGTTATCGCTGCCAGACATGGCTACCCAGCGATGCCCCTGGCGGGACAGCTGGCACACCAGAGGTCTGTCCACCCTGGTCCTCTCGTACTGAGGGTAGCTCCCCTCAAGTCCCCTGCGCCCGCACCGGATAGAGACCGACCTGTCTCACGACGGTCTGAACCCAGCTCACGTATCGCTTTAATGGGCGAACAGCCCAACCCTTGGGACCTTGTCCAGCCCCAGGATGCGACGAGCCGACATCGAGGTGCCGAGCGAGGCCGTCGATGTGAACTCTTGGGCCTCACCAGCCTGTTATCCCCGGGGTAGCTTTTATCCGGTAAGCCACGGCCCTTCCACTCGGTACCGTGGGATCACTAAGCCCGACTTTCGTCCCTGCTCGGCTTGTAGGCCTCACAGTCAAGCCCCCTTATGCCTTTGCACTCTTCGGTGGGTTTCCATTCCACCTGAGGGGACCTTTGGGCGCCTCTGTTACCTTTTAGGAGGCGACCGCCCCAGTCAAACTGCCCACCTGGCACGGTCCCCCTGCCGGATTACGGCCAGGGGTTAGGGCCAAGACTTAGCCAGGGTGGTATTTCAAGGTTGGCTCCACCGAGGCTGGCGCCCCGGCTTCTCCGCCTCCCACCTATCCTACACAGACTAAGCCCTAACCCAGTACCAAGCTGCAGTAAAGCTCCACGGGGTCTTTTTGTCCTGATGCGGGTACACGGCATCTTCACCGCGACTTCAATTTCGCCGGGTCCCTCGTTGAGACAGCGCCCCGCTCGTTACGCCATTCGTGCGGGTCGGAACTTCGCGTTTTCTCCGGGTTTCCCCGAAGCGCAGACTATTCCTTCATCTCACCCAGCAACTGTAGGAGTTCATCCTTCCCATATCTCCGTGGACCAGAGGGATTCATTGCATATGCCAGTTCTATGATTTCCTCCAAACTGGCTCGCTGGAGATGCCGGTTGGCAAGAACCATCCGGCAGATCTGAGCAAAGTGCTCAAAATCCCTCCCTTTGGAACCGGCCAACGGATATTTCTCAAAGTGAGGAATCACTTTCCTCACCAGCTCCCGAACGGACCGAACCTCATATCGGTACGTCCGGTCACGCCGGGAGTAGCGGATCGCTCCACATCCGAAGTATGCCTGAACCTGCTGCAGGAGTTGCAGATCTCGCTGATGGAGAGAGAGGGAAAACGATGGGCGCGTCTCAATCCCCACCGCTAAGCGGTCGCGGCGATTGAAACTGACCAAAAACGTCCCTTCGCCCTCCACAAGTCCGGTGATGTACCACGGGTTCAGGCGCATCGGACCTCCTGTTGGGGGAAGGATGCCTCCATAGCCGCCGACTTCCTCACTATGGAGGGGTGAGAGCCCGGCGTCTTGCGCGCCGGAGGTAAGCGCGCCTCCCCTTTCGGGTCAGTCGTTACGGGGTCAACCCTGGATTTTCAGGGCGACTTCCCTCGGAGTTACCCACTGCCTTCCCGCTGGGCAGGAGGGCTTCTCCGATATGAGCCGGGTATTTCATCCCTGATCGCTCAGGGAAGGGGCAAGTGGATCACTTACCCGACAAGGAATTTCGCTCACCGCAACCCAGATGTTTCCATCTGGGGTGGACTATCTCTTTGTCCAACCTGCGCTCTCAATTGCTGGAGAACCTCCTCGGCCTTCTCCTGGTCTGCCTGGTTCATCGTCCGCGCCGTTTCCAGGATATCCATCAAACCCTCAAGGGTCAAGTGTCGCCCTTCTGCCATCCAGCGCACGATCCGGGCAAACTTCTTAAAGTCTGCGTTCTTTCGGGTTTTCAAGGGATGGCGCTCAAAGAACGCCACCACTTCTTGCAGACAGGAGAGTTTGCGGATGCGCAGTTCGTAGCGGTTTTCCCGATTGCGGCGCACGACGCCACAACGGAAGAACCGCTTCAGGGCATACAACACCTGGATGTCCTGTTCGTGCTGAACGATCCGGAACTCGGGCAGGACCTGGTAGCCCGCCTTCATTTCGGGATGGGCATAGATGCCTACATGGAAGCATCCCTCCCCATCCACGAAACCCACAACCCAATCTGGATGGAGGTCCACGATTCTCCTTTGCGCAGTGTGGACACCTGGCGTATAGTCTCTGGGGATCCCCTTGCGGGTTTCCTGCGGGTTACCCAATCCCGGCCATTTTTACTGGAGAGGGTTCTCTCCGAGTAGGACGGGCTCTCAGGGCGTTCCCGCATACAGCCAGGTATTGCCCCCGACGTTACCGTCGGGGCAGGCAGCGATGGCTACCTTAGGACCGTTCATTCCGTTACACCGACCGACGGGCAGATGCCCCGTCCTGTGCGGCCCGGCGGAAAAGGCCGGGCCCTCCGTATCGCTACGGAGATCGGACCATCTCATTGTCCTTAGGGAGCGGCGGCTTCTCACTGCTCCCCGGACATCCGGCGTATGGTCTCTGAGGATCCTCTCTGGGAAAAGCGGCTCAGGATTTCTTCGTCGGTGTATTTCCGTCTTCCTGCACCGCCGTCGTTCATTTGGGCTCGGAGGGCTAGAATGGCTCGGATTCCTTCTTCGCTGCGGTGGGCCCCCTGGCGCATCAGTTCAGCGATTTTCTTAAACTTCGCGAAATCCCGCTTCTTCTTGGCGGAGAGAAAACGGAATCGCTCAAAGAACGGGATCACGTTTTCCCAGATGGCGTTCAGGTTATTGACTTCATAGTACCAGACGCCATCCTGCCGCCTTCTCAGAGTTCCGCACTGCAGGTATCGCTTGAGGAGGGCCAGGATCACTTTATCTCGCTGCGAGACGTTGAAAGTCAGCGATACCTTCCAGGGCATTCGGTAATCGTTTCGGGGACGGAAGGAGACGTTGAAGCTGCCCTCTCCGTCGGCGAACCCTGCCAGATAGTAGCCGATGCGCTCTGGAATGTTGGGACTCAGAGCCACGATCCCCCCTTGGATTTCCCGAGAGTTTCCTGCTGATTGTCCGCACCGGTCAGTTTGTTACCAGTTGGCTAACTCCTCCTGGTACTGCCGGATTCTGCACCCCTTTGAGGGGACGGACTTCCCAGCATACAGCCGGATTTATTTACGTAACTACAGCGGTCCAGTCTATAGTTACGGCCGCCGTTCACCGGGGCTTCGGTTCAGAGCTTCGCCTTGCGGCTAACCCCTCCCCTTAACCTTCCGGCACTGGGCAGGCGTCAGCCCCTATACGTCCTCTTACGAGTTTGCAGAGACCTG
>Ga0209721_1001078_pt1:17500-21606 | contig 21606 bp, 14 predicted proteins | sample TshhotsprinmetaG_FD_184139 | JGI IMG/M metagenome (GOLD analysis project Ga0209721, IMG submission 184139) | Hot spring microbial communities from South Africa to study Microbial Dark Matter (Phase II) - Tshipise hot spring metaG (SPAdes)... | ecosystem: Environmental > Aquatic >...
TGTCCTCATCCTGACGGTGGGACGAATCCGCCCGCCCATCCAGGCCTACGGCGGACCGTCCGGGGAGAATTGGGTCCCCCAACCGTTGCCCACCGCGCCGAATGCACGTTTCTGGTACCCCACACCGGTACCCCCACTGGTCCGGATGGCGCTCCCCCATACCATCATCCCGGCCCGGCCGCGTGCCGAGGTCATTACATACACCGTCCAGCCAGGGGACTCCCTCTCCTCCATCGCCGATCAGTTCGGGATCACCATCTGGACCCTGATCTGGTCTAACCGTGAGGCCCTCTGGGACGCGCCCTGGCTGATCCAGCCCGGACTGGTTCTCTACATCCCTCCGGTGGACGGGATCTACCATACGGTGAGCGCCGGAGAGACGGTAGAATCCATCGCAGCAAAATACAAAGTAGACCCCTCGGCGTTGTTCAACGAATGGAACAACCTCAAAGAAGGTCAGATGCTGGTGGAGGGACAACAATTGATGGTCGTCGGCGGGCGGGATAAATTCATAGAACTGACCCCTCCGCCTCCCAAGCCCCTCCCCGGCGCGGCTTCCCGAAGTTCCGGAATATGTAAGGGGGTCCCCGCGACCGGCCCCGGCGCCAACGGCTGGTTCGTCTCCCCCACCGGCAGCGGACGGGTCTCCGGCTGGTACTTCCATGACCGGCGCAATCCGGGCCACATCGGGCTGGACCTGGCTTGCCGCCTGGGGGACCCGATCTACGCCTCGGATAACGGCGTGGTGACCATCGCCGGCTGGAACGGCGGGTACGGCATTCTGGTGGAACTGGTCCATGGCAATGGCTTCTCCACTCGCTACGCCCATCTGAGCGAACTGGCGGTAGGCTGTGGGCAGGCCGTGTATCAGGGACAGATTATCGGCTACTGTGGCAGTACCGGCTGGTCCTCCGGCCCTCATCTCCACTTTGAGATTCGGTACGGCGGAACGCCCCAGGACCCCCAGGCGTATCTGCCCTGATCGCGCAGAGAGGGTTTGCAACAAAGTTGCATTGGCTGCAAATCCCCCGGTGCCCCCAATACCCAACACCCAACTTTCCGATGTTACCGATTTTCGTATCCCTGGACATAGAAACCACCGGCACCGACCCCGATCGCGACGCCATCATAGAGATCGGGGCGGTGAAGTTTCGTGGCGAGGAGGTGCTGGACGAGTTCAGCGTCCTGGTCCATCCCGGCCGTCCCATCCCCCACGAAATCACCGTCCTCACTGGCATCCGGGATGAGGATGTGGCCGATGCGCCGCGCCTGACGGCGGTGCTCCCGCGCCTGGCGGCGTTCGTGGGAGATCGGACCGTCATCGGCCACAGCGTGGATTTTGATCTGGCCTTCCTGCACCGGCGGGACGTCCTCCGGCAGAACCGCCATCTGGATACCTTCAACCTGGCCTCCCTGCTGGCCCCCGATGCCCGTCGGTACAGTTTGGGGGAACTGGCGCGACTCCTGGGCTTTCCCCCGCCCGTCTCCCACCGCGCACTGGACGATGCCCGCACCGTCCACCGACTCTTCCTGACCCTCTTTGACCGCGCCTGTGCTCTTCCCCACTCCCTGCTGGAGGAACTGATTCGGTTGGGAGAACAGGTCAACTGGCCCCCCACCGAATTCTTCCGCCTGGCCCTGCGACGGGTCGCCCAGGGGGTCTTTACCGGTGCCATCGGCGCGCAACTGGCCGCCAAGCGCGGCCGTCCCGAAAGCGCGCCGCTCTTTGCCGTCGCGCCGGAGACCCAGCCGCTGGAGCCCGTCCCTCACCGCACAGCCATAGACCCCGACCAACTGGCTGCGATGCTGGAGGAGAACGGCCTTTTTGCCCGTCGCTTCCCGGGGTACGAACACCGCCCCCAGCAGGTGGAAATGCTTCGGGCCGTGGCGCGCGCCTTCAACGAGGGCCGCCATCTGATCGTGGAAGCCCCTACCGGCGTCGGCAAGTCCATAGCCTACCTCATCCCGGCGCTCCACTGGGCCGTCCAGAACTCCGAACGGGTCGTCGTCTCCACTAACACCATCAACCTGCAGGAGCAACTCTACCGGAAGGACCTCCCCGACCTGGCGCGCGTCCTTCCCCTGGACTTCCGCGCTGCGGTGCTGAAGGGCCGTTCCCACTACCTCTGCCCGGCCCGTCTGGCGGCAATGCGGCAGGTCGGCCCCTCCTCCGTGGAGGAGATGGATGTCCTGGCCCGGGTGCTCATCTGGCTGCCCAACACGATGGACGGCGACGGCGACACCCTTTTCCTGCCCACCCCCACCGAACGGGCCATCTGGCATAACATCTCGGCGGAGTTTGACGGCTGTGACCCGGAACGCTGCCGCTTCTTCTATCGTCGGGAATGTTTCTTCTACCGCGCGCGGGAGGCAGCAGAGGCCGCCCATCTGGTCATCGTCAACCATGCCCTTCTTCTGGCCGACGTGGCGGTGCAGAACCGGGCCCTTCCGGAGTACCGCTACCTCATCGTGGACGAGGCCCATCATCTGGAATCGGCCACCACCAGCGGCCTCTCCTTCGCCACCGACCGGAAGACCCTCCGGCATCTGCTGGAAGAGGTGGGGCGACTGCAGGCGGGTGCTGCCCTGACTCTCTCCGGTCTCCTGGGGGAGACCGTCTCCCGTTGTCGCGCGGCCCGGCTGGACCGGGCAGTTATCCAGAAAGTGGAGGACTTTGCCCGTCAGGTCGCCCAGGCGGTGGAGCGGGCCATCTTCGCTCTGGAGACGTTCTTTGATGGGCTGGAGCAGTTCGTTGAGGAAGCGCGGGAGGAAAAAACAGACAGCAACTATGCCTACGCGCTGCGCATCACGTCGGCGCAGCGCGCCCAGCCGGCCTGGAGTGGGGTGGAGATGGCCTGGGATGAGGCCGCTGCGCCCCTTCGGGCCGTCGCCGATGGCCTCCTGCGACTGGCCGCGTCGCTGGAGGACCTGGCCCCTCTGGGCCTGCGGGACACCGACGACCTCTATGCCCAACTGACCGGCATGGCGCGCACGCTCTCCGAAATCCACAACCGGGTGAACGGGTTCATCGGCGAACCCGACCCCCAGACCATCTACTGGGCCGAGGTCGGCCCCGGTCAGACGCCGTTATCCGTCCGTGCCGCGCCGCTCCACGTGGGGCCGCTCCTGCAGGAGCACATTTTCAACAAAAAGGAGACGGTCATCCTGACTTCTGCGACCCTGCGCGCGGGCAGCAGTTTTGACTTCCTGCGGGAGCGCCTCCACGCCTGGGACGCCGAGGAACTGGCGGTGGACTCCCCCTTTGACTACGCCTCGTCCACTCTGGTTTATCTGGTGGAAGATATCCCCGAACCGGGGCAACCGGGGTATCAGCGAGCAGTAGAGGAAGGAATGGTCACCCTGTTCCGCGCCACCCAGGGCCGGGCGCTGGCGCTTTTCACCTCCTACAGCCAGTTGCGGGCCACGGCGCGGGCCATCACCGCTCCACTGGCCCGTTCGGAAATCGTCGTCTTCGCCCAGGGGCAGGGGCTTTCCCGCACCCAGTTGCTGGAGAACTTCCGCACCACAGAGCGGGCCGTCCTTCTGGGGACGCGCAGTTTCTGGGAGGGGATAGACGTCCCCGGTGAGGCGCTCAGCTGCCTGGCGATCGCTAAACTCCCCTTCAACGTCCCCAGCGACCCCATCTTCGCTGCCCGTTCGGAGACCTTTGACGAACCCTTCACCCAGTACGCCGTCCCCGAGGCCATCCTGAGTTTCCTGCAGGGGTTCGGACGGCTCATCCGCACCCGCACCGACCGGGGAGTGGTGGCGATTTTTGACCGCCGCTTGCTGACCCGCTCCTACGGCCAACTCTTCCTGAAGTCGCTCCCCGATCCCACCATTCGCCGTGGGCCGCTGAGTTTGCTCCCCAGGGCAGCGGCGGAGTGGCTGAATAAATTGACAATGGCAAATTTTAAGTTATAAAACAAAAATTGGTAGCTGTGCCCTTTGAAAAGGCCGCTGGCAGGGCAAAAGTTAACGGGCTATCGTCTTGGCGGCGCAAAATGGGCGATTTTCAGCCCCCTCACCCCCCTTACCCCCCTCTCCCCCTTGCCCTGACGGGCGGGGGAGAGGGGGGACAGAGAGGGGTTTTGCGGGGCGGCGGC
>Ga0209721_1001079_pt1 | contig 21592 bp, 18 predicted proteins | sample TshhotsprinmetaG_FD_184139 | JGI IMG/M metagenome (GOLD analysis project Ga0209721, IMG submission 184139) | Hot spring microbial communities from South Africa to study Microbial Dark Matter (Phase II) - Tshipise hot spring metaG (SPAdes)... | ecosystem: Environmental > Aquatic > Thermal springs...
AGGCCGATGCCTTCCGGGCCGCCGCCCTCAAAGGCGGCAAGCTCGAGGATCTGGCTAAGGCCAACAACGGCACCGTGCAGGATTATGGCGTGGTCAACCCCGGCACCATGCCCCCCGTACCCAACCGGCTGGTCTTCCTGACCCGCGGCACCTTCCCCAAAGGGCCGCTGGGTGAGGTGAGCGAGGTGGTGAAGCTCGAGGACGGGAGCTTCCAGGTGCTCATCGTCAACGACCGCAAGGCCGAGGTGCTGCGCCCCTTTGAGGAGGTCAGGGAAGAAGCCCGCCAGCAGGTACTAGCCAGCCGCCGGGCCGAGGCCGCGCAGAAGTGGTTGGAGGAGGTGCGCAAGGCCGCCAAGGTAGAGAACAACCTGCAAAAGGTGCTGACCGCCCTGACCCCCAAAGAAGAGCCCAAACAAGAGCAGCCCAAGACCAACGAGAGCCAGCCCAGCGGCAACTCGTCCCAGCCTGGCACCAATCAAAGCACCCCGGCCAACCGCTAATCCCGTACTGTTTGTGGCCCTCCCCCAAGGCGGGGAGGGTCTTTATATGGCAGCGGGGGCCCCCGCGCCGACCTTCTGCAATTGGCCGGCAGCGTGTAAACTCTAGGGCGGTATGGAACGCACCTACATCATGGTCAAACCCGACGGCGTGCGCCGGGGCCTCACCGGCGAGATTATCAACCGCATCGAGCGCAAGGGCTTCAAGATTGTGGCGATGAAGAAGATGGTCATACCCCGCGAGACCGCCGAGACCCACTACGGCGAGCACAGGGGCAAGCCCTTCTTTGAGGGGCTGGTCAACTTCATCACCAGCGGCCCGGTGGTGGCGATGGTGGTGGAGGGGCCGGGGGTCATCGCCGAGATGCGCCGCCTGATGGGGGCCACCCGCCCCTGGGAAGCCGCCCCCGGTACCATCCGCGCCGACTTTGCCACCACCGTGGACGAAAACGTGATCCACGGCTCGGACAGCCCGGAGAGCGCCCAGCGCGAAATTGGTATTTTCTTCAAGCCTGAAGAGATTATCGGTTAGCGCTTGCGGCGGCGCCGGGCTTTGCCGGCGGTGGTGGGTTCGGGCAGGCCTTTGATGCGGGCCTCGAGGCTCCGCATCTGGTCGCGCAGGCTGGCGGCCTTCTCGAAGTCGAGGGCCTCGGAGGCCGCCCACATCTCGGTCTCGAGCTGCTCCAGCAGGCTCTGTAAGAGCGCCGGGTCGTCCAGCACTGCCTCGGCGGCCTCGGCCTCGTAGTCCTCGGGCTTGACCAGCTTGCGCACCGACTTCTGCACGGTGGCGGGGGTGATGCCGTGCTCGAGGTTGTAGGCTTCCTGCAGGGCCCGGCGGCGGTTGGTCTCCTCAATGGCGGCCTTCATAGCGTCTGACACGGTGTCGGCGTAGAGGAACACCTCGCCCCCCACGTTGCGGGCAGCCCGCCCGATGGTCTGGATCAGGGAGCGTTCGGAGCGCAGGAAGCCCTGCTTGTCGGCATCCAGGATGGCCACCAGCGAGACCTCGGGCAGGTCGAGGCCCTCGCGCAGCAGGTTGATGCCCACCAGGGCATCGAAGTAGCCCAGCCGCAGGTCGCGCAGCAGGGCCTGGCGCTCGAAGGCGTCGAGTTCGTGGTGCAGGTAGCGGGCCCGCACCCCGTGCTCCACCAGGTAGGCCGTGAGCTCCTCGGCCATGCGCACCGTCAGCACCGTGACCAGGGTGCGCTCACCCCGGGCCGCGCGGGTGCGGATGGCCCCCATCAGGTCTTCGATCTGGCCGGTGGTGGGTTTGACCGTCACCCTGGGGTCGAGTAGGCCGGTGGGGCGGATGATCTGCTCCACCACCCGGCCCGAGACCTCGAGCTCGTAGGGCCCTGGCGTGGCCGAGACAAACACCACCTGCCCCACCCGCTCCAAAAACTCGTTGAACTTGAGGGGGCGGTTGTCCAGGGCGCTGGGCAGGCGGAAGCCGTAGTCCACCAGGGTCTTCTTGCGTATGTAGTCGCCGTTGTACATCCCCCGAAGCTGGGGCACACTCACGTGCGACTCGTCCAGGAGCACCAGGTAGTCCTCGGGAAAGTAGTCGAGCAGGGTGTAGGGTGCTTCGCCGGGGGTCTTGCCGGACAAAAACCGGCTGTAGTTCTCGATGCCGGGGCAGGTGCCCATCACCTCGAGCATCTCCAGGTCGTAGAGGGTGCGCTCCTTGAGCCGCTGGGCCTCCAGCAGCTTGCCCTCGGCCTCGAACACCTTGAGCCGCTCCTCCAGCTCCCGCCGAATCTCCGGGATGGCCTCCTTGAGCCGCCACTCCGGGGTGGCGTAATGGGTGGCCCCCAGCAGCACAAAACCCGGCAGATCTTTGAGGCGTTCGCCCGTCACCGGATGCACCACCGTCACCCGGTCGATGGTGTCGCCGAACAGCTCGATGCGGATGGGCTCCTGCTCGTAGGCCGGCCAGACCTCGAGCACCTCGCCCCGGGCCCTGAAACGCCCGGCCTCGAGCTGCAGATCGCCCCGCTCGTACTGCAAGTCCACCAGCCGCTCAATCAGGCGCTCGCGGGGGCAGTCCTGCCCCACCTCCACCACCAGGCTCATGTTCTTATAGTCCTCGGGGCTGCCCAGGCCGTAGATGGCCGAGACCGAGGCCACCACAATCACGTCGCGCCGGGTGAGCAGGCTGCGGGTGGTGGAGTGGCGCAGCCGCTCGATCTCGGGGTTGATGCTGGCGTCTTTCTCGATGTACAGGTCGCGCCCCGGCACGTAGGCCTCGGGCTGGTAGTAGTCGTAGTAGCTGATAAAAAACTCCACCGCGTTTTCCGGGAACAGCTCGCGGAACTCGGCGGCCAGCTGCGCGGCCAGCACCTTGTTGGGGGCCATGACCAGGGCCGGGCGCTGCAACGCTTCAATCACCTTGGCCATGGTCACGGTCTTGCCAGTGCCGGTCGCGCCCAGGAGGGTGACAAAGCGCTCGCCGTCGCGCAGGGCTTCGGTGAGGGCGGCAATGGCCTGGGGCTGGTCGCCTTTGGGTTCGGGGCCTTGGTAGCGGAACATTAGCAACCAATCTACTACCATCCAATAGATTATGTTTGTATCGAAACTCGCACTGACCTGGGTATGCTAACATAAACATATGAAACGTACCACCATTTACCTGGATCCCGAGCTCGAGCTGCTGCTCAAGCTCGAGGCCCGGCGCTCAAAAAAGCCCGTGGCCGAGATTATCCGCGAGGCGGTTCGGGATAAGCTGTACAAAAAACCCCGAGGGCTCCCCGTTGGGGTGGGTGAATTCGATAGCGGCCACACCGATGGTGCCGAGCGTTTTGAGGAGATCTTGGACGAGCTGGGGTTTGGCAACCCGGAGAATAGCTGATGGCCCTGATCCTGGACAGCGGCGTGCTAACCGCTCTTTACGATCGGCGAGACCAGTGGCATCTTGCAACCAAAGATTTACTGCTTCGCGAATCAGGCCCACTGGTTATACCAGCCCCAGCGATCCCGGAGGTGGATTACTTCCTTGGTAAAAGGCTGGGCCTTCCAGCCCAGCTTCGGTTTTACCAGGGCATTACCGAGGGTGCCTATCTGGTAGCCGATCTATCCGAAGCCGGATACCAGCGGGTTTTTGCGCTGAACCAGCAGTACCAGAGCCTCCGCCTGGGTTTCGTGGATGCCGCCGTCATCGCCATTGCCGAGGAACTGGGCATCGGGCAGATTGCCACCCTCGACCGCCGGCATTTCGGGGCGGTGGAGGCCCGAATCAAGCTCGAGCTGCTGCCCTAAAAAAAGAACCCCGCCCTTTCGGGCGGGGGTTGAAGTGGGTTCGATGTTTAGAACTTCACTTCGTAGCTGATCTTGAAGCCCGAGCCGTTGCTGACGGTAGCGCCGCTGCCATCCGCCAGGGTGGCCGAGGCCGCCGCCATGGTCAGGTTGCCGTACTTCCACTCGAGGTACAGGCCGGTCACGCTACCCGAGTTGGTGCCGAAGTCGGTGGTGAGGTTCCAGGGGAACCGTACTTCGCCGGGGTAGTTGAAGACACGGTCGGTGGTGAGGCTCAGGGGGAAGTTGCCGAAGCCGCGGGCCGGCGCACCGCCCACAGGGTTGGGCGATACCACGTTGGTCGCGCTGTAGCGGGCATAGCCCACCTTGAAGACGCTGCCGGTGGCCAGGAACTCGTTGAGGTTCAGGCCCACCCGCCAGTACTGCTCGCTCGAGGAGTTGCTACCTGGTGCGGTCTCGGTGATGGACTGCTGCACGAAGGCACCCTCGAGGCTGGGCTTGAGGAAGATCCCAAGCTGGTCGGTGGTTACACCGATCCCATACTTGAGAGCGTTGGTAGACCGGTTGCCCGGCGCCGGCGCAGCAGCCGAGAAGCTGTGGTAGCGCAGGATGGGGTTGAACGAGATGAAGCCCAGCTTGGCGTTGTAACCCACGCTGGCGAGCACATCATTACCGGCGTTGGGGCCCGCGAAGGACTGGTACCACAGGTTGATGTCCAGGTTGGGGATCAGAGCGTTGCTGGCACGACCGTTGTGGATCAGCTTGACCCCGAAGCCACTCGACCAGCGGGCATCCTGGTTGTTGTAGAGGTAGTAGTTGTAGTTGCCGTTCAGGCCCGACTGGCCGCCGGTGGCACCGGAGACCTGCGCACCGTTCACGTTGGTGTTGTTGAAGAAGGGGTTCAGGCTGAAACCAGCGAACAGCGGGATGGTAGCACCCACGCTGAAGGTATCGGCGGTCTGGGCGCCGGTGGCGAAGTCGGCGGAGTTGTCGTAGAAGCCGCGCACCTCGATGCCGCCCAGGATAGGCAGGGTCAGCTTACCGTCGAGGCCGAACCCACGGTTGTTGGCGCCGTAGGGGGCCTCGCCGTTGCCGCCCAGCCCGAAGTAGTAGTAGCTGGAGGCCGAGGACAGGCCGGCCTGACCGTTGTTGTACTGCGGGTCAATGGCGCGGTAGTTGGCATTCAGTTCGATGATGCCCAGCTTCACCCCCAGCTTGGTGTAGAAGGCCTGGTCGGTTACGAGCTGGTTGGAGAAGTCAACGGGGGTACCGAAGGGCGTGGAGGCCACAAAAGCGCCTTCCAGGTTCACAAGCCCAAAGAGGCTGCCCTTGTAGTCCACCCCAAAAGCCGAGCGGTTGCCGCGGTTCTCGGCGTAGCTGAGACCGGTGGTGATACCCAGCAGGTTGAGCTCGGCCCGCAGACCACCGTAGGTGGGGTCGGTTCCCCATACGCGGCTTGCGGCTGGAATTGCAGTGTCGTCAATCCCCTCACCCGCCACCACGGTGAACTTCGGAGACAGCGGGAAGGCTTTGGCATCCAGGGTAGCCACAAAGCCACGGGTGGTGATCAAATCCCCCACGGTGCTGTTGTTGAAGAGGTAGGGGTTGAAGCTGAAGGTGCTGTCGTCGTTGTTGTAGGTAACGCTGAAGGCCTGGCCGGAGAGGCTGCCCTTGACGCTGGCGCTGTTAAGGGCCAGGGTACGGGCCACGCCGGAGTTGACCAGGTCGGCGCTCAGGCCCAGGCTCACCTCGCTGATGGCGCCGCCGGTGGGCTTGAGGCCAAAGTTCAGGCTGGCCCCGCCGTAGGTGTAGGTCTGGTTGAAGTCGCCGCGGCGGAAGGCGTTGCGGATGCGGTTGCCCGACACATCATCCGTACCGGTGCCAGAGCTCAGGGCATTGCCGGGGAAGAGGCGGTCGAGGTCAAAGTCCCCGCCGGTGTTGGTGGAGTAGCCATAGGTGGCCGAGAGCGAGCCGGTCAGGGTCGGGCGGGTGGCTTCCACCGCCGCCAGGCGCTGATCCAGGGCCCCCACGCGGGTATCCAGGGCGCTCACCCGATCGGACAGGCGCACCAGGTCGCTGCGCAGGGCGGTGGCGAACTCCTGGATGGCGCTCACGTCTTCGCGGTTGGCGAAGCTTTCGAAGTCCACGTCGCCCAGTTGCTTCTCGAGGGCGGTCACCCGGTCTTGCAGGCTGAGCACATCCTGGTTCAGAAGCACGGCCAGCTCGTTGAGGGCGCGGATGCTGTCGGCGTCGGCTTCCACCTGGGTCTTGAGGGCGGCCACATCACCTTCGATGCCATCAAGACGCTCGGCCAGCACCTGGGCCTGGGCCAGGGCGGTGTCGGCGGCCACGCTGGCGGCTTCTACGCGGTCGGCCAGGTCGGCCAGGGCGGCCTCATCCATGCCCGGGGCCGGGGCGGGCGCAGCCTTCAGGGCTTCGATGGCGGCCTCGAGGCGGGCGATGTCGTCCTTGGAAGCGGCGTTGTCTTCCAGGGCCGATACGCGCACGCCCAGGGCGGCCAGCTCGGCGGCCAGCTCCTGCACCGCGTTGCGGATGGCGGTCATGTCTTCCGCGTTCATGCCGCTGCCGTCGGCCTTCACGCACTCGCCGCCCTGCTGGATCTCGTTCAGCAAGCGCTGGAAGATCAGGGCGGCCTGGTAGCGGGTCAGGTTGGTGTTACCACGGAAGGTTCCATCGGGGAAGCCCGTGATAAGACCGCAGGCCGCGATGCGCTCAACGGCTTCCTTGGCCCAGTGCCCGGCGGGTACGTCGGAGAACTGCGCCTGGCCGAAGCCTAGACCGAGCACGGTCAGCAACCCAGCCAAGTAAACTACTAGCTTCTTCTTCATTCTGCCTCCTCAAAGCCTCGCGGGCCTCCGGATGGATGCCGCACGAGAACCGGTTTTGCGGAGGCGCGGGGTTTTGCGGGGCGAGTTGCCGTGTTTCCTCTCCCAGAGTCCCCAGCGTCCGCAACGGATGCTCGGTAGAGCGGGCTCCCCACTCACGGGGCTCAAAAAGCTCTCACCTTGCGCATCCGGGAGCATCATACCCATGTATTTATCGGGATGTCAAGTATGAACAGGCGCTCAGACGATTAAACTGTACAATGGGCTGGGGTTTATTAAGGCCCCAGGAAAGGAGGTTGGGTCTCAAAGTGAGGAGCGCAGGGGGTCGGATACCGACCTTACGAGGTGGCGGTCTCATGCCGAGATAAGCAGCCAACTGCGAAAGATCGAGTGGTTCCGCGGATGCCGCCAGGGGGCGAACCCCTCCCTCTCCGCTGGCCCAGCGGCCAGAGCAGCCCTGCGGGAAAGCCGGATGCGCGAGCGCCGGACAGCCAATGGGCAGGGTTCAGGTGGAGAAAGCAGCCTAAATTCATCACACCCACCGGCCTTATCCAGCCGGTAAGGGGTGGCCTTTGGGGTGTATGGCCCCAGGTTTGGTGCAAATAGCAGCGGCTTGAACGGACAGTTGGTCTATGGTTTAGGAAAAGAGGTAAAAAGATGTGTGGAATCGTAGGGTATGTGGGTTTCCGCGAGGCGTCGGAGGTAATTCTGGACGGGCTCAAACGCCTGGAGTACCGCGGTTACGACTCAGCGGGGATTGCAGTAAAGGTTAACGGGCACCTCGAGGTGGTCAAAAAAGCTGGCAAGCTCCAGGTGCTGGCCGACAGCCTCAAGGAGCATAACCTGAGCGGGCAGTTTGGGGTGGGGCATACCCGCTGGGCCACCCATGGGGCCCCCACCGACCCCAACGCCCATCCCCACACCACCGAGAAGGGCGATATTGTGGTGATCCACAACGGCATCATCGAGAACTACTTGCCGCTCAAGGAAGGCCTGATCGCCCGGGGTCATACCTTCACCTCCGAGACCGACTCGGAGGTGCTGGCCCACCTGATCGAGGAAAAATACCGGGGCGACCTGGTGGAGGCGGTGCGGCTGGCCCTGGCCGAGGCCTATGGGGCCTACGCCCTGGTGGTGGCCCACCAAGACCACGAGGAGATTGTGGTGGCCCGCACGGTGAGCCCGCTGGTGATTGGACTGGGCGAGGGCGAGAACTTCGTGGCCTCGGACGTACCGGCCCTGCTGCCCTACACCCGCCGGGTGATCTTCCTGCACGACGGCGATATGGCCGTGGTGACCCGTGAAGGGGTTAAGGTGACCGACCTGGCCGGCAACCCGGTGGAGCGTGAGGTGGTGACGGTGGAGTGGAGCCTCGAGGCCGCCGAAAAAGGCGGCCACCCCCACTACATGCTCAAGGAGATCTACGAGCAGCCCCGGGTGCTGGAGAACACCCTGGGGGGCCGCCTGCACGAGGAAGAAGCCGGAGTGGAGCTGGGGCTCAAGCTGGATCCCACCCACTACGACAAGGTGCACATCGTGGCCTGTGGCACGGCCTACTACGCGGCCTGGGTGGGCAAGTACCTGCTGGAAGCCCTGGCCCGCGTGCCGGTGGAGATCGACGTGGCCTCCGAGTACCGCTACCGCGACCCGGTGGTGGACGACAAAACCCTGGCCATCTGCATCAGCCAGTCGGGCGAGACCATCGATACCCTGGAGGCCATCCGTGAGGCCAAGCGCAAGGGCGCGGGCACCCTGGGGGTCATCAACGCCAAAGGCAGCAGCATCACCCGCGAAGTCGACGACACCCTCTACATCCACGCCGGGCCGGAGATCGGGGTGGCCTCCACCAAGGCCTACATCGCCATGCTGGCCGCCATGGCTATGCTGGCGGTCTGGATGGGCCGGGCCAGGGGCAGGCTGGACGAGAAGACCGCGCGGGAGTTTCTGGGGGAGATGCGCAAGCTGCCCCGGCTGGTGGAAGAGACCCTCGAGCTGCGCCCCCAGGTGGCCCACATCGCCGAGAAGTACCACCAGGCCCAGGACTACCTGTTCCTGGGGCGGCATATCCAGGCCCCCACCGCCTACGAAGGAGCCCTCAAGCTCAAGGAGATCAGCTACATCCACGCCGAGGCCTACCCCGCCGGCGAGATGAAGCACGGCCCCATCGCCCTGATTGACGAGCGCCTGCCAGTGGTGGTGCTCGCCACCCAGAGCCCCTTCTACGAGAAAACCGTCTCCAACATCCAGGAGGTGCGGGCCCGGGGCGGGCGGGTGATTGCCGTAGCCACGGAGGGCGATACAGAGGTGAAGAAGTTTGCCCAGGACGTGATTTATGTCCCCCAGACCCACCATCTGCTGGCCCCGGTGGTGAGCGTGGTGCCCCTGCAACTGCTGGCCTACGAGACGGCGGTGTTCTTGGGGCGCGACGTGGATCAGCCCCGCAACCTAGCCAAGAGCGTGACGGTGGAGTAGCTGCGCCCGTATAAACGCGCCACCTGCGGGCGGCGCGTTTTTTTGGTTCCTGTGCCACAATAGGCGGGGTGGAAATCTACCTGGGCACCGGCGGCTACACCAACGAGGACTGGGTGGGCCTTTTGTACCCGCTCGAGGCCAAAAAAGACCAGTGGCTCTCGATATACGCCCGCCACTTCAACGCCGTGGAGCTGAACTCCTCGTTCTACAACATACCCGGCCTCAAGGCCTTTGCTGGAATGCTAAAGCGCAGCGAAGGGCGGGTGCACTGGGCGGTCAAGATTCACCAGAGCATGACCCACGAACGCAAGGCCGGCGACGAGGACTACCGGCGGCTTTTTGAGTCGGTGGCCCCCCTGCGCGAAGCCGGGGTGCTGGGGCCTTTTTTAGCCCAGTTTCCCCAGAGCTTTCACCGCACCCCCGAGAACCGCAGGTATTTGGCGGCCCTGGCCCAGCGTTTCGCCGACAAAACCCTGGCCCCCGGCGGGCTGGCAGTGGAGTTTCGCCATGCCTCCTGGGACAACGAGGAAGTGCGCGAAGCCTTCCGCAAAGCGGGCCTGACCTGGGTCAGCACCGACTACCCGCCCCTGCCCGGCCTGCCCAAAAACCAGCTCCACATCACCAGTGAGATCGCCTACATCAGGCTCTCGGGGCGCAACAAGGAAAAGTGGTACGAAGGCAAAGACCAGGCCGAGCGACACGACTACCGCTACAGCGAGGAGGAGCTGCGCTTCTGGGTGCGATCCCTGCAGGCCGCCTTGGAGCACGAAACCCCCACCCAGGTCTGGTTCATCTTCAACAACACCACCAGGGGCCACGCCCTGGTCAATCTGGAGATGCTGCAGCGGCTGCTGGAGGAAGCCGGGCTACTCCCGCTGACTGGCTAGCTGCGGTCGGGCCAGGAAAAACAAAAGCGCCAGACCGATCAGCATGGCGGAAAACACATACGGATAGGCCGGGGAAAACCCGTACAAAGAGGTGCCCACCACCGGCCCCAGCATGCGCCCCAGGGCCTGGGCCGCGCTGGATAGACCGGCCACCACCCCCTGTTCGTCGTCGGAAACCGCCAGCGACTGGGCGGCCGTGAGCCCCGGGGTTGCCATCGAACCCAGCCCCAGCAAGACCAGCGAGGCGGTGAGCCAGGCGAAGCTGGGCGCGAACACCAGGCCCAGGTAGCCCAGCAACAGCAGGGCCAGCCCAAGGCCCAGCAACGCCCTGGGCGGCCACCTGACCGTGCGCACCCAGAAGCCCTGCACCAGTACCCCCACAATGCCAAAAATCACCAGGGCCAGGCCGACAGTCTGGGCGGTCTGGGCTGGGGTGAGTCCCAGGCGATCCTGGTACAAAAAGGCCACAGTCTGCTCCATGGCGATGGAGGCCAGGTTGATGCTCAAGCCGATAAGGAGCAAAGGCCGGATGCGGGGATCAGTCCAGGAGAGGCTGGGAGGGGTTGGGGTGCGCTCGAGCGGCCGGCGCGACTCAGGCAGGGCCAGCCCGACAAAAAGCGCGTTCAGTAAGGCCAGGCTGGCCGAAAAAACCACCGGCACCAGCAGCCCAAAGTGCGCCAAACCCGCCCCGATGGCCGGGCCAAAAATCACCCCAAGCCCAAAGGCAGCCCCCAAAACGGCAAAGTTCTGGGTGCGCTGTTCGCGCGGGGTGATGTCGGCCAGGTAGGCCTGGGCGGTGGGCAGGGTGGCCGAGGAGAAAGCACCCCCCAACAGCCTGGAGAAGAGCAGGCATGCAAACAGCCCCCAGCCCGAAAGCACCTGCTGGTAGCCCAGCCAGGCGAACAGCGCAAACAAAAAAAACTGGCCGCAAAACCCAGGATGCCCATCAGCAAGATGGGTTTGCGCCCCACCACCTCACTGCGTCGCCCCCAGTAGGCAGCCAGGATGAACTGCATCAGGGCGTAGCCGGTGGAAAACAACCCCACCTGCACCTCGCTCAAACCCAGCTCTCGTGCAAGCGGCCCCAGGATAGGGAACAAGACCGATAAGCCCAGAATGCTATTAAACAGGGTTAGGAACAGCAACGAAAGTGGTTTCACCATTCAACCATCGCGGCTCGAGGAGCTGGATAAAAAGCCGGGCGGGAGCCCACTGGGGTCGGCGCAGCTCGGCCTACTTAACATAGGTCAGCCAGGCTGCGTACTTGGGATTTTTACCGTGCACCACGTCCATATAGGCAGCCCTGATCTTCATGGTGTGCTCCCCGGCCTTACCCGTGCCAATGGCCCGGTGATCCAGGTACGAGACCGGCGTAACCTCGGCGGCTGTGCCTACCATAAAGACCTCGTCGGCCATGTAGAGCTGGTCGCGGGTGGCCCGCACCTCGCGCACCTCGTAGCCCAGGTCGCGGGCAATGGTGATGACCGAGTCGCGGGTGATGCCCATCAGGTTAACCGAGTGCTCCACCGCATACAGCACACCATGGCGGATGAAGAAGATGTTTTCTCCTGACCCCTCGGCCACAAAGCCTTCTTTGTCGAGCAACAGGGCCTCGTCAGCCCCCGCCTGCTGGGCCTCCACGCGGGCCAGGGCGCTGTTGACGTAGTTCCCTCCCACCTTGGCCTTGCCGGGCATCACGTTGGCCGGGAAGCGAGCCCAGGACGAGGTAATCAGCCGGGCCCCCTTGCGCACGGCCTCCTCACCCAGGTAGGTGCCCCATTCCCAGGCCGCGATCATCACCTCGGCTGGGTTGTTGGGCAGGGGGTTCACCCCCAACGTGTGGGCCCCCATCCAGGCCAGCGGGCGGATGTAGCAGCTTGTATAGCCGTTGGCCCGGACGACCTCCTGGATGGCCTGGTTGATCTGCTCAGGGCTAAAGGGCAGCTCGAACATCATGACCTTGGCGCTGTGAAAAAAGCGCTCGGTGTGTTCCTGCAGGCGGAAGATGGCCGGGCCCTGGGGGGTGTTGTAGGCCCGGAGGCCCTCAAAAATGCTGGTTCCGTAGTGCAAAGCGTGGGTCAGTACCGAGACTTTGGCCTCTTCCTGGGGCACCATCTGCCCGTTGAACCAGATGAGCCCGGCCTTCATTTTGCTATCGCCACCAACGCTTTTGGTTTTGGTCTCGGTTGCCATGTTTCCTCCAAGAACAAACGCGGTTCATTTGCTGTGCATCCCTCGCGGCAGGCCAGGGAAGCGCTGCGGACTCCACCATCATACTTCTTTGAGCAGCGAGGCCAGGGTATCGGGTAGCAGGTGGCGGTGGCTTCGAACCTCCTGTTCACCGGTGCGAAGCTGCAGGTAACGCCGGGCGGTGTCTTGCAGGATGGGCATCAGCTCGGGCTGCTGGATCACCTGGGGTAGCAGGTCGCGTAGCTGGGCCTCGAGCTTCTGCTGGGCCAGGTAGCGAGCGGCCTGCAAAGGCTCGCCCTCGAGGCGCGCTCGTAGGGGAAAACGGGTCAGGTGTGTTGCCTCGCGTTGCACAGCAGGCGCAGCCAGCAGCCTCTGGCAGGATTTGCAAGGGTGCACCGGACTGGGCGCGCCGCAGATGGGGCATGGCGGGTGAGGGTTGCCTTTTTGCCTTTGCAATATGGCCCTGCCAGCCCGGAGAATCACCCCCTGGAGGTCTTGCGGAAAGCGCCCGGCCAGCTCCTGTAACTGGGCCTCTTCTTCGGGGTTTAGCTTAGGTAGGGCTTTTGGCTTTTCCTGGGGCCTGGCCTTTTTCTCAGCACCTACCACGAAGCGCAGTTCCTGTACCAGTCCGGGCTGCTTCTCCTGGTAGCGCCTGAGGAACTCCTCCCGCAGGTAGGTAAGCTGGTGGGCCACCACCGCATCGACCACCCGCACGAACAGCACCCCGTCTTCCAGGCGGTCGGCCTCGGTGAGCTCGCTCAGGGCCGGCCCGGCAATCTCGGGCCATAGCGCCAGGGCCTGGCCCCGCCGAACCCCGCTGATCAGCCCCTTCTGGCGCAGAATCTGGGCGACAATCTCGGCAGATGATCGAGCCTTGGACATCCCTTCTACAGGCTAGGCAAAAGCCCCTCCCTTGGCTACTACCCCGCCCACCAATGGGCCGGGCTGGGGTATGGTAACAGCGTGGAACTCAGCCCCCAGTCCTGGGCAGTGGCCCTGCTGGCCGCCTGGTTGGTGGGTGCTTCTAAAGCCGGGTTATCGGGTGCAGTAACGATTGCCGTGGTTCTGTTTGCCAGCATTATCCCGGCCCGCGAGGCCACCGGCGCTTTGCTACCGGTGCTGATCTGCGCCGACTTTATCGCTGTCAGCATGCTGCGCAACAACGTGCGCTGGCAAGCGCTCATGCGAATTTTCCCCTGGACAGCGGTGGGGGTGGGCCTGGGCACAGTGATGCTTTACTTTAGCAACGACGCGCAGGTGCAGCGGGTGATCGGGGCCATTGTGGCCGGCATGACCCTGTATCAGCTATATCGCAAGGCCCGCAACCTAAACGATGTGAAGGTTTCCCGCCACCCCGCCTTTGCGCTCAGCATGGGCGTGGCGGCTGGTTTTACCACCATGGTAGCCAACGCGGCAGGGCCTTTTGTGCTGATCTACATGCTGGCTATGCGGATGGGGAAGCTCGAGGTGGTGGGCAGCATCGCCTGGTATTTCCTGGTGGTCAACCTGTTCAAGGTGCCTTTTGCGGTAGGCCTGGGCCTTATCACCTGGGAGTCGCTTGCCTTTAACCTGTGGCTAACCCCCGCGGTGGTGCTGGGGGCCCTGGCAGGCCGCCGGCTGCTAAACCACATCGCGCAAAGCACCTTCGAGTGGATGGCGCTCTGGCTGGCCCTGCTGGGGGGCCTGCGGCTGCTCCTGGCCTAGGGGAGCCTTTCAGCGTTTGCGTTTATTTTTGGGTTTCTTCTGGGCTTTCTTGCTGGCAGCCGGCAGGGGCCTGGCCCAGACCCGCCGCAGCCAGACCAAACCCCAGAGCGAGGCCAGGCCCAGTCCCAGCGCGACAGCAAACGTTGCAACCGCCACGCGCAGCCAGGAAGGGTGTAGACGCTCGCCCGAAGGCAGGGTCACAGGCCCGCTCGAGGTCGCCAGAACCTCGGCGTAGGGTAGCAGGCGCACCAACACAAAGCCCATAAACACCGCCACAATTGCAGCCAGGATGGCCAGGCCCAGCAGCAGGGCCCAGGCCAGCCCGCGCCGGGCCTCCTGGATCGATGAAGCATCTATTTCTCTCCCGGGCTTCATACGCTCCACACCCCGGCTTCAATCTCGATCACGGCCCCGGTGCCGGGGGTTTCCAGGCCGGCCAGGATGGCCTGCGGTAGGCTCTGGGCGTAGGCCAGCAAGGCCCCGCGCCGGCGGTTGTCCAGCTCGCTGTGCCACTCGTCTACCAGCAGCAGTGGGGCCTCCTCGTAGTGCTGCCAGAGCAGGCGGTGTTCGGCCAGGCGGAGGGCCAGCGCGATGCTACGGCACTCGCCCCGGCTACCAAAGCGGGCGGCCTCGCGCCCCTCGAGCAGAATAACCAGATCATCGCGGTGGGGCCCCACGCTGGTGGCCCCGCGCTGGAGGTCGTCTTGCAGGTTATCCTCCAGGGTTTGCAAAAAGCGATCCGGGTCGGTGGTCTCAGACAGCTCCAGGTTCAGTGCGCCCGGAGCCAGCTCCCGGTAGGCTTCGCGGGCCAGGGGGGTGAGCTTGGTCAGCATCCGGCGGCGCAGGCTGAGAATCTCCCCGCCGTACTTGACCAGTTCGTGGTTCCAGATGCTCAGGGTGGTCTGAACCCCACCGGATCGACCCTCCCTGCGAAAACCGCTCTTTAAAACAGCATTGCGCTGCTGTAAGGCCCGGTTGTACTGGCTGAGCATCGAGCGGTAGCGGGCCGAGAAACGCGAGAGCAGCACGTCCAAAAAACGACGGCGTTCCTCCGGGGGGCCCAGCACCAGCTCGAGGTCGTCGGGGCCCAGCAGCACCGCACCGGGCAGCTGGGCCAGCTCCCGCAGCGAGGCCGGGGCCTCGTTGAGCCGGTGCTCGCGGCCTTCGCGGCTCAGCTTTACCTCCAGGCGGCTGTTGCCAAACTGGGTCTCGATCTCGGCATGTAGCCAGGCCTCTCCCTGGCCGAAGGCGATGCGTTCGGCCAGGCCATTGCGTAGCTCACCACCCAGGGCCAGCTCGATGGCCTCGAGCAGGTTGGTCTTGCCCTGGGCATTCCCCCCCACCACGGTGGTCAGGCCCGGCCCCGGCGCGAAAACTGGGGTGAAAAGGTTTCGGAAGTTTTTTTGCCGCAAGCGCAACAGACGCACTGGCTATAGGCTAAGGGCCCCAGGCTTTAGGCTCAAGACCAGAAAGCTCATTTGCTGCCCAGCCATAGCGTATGCTGGCGCTCATGAGTCCCGAACTGCTCGCGGTTTCTTTTGCGCTGCTTTCGGCCATCTCGTGGGGCGCAGGCGACTTTAGCGGAGGGGTGGCGGCCCGCCGGCTCAACCCCTACCTGATTGCTTTGCTGGTGCATGCCACCGGTTTGCTGCTTTTTACTCTGCTGGCCCTGCTGCGCGGGGAGGCCTTTCAGGCGCAGGATGTGCCCTGGAGCCTGGGCGCAGGGCTGGCGGGCTGTGCAGGGCTGGTGTTTCTGTACCGGGCTTTCGAGGCCGGGCAGATGGGGCTGGCGGCCCCCGTGGCCGGGGTGGTGGGGGCCGGGCTGGCGGCCCTGGTGGGGTTTGTGCTCGAGGGCCATCCCACGCCATCCCAGCTCCTGGGCTTTGGGGTGGGTCTGCTGGGCGTCTGGCTGGCGGCGCGTCCCGATGGTGCTTCTGGCCCCTCGAGGGGGCTGATCTACGCCTTCCTGGCGGGTCTGGGGTTTGGGGGGTATTTCACCCTGATTCACCAGGTAGAGGGCCTGTTCTGGCCCTCGGCCCTGGCCAAGCTCACCGCCACCACCCTGATGCTCGGGCTGGTGGGGGGGCTGGGTCTCTTGCGGCGGGAGGCCAGGCTGGTCACCAGCCTGGGTCTGGTGGGCCTGGCCGGACTCCTGGACGCCGGGGGCAACCTGCTTTTTCTGGTCGCGGCCCAGACCGGGCGGCTGGACGTGGCCGCCGTGATCTCCTCGCTATACCCCGCCTTTACCACTGTGCTGGCCTGGGCGCTGCTGCGAGAACGGCTGGGCCAGGGCCAGGTGATGGGGGTGGTGCTTTCGCTGGCGGCCATCGCCCTCATCGCCGCCGGTTAGCTGGGCTTGCGGCGCTAAAGCTTCAAGCCGTACTCGTAGCCCCAGGAAAAGGTCTGCAGGCGCGTAAACCCCATCCGCTCGTAGAAGGCCACCGCGCCCAGGTTGCGCCGGCCCACCCCCAGGTGCACGCCCGGCACCCCCAGCCGGCGCAGGCGCTCCAGAAACACCTCCATCAGCTTGCGGCCCTGCCCCTGCCCCTGGGCCCTGGGCAGCAGGTCGATGTGCAGGTGGGCCGGGTAGGTATCGGCCAGGCTCGAGGGCACATAGCCTTTGTGAATCAGGCGGATCATGGCGGCATCCCTGGAGGTATCGGCCTCGAGCGGCAGGGGGTACTTCTGTCGCAGGGGCGGTAGCCACACGCTCTCCATCCAGGCCGCGAACTCGAGGGAGTCGCAGCAGCCCAGCACGTAGCCGCACACCCCCTCGAGGTCGGTGAGCACAAAAACCAGGTCGGGCTCGTGAACGGCGTAAGGGGCCGCGTAGAAGTGGCCCAGCAGGCTGGCATCCCGGTATAACCCGCTGGCATCGGCCCCGCTGTCGCCGGTTAGCAAACAGACCCGGTAAAGCTGCGGCAGATCGGCCGGCTCATAGGGGCGGATGGCGAAACCCATGCCTTGCATCAGTCCTCCAGCAGTCCCACAAAGCTTTGCGGATCGGGGTCTATCCTGAGCCGCGCGCCGCGCACCGGGGGCAGGTTCGCCATCAGGGCCCGGACTCGCTCTTCGGAGCTTTTGAGCAGCAGGTGAAACACGTACTGGCCCCGCAGACGGGCCACAGGGGCCGGGGCCGGGCCCAGCAGCTCGCCTGGCTCGGCGCTGGCCTGGAGAAGCTGGGCTAAGCGAAAGATGGCATCGCGGGCCACCGGCTCCTTGGGGTGGGCCACCTCGAGCTTCACCATCCGGCTGGCCGGGGGGTAACCCAGGGTGCGGCGCAGGGCCAACTCAACCTCCATAAAGCCCTGGGGGCTGGCGGCCTGGAGCGCCCGGTGGGCGGCGTGCCCCGGCTCAAAGGTCTGCAACACCAGCAGCGGGCGGCGCTGGGGGTGCAGGTCGGTGAGCTGCCACAAAAGCCGGTGGTAGCGCTCAACCGCCCGAAAGTCGGTCTCGAGGACAAACCCATCGGCATAGGGCAGCAGCACCAGCGCCAGCTCGGGCAGCACCGGCCCCCGCAGAATGGCGGTGGTGCCCACCAGCACCCCCGGCTCGCCAGCCAGCAAGGGGCGCAGGTCGTCTTTGGCCTCGGCGGTGTAGCGGTAGCGGGGCAGGCTGGGAAGGTACCGCCCCAGGGCCTCCACAAGCCACTCCACCCCCGGCCCCCTGGGGTCGAAAACGTCGGACTGGCAGCTAGGGCATAGCTCGGGCGCTTTCTCCTCGTGGCCGCACTGGTGGCATTGCAAGAGGCCCAGCCGCCCGCTCTTGTGGTAGCGCAGGGGCAGGGCGCAGTTGGGGCACATAGCCTTCCAGTCGCACTGCTTGCAGCGCAGCACTGCGCTATAGCCCCGCCGGGCCGAGAGCACAATGGCCTGGCGCTTTTTCTCCTGCACCTGCTGCAACAGGGCGATGGCGGCTCCGGTCAGGGGCCAGCCCCGCTCCTGGTGCAGATCCAGCAGGTGCAGCCGCGGGTGGGGCGGGGGCAGCAGGTAGGATGGTTCGTCCCAGACCTCCAGGCTGTTGACGCTCGAGCAGTAGTGGATGGGCACCCCCAGCCCCTGGGCCCGCAGCCGGGCCAGCCGGGGCACGAAGGCCCTCGAGCCCCCCGGAAGCTTGTAGGCCTCGGCGGCCTCCTCCACCACCACGATGCGTTCCCAGTCGAGCGGAAGCAAGAGCCCCTGATAGGTCGCCAGCACCCACCTGGCCGCCCCCTGAATAAGCCTTCCCCACACCAAGCGGCGCTCCTCGGCTTTCATCTCGCCGTGTAAAACGGCGGCCTCGGGGAAGAAGGGCTGGCATTTTTTGAGCAGCGAGACCTCGGGAAAGAGCAGCAGGGCCGGGCCCTTTTGCACCAGGCCCGCCAGGGCCCGCAGCCGCTCCAACAGCCGCCCCCCCTGCAGCCGCACCGGCGACAGGGGCAGTTCCAGGGGCTCGAGCGCGCGCGCCGCAACGGCCTCGAGGGCCGGCGTTACCTCCACAAACCCGATATAGCCCTTCTCGAGCAGGCCCTTCACCACCCCCACCCCCACCCCGGCGGCTCGAGCCAGCGCGGCCATGCTCTCCACCTGGCGCAGGTCGCGCAGGGCATACCAGGCCGCTTTAGCCTTCTCGCTCAGGCCCTCCGCGGGTTCGCGCAACACCACCAGGGCCTGGGCCGGGGTGCGCCGCTCAGCCACCTCCTCCTGCAAAACCCCGGCCTCACGCAAAAAATCCAGCAGCTTGGGATCGAGGCCCTGGGCCTCCTGCCAGCCTGCGGCCAGGGCTTCCAGGCCTCCGGGTAGCACCGCCGGGTCGGCCCCGGGCACAAGCCGCACCCGGTGGGTAAGGGGGGGCTCGAGGAAGGGCAGCAGGTCGTTGAGCAAAACGCCCACCGCACAAAAGCTGTCGCGGGCGGCGGACAATAGAAACTCGAGGGCTGCAGGGTTCAGCCAGGGCTGCGCGTCGAGGTAGGCCAGGGCCTCCCGCAGCGCAAAGGCTTTCTGGGGAGCTTCTTCGCGCCCAACCACCACGCCCACCCGCAGCTCGCCGCGCCAGGGCACCACCACCCGGTAGCCCAGCACCTCCGCTCGAGGGTCGGCGTGCGGGGGCAGGTAGGTCATCGGCTCGAGCGGCAAGGGCAGGGCAACCTTCAAGACCCACATCCCGCCCAGATTACCCGAAGGCGCGGGGCCGGTGGCATCCTCCAACCCCTACGGGGTGCTGTTCCGGGGAACCCGCCGCGCAGTCGCCTAAAACCGCTAGGCCCTGGGCATCCCGGTGTGGATTTGCTGGGGCCGCCGGTGGCTTCGATACAGCAGCTCCTGGGCCTGGCGCAGGGCCTCCTCCAGGGTCAGGCCGTTGCAGGCCACCCAGACCACCCGGGCGTTGGCGAACCGCTGGCTCAGGCGCTCGGTCAGCTCGTGCCCGCTCACCAGTCCAATGTGCAGGCCGCAAAACAGGTGATCATCCATGCGGTATAGCCCATCCCCCTGCCGCACCGCTTCGCGCATAATCTGCCCCAGCTCCTGCAAAAGCTGGAGGTTCTGGCCGGTCTCCGGGAGCAGCCAGTAGGAGAACAGCAGCGGCTGGTCGCTGCGGCTGGCCAGGGCCTGGTAGCGTTCGTAGTCGACCTCGAGGGCCAGGCGCGTGCTCAGGCCGGTCTGGCGGTCGAAGAGGGCCACCTGGGATAGCTCCCGCTGGGTGACCTCGAGGTTGCGCACAGCCTGGAAAAGCGCCACCCCCACCAAACCCCCCAGGGCCCACAGCGGCCACACCACCCAGTAAGGCCCCGACTCGGGATGGGGTAGCAGCGCCACCAAACCAATCAGGCTCCCCAGCATTACCCAGGGCCCTCCAAACAAGGCCAGCGCGGTCAGGCCCAGGGTGGCCAGGGTGGCGACCGCGTAAAACATCACCTCCTGATTCCAGCCAGGCACGACCGCCTCCGGCTGCTGCACCGCCCAGACCAGCAGCCCCAGGGTTATCCCCAGGTGCGTAATGAGCGCTGGCTGCGGGTAGCGCTGGGTTAGCGACAGTATGATGGGGATGGTTCCAAGGTAGATCAGGGACACCCACCGGGCTGTGTCGGTGCCCACCACAAACTGGGTTAGCGCCAGGGCCCCCCCTCCGAATACGGTCATACGCCAATACAGCCGGTGGAGCCAGGATCCAACCGGTTCGAGCGGCTGCCACATGGGGCTATTGTAGAAAAACCTCCGGGCCGGATGCCACAGGAATGAGCGTTAAAACATAGATCGGCGTTACATCCAGGCCCCCCGCCCCGGCAGAACCGGATATGCTTTAGGCGTGGCCTGGGCCTTGCTTCCATCGGGCGCGCTGCTTTACGTAGCGCTGTATGCGGTGGTGCCCATGCTCCCCGGCCTGGAACGCCTGTTCGGCACCCCGCCCGGCAGCGCCCATTTGGGCATCAGCCTGCCCTTTGTGCTGCTGGTGCTGCTCTCACCGCTGGTGCCGCGCCTCCGCCTGCCGGCGGGTATGGTGATGGGCGGCGGGCTGCTGGGGGTGGGTCTGTTTGGCGTGCTGGCCGGGCTGGCGCCCAGCCTAGAAATCTGGACGCTCTGCCGAACCCTGCAGGGGGCCTTTGCGGCAGCCGTTCCAGGGCTTTCGCTGGCCCTGTTACCCCGGCTGTATCCCCGCAAGCACGCCCAGATGGCCGGGTTCTGGGTGGCCGGCAATGTGCTGGGCGGGGGCCTGGGGCGGGGGCTGGGGGGACTGTTTGCCGAGTGGTTTGGTGAGCGCTGGGCCATGGTCTTGCTGGCCCTTCCGGTGGCCGTCATCGCCTGGGCGGTGCTGCGCACGCGCGACCGCCTGGCCCTGCCAGCCCCCCAGTACACCCTGCGGGCCTGGCCCCTGTACACCCTGGGCTTCATTCTGCTGTTTCTGAACTTTTTTGTGACCAACCTGCTGCCCTACCGCCTCGAGGCCCTGGGGCTATCGCAGGCCCAGATTGGGGGGATATTTTTCGCCTACCTGGCCGGCATCCCCGGCAGCGCCCTGGCCGGGGCGCTGGTCAGGCGGCTGGGCGAGGTGCGGGCCTTCCGGCTGGCCTTTGGCCTGGTCACCCTGGGCCTGCTGGCGCAGTTGCCCGACCAGCCTTTGTGGATTCTGGTGGGGTTTGTGGCCATGATGGCGGGCATCTTCACCGCCCAGGCCATCGCCGGTGGGGCCTCGGGGCGGGGCGGCAGTGGGGTGAGCGGCACCTATGTGGCGGCGTTCTACCTGGGTGGGACGGTCGCAGGCCTGGTCTACCCGCCCTTCATCGGGCAAAGCCCCCTGTGGGGCCTCGAGGTGGCCCTGGGGGTCTCGCTGCTGGCGGTGCTGCTGGCCGGGCGGGCCCTGCGCTGACCCGGCTCAGCCTGCCAGGTAAGGGTTACTCGCCAGCTCCTCTGCAAGGGTGGTGGTGGGGCCATGCCCGGGGTAGACCACCGTTTCGGGCGGCAGTTGGACGACTCGCTGGAGCGAGGCCAACAACGCCTGGGGGTCGCTGCCGGGCAGGTCGTAGCGGCCGATGCCCCCACGGAAGAGCACATCCCCGCTCACCAGGTGGCCGGGCCGGTAGAAGCCCACATGCCCCGGCGCGTGGCCGGGCAGAAACAGCACCTCGAGGCCCAGGCCAAAGTCCAGGGTCTGCCCCTCGGCCAGGGGCTCGATGGGTTCGGGCGGCTGGGGAATGGAGAGACCCCAGCGGGCCGCACTCAAAGCTGCGCTGCGGTAGAGCGGCAGGTCGGCTGGGTGCAGGTAGACC
>Ga0209721_1001081_pt1 | contig 21572 bp, 20 predicted proteins | sample TshhotsprinmetaG_FD_184139 | JGI IMG/M metagenome (GOLD analysis project Ga0209721, IMG submission 184139) | Hot spring microbial communities from South Africa to study Microbial Dark Matter (Phase II) - Tshipise hot spring metaG (SPAdes)... | ecosystem: Environmental > Aquatic > Thermal springs...
ATAAATACATATTGAATCTCGCTCAAGAAGAAAAAGAGTTTGTTAAAACATACAGAGATAAAATTCTTGATGACGAAAATCAAACTATTGTAGGATTTAATACTGGATGTTCTAATCATTACCCGAATAAAAAAATGACAATTGAGCAACATGTCTATTTGATAAATGAGCTATCAAAATCTAAAGACTTTAAGTTAGTTTTGCTCGGTGGACCAGAAGACTCAGAAAGAAATAATCGCATAAAAGAATTATGCGGAGAAAAGGTCATCCTCACTCCAACAAATGAAGGGTTAAGACGTGGGTTATGCTACATTGATGTCTGTGATTTAGTCATAACCGGCGATTCATTTGGTATGCATGCTGCAATTGGACTAAGTAAATATGTCATAGTATGGTTTGGAGTTAGTTGCTGGACTGAAATTGATTTATATGACTATGGTAAAAAGTTTTATCAGAATGATTTAGAATGTTCTCCATGCTGGAAAAAAGTTTGTCCTTATAATCTTGAATGCATTGAACGTATTGATCTGGATGGAATAATAAAAGAAGTTTATCATTTTCATAAAAATGTTAAACATGCGAATAGATAGGAACTTCTTTTTAAGTCTTGATAAACCTCTTATCCTTGATGGACCAATGGGTACATTACTGATTGAAAGAGGTGTGGACACATCTTCAGTACTCTGGTCAGCAAAAGTTTTATTATCTAATCCTGAAATAGTAAAATCCATTCATATTGAATATATTAAAGCAGGAGCAGACATTATTACAACAAATACTTTTAGAACCAATCCTTTTACATTAAAGCAGGTAAACTTAAAACTTACTTCCTTCGAGTTAGTCAACAAAGCCGTAAACATTGCTCGAAAAGCAACATCCATAACTGATAAAAAGATTCTTATTGCCGGTTCAAATGCCCCTGCCGATGATTGTTATCTAACTTATCGCTGTCTTTCTCAATCTGAACTTGAAAAAAATCATCGTGAACACATTGAAAATTTAATTGAAAGTAAAGTTGATTTTATTTTGAACGAAACTTTTGGTGACAAAGAAGAAGCAATTTTAGTTTCTAAAATTTGTAACGAATATCTGTTTCCATTTGCCATCAGTTTACTTATAGATTTTGAATTAAAAACATTTTTTGGTCAGGATTTAAGGCAAACGCTAGAAGAGTTAATTGCATTTCAACCAGTTTTTGTTTCGTTAAATTGTTCTAGACCTGAAATAATATTAAAGGCTCTGAATATTTTATCGGAATATCAACCTTTTTGTGTGTATCCTAATTTAGGTTCAGTTGAAAGTTTTAACACAGGTAATCTAGTCAGAGATTTCTCAAAAGATCAATTAAAAGAATTTTTGCATGTGGTCATCAACAAAGGTGTAAAGGTTATAGGCGTTTGCTGTGGAGGAAATCCTGATGATATTAAGTTAATCCGACAAATTGTTGATGAACTATGAAGGAATATAAATCTTCAGCAAAAGTAAATATTGGCTTACATATTATTTCAAAACGGCCCGACGGTTACCACAATATTGAAACAATCTTCTATCCCATCAATCTTTACGATCATCTTACATTCATAATTTCTAATTCTTTCTCAATTGAAACAAATAATCTCACAGTTCCAATAGATGAAACTAATTTAATATTCAAAGCAAAGAGAATACTTGAAGAATACACATGCCGAAATTTCTCCATTAAAGTGAAACTTGAAAAGAACATACCAATTTTCTCTGGTTTAGGTGGTGGAAGCTCAAACGCAGCCACAACATTGAAGGCATTAAATGAACTTTATGATCTAAGACTATCAAAAGAAGAATTGCTTATGTTGGCAAGTAAAATTGGAAGTGATGTTTCTTTTTTCGTTCTGGGTGAACCATCTTTCGCTCAAGGCAGAGGTGAAATTCTCACTCCAATTAAAAACCTTAAATTTGATTTCCAAACATTAATAGTCTTCCCTAATGTTAAAATTTCTACACATTGGGCATATTCAAAATTCAAACAATCGACAAAGAAAATTGAACTCTCAATGATTAAGACATCAGAAGATTTTCTTAAAAATAAGGAACTTATAACGAATGACTTTGAAACAATTGTATTTGAATATTATCCGGAAATAGAAAAAATCAAAGAATCTTTATTAAACTCTGGAGCAATATTTGCTTCAATGACGGGTTCCGGTTCCGCAGTCTTTGGCTTTTTCGAAAAAGATTTCGATATGAATTTAATCAAATCCAAATTTTCAAATTATCTTACTTTCATGTGTTAAATACAAAAAATAAATATTTTCTTAATTTCCAGTTCATCTAAATCGTGCTCTTTTATCGAATATTCTAAAACGAAATCAAAATTCATTCACGAGTATTAGCAACGCAGAAATTCCATAACTTTATATAGGAGTTACTTTCCAGATAATTTGGATTCATCAGAAATGAATTTTTTCACAAAGAAATTATAGCATTTCGTTAAAATAGAGGTTGTCAACTTCCTGGGATGCGGTAGAAAAATTTGATAGATATCTTTTATCATTATCTGATTTATAGTTTGGGAAAAGTAATTAAAATAAGAAACATACTTACATTTGAAAAAAATAAACGCATCTTATGAGCCAACAAATTAAATTTTAACGTCACATTTTAGGTAGTATCTAATGAAACAAAAATTTAATAGTATATAATACCACTTTCCAATAAACCCTATTATCAAATACGTCAGAATTTCAACATGAATCCAAAGTCAAATAAAGTACATCGATATTATTGAAGAGCTATTGGAAAAACTGTTTATATGGCAATGTATATCTTTAGATTTAGACCTGTGAAATCAGAAAAGATTTAAAGTCAAAATTAAAACATTGTAAAAAGATTAACTCACACAATTTTCAGTTATTTCCAGATAACCTTTCGAACAATCCATTTTTGCCTTTACACCAATTGGAATTGTGTTTTTAGTCTTAACGTGTCCATGGATCAAGTTATAAATTACTGGTTTTTTAATTTTACTAAAGTAATCGTAAACAACTTCATTTAGAGTAAGAGATTTTTTTGTTGGATCTGTTTCTTCACAATCTGTGAAATTACAAAGTATTATGCCATTTACCTTATCGAAAATTCTGGCAATTTTTAATTGAGCAAAATATCGATCAATTCTATATGGTTTTTCATCCACATCTTCTAAAAACAAAATGGCTTTTTCAAAGGATGGAAGATATGGTGTACCCATAAGAGAACTAATCACCGATAAATTCCCTCCCAAAACAATTCCTTTTGATGCACCTTTAATTAAACACGAAATTCTTTCAACTTCTGGATTTTTAATTTTACCAAATGGCTTGTTACTCGTTACCATTCGCCAGAAAACTTCTTCAGTAAATTTATCAACTTCACCAGAAAAGTCAACCGCAACCATTGGTCCTGCAAAAGTAATCAGTCCTGTTTTTTTAAAGATAGCAAGTTGAAGAGCTGTGATATCGCTATAACCGACAAAAATTTTTGGATTTTTTCTAATCAAATTAAAATTGATCTTATCAAGTAGTCTAATTGTTCCAAATCCACCACGAAGGCAAAAGATGGCTTTCACATTCTTGTTTGTAAACATATCATGTAAATCTTCTACCCTCTCCTCATCAGTTCCTGCAAGATATCCTCGAACCCTTCCGACATTTTTACCAATTAAGACTCGATAACCCAAGCTTTCAAGATATCTTATTCCCGCTTCTATCTTTTCTGGATCATCAGGAGTTGATGCCGGCGAAATAACTCCTATTAAATCGCCCTTTTTTAAAAATTTAGGTTTTATTGTCTTCATATCGCTTACTAATTAATGTTAGTTTTTAACCCTAGTGAGAAATAATTAATACTAAAATCGGTAAAATTTGACCTTTGATAGGTGAATATGCCAGTAATTTTTTTGTAAAAATTATAATAAACCTGCAAAGAATAATTGGAGAACTGTGTTTGATAATGGTTGAAAAAAATTAGCAAATCTGGATTGAAATAATTCTTTCTTGAACCAATTGTAAAACTTGTTTTTAAAGTAAGGTAGTAAATCGGTGTATAATACGTTATCACTTCAAGAGCTAAATATTTTTGTTTATCCGTAAAATAAATCCCGGATAATATTGAAGAAATAAGAAACTTATAATGAGGGTAATAATCATTTCGAAAATAAATTTGGTGAGAAGATGTTTTAATGGATTTAGTTTGATTAAAATTTACGTAACCTAATCCATAGTAAAACGGATAAGAGCCAAGTAAAAGCTCGGGTGAAAAGAGTAATCCCTTTTCTAATATCGGTTTAGTATTAGATTGATCTGAATAATCTCCATTAACTTTTAAGACGCTTAATTTCAAACGCAGGTCAGGTCTCCAATAAATAAGATTTCCTAACAAATTACTTTGATGGTAATTCCAGAAAGGATCCTCTACTTTGATGAACTCATATCCCAAAGTAAAGAAAAATTTAGATCTGTATGCTAAACTCAGGTAAGTTGAGAAGATATTTGAATTAACTTGGCTTGAATACTCCCCTCGAGTAAAAAATACAGAAGGTTGAATTGTCCAGCTACTTTGACCTATGATAAAAGATTGAGTAATTAAAATGAAAGCTAAGAACTTATTTAACAAGATTTAATCCTTCCAATGCTGATTTATCTTTAGGGCTGACCATTAAAGCTCGAATAAATTTCTCTTTTGCTTCAGATTTTTTATTCAAATAAAAATAAGTCCAACCAAGATATAGATTTGCCTCATAGTCACTTGTAAATGATTCCAAAACTTTTGAAAGAAAATTTTCTGCTTTAGAGTATTCTCTTCTGTTAAAATAAATCTGGCCTAATCGTAGATTTGCCGTATAATTTTTTGGGTCAATATTTAGAATTTTAATGTAAATTTTCTCCACATCATTCCATTTTTCTTTAGCAGCTAAAGGTAATGTCAATCCTAACATGGGTTCTATTGAATTATTATTCGTTAATTCGATTGCCTTTTGGTAATATGAAATCGACTTATCGTAATCTTTGTTTAAATAATAAAGATAACCTAATCTTAAATTAATGAGATAATCTTTTCCAAATTTGTTATATACTTTTGTCAATTCACTGATCGCTGAGGAGTAATCGCCTTCATATGCTAACTCCAAGGACTTGTGAAAAGCACTAACACGCTCTTCTCCTTCCTGGGAAAATACTTTAGTTGTAAAAATTATTGTACTTAACAATAGTATAATAATACTTGTAAGATAAATTATTTTTTTCATAGTTATTCCTCCAGGATAAATCTAAACTCAATCTTTTTATTTTCCAAATAATAAGAATACGATTTCAATTTTCCATCACTGGTGATAACTGTTTCATAATTATGTGTATCCCTTACAAAATTAAACAAACCTTTGCCATAAAATGTTATCTTATTCTTGATTATAATTGATGAACCGTCAGAGCTTTCTTCTAAATTGAATGTTCCTTTAGCTTTAAAAGGATTTGAAATCAAAATCAAAAAGTCACTGAGTATCATAACCAGCTTTCCAGCCACAAGAGAGATTTGATATTCATCCTCCCATAGAACATTTTTTTGCCTGACAAATGGCACCTGAATAGATGCAAGATAAAAATGATACAATGCATCCCTTTTTTTACCAATATAACTGGTAAAATAAAATACTTCGCCATCATTAAAGAAATTTGCTATCGATCCTGAAGATGATTGTATGTATGGAACATTATATGGATCTACTAAAATTTCCCACGTTTCGGTTTTAATAAGATCATTGTAGTTAAAACTGACTTTAAAGCTATCGCCGTATTCAAAATTGAAAGCATCCTTAAGTTCTCGATTTATTTCGATGTTCTGAACTCTATCATCCTTAGCTGGAAAATCAGCTGTATGTAAAACTAAAGTATTCTCTATTCTTCTTAAGTAATGGCCAAAAGGAAATTTTAAAGTACTTCCACCTATTTTATCGTTCTTTTGAAATTGGAAATGAAGATGTGGAGTGGATGATCTCCCGGAATTTCCACAATATCCGATAACATCTCCTTTAAGTACGATATCACCTTCTTTTACTTTGATAGACCCTTTTCGTAAATGAGATAAAGCTGAAAACAATCCATCACCATGATCAATTACAATCGAATTGCCCCAATTTTGTTTAATATTTACTTGTCCAATTGGATTATCATCAACACTATCAATTACTCTAACAACCTTTCCTTTGTATGGCGCTATTACAGGTAAATTATAACAATGATAATCTTCAACTTTGTTACCTGAACCTGTAAACTTATTATTTTCTTCATCAAAAACTTCGAAGTCAAATGCGTACTTCCAATCTTCTTTATGAGTGTATTCACCCTCAATCCCTTGTGTAACCACCCACTCACCATTGAATGGCAAACTTACGTTCAAAAGTTTATATCGTTCAAATCTTGATATTCTATTTCTATGATAATAATAATTTTCTTCAGGCGAACCCGGTTTAAAGTACAAAAGCACTACTTCACCTGCAAAATCTCTGAATTTTAATGAATAAATAAGAGTTAAAACAACAATATTGAATGGCAAAACTAGAACACTTAAACCAAGTTTTGAGAAAATTGAATTTAATGTTAACGTAACAATAAAAACAAGTATTACTCCCAAAGCACTGATCAACAATGATTTATTTGAAGGAAGAATTAATGAACCTCCAAGAGCAATAGATGTGATTATAGAATTTAAAATGAACAATAATGTTATCTCGTAAGCAAGAGTGATATTAAAAATTTGAATGGTTAAAAGAGCAAACAAGTAGCCGAATACAGAAAGAATTGCCATCACTCTAGAAAATAAAAGTATTGCTATAAAAATGATAACGCCCGATATTACATTATTCAATAAAACCAGCAGAGATAAATTTTGAAAGAAAAAATTTATCTGATCAGGCAAGAAATTTAGATAGTTTTTAACAACAAAAGAATGTTGTTGAATCTCAAAAAGATTTGTGGAATTATTAAAAAGAACAAAGGATAAAAAAGTAATAAGAAACGGAAGGCTGAGCCCAGGTAAATTAAACCCAACCGCAAAATAATTTTCAATTGATGATGTAATAAAGAACGCTAAAAAGAGAAAAACCAATAATACAGGAAGAAAAAATTCATTTGGTTTAAAGAAAAAAGCTAATCCTGCCCCGAAGAGTAACCCATTAAAGCCATAAAATCCTTCTCGAATTCTTTTTTCATTATAATTAAATAAAATAGCAATCAAATTAGAGAAAAGTGTTGAGAATATAATAACAGCACCGTTAAAGGGCAGAAGGAAAGTTGCAATTAGGATTAAAGCTCCGAACCATCGACGGTTTGAGAAAAATATTTGAGAGTAACTATAAAGTGTAGAATCAATTAATATGGAAAGATTCATTTCATTTTTTGTTTTTCAGGAATCCTTTCAAGCTGAACAATATAATCCAGAGTTTCTTTTTCTCTAATCAATTCAGCCACGCCTTCGTTTGTTATCATTACAACTGCAGGTCTGGGATTAATAAATTGAAGCCATTGTGTCATATTATAGGCACCAACATTATGAAAAACAATTTGTTTTCCTGGTGGAATGGGTGGTAGAAACACTCCATCACGAAGTATATCAATATTCATACATAAATTTCCATAAATTACCGAATCATCCTGAACATCACCATAATCTTCCGTAACTGAAACCTTATGCTTATACCAAAAACTTGTAAATAATAAATTAACTCCAGCATCAACTATGATGGCTTGTTTTCCATTACTTAATCTTTTATTTGCAACAACGGTAGAAATTAAGAAACCCGCTTCATCAACCAAAGCACGACCTGTTTCCAAAAACAATAATGGTAATTCATCCTCCTTTAGATTGTATTCGAAGATTCCAGAAGTTATTGCATCAGCATATTCTTCTAAAGATGGGACAACTATGCTTGAATCTAAATATTGAGCATGCAAGGTATTTTTACTTGCGAACCCGCCACCTAAATCTATGTAATCAAGTTGATAGTTAAATTCATCTTTTATCCTTTTATAGAGATAAGTCATTTTAGATGCAGCTATTTTATATGAGTCTGTCGACAGTATGTATGTACCGATGTGACAATGCAGTCCTTTGATTTGTAAATGTTTAGAAATTAAAATTCGTTTAATTGCGTCATATGCTTCTCCACTTTCATAATTAAATCCAAATCTATCCCATTTGGGGTAAATTCCAGTGTCCATATTAATTCGAATCGCAACCTTTGCATCTATTTTCAGTCGCTCTGTCAATTCAATTAAGAAATATAACTCATCGTAATGGTCAATATGAATAAATGCTCCATCATTAATAGCTTTCATTAACGCTGATTCTGGTTTATGTGGACCATTAAAAATAATTTTATTTCCTGGAACACCCAATCTTTTAGCTTTATCATATTCGAATTCAGACACAACTTCAGCCCAAGAGCCTTCCTCGTGAAATACTAAACATACTGCATCAAGATAATTTGTTTTATAAGACCAGGAAAATTGGAATTTAGGATATCTAGTTTTAAAGGTTCTATTTGCCCTTTGAATTGACCTTCGAAGAGTTTTTTCAGAAATAACAAACAAAGGTGATCCAAATTTTTCAACTAACTCAGTGATAAATATACCATCGATTTTTTCTAAAATATTTGTAGTGGTAGCCTTTCCAAATTTACCATAGAAAACGGTTTTCTGTTTGGTGATTATTGGTTTGATATAATTCTTTTCACCCATTACAATTCTCCAAAAACTGAAAGTTTTTCATATGTTCTAATATCAGAAATTAAATCGAGCGAACATCTAACAAACATCTTACCAATTTCATAATCAGACATTGGTTCAACACTTTCACCAAAAGCAAGTTTCACTAACATATAAGGCAAATTTTGGCCGGCAGCTTGAGTTAAATAAATCCAAGCAGGAAAACGTGAGTTAATTTCTAATAAATAGTATTTACCATCATCTTTACTTTTAAGAATTTCTAATTCAAGACCACTGCGCCATTTTAATGTTCTGATAACTCGCTGTGTTAATTCAATAAGCTTTTCGTCACTAATTGTAATTCCCGCCCAACCTTTTCCTTTTTCAGTAATAAAGAGTTTTCGCATCGCGACGGCACCAATTGTATTCCCTTCGCCATCACCAAGTGCACATACGTTAAACTCATCACCTACAAGATACTCTTGAATTATTATTGGAAGTCCCCATTTCGAAGCAATACGAGTAAAACTTGAAACTACTTGATCATACTTATAGCAAACATATGCTTCATAAAAAATCCCTTTTACAACTACGGGATATTTTAATTTTTCGAGAACTTCATTTACCTGTTCAAGAGAATTGACAACAAAAGTTATTGGAGAATCAATACCAGTCTCTTTACAATATTTAAAGAGTTTGTCCTTAGATCTATTCTCTAAATTTTCTATGGTAGGTAAAAAAGTTTTTATACCTGCATCATCTAGTTCTTGTGATATATGAATAAAGTTGTATAATTCTGAATCTAAAGTTGGAATAATTACATCAATTTTTTCTTTTTGATGAATATAAAGAAGTCGTGAAAGTAAAGCTTCAGGGCCTTGATATGGATATGGAATTATATAGGATTTTGTTTTTAAGTTTTCCATGTAAATTCCTGGTTCAAGTGTATCGTAGTGCAAACCGATAAACTCACCATTAAAATCAGGATATTCTTTAATAGAACGAATTAAAGGAACACCAGGCCCTGGATTATCATTATTGTTTAAGCCTGTAACTGCAATTTTCATTTTTAATCTTCAATTAAATCATGAATGCGTAGTTGGTTAAGAAAATCAAGTAGGTCTCTTTCAGCATTTAACTGAATAACGTTGTATTCATTAATTAGAGCTTCTAAAATTTCTTCTTGAGACAGGTTTTGTTTTAACTTTTGAATAATGAAGAGTGCAGTTTCGTTGAGGAAGAATGTATCACCCGTAGTGCCATTAAAAGCGAAACCACTTTCGCTTATAGCTAAATTTTTGTTTAGTTTCATTAAGTGTGGTAAAAAATTTGTGACCCCAACGGGAATCGAACCCGTATTTTCACCTTGAAAGAGTGATGTCCTAACCGTTAGACGATGGGGCCATTTTATTGGGTGAGCGATGGGGCTCGAACCCACGACCACCAGAGCCACAATCTGGCGCTCTACCAACTGAGCTACGCTCACCATTTTATAATGGTACGCCCGACTGGACTCGAACCAGTAACCCTCAGCTTAGAAGGCTGATGCTCTATCCTGTTGAGCTACGGGCGCATACTGCTATAATTAAAGTTTGTAGCTCAATAGTAAAGATTTTCAAAATATTAAAGAACTATAGTTTAAGTGGAATTTTAATTTCTCTCTCAAATGCGTTGCAAATTTAATAACATAAAAAAAATTTTCCAATTACTTAAGATTTTTACTCAGGTATATTTATAAACTTTTTCAATTTATCAAATAGATCCTTTTTCGACATTGGTTTTGAGATATATTCATCACAACCTGCAGCTAACAGTCTTTCACGGTCTCCTGCAAGAGCATAAGCTGTTAATGCTATAACGGGAATATTTTTTAACCTTTCATTGCTCCTTAAGTCCTTAACTAAATCAACACCATCCCTTTTACCGGGAAGATTTATATCAAGTAAAATCAAATCGACATTATTAGTTTGCAGGTATTCAAATGTTTCTTCATAAGTTTCAGTGAAATCCACCTGACACTTATTTTTCAATAGTGTACGAACAAGAAGTGCTGATTCAAGATGGTCTTCTACATATAATATTTTAGGAAGTTTAGTTGTATCCATAAACTGTTCTCGTTTAATATTTTTTTTTGTAATTTTACTATGTACAAATTTACTCAAACAATTCTATAAAATCATAAGGTGTATTAACTATGATAAAAATTTTCTTTTTAATTATTGTTACAAGTTTCTCTTTAACTGCTCAAAGTGTTGTCGTAAACAAATTCTTCAACAGCGGAAAAACCGGTGGAGTGGACGATGCGGTTGAATTATTAGTTGTTCAGAAAAATCTGAACATGAAAGGTATGATTCTTAAAGATTTTTCAAGTAGTATGAATGGTGATAATGGCGGAAGATATATTTTCAAGGATGTAGACTTCTGGGGGAAAATACCATCAGGTACTTTAATTGTTATTCAGGTGAAAGATTCCTCTGCCGATTTAGATACTACAGATTACATTATTAGCGTAGGATTAAGAGATACATCATTATTCACTTCACTTGGTGGAACATTTGATATAGCTACTACAGAACTTGTTATGATTAAAGCATCTGGTAGTGACCCTTCAGGCACTGAAGGTAGTATTCATGGGTTTGGTAGTGGTTCAGCTGGTACTTTTTTCAATCAAGCACCAAATCCAAAGTTAAGATCAACCGGAACTACACCAGCAAATAAGTTCGCTTTTGCAAGAAATACAACTTCTTCAATCACCGATTTCGATGGAACGGATGCAGATACATCTTCGGCTCTAACACTTGGCTTACCAAACAATAGTACAAATGAATTATACATAAACAGACTAAGAGGTTTAACCTCAGTGGACAATATTATCAATCCAAATAAAAATTTCATTCTCTTCAATAATTACCCCAATCCATTTAATCCCTCTACTAACATTAAATTTTATTTGGATAAAGATTCAAATATTGAACTTAAAGTTTATAATGCCCTGGGCAATCTTGTTACAACATTGGTCAAAGGATATCATAGATCTGGTTCTTATGAAATTAACTTTAACGCTAAGAATTTGCCCGGTGGTGTATATTTCTATGAACTTAAAACAGATTTTGGTAAAGACGTAAAACGTATGATATTTGTGAAGTAAAAACTTTAATAATAAATGGGACTTACACAAGTCCCATTTCAACTTAAATGCTTTTATAAAATTTTATCCAACTTTGCTCAGGATGTCTTCAACTAAGCGTTTTCCTATTAGATAAGCTTCCTTATTCAGGGGAATTAAATTGTGATATCTTTCAGGTAAAACTTGTTTTAATCCAAAAACAATTGATTCATCATCCACCAGATTGGTCACACCGTTGAAAGCACCCAGCATAATTAAATTAAGAACTTTTAAATTGTTCAATTTATTAGCTTCATTAGCAGCAGGAATAGGGAAAATATCTATATCAGTTCTAGTTGGTGGCGAGATTACGTTGGTAGATTCGTAAAACAAATTCCCACCTGGCTTAACCATCGATTCAAATTTATCAACCGATGGTTGATTAAATGCTACGACAGAATCAAATTTTGAGATTATTGGTGAGCTAATTTTTTCATCGGAAACGATTGCAATACAATTGGCAGTGCCACCTCTCATTTCAGGACCATAAGATGGCATCCAACAAACTTCTTTTCCTTCATTCAACCCAGCATAACATAATATCATTCCTGCAGTAAGTACTCCTTGACCGCCAAATCCTGAAAAAACAGATTCGTGTTTCATTATTTTTCCTCCTTCGGTACTTTTATATCACCAAGCGGATAAAAAGGAATCATTTCCTCTTCAATAAATTTGTTTGACTCGAGGGGCGTCATTTTCCAATTCGATGGGCAGTTTGATAATACTTCAATGAGACAAGTACCTTTATTTTGCATTTGGTATTCGAAAGCCTTTTGGATTGCTTTCTTTGTCCGACGAACATTCCCAGCAGTGTGAACAGAAGTTCTAGTCACATAACATACTCCCGGTAGTTGTGCAACTAATTCGGATATTTTTAATGGAAAACCCGTAATACTTGTATCACGCCCAAAGGGAGTAGTAGTTGTAACCATTCCTGGTAATGTAGTTGGTGCCATTTGACCACTAGTCATTCCATACACGGCATTATTAATAAACACAATTAAAAAGTTTTCTCCACGATTGCAGGCATGAATAGTTTCAGCGGTACCAATAGCTGCTAAATCCCCATCTCCTTGATATGTAAAGACAAGTTTATCTGGTAAAACTCTTTTTATACCTGTTGCCACGGCAGTTGCTCTACCATGTGCAGCTTCTTGCATATCGATATCCATATAATTATAAGCAAAAACAGAACAACCAACAGGTGCAACACCAATAACTTTATCTACAATATTCATTTCTTCTATAACCTCCATCAACAAGCGATGGACAACACCATGTCCACACCCTGGACAATAATGCAAATCAATATCTATTAATGTTTCTGGTTTTTTGTATACTAAGTACTCGGCAACACAGATATCTTCATTTAAAAATTCTGTCTCATTAAGCTTTAAATCTTTCTCATCCATAACTATTCTCCTTTTATAAAAATTTTTTCAAAATGTTCTAGAATTTCTTCGGGAGTTGGAATTATTCCTCCCATTCTTCCATAAAATTCAACTCTTACTTTTCCTTCAACTGATAGTTTTACATCTTCCACCATTTGACCAGCATTTAATTCTACATCTAATATTCCTTTAATTCGTGGAACTATTTCTGCAAAAAGCTTTTTAGGGAAAGGGAACAAAGTAATAGGCCTGATTAACCCGACTTTATAATTTTTTTCCCGTGCAAGTTCTACTACTTTTTGACAAATTCGAGCTGCTAAACCATAGGCTGTTAATATGAATTCTGCGTCATCAATTTTCATTACTTCATATCTAACCTCGTTTTCTTCAATAGCATGATACTTTTCTTGAAGTCGTAAATTTATATTTTCCATCTCTTTTGGATCAATGTGAAGTGATGTAATTATGTTGCGTTGTCTATCTTTCGTCTTTCCGGTAGTTGCCCAGGGTTTTGGAAAAGTTCCACCTTTTGGTTGCTGTTCGAAGAGTTCTACTTTTTCCATCATTTGTCCGATAGCACCATCTGATAAAATCATAACAGGATTTCTATATTTGTCAGCGAGATCAAAACCAAGCCGAACAAAATCAGCCATCTCCTGGACACTTGATGGTGCTAAAACAATTAGTTTGTAATCACCATGTCCACCACCTTTAACTGACTGAAAGTAATCGCTTTGTGCAGGTTGAATGGTCCCTAAACCTGGACCACCTCTATTGATATTTGCTAAAAGACATGGCAATTCTGCAGCTGCAATGTACGAAAGTCCCTCTTGCATTAAACTTATACCTGGACTCGAAGAAGTAGTCATCGCACGTTTTCCAGCACCAGCTGCGCCATAAATCATATTAATCGATGCTATTTCACTTTCCGCTTGTAAAACGACCATTCCAGTTCTTTGTGGTGCCTCTCTCGATAAGTATTCGAGGACTTCAGATTGCGGCGTGATTGGATACCCAAAATAAGCATCACATCCGGCACGAATAGCAGCCTCTGCTAATGCCTCGTTACCTTTCATTAAACGAACTTCACCCACTTTTAATTCACCTCCATTGTCATATTATTTTGCACATTGGATATTGTAGCTATTTTTTCTTTCTTTTTACCTGATTTTCGATAAACAGTTATTACTGCATCAGGGCATACAAGGGCACAGTTTTCACATCCAGTGCAGTTATCTTTTATTTTTATCATGTAGTGATAACCTTTTTTGTTAATATTATCGCTCAGGGCTATTGCGCCTTGTGGACAAGCAACCACACAAAGTTCACAACCCTTGCATTTTTCAATATCAACTATAATATCACCCTTTACTTTTGCCATGTTTTACCTCACTTGTGTTTTAATTATATAATTAAACTTGATGTTGAAAGTTTCAACTTTAAATATTTAATAAATTGACTCACGAGCGTGTTTATCTGCATGGTAGGAAGATCTGACAAGCGGAGAAGACTCAACAATTTTAAGTCCTATTTTTAATCCTTCTCCACGAAAATACTCAAATTCCTCAAGGGAAACAAAACGCTGTACTGGTAAATGTGCACGAGTCGGCTGCAAATATTGACCAATTGTAACAATATCACAACCATGTTCATATAAATCCTTCATAACTTCAATAACTTCTTCATTCGTTTCTCCAATGCCAACCATCAAACCTGATTTAGTTCTAAGTCCATATTCTTTGAACCATTTAATTAACTTAAGGCTTCTTGTGTATTTTGCTTGTGGTCGAACAAAAGGATACAAACGAGGAACAGTTTCTACATTGTGATTTAGTATATGAGGCGGATGTTTCATTATTATTTTAAAGGCATGTTCTTCACCTTTGAAGTCGGGAATTAAGATTTCTACAGTACAATTTGGAACCATTTCATTTATTAATCTTACAGTTTCGGCAAAAATTGAAGCGCCTCCATCATATAATTCATCACGGTTTACTGATGTAATCACACAATGTTTTAATCCAAGTTGTTTGACCGCAAGGGCAACTCTTAATGGTTCATTTTTATCCATGTAAGTTGGCATTCCAGTTTTAACAGCACAAAAACCACAGCTTCTTGTACATATATCTCCAAGGATCATAAAAGTAGCAGTTTTATGATTCCAGCATTCAGCAATGTTAGGGCATCGAGCTTCTTCACAAACTGTATGCAAATTATTTTCTTTTACTAACTTCAAAACATCAGAGTAATTTTCACCTGTTGGTAATTTTACCTTTAGCCAGGGTGGCCTGTGTACAAGGACACCCTGCTGTTCTATCTCTTCCTTATACTTTCTCTGAAATGAATTTATTCTCACGTTTATTCCTCAAAGTTTTCTAATATTTGTTTCACCCTCTGCATGAATCTACCTGCCAAAGCACCATCTATTAATCTATGATCATGACATAAAGAAATATACATCATATTGCGAATTGCTATAGTATCTTGCCCATCAACTTCAATTACAACTGGTTTCTTAGTAACAGCACCCACGCCAAGAATTGCTACATCAGGTTGATTAATAATTGGATTTCCGAATAAGGTTCCAAATAATCCATAATTAGTAATAGTAAAAGTACTATCTTTAACTTCATCAGGTAAAAGTTTTTTCGTACGAGCTCTAGTTGCAAGGTCATATATCGCTTTAGCTAAACCTGTTATATTTTTTTCATCAGCGTTTTTAATTACAGGTACAATTAATCCCATTGGTTCAAGAGCTACAGCAATTCCTATATTAATATAATTTTTAAGAACTATATTTTTACCATCAATCGAAGCATTTACGTAAGGAAATTCTTTAAGAGCTTTAACAACTGCATCTACAACAAATGGTAGATAAGTCAGTTTGACTCCTTCGCGTTCAAGGAATGCATCTTTATTCCTTTGAATGTAATTATGGATTTTTGTCATATCGATTTCTTGTATACCGACTACATGAACTGAAGTGTCTCTACTTTTAATCATATGTTCCATGATTAATTGTCTCATATGATCCATTGGCTCAATCTTAATTTTTTCGCCAGCTTCAAATTTTACCGGTTCAGGAGTTACTTTTATATCTTTAATTTCTTCTTTGAATTCTTTTTGTTCAACTTTTTGCTTGAATTTTCTACCACTTTGAATGTAGTTTAATAAATCTTTTTTAGTCACTCGTCCACCCACTCCGGTCCCCTCAATCAACTCAAGTTCTTCCATTGAAATACCTTCTTCACGCGCAATGTTAAGTACAAGTGGGGAATAAAATCTTGAACGTTCAACTTTATCAGCTTTGGTAGTTGCCTCTACTTTTAATTCAGCAACTTTCTGAGATTCCAACTGTTTTGTTTCTTCTTTTTCTTCGCGAGATATTTTTAAAACAAAACCTGTTGGTGAAATTCGAGCAACAACAACACCTACTTCAACGGTTTCATTTTCTTGTACAAGAATTTCTGCTAATATTCCTTCAGCAGGAGAAGGTACTTCTGTATCTACCTTATCTGTACTTATCTCAAAAAGAGTCTCGTCTTTTTCAATCTTGTCACCTACTTTCTTGTGCCATTTAACGATAGTACCTTGTGTAACACTTTCTCCCATCTTAGGCATCACAATATCAATTAATTGAATATCTTCACCTTTTGTAGTTGTTGAAAGATCTACAGGAGATCCTTTAGGTTTAATTTCTGCAGTTATATCAGTTTCGATGAGTGCTACTACTGTCCCAACAGGAACTGTTTCTTGTTCATATACTTTTATTTCGGCTAATATACCTGATGCTGGTGATGGAATTTCAGTATCAACTTTATCTGTGCTGATTTCAAATATTATTTCATCTTTGTCTACTTTTTCACCAACATTTTTATGCCATTTAATAATGGTTCCTTCATTTACGCTTTCCCCCATTTTGGGCATTACAACTTCAACTAACATATTTTTTTACTCCTTTAAAATTCTAATAATTCCCTTATTGCTTTTACTATTTTATCTTTAGTTGGTAATATAAAATATTCAAGATTTGGATGATACGGAATAGGTGTATCGTGAGCAGCCAATCTTTTTACTGGGCCATCAAGATATTGAAAACATTTATCCGCAATCAATGCAGCAATCTCAGCTCCAAAACCTGCTGTTAAAGTATCTTCGTGTACAATTAAAACCTTACCGGTTTTTCTCACACTATTAAAAATAGTCTCTTTATCAAGAGGAATTATCGTTCTAGTATCAATAATTTCAATTGAATGTTCGTTTAATTCATTTGCAGCTTTGATAGATTCGTGAACCATCATTCCCCAAGTGACGATAGTTAAATCTTCGCCTTTTCTAACAATAGATGCCTTACCAAATGGAATCATATAATCAACATCTGGTTCAGGTGCCATAGAAAAAGTTTGACGATACAATCCCTTATGTTCTAAAAATAAAACTGGGTCGTCAAGGTGCATAGCTGTTTTTAATAAACCTTTAGCATCTGCTGAGTTAGAAGGGTAAACTATGTAAATTCCAGGGCAATGAGCAAATATACTTTCAATATTTTGACTGTGATAATGACCACCATGAATAAAACCACCGCAAGCTGTGCGAATTACAACTGGTGTAGACCAAGCATTATTTGACCTATAACGAAACATTACCAGTTCATCACGAATCTGTTGCATTGCAGGCCAGATGTAATCAGCAAATTGAATTTCCACAACTGGTTTCAAACCTCGCAAAGCCATTCCAATAGCTACGCCAACTATACTTGCCTCTGCCAATGGTGAATTAAACACTCTATGATTCCCAAATTTTGTTGAAAGACCTCTAGTTGCAGTAAATACACCTCCTTTGGGATCAGCAACATCTTCACCAAATATATAAATGTTGGGATTACGTTCCATCTCCTCTTTTAAAGCATGATTGATTGCATCTACCATTACAATTGGTTTTCCAGGTTTTTCGTTTTTCTCGTAAACAATCTTTTTACTATGTAACGAGTCTGAATAGACATGCAAAAGTGCTGATTCTGGGGTTGGATCAGGGGCGGTTTCAGCCCAAGATGCGGCTTCGTCAACTCGAGCATTTACTTCCTTTTGCAATTCTATAAAAGATAATTCTGTCAAAACTCCCTTTTCAATTAATAAATTTTTAAAACGAATAATTGGATCTTTTTGTTTTTCAAGTTCCAGCTCCTCATCTGTTCTATATTTTCTGTGATCATCTGAAGATGAATGAGGTAGTAACCTAACCACATCTGCTTCAATTAAAACTGGTCCATTTCCATTTCGCGCATATTTTACAGCCGATACAGCTGCGACATTTGATTCGAGATAATTGGTACCATCAACTTTAAGTCTTAGTAAATTTTTGTATCCTTTAGTCATTTCATAAATCGAACCACCCTCACCGGCTGTTTGGCAACTTACAGGTACAGATATTGCCCATCGATTATTTTCAATTAAAAATATCACGGGTAACTTCTCTCTACTTGCCCAGTTAACAGCTTCATGAAATTCACCTTCACTAGTTGCACCTTCACCAGATGAAACAATTGTAACCTCATCTTTACCAAGTTTGACTGAAGCTAAAGCACATCCAACAGCTTGCAAATACTGTGAACCAGTTGGACTTGATTGAGTAGGTATGTTCAAACTCTTAGAACCATAATGACCTGGCATTTGTCTACCACCAGTGAAGGGGTCATCCGCTTTGCCAAAGGAATGCAGAAATACTTCCTCTGGTTTGATACCAAGCGTAAGCGAAAAGGCAAGTCCACGATAATAAGGGAATGCCCAATCATAACCAGGTTTCAAAGCTTTAGCCATCGCAACTTGAATAGCTTCATGACCAGCACAACCTATGTGAAAAAAAACTTTTCCTTGCTTTAACAATCTTAATAGTTTCTCGTCAATAGCACGAGATAGCATCATATATCGAAGTACGCTAATCAATTCTTCTTTAGTCATACCACCTGCAATCTCTTTCCTGCCCGTTGGCTTTCGAACCTTTTCGTTTTGTTCTATCCTATTAGACGACATAAGTGCCCTCCAAGTTTTTCTTTTGAGATGAATTCAATAATAAATCTATCGAGGTAAAATTTTCGATTTCATCATATGAAAAAATCTTTATAAAACTTTTTAACAATACTTCTTTCACTTCTTCGATGTTAATCTCACGAAATAATACTTTCTGCAGTGAAGTAACTCCTTTATCACGAATTCCACAAGGAATTATTTTGTTAAAGTAACTTAAATCAGTATTCACATTAAAAGCAAATCCATGCATGGTTACCCATTTGGATACTTTAATTCCGATTGCGCAAATTTTCTCATCACCAATCCAAACTCCTGTTAAACCAGAAAGTCTGTTTGATGTTATTCCAAACTCTTGTAAAGTTTTGATAATTACTTCTTCGAGCTCTCTAAGATAAAGATGAATATCTTCTTTCCAATCACTTAAATGAATAATTGGATATCCAACAATTTGACCCGGCCCATGATATGTAATGTCTCCACCACGATCAATTTCAAATATATCGATGTTTTGATTTTTCAGGAGTTCAGCAGGAAAAAGTAAATGTTCTTGTTTTGCTATCTTTCCTAAAGTATAAACATGTTTGTGTTCTAATAAAATAAGTGTATCGTTTATTTTGTTTTCAAAACGAAGTTTGTGCAAAATGAGTTGAACATCCCAAATTTTTTTATATGGTTCGATTGAGAGATTTAAATAGTTTAATTTTCTTTTACTCATGATTTTTTAAATTTTATAAATGAATTGCCTCACCGTAGGCATCAGCTGCCGCTTCCATTATCGCTTCTGAAAGTGTGGGATGTGCATGAATAGTCTTAAAAATTGATTCACCAACGGCTTCAAGCGACTTAGCAAGACCCAGTTCAGCAATAAGTTCAGTTGCTTCAGGGCCAATTATGTGTGCTCCAAGTAATTCCCCATATTTTTTATCGAAAATTAATTTAACAAAGCCTGTATTATCACCAGTGGCGAGTGATTTTCCGTGGCTTCTAAAAGGATACTTACCAACACGAATTTCATAACCTAATTCTTTAGCTTTTTTTTCCGTTAAACCAATACTTGCAACCTGAGGCTGGCAATAAGTACAACCGGGAATATTTGAATAATCGACACCTGTATTTCTCAATCCTGCAATACCTTCAACACAAGCAATCCCTTCAGCCGAAGCTACATGTGCAAGCCAAGGTGGTCCAATAACATCTCCTATAGCAAATATTCCAGGCACATTTGTTTGATAAGTATTTTTATCAACAACAATAAAGGATTTATCGATTTTTACTCCAATTTCCTCTAATCCTAAATTTTCAACATTACCCTGAACTCCAATTGCCACTAATGCAATATCACCAATTAATTTTTGTTTGTCACCTTTCTCATTCTCAATTTCTATTTCAACATTATTTTCATTTCTTAGAATTGAAAGTACTTTGGTCCTAGTTAAAATATTAATGCCATTCTTTATAAATTCTTTTTCCAGGGTTTTTGAAATTTCTTCGTCTTCAACAGGCAAAATTTGAGGCATCATTTCAATGAGAGTGACCTTTGTACCTAATTCATTATAAAAGTAAGCGAACTCAACTCCTATTGCACCAGCACCAATTATCATCATATTTTCCGGTTGTTTTTCCAGGGTCATCGCTTCTGAACTTGAAATAACCAGTTTTTCATCTCTTTCCATTCCAGGAATTTCTTTTGGACGTGCACCAGTAGCAATTATTATATTTTTTGTTTTTACTGATTTTTTATTTCCAGCTTGATCAATTATTTCAATAGTATTTCTATCAATTATTTTAGCGATACCATCATATTTATCTATCTTATTTTTTCTCATCAAAAACTCAACACCCTTGACGATTCGAGAGGAAACATCTCGACTTCTTTTTATAATTTTCTTAAAATCGATGGAATATGAATTAATGTTAATCCCAAATTCAGAAGCTTTTTTTATTGTTTGAAGTACTTCAGCGTTTTTAAGGAGGGCTTTAGTAGGAATACAACCCCAGTTCAAACAAATTCCACCTAATTTATCTTTTTCTATGATCGCCGTTTTAAATTTTAATTGAGAAGCTCGGATTGCGGCAACATATCCTCCCGGACCTCCACCAATTATTGTAATATCGTAGATTTGTTCAGTCATATAAATCCAATTTTTTTTTCAATATAAAAGTAGTTTTAGGTTTATTCAATGAATGAATTTTGTTACGAATTCGTTAATTAATAAAATTTTTAGTAAATGATTTAGAACTTTCAATGATTAAAATCAGATAAAACTTAAAGTATGAA
>Ga0209721_1001084_pt1 | contig 21554 bp, 16 predicted proteins | sample TshhotsprinmetaG_FD_184139 | JGI IMG/M metagenome (GOLD analysis project Ga0209721, IMG submission 184139) | Hot spring microbial communities from South Africa to study Microbial Dark Matter (Phase II) - Tshipise hot spring metaG (SPAdes)... | ecosystem: Environmental > Aquatic > Thermal springs...
GCCGCACGGGGAGGGGGGAGAAAAGATGGGGTTTTGCGGGGCGGCGGCTTCGCCGCCGCCCCGCAAAACCCCTCTCTGTCCCCCCTCTCCCCCGCCCGTCAGGGCAAGGGGGAGAGGGGGGTAAGGGGGGTGAGGGGGCTGAAAATCGCCCATAGATGGGTTGCACAGGTGCAGACAGCCTGCAGGTGGTGTTTGCCCCCAAAGGTTCACACCAAGGACCCAAGAAAAATTTTGTTTGCTTCGTGGCCTTTGTGGAATCCTTCGTGTCCTCCGTGGTTTTTCCGTAGAAAAATCGGCGTTTATCCGCGTCCATCCGCGTCCAGTTATCCCAGCGGGTCGCCGCCGGGCACCGGTATCTTCTGGAGGATTTCCTCCACAATCTGCTCGGCGGTGATGTCCCGCATCCGGGCCGTGGGGCCGACGATGATGCGATGGGCCAGGGCGGGGAGCGCCAGCGCTTTCACGTCATCGGGGAGGACGAACTCCCGGCCGTAGATGGCCGCCCGCGCCTGTCCGGCCCGGTAGAGGGTCAGACTCCCGCGCGGGCTGGCCCCCAGATAGACGTCCGGGTGCTCCCGCGTGCGCCGGACGATCTCCACGATATACCGCTTTACCCCAGGGGCCACATAGATCGCCCGGATAGCCTCCTGAGCCTGCAACAGGTCCTCCACCGACGCTACCTGCTCCAGGTCCTCTATCGGGTGGCGGAACTGCTGGCGGTCCATCACCTGGATTTCTTCTTCCATCCCCGGATACCCCAACCGGATGCGCAGGAGGAAGCGGTCCAGTTGCGCCTCCGGCAGCGGGAAGGTCCCCTCGTACTCAATGGGGTTCTGGGTCGCCAGCACCATAAAGGGGCGCGGCAGGGGGCGGGTGACGCCGTCCACCGTCACCTGCCGCTCCTCCATCGCCTCCAGGAGGGCGGCCTGGGTTTTGGGGGTGGCGCGGTTGATCTCGTCCGCCAGGACGATCTGGGCCATGATGGGGCCGGGGCGGAATTCAAACTGGCGGGTGGCCTGATTGAATATGGAGACCCCGGTGACGTCGCTGGGGAGCATGTCGGGGGTGAACTGGATACGGCTGAAGGAGCATCCCAGGGAGCGGGCGATGCTGCGGGCCAGCATCGTCTTGCCGGTGCCGGGGACATCCTCAATGAGCAGGTGGCCCTGACAGAGCAGGCCGATGACCGCCAGTTCCACCGGGGCGCGCTTGCCGACGATAACCCGCTCCACATTAGCGATCAGGCGCTGGGCGAAGGGTTGAACGTCTGACATAGATTTCTCTCTTTTTCTGGAGGGCAAAGAAAAGGGGACGGCCGTCGCTGGTCGTCCCCTTTTCGGCAGGACTCATGGCTATTGAGTTCCCCGCAGGCGGGGGTCCAGAGCATCCCGCAAGCCGTCTCCCAGGAAGTTGAAGGCGAACATCGTGATGGAGAGGGCCAGAGCGGGGAGGATGGCCTGGGGAGGGTATGTGCGGATGGCCTGACTGCCATCGGAAATCATAGAGCCCCAACTGGGGGTCGGGGGATTCACGCCCAAACCGATGAAACTGAGAAACGCTTCGGTGGTGATGTAGCCGGGAATAGCCAGGGTGACCGTAATCACCAGGGGGCCGAGGATGTTCGGCATAATATGGCGGAAGATAATCCGGGTGTTGCTGGCGCCGAGGGCGCGCGCCGCCAGCACAAAGTCCTGTTCCCGCAGAGACAGCACCTGTCCTCGGGCCAGCCGGGCAGTACCCATCCAGGCGGTCAGGCCGATACCTATGAAAATGAAGAGCATTCCGCCAAACCGCTCGTCAATCTTGTTCATTGCGTATGCGAAGGTGCCCGGTTCGGTCTGGGCAAAGGTGGAACGGAAGAAGGCCATCATCAGGATGATCAGCAGCAGGGAGGGGAACGCATACATCAGGTCCACGAAGCGCATCATCACGTTATCCACCCACCTGCTGAAGAAGCCGGAAACCAGACCGTAGACTGTTCCAACGAAGAGCGCGATCAAAGGCCCCACAAACGCGACGGAAAGGGAAACTTGCGTGCCATAAATCAGACGACTGAGCATATCCCGCCCGACGTAATCCGCCCCCAGCAAAAACTTGTCCGAAACGACCGCATATGGCTTCATCATCGGGAACAGGGAGAGCATCCAGGCAGGGACTGCATTAGCATTGGGACGGTCCTGCACATCGTAGGGATATGGGGCAATGTATTTGGCGAAGATAGCGGTCAGGGTGAGCAGGACAACAATGGCAAACCCGATGACCGCGGCTCTATTGCGGCCTAATCGGTACACCGCATCGGCCCATAGAGAAGCGGTCTTTCGTCGTCGCGGAAGAGCGGTTCGCAATGCTTCTACTTGACTTTCTGCCATATCTGTTCTCCTATTCGTACCGAATGCGCGGGTCCAACCACGCGTAGGTGATGTCCACCACCAGGTTCGCCATTACAAGAAAAATCGCATACAGGAGAATGGTGCCCATAATGACCGGGTAATCCCGGTTAGTGACGCTGGTGACGAAATACTTCCCCAGGCCAGGGACACCGAAAATCTGCTCGGTGACAAATGTGCCGGTGACGATGGCTGCAAACATCGGCCCCAGCACAGTAACGACCGGGATCAGCGAGTTGCGCAGGGCATGCCGCAGGACCACCAGACGCTCCGGCAAGCCCTTTGCGCGGGCTGTACGAATGTAGTCCTCGCGGATCACCTGGAGAAGGCTGGCACGGGTCAACCGGGCAATGATGGCCGATTGCCCCAGCCCCAAAGCAAAGGCGGGCATCAGTACATATCGCCAGAAATTCCACGAGAGGTCTCTGGGGATAAAGAAGAGAATATAGGGAGGTTGGGCTCCCCAACCGGTGGGCGGGAGCCAGCGCAACATCACGCCAAATACCCAGACCAGAATGGGGCCCATCGCGATGACCGGAACAGAGACCCCAAAAATCGCGATACTCATCCCCAGATAATCCCAGATGGTGTTTTGTTTCAATCCTGCGATGATCCCCATCGGGACGCCGATCAGCAAGGCAATGGTGAGCGCGACAACTCCCAACTGGGTAGATACCGGTAACTGCTCCCGGATGATATCATTGACCGTTCGGCTACGGGAACTATAGGAAGGGCCGAGATTAATCCATCGGAGATGGTAATCATCCCATAATTTGATGTCAATCAGGCTCTCTTCCAGGAGAGATTTCGGTTCACCTTTAGCGATTATGGGGATAAACACATCGTTCAGATAGCGCAGATATTGCTTCCAGTACGGTTCGTCCAGGTGATACTTGGCCTCTAAATTCCGGATAATTTCTTCTGGCAGTTTCTTTTCCCGGTCAAAGGGGCCGCCAGGGACCGCGCGGGTCAGAGCAAAAGTGATCAGCGAGAGAACCAGAAGCACCAGCAGAGTCCATAAGAAACGGCGAACGATAAATCTACCCATCCAAAGCCTCCCCAAAAAGGTGGGGCAGGGCCCCTAAGGGGCCCTGCCCTCTGGGCGAGCAGTCGCTACGGCTGCAGGCTCCACTTCTCAAATGCCTCGTAGCCGTGCTGGGAGAAGGTGCGGTTGACGTAGGGCTTGGTGCAGGTGACGCGGGTGTACCAGTAGATGGGAGCGATCGCCGCATCCTCCCAGACCAGGATCTGTTCGGCCTGAGCGTACATGTCCTGCCGCTTGGCGGGGTCTTTCTCCAGAGCGGCCTCCTCCAGGAGTTTGGTGAACTCCTCGTTGCGCCACTGGGTGGCGTTCTCCTCATGCCCGCCGATGGCGAAGACCTCCCGGGTCCAGTTGTTCGCATCCGGGTAGTCCATGCACCAGCCCAGCCGCCAGACATGCGGAGAGTCTTGCTGGATGGTCTTCAGGTAGACCTTCCACTCCTGGTTGGTGACGGTCACCTGGATGCCCAGCACCTCCTTCCACATCTGGGAGATGGCCTCGGCGATTCGCTTATGGCCCTCAGCCGTGTTGAACATGAGGATGATCTCGGGGATCTGGCTCACGTCCGTGTAGCCCATCTCGTCCATGAAGGCCTTCAGTTCTGCCTTGGCCTTCTCGGGATCGTACTTGACGCCCAGGTCGGGGTACTTCTCCGGCGTCGGGCAAGCCGCCATGCCGGGCCGGCAGAACCACTGCGCGGGCTGCTGACCGCCCTTCAGGACGTTGTCAACCAGCCCCTGGCGGTCAATGGCGAGGGAGAGCGCCCGGCGCAGATGGACGTTGTCCATCGGCGGCTTGGAGGTGTTGAAGCCGTAGTAATAGGTGCAGGCCATCGTCCCGATCACCAGTTCCTTAGAGAGGACCGGATCGGCCTTCACGCGGTCCATATCCGCCAGCGGCACGCCCGCCACCTCCAGGTTGCCCGCCTCGTACTCGGCGAAGGCCGCGGACGCATCCAGCATAGTGAACTTGATCTCGTCAATGGCCGGCTGCGGGATATTCTCAAAGCCGGGCCAGAAGGGGTTCTTAACGATGGTGAGGTACGAGTCGTGCACCCACTCCTTCAGGGTGAAGGGGCCGTAGGACTGGTTGAAGCCCGGCTCGGTCCACCGGTCGCCGCGCTCCTCAATGACCCACTTCGGCATCGCATGGGCAACCCACATCCCGATGATGTTGAGGTTGTAGACCGCGGGAGTGGTGAAGGTCACCTGGAGGGTGTAGTCATCCAGCGCTTTGGCCGCCACCCCATCAATCAGGGCCTGCTTCTCCTCCTCGGTCTTCTCCGCCCAGCCTTCCGCGTTCAGGAGCTCATTGCAGCCCTTCACGGCGAAGGCCAGCACGTAGGCGTAGTCGGAGGCGGTATCGGGGTTGCAGGTCCGCTTGATGCCGTATTCAAAGTCGTGGGCGGTCACATAGCGGACGTTGCCCTCTTCGTCCAGCACCTGCTCTACCGCCTGGCCATTCCAGCGCACCCACGGAATGCCCTGGCGCAGGTAGAAGGTGTAGGTGAGCCCATCCTCCGAGGCTTCCCACCTCTCGGCCATGCCCGGCTTCAGTTCCAGGGTAACCTCATCCAGGCGAGTGAGGCCGACAGTGATCTCGTCAATGATCTGGATGGAGGATGTGTCGGTGGCGAGGGCAGGGTCCAGCGTCGGCACGTCACCAGGCCCCAGGTTAACCCGCAGGATGTTGGGGCGGGTAGGCTTCGGCGGGGTTGCCGTCACGACGATTTCCCTGGCCTCACCGGGTACCGTTACCACCACGGTCTGTACCGCGGGCTTGCAAGAGGTGACCACCAGCATAGCCAGTACGGCCACAACGGCCACAAGGGACCACTTCTTTGTATACATCTTTCTCCTCCTTGCGTTAGTAAGTCGGGTATCGGGTATTGGTATTGGGTTGGCACGGTTCTGCTCATCGGTCTATAGTCATCACCTCCTTTCGTGTTGCTGAAACCAGTTGCTACGTCTTACGCAAAGAAGCGTTCATAATCGTCGTGACTCCCGATCCAAAACCATGTCATGGTGTCTCCTTCAAGAATGCCCAATGCACGATAACCACGCGTGATTCTCACCGCCCAGATATTTTCTTCACGGTTGATGCACTTAAAATTCAGGGATGGATGAAAAGGATTCCGTGCCCAAAGACGATAAGCCTTTCTCGCGCTTCGCTTAACGTCCTCGCTAAGGGAAGCATAGGCTCTCCAAAAGGATGGCAATGTTGCGGACTTCATAACTGGTCATAGTCCATCGGTCGTGCCAGCCCCTCAGCGATTTCTTGCCGGGCGCGACGCGCTGCAGTTACCAGTTGATGTTGCGTTTGTTGAAATAGACGCTGCCACTCCAGTTCATCCTGGAGGTCGGCAAGATATTCGCGCAAGTGCTCTACCACCTGGTCCTGCAGTGCTTCGGGCAGGGATTCCAGCATCTTAACCACGGTCGCAATAGCGGTTGATGCCATACCTGGGCCTCTCGCAGATAAGTGCCTGCTTTATGCCCGATAACATGCCACCCAGTGCCCGGGCTTCACCTCCCGGTACTCCGGGTCGGCCTCAAAGCAGACGTCCATCGCCACCGGACAGCGGGTGTTGAAGTTGCAGCCTTTGGGCGGATTAGCCGGACTGGGGATTTCCCCCTTCAGGATGATCCGCTGCCGCTTCTCCTCCACCTCCGGGTCCGGCACCGGCACCGCGCTCATCAGTGCCTGGGTGTAGGGGTGCAGCGGGTTGAGGTAAATCTCATCCCGATCGGCCAATTCCACAATCTTGCCCAGGTACATCACGGCCATCCGGTCGCTGATGTGGCGCACCATGCTCAGATCATGGGCGATGAAGAGATACGTCAGGCCGAATTGCTCCTGGAGTTCCTCCAGCAGGTTGACCACCTGGGCCTGGATGGAGACATCCAGGGAGGAAATAGGCTCATCGCAGACGATCAGGTCGGGGTTGAGGGCCAGGGCCCGGGCGATACCGATGCGTTGTCGCTGCCCGCCGGAGAACTCATGCGGGTAGCGGTTCACGAAGTAGGGGTTCAGTCCCACCACGCGCAACAGTTCCTGTACTCGCTCCTCTTTCTCCTTGCCCCGCGCCACTCCATGGATTTCCAGCGGCTCGGCAATGATCGCGCCCACGGTCATTCGCGGGTTCAGGGAGGCATACGGGTCCTGGAAGATAATCTGCATCCGGCGGCGCATCCGGCGCAACTCGCCGCCTTTCAGTTTCAGGATGTCTACCCCGTCAAAAATCACTTCCCCGCTGGTCGGCTCATAGAGGCGCAGGATAGTGCGCCCCACAGTGGTCTTCCCACAACCGGTTTCGCCGACCAACCCCAGCGTTTCGCCTTTGTAAATGTCAAAACTGACGTCGTCCACGGCCTTCACATCGCCAATATGGCGCTGAAAAATGACCCCGCGGGTGACGGGGAAGTATTTCTTGAGATGACGGACTTGAACTAAGGGGACTCGTTCTGCAGCCATTTATCGGCTCCTTCCGGCGATTTCTTCCCAGCGCCAGCAGGCGACGGTGTGGTCGGTGCCATCCGCTTCCATCAGCGGGGGATTGGCCTCCACACATTTATCTGCCGCGTACGTGCAGCGAACGGCAAAGGGGCATCCAGGGGGCAGGTCAATCAGGTCTGGCGGGAGACCGGGGATGGAGACCAGTTTGGTGCCCGGCGCTTCGTCCAGGCGGGGGAGCGACCCCAGAAGCCCCATCGTATAAGGATGGCGTGGGGTTTTATAAATGTCTTTGATGAAGCCTCGTTCAATAATGTACCCCGCATACATCACGTTAATTTGCTTCGCCAGACGGGCGACCACACCCAGGTCGTGAGTGATCCACATCACCGCCATCCCCAGTTGCTCTTGGAGTCGTTTCACCAGGTCCACAATCTGCGCCTGGATGGTGACATCCAGCGCCGTGGTCGGCTCGTCGGCGATGAGGAGTTTGGGGTTGCAGGAGAGGGCCATCGCGATCATCGCCCGCTGGCGCATCCCGCCGGAGAACTGGTGGGGATAATCGTCCAGCCGGGTTTTGGCCTCCGGAATTCCCACCATCGTCAGCAGTTCCTCGGCCCGCTCGCGGGCCTGTTTCTCGTCCATCCCCTGATGGAGTTTCAGGGCTTCCGCAATCTGGAAGCCGATGGTGAAGACAGGGTTGAAGGAGGTCATCGGGTCCTGGAAGACCATCGCGATCTCGGCCCCGCGCACCCGCTGCATTTCGGCCTCGCTCAGTTTGAGCAGATCGCGTCCGTCAAACCAGATTTCGCCGCTCTCAATTTTTCCCGGCGGGTAGGGAATCAGGCGCATAATGGAGAGGGCATGGACGCTCTTGCCGCATCCGCTCTCTCCCACGACGCCGAGGGTTTCCCCCTCATTCATCGTATACGATATACCGTTGACTGCGTGGACGACGCCGTCCTGCGTGTAGAATCGGGTGACCAGGTTCCTGACGTCCAGCAAAATAGCCATATTTTCTCCTTAAGGTTCCGGATCCCTCTTCAAGCCACGAAGGTGAAATTCAAGCGAATCGCGAGAGAGCAAGGTCGTATCTCCATAAGACCAGACTGCCCGCTGATGGGAAAGGAAAGACCGTATCCACCGCAGGGGTCCAGTATGGTGCCAGATAGAAGTCTCGCGTGGGGATGTTCGGGGCGGGGCGCGCGGCAATCTGCCGGCGGATACGGTGCCAAACTCGCGAAGAGGGCTCGGCTTTCCCCCAACCGGACTGCAAGGCACGGGCAATCAGAAGATCCAGCGTATCCATTTGCACCGGCTCAGGTGAGTTCATATACCACGCTGCGCCTGGGCTGCCATTCCATCAGGGATTCTTTCAGTGCCTCCCGTGCATAATGAAGGCGGGACTTTACCGTTCCCTCCGGCACCTCCAGAATTTCGGCGATCTCCTTCAGGCTCAGCCCTTCCAGATAGAAAAGCACCACGACGACCTGTTGCGCCAGGGAGAGCCCCCTCACGGCTTCCCGGATCCGTTCCTGGAGTTCCTGATCCTCCACCTCCCGCTCCGGCATGGGGCGGAGGGAATGGAGCCACTGCTCTAATCCCTCCGAAAAACGGACCCATCGGCGGTGGTTCTGAATCCAGTCACAACTCAGGTTGACCGCCACCCGGTAAAGCCACGGCCCTACGGACCGGTCGGTGAAGAGGCGATCCGAATGGGTGAAGAGACGGACGAAACATTCTTGAAGGATGTCTTCCGCCGCTCCCCGATCCCGGGTGATGGCCAGAGCCGTGCGAAAAATCGGGGTCTTATACTCTTCGTACAGTTCGCCCAGCGCCTCTATATCCCCTCGGCGCAGGCGAAGGAGTCGCTCCCCATCCGAGGATGCCTGGGATGCAGACTGATTCGTATGTTGTTCCTTCATGTATACTGTTTAGAGGGTTGAAAGGTTCAATGGAATCGGAATGGTAACTGTTCCGCCAGGAAGAAGCCCTTCCTCTGGCCCATCTCCCGCGCTGTGGTAAGGGAGAGGGGGTTGCGGGGCGGCGGCTTTTGCCGCCGCCCCGCAAACCCCCATTTTCTCCCCTTTCCAAGGAGTCACTCTTTCTCTGACCCTTCCCTCTGCAACCGGGCCAGGAAAACCCTATCTTCCGGGGTCAGCCGGGCTCGCTCCAGCAGGTCCGGGCGGCGCTCCCAGGTGCGCCGCAGGGCCTGCTCCCGCCGCCAGCGGGCGATGGCAGCATGGTTCCCGGAAAGCAGTACTTCCGGCACCGCCCACCCCCGAAAAACCGCCGGGCGGGTGTAGTGGGGATATTCCAGCAGGCCCCAGGCGTATGAGTCCTCAAACGTGGCCCCCGGGTCCCCCAGGACGCCGGGCAGGAGGCGGGTGACCGCGTCTACGATCACCATTGCCGCCAGTTCCCCGCCGCTGAGGACATAGTCGCCGATGGAAATCTCGTCGGTGGCTAAATGTTCCCGCACCCGTTCGTCCACCCCTTCGTACCGCCCGCAGATGAGCATCAGGCGAGGGTAACGGGAAAGTTCCTTCGCCACCTCCTGGGTGAAGAGTCGCCCCTGCGGGCTGAGGAGGATGATGGGGACTCCTTTTTCGTCTCCCAGGATGGCCTCCACGGCGGCGAAGATGGGTTCCGGCTTCATCACCATCCCGCCCCCGCCTCCGTAGGGAGTGTCATCGGTGATGCGGTGACGCCCGGAGGCGTAGTCGCGGATATTGTGAAGGTGGACCGAAATCAGCCCCCGCTCCCGCGCCCGCTTGATGATGCTCTCCTCCAGCGGACCGGCAAACATTCCCGGGAAGAGGGTCAGCACGTCAAATCGCATAGTCGTAAAAATTATTGTAGCACAGATTGCAGGAGAGGGCAAATAAAGGGCGTGATGGGCTTGTGCAGCAATTCACCCTGCAGAGGAAAGGGGTGGGATGTGGGGTTTGTGGGGGCGGCTTCGCCGCCCCCACAAACCCCGCATTCTACTTGACTTCGCGGGCACGCTGCTCCCCGAAAGGGATTGGCTGCACAAGCCCGCGCTCTTACCTTATTAGCAGCCGACCTGCAGGGACGACGCATGTCGCCCCTACGCGCAGGCCGACGTCTGGCGCATACCCCCAGAGTAAGGGCGGGGATCATACCCGCAAACTCAAGAGGTAACTGTTCAGCCAGCGGTTGAAACCGCACCGGGGAGGGCACTTTGTGCCGGGCGACCGCCCGCGCGGTCGCCCGGGCAGCGTCCACGCCGGTGGACGCCCGGCTGCAAGCCCTGGAGGGGCGACTTCAATCGCCTGAACAGTTACCTCCAGAGAACAATGCCCGCTGGCGCGGCAGGCATACAGTGGTATAATCGTCCCACGGTTACAGACTATGAGAAACGTCGCCTTCGTCCTGCTGGTTCTCCTGCTGTTCCTGACCCTTCTGGGGGGAGCGGCGTTGGTCGCCGATCGCCGCGCCGCCACGCGCGGCATCCCGAAGGGACTTCCCGAACCCGTCGCCGATGCCGACGTCCCCCCCCTCTGCATTAACGCCAACCTGCACTCCCCCTCCCCCGCTCTGGACCCCGACCAGGCCCTGAATATCATTGCCGACGGCGGGTTCGCCTGGGTACAGCAATCTTTCCTGTGGGATCGGATAGAGCCTTCGCCGGAGGAGTACGACTGGGCCCCCTGGGACCGGATCGTGGACGGGGTCTCCGCGCGGGGGCTGCGCCTGATCGCGGTGCTGGAACGGGCGCCCGCCTGGGCCGGAACCCCGCCCCCTCCGGCCGACTTCGCCCGTTTCGCTGGCCTCTTCGCCGCCCGCTACGGCGACCGGATTGACCATTACCAGGTCTGGCACAACCCCAATCTGCGGGATGGCTGGGGGGCCCAGCCCAACCCCGCCGCCTACGCCGAACTCCTCCGCCAGGCTGCCGTCGCCATCCGCCAGGCCGACCCCGATGCCCGCATCCTCCTGGGAAGCCTCGCCCCCACGGTGGAGACGGGGCCGGACAATCTCTCCGAGCCCCGTTTTCTGGACGGCCTCTACGCCGCCAGGGCGGCCCCGTATTTTGATATCGTCACCGCCCAGGCCTACGGCTTCCACACCGGCCCGGACGACCGTCGGGTGGATGAAGGGGTGCTCAACTTCTCCCGCGTTGTCCTCATCCGGGAAGTGATGGAAACGTATGGAGACGGCGGGAAATCTCTCTGGATTTCCCACTTCGGCTGGAACTCCCTGCCGCCGGAGTGGGAGGACGTTCCCTCCATCTGGGGGACGGTGGACGCCGCCGCGCAGGCCGAGTACACCGTGGGCGCGCTGGAGCGGGCCCGCCGCGAGGGGCCCTGGCTGGGGGCGACGTGCCTGGCCCACCTCCAGCCCGACCTCACTCTGCCTGCCCCCGGCGACGGCACTCCCGACGCCCGCCGTCACTGGGGGTTCGCGCTGGTCGGGCCGGACGGTGTCCCCCGAACGCTCTCCCGCGCGGTGGCGGAGTGGGCCCGTCGGCCTGCCGCCAACGACCCCGGCTTCTGGACCCCCCTCTCCGGCACGGCCACCTGGGAGGGGCGGTGGGAAATCTCCGACCTGGGCGCCGACCCCTCCGAGCCGGGGGGCGACCGAGTCGTCATCCCCTTCTGGGGGACGGAGTTCGGCCTGCGGGTCCGCCGGGGCAACTACCGCGCCTACCTCTACGTCACCGTGGACGGCGCGCCCGCCAACCTGCTCCCGCGGGATGAGATGGGGCGGGCCTACGTTATCCTCACCTCTCCCGACTATCAGCCGCAGGAAGTCACCATACCGGTGGCAGGAGGACTGGCCCCCGGCCCCCACACCGCCGTCGTACTGACCGACCGGGGATGGGACCAGTGGCCGCTGGTTGGCTGGAGCGTGGGGTACCGGCCCGACGACCGGGCCTACCGCTATGCGCAGGCCGGGCTGGCTGCTCTGGCGCTGGGCGCGCTGGTCGGTCTGGTACTCCTGGGCCGACGGGCTGCCCCCAGCGCGCTGGGGCGGGGCCTGCGGACCCTCTGGCGGGGCCTCTCCGAGGGTGCGCAGATGCTCATCACCGCCGCCGCCACCCTCCTCCTCTGGGCCTCTGCCTGGATGACCTGGGGGACGGAGACGGCGACCGGCGCGTTTCGTCGCCTGGGCGACGGGGCCGGTCTGGCGGCGACCCTTGCCGCCGCGGGCCTCTTCTACTACTCCCCCTGGTTCTTGCTGACGGTCCTGGCGGCCCTGATCCTCTTCGCCTGCATCCTGATGCGCCCGGAGTTCGGGCTGGCCCTCATCGCCGCCCTGGCCCCCTTCTACACCTTCCCGCGCCACCTGCTGGATAAGGCCTTCTCCATGGCCGAAATCGTCACCCTGATGACCCTGGCCTCCTGGGGAATCCGCCAGGTCCGGCAGTGGCTGGCCCGCAAACGCCCCCCCTACCGACTACCCCCTACCGACTACCGACTATCCCCTACCGACTACCGACTGTCCCCTACCGACTATTCCCTGCTCCTGCTCGTGGGGATTGCTCTCCTCTCCACCCTCTTCGCCGACTTTCAACGGGTCGCCTGGCGGGAGTTGCGGCTGGTCATTCTGGAGCCGGCGGCCTTCTACCTGATGCTGCGCACGTCCCATCTGGACCGGCGGGACATCTGGCGGGTGGTGGACTTCTTCGTCCTGGGCGGGGTGGCGGTCGCCGCCATCGGCCTGGTGCAGTACGCGCTGGGGATCAACCTCATCACCGCGGAGGGGGGATTGCCCCGGCTGCGCTCCGTCTACGGTTCCCCCAACAACGTCGGCCTCTACCTGGGGCGGGTGCTGCCGGTCCTGGTAGCGGTGGCGCTCCTGGGGCACCGTTCCCGGCGGCGGTGGCTCTACGGCCTGGCTGTACTGCCCGTGGGCGCAGCGCTCCTGCTCAGTTTCTCCAAGGGCGCGCTGATTCTGGGCGTCCCGGCCGCCCTGCTGACGGTGGGCCTTCTGGCGGGCGGGCGCTGGCTGTGGGCAACTCTGGCGGCGGTGGCGGCCGTTGGCCTCTCCCTCATCCCGCTGATGCGCCTGCCGCGCTTTGCGTCCCTTTTCACCACCCAGGAGGGGACTACCACCTTCTTCCGCCTCAAACTCTGGCAGGGGACGCTGGCGATGATCCGCGACCACTTCTGGCTGGGGGTGGGGCCGGATAACTTCCTGTACCACTACCGGAGTCGGTACATCCTGCCGTCGGCCTGGCAGGAGCCCGACCTCTCCCATCCCCACAACTTCCTGCTGGACCACTGGGCGCGGCTGGGGATTCTGGGCGCGGCGGCGGGGATCGGACTTCAGGTGGCCTTCTGGCGCACCGCCCTCCCGCTCCGCCGTCTCCCGGACCGCGACGGGCGCGCCCTGGCGATCGGCCTGATGGGCGCTATGGCCGACCTGCTGGCCCACGGCATCGCGGACCATTCGTTCTTCCTGATAGACCTGGCCTTTGTCTTCTGCATGACCGTCGCGCTGGTACATCTGCTACCGGAGAAATTCGCTACGGAGGAGAGACCGTGACCTTCAAAACCCCCGACTGGGTCAAAGACGCCGTCTTCTACCAGATTTTTCCCGACCGCTTCGCCCGCAGCGAGCGGGTGCCCAAACCCTCCAACCTGGAACCCTGGGATAGTCCCCCCACCCTCTACGGCTTCAAGGGGGGCGACCTGCTGGGAGTGCTGGAGCGTCTGGATTACCTGCAGGACCTGGGCATCAACGCCATCTACTTCAACCCCATCTTCCAGTCCACCGCCAACCACCGCTATCACACCTACGACTACTATCAGGTGGATCCCATCCTGGGCGGCAACGAGGCGTTCCGCCAACTGCTGGACGCCGCCCATCGGCGGGGCATCCGCATCGTGCTGGACGGGGTCTTCAACCACACCGGCCGCGGCTTCTTCCCCTTCGCCCACATCCTGGAGAACGGCCCGGCATCGCCGTATCTGGACTGGTTCTCCATCAAGGGGTTTCCCCTCCACGCCTACGCTTCCCGCCGCAAGCCCAACTACGAGGCCTGGTGGGGACTGCGCGCCCTGCCCAAACTGAACCACGATAATCCCCAGGTGCGGGAATTCGTTATGCGCGTGGCGGAGCACTGGCTACGGGAGGGGATTGACGGCTGGCGGCTGGACGTTCCGCTGGAGATTGAGACCCCCGGCTTCTGGGAAGAGTTCCGCCAGCGGGTCAAGGCGGTGAACCCGGAGGCGTACATCGTCGCCGAAATCTGGGACGAGGCGGAGGAGTGGCTGGAGGGAGACCACTTTGACGCGGTGATGAACTACGTCTTCAGCCGCGCCGTATGGGGCTTCTGCGGCGGGGAAGCGCTGGAGACTTCCTACCGGCCTGGCGGCTTCATCCTGTACCCGATGAACGGTCAGACCTTCGCCCGCAAGATGGACCGGTTGCTCTCCCTTTACCCCTGGGAGGTGACGCTGGTCCAGTTGAACCTGCTGGATAGCCACGACACCCCCCGCCTGATCAACTTCTTCCGGGGCGACCGGCGGCGGGTGCGGCCGGCGGTGCTTCTGCAGATGACCTTCCCCGGCGCGCCGTGTGTGTACTACGGGGACGAAATCGGTCTGGAGGGCGGCCCGGACCCGGATTGCCGTCGGGCGTTCCCGTGGGACGAGGAGCGCTGGGATAAGGAACTGCTGGACTGGTATCGCCGCTGCATCGGTTTGCGGAGCGCGCTGCCGGCCCTGCGGCGGGGCCAGTTCCGGCGCCTCTACGCCGACCCCGCGGTCTACGCGTTCGCCCGGCCCATGAGCGGCGAGGCGCCGGTGCTGGTGGCGGTGAACGTGGGCGAGGCCTCGGCGACGCCCGTCATCCCCACCCGCGGCCTCTGGCCCGACGGCGCCCTGCTGACCGACCGCCTCTCCGGGGCCGTCTGGTCGGTGTCCGAGGGCGCGGTCCGGCCGACCATTCCTCCCTTCTCCGGGGTCGTCCTGGCCTGAGACGGGGCGGGGTTTGCGGGGCGGCGAAGCCGCCCCGCAAACCCCACCCCTCCACAGCAGGGCCAGCCCCGCCCCGGCCCCGTCTATGAGCACATCCAGCGCCGAGGGCGTCCGGCCGGGCACAAAGGACTGGTGGATTTCATCGGAGACGGCGTAGAGGACCGCCAGCCCCCAGGCCAGAAAGCGCGCCCCAAAGGCGCCCTCTCCCCCCAGGGCGCCCCAGTAGAGATAGGCCAGCACCCCGTAGAGGAGCGCGTGCCCCGCCTTTTTGAGCACCGTATCCAGCCACGCCTCCGGGGCGTGAGGAAGGTCCGGCTGGGCGGAGAGGAAGAAAATCAGCCCCATCCAGGCCAGCGCTCCCACCGCGAAGGCCCAGCGTCGCGCCGTCATCCCCATCCGTAGGCCCGCTCCACTTCGGCCGCCAGACGGTCCCATGCGTGCCGTGCGCGGACGTCCTGCGCGGCCTGTTCCCCCAGACGCCGACGGAGGTCCGGCGTTTCCAGCAGGCGAATCACCGCTTCGGCGAAACCGTCCTCGTCGCCGGGGGAGACCAGATAGCCCGTCTCGCCGTGCCGGATGACCTCGCGGATTTCCCCCACCGCCTCCGCCACAACGGGCACCCCCGCCCCCAGCAGGTCCAGGAGTTTGACCGGGCACTTGGTGCGGTTGATGAGCGTGTCGTCAAAGGGGTAGATGGCGAGGGCGGCGCGGGCGAAGACGTCCCCCAGCCGCCGGTACTCCACCCAACCAGCGTACTCCACCGCGTCCTCCAGCCCGGCCGCGCAGGCCAGTTCCAGGAGACGGTCCTCTTCGCCGAAAAGTCCCTTGCCCACCACCAGCAGGCGGGCCTGGGGCACCCGTTCCCGCACCCGGCGCAGCAGGCCGATGACGCGGGAGAGGGGGTACTCAAAAAAGCGGGTGTAGAGCAGGATGGACGGCGGGCCGTCGGCAGGGCGGACGGGGGGGATGTCGTCTGCGGAGGGCCAGCCGTTGGGGACATAGAAGACCCGCTCCGACGGCACCCCCAGCGCCCAGACCAGACTCTGGAGGGTGCAGCTGGCGACGGTGACCGCGTCGGCGTGGGTCAGCCCCCAGCGCTCCTGGCGGGCAAAGAACAGACGCTGGGGGGCGGAGTAGAGAGGCCGGCCGGAAAGGGGGTCGGTGACATCGTTCCAGCCGCCAGGCCCTTCCCAGTCGTCGGCGTCCACTACCAGGCGGGGCCGATGGGCGCGCGGCCACAGGGCCAGCAGGGAGTGGGCCAGGCCGCTGTAGGCTTTGGGCTTGAAAAGGTGGACAACGTCGGGCCGGAGGGCCAGGGCGCGGGCGACCAGCCGCCGGGCCGTCAGGAGGTGGAAGAGCAGGGGGGCGCGGGGCGGCAAGGGAATGTTCTCCACGGTCACGCCGCGGTCCTCCCAGCGGCGCCCGGCGTCCTCCGGGTTCTGCCAAGGAGGGAGGAGAACGGTGACGGTGTGGCCGCGGGCTGCCAGGGCGCGGGCCATCGGGAGCGCCCGCACCGCCATAGTCCCGCGGGGCCGCAGGCCAAAGGGGCCGATCATGACGGTTCGCATTGTCGCATATCGCGTATCGCGAATCGGGTATTGGGTATACAAACAGCATAGCGCTTGTAGTCAGCCACGGAGCGCCAGCGGAGTGGCGTTGAGGCGCTACTCCGCTTCGCTCCGTAGCGCACTACGAACGTCGCAGCAACATTTGTAGTTAGCCACGAAGCGTAGCGGAGTGGCGTCCGATGCGCTACTCCGCTTCGCTCCGTAGCGCACTACGAACGTCGCAGCAACGTTTGTAGTTAGCCACGAAGCGTAGCGGAGTGGCGTCCGATGCGCTACTCCGCTTCGCTCCGTAGCGCACTACGAACGTCGCAGCAACATTTGTAGTTAGCCACGAAGCGTAGCGGAGTGGCGTCCGATGCGCTACTCCGCTTCGCTCCGTAGCGCACTACGAACGGCATAGCGCTTGTAGTCAGTCACTGCGACTCTGTGGTGAGCAGTTACAACCGTAAAGCGCAAAACGTAAAGCGCTCGTTTTATCCGCGTTTATCCGCGTTCATCCGCGTCCCTTTTTGGCGGATTTCGGCAAAGCGGGCCTCCACGTAGGCCCGGTGCCGGTCGCCCAGGCCAGGGCGGGAGTGGTCATCTTTTCCGAACGCTTTTACCCACTCGCGCTCCCTCGGCTGGGCGGCGAGGTGGGCAATGTATTCGGGGTAGAGGTAGGCCGCCACGCTTTCGGCCCACTCTTCGTATGCCGCCCGCCATCCCCGAAGCCCCGAGGCCAGACCCCCGTACCAGGTAGGGCCGGGTTCATCCCCGACGAACTGCACCATCCCGCGCACGAGGCGCCCGGGCCGGCCCAGCATCCGCCCCAGGAGGCCTGCCGTGTGGGCGTCCCAGGCGTGGGCCAGTTCGTGCACCACCGCGACCTCCCCCAGCCATCGGGGTTCCTGGTGCAGCAGCGCCTCGCCGATTACCACCCGTTTCCAGGGAGGACGAAACCAGAAGGCATACGCTCCCCCGCCGCCCGTCGCCCTTTTCTCCAGGATGAGGTCGCCAATCGCCAGGCGAAGCCCACGCGCGCCCCCCAGCGCCTGGCTCATCCGCTCCACGGCGCGCCAGACCAGCATTCGCTCGTCGGTCTCCCATCCGGAGGGATGGACGCGCAGGCCATACTGCCGCAACTCCTGGGCCCAGGCGGTGGCGTCAAGGAGGGTATCTAATCCCACCGTCGGCCTCCCGATTCGTGTGTGCGCCATCCAGCGCTGCTTGCAGTTCCTCCAGCGAAGTGATCCCCCGAACCCGCCGCAGGAACAGGCGCAGGTCGCTAACGCCCAACTGGGCGACCGCTTTCCTTGTCTCCGCCCACAGATCCCGCACCGCTGGCCCCACCGGGTCCGCCCCCGCCGCCCCCGGCTCGTCGGCGTAGGAGCCGTGAAAGGCGAAATAGGCCTGATTCAGTTTGCGGATATGGTATCCCTTTTTCCAGAAGACCTGGCGGCGTTGTTCCATATATGCTTCCGCCTCTTCTATACGACCGTGGAGCAATAGCCAGTCCACCCGTATCCGCGTCTGGCGCATCTCGGCGCGGAAGTCAAAGGCGGGGGGCTCGGCCGGTTTCTCCTGCGGCGGTGGTTGTTCTTCTTCCTCTTCCTCTTCCGGCGGCGCCAGGTCGGGGTAATATTGCCGAAGGGTGCGCTTCCCGACCTCTTTTCCCACCAGCGAGGCGACAGTCTCGTTGATGACCCGCGCCTCCCACTTCCGGTCGTATTCCCAGCCCAGCGGGAAGAAATAGAGATAATGGTGAACCCATTCGTGTGCGGTCACCTCCAGCCACCACCCGGTATTGGGATACTCCAGCAGCATCGCCGGCCAGAGGGACATCCCTCCGATGGACGTCACCAGCGAGGAGGCGTGAAAGGTCCGGTCCACCTGCTCCTCCAGCGCCTTGGCGCGGTCGGTAGTCAGACTGGGCACCAGTTCTTCCTGATGGATCGCGGTAATCCGTTCACGGAGAGAGACAATGAGGACCTGAGGGAGTGGGCTAATGCGAATGCCCACTGGGGGGAAGGGCTGGCCCACCAAACCGGAGGCATCCCGGGCCAGGACCACGCCCACCTGTTCTTCCATGATCGCTTCAGCAATAGGCTGACGGGCGGCGATCTCCCGACGGGCCCGTTCCCGTTCAATCCGCATCTTCCTCGTCGTCGCATCGGGGTTCTTAACGGAAGGGTCAGAGTAGGCTTCGGAGATTTTCCATTCCAGCCGCTGGACTGCTTGTACCCGCCGGACAAAGTCCCGCACGAAAGCGGAACGGTCGGCCTCCGTCATATATCGCTGGGGCTGGAGGAGCCAGAGGGTGAACTTGCCCCACAGGGCCTCCGCCTCCCAGCCCCAGAAATTAAACTGAATGTCGGCGACCAGACGGTACAGACGGGTCTCCATCGCCCCTGGTGGCATCCCGTCTCCTTCCAAGATCGTCGCCAGGGCCAGAAGCCAGATGAGCAGGACAAGCCGCGTCAGGAAAGGGGAAAATTTCTGGGGGGGCGGCAGATCTCGCCCGGCGGCGGTCCGCTTCATCCCGCTCCTCGTAATTTTGCCCCCAGTTCCCGCTCCAGCCTGCGGACGATCTTGGCCCGCACGCCTGCGACCTCCTGGTCGGTGAGGGTGCGGTCGGCGGCCTGGTAGGTGAGACGGTAGGCCAGACTCTTCTTCCCCGCCCCAATCTGCTCGCCCCGGTAGACGTCAAACAGCACCACCGAGCGCACCAGCGGACTGCCCGTCTGGGCGATGAGGTCGCGCACCCGCACGGCGGGCGTCTCCTCGTCCACCACCACCGCCAGGTCCTCGTAGACGGGCGGGTGCAGAGAGATGGGGGTCATCCGGCGCGGGGCGCCCCACAGGCTCAGCAGGACCTCCATATCAAACTCCAGGGCGACAATGGGCTGGCGGGGCAGGTCAAAGGCCTCGCGCACCAGCGGGTGGATTTCGCCCATCACGCCCAGGACGTTGCCGTTGACGGAGACCTGGGCGCAGCGCCCGGGATGAAAGGCCGGATGCTGACCGCGGTCAAAGGTCCCGGTCAGGCCCAGGCCCGCCAGCAAGGCCTCCACCACACCCTTGAGGTCGTAGAAGTCCAGCGGGGTGGTCTGCCGGTCGGGAAGCCAGGACTCCGGTTCGCGCGGGCCGGTCATTGCGATCCCCAGGCGCAGCGGTTCGTCGGGGAGCGTTTGCCCGTCCACCAGCAGGTAGACGGCGCCGATCTCAAAAATTGCCACCCGGTCCAGAAAGCGCAGGTTCTCCCGCAGGGTGTTCAGGAGCGATGGGAGAAGGGTCTGGCGCAGATAGGCGCGATTGGCTGCCAGCGGATTGAGCAACTGCAGGTAGCGGGACGGATCGGGCGCAGGGCCCTGGGGGTAGAGTTTCGCCTCATCTTCTATGTCCACCAGCGAGTAGGTGATGACCTCGTCCAGCCCGCAGCCGGTCAGCAGGTCGCGCACCCGCTCGGCGCATTCCAGCCGCGGGTTGGCGCGCAGGGGCGGGATTTCGTCCCGCAGGAGGGTCGGGGGGAAGCGGTCGTACCCCCAGATGCGCCCGACTTCTTCCACCAGGTCTACCGGCCGGGTGACGTCGGGGCGGTGGGAGGGGACGGTCACCGTCAGGCGGGAGTCGGTCTGGCGGACCTCAAAGCCCAGGGCGGAGAGGATGCGGGTCATCTCCGCCACGGGAATCCCCACCCCCAGGATACGGGTCGCCTCGGCGGGGTCCAGTTCCACGACGCGCCGGTCCTGGCGGCCGGGGTAGAGGTCGCCGATGACCGGTGCCACCTTCCCACCAGCCAGTTCGGCCATCAGGAGCGCGGCGCGCAGGGCCGCGGGGACCGTCAACTCCGGGTCCACCTGCCGCCCGAAGCGCTGGCTGGCCTCACTGGTCAGCCCCAGGAGGCGGGCAGTGCGGCGGATGCTCAGGTAGTGGAAATTGGCCGATTCCAGGAGGATGTCGGTGGTGGCGTCGGTGATCTCGCTCTCCAGCCCGCCCATGACGCCCGCCACGGCGACGGGGCCGCCGCCGTCGGTGATGAGGAGCATCTCGCCGTCAAAGGTGCGCAGGACACTGTCCAGGGTGGTCATCTGTTCATCTGGACGGGCGCGCCGGACGATGATGGCGGGTCGGCCCTCGCCGGGGCGCGGGCGCAGCCGGTGGTAGTCAAAGGCATGCAGCGGCTGGCCCAGTTCCAGCATGACGTAGTTAGTGATATCCACGACGTTGTTGATGGGGCGCATCCCGGCGTGGCGCAGCCGCATCTGCATCCAGAAGGGGGCGGGGCCGATGCGGACGCCGCCGATGAAGGCCGCGGAGTAGCGCGGGCAGAGGTCGGGGTCAGCAATCTCCAGGACGATGAAGTCGGGATCGGGGGTGATCGTCACCGGATGCTGCTCCAGGACGCGCCGGGGAGTATCCCGCAGGGGGACGTCCAGGAGCGCCGAGACCTCGCGGGCGACGCCGAGGACAGAGTAGAGATGGCCGAAGGGCCCTTTGACGTCAAACTCCAGGACGGCATCCCCCATGTAGTCGGCGAAGGGCATGCCGACCGGAGCGTCGTCAGGGAGGTAGATGATGTCCTCGTGCTCGTCGGAGAGGCCCAGTTCCTTTTCGGAGCAGACCATGGCGCGGGAGGGGACGCCGCGGATTTTTGTCCCCTTGAGGCGCACGACCTGGCGGCCCTCGGCGTGACCGTCGTAGAGTTGGGCGCCCTCCAGCGCGAAGGCGACCTTGAGATGGAGATCGCTCTGACCGCGGCGGGCCAGCAAACTGGGCGCCCCGGTGACGACGACCTCTATGTCCGGCCCGCCGTAGTCCACCTCTGCCAGTACCAGCCGGTCGGCATTGGGGTGGGGATGGACGGCGCGCAGTTCGCCGACGACGATTTTATCCCTCTCCCAGGGCAGTTCAGCCCCCGGCAGGCCGATATAGGTGATTGTCTCCACCTCCAGCCCGGCCAGGGTCAGCCGTTCGGCCAGTTGGGGGACGGGTACCGGGATGTCCACGTAGTCTCTCAGCCAGGAAAGCGGGACCTTCATCGGCAGTGTCTCCTTGAATTCGCATATCGCGTATCGCAAATCGCGTATCGCAAATCGCGTATCGCAAATCGCGTATCGCAAATCGCGTATCGCAAATCGCGTATCGCAAATCGCGTATCGCAAATCGCGTATCG
>Ga0209721_1001088_pt1 | contig 21498 bp, 22 predicted proteins | sample TshhotsprinmetaG_FD_184139 | JGI IMG/M metagenome (GOLD analysis project Ga0209721, IMG submission 184139) | Hot spring microbial communities from South Africa to study Microbial Dark Matter (Phase II) - Tshipise hot spring metaG (SPAdes)... | ecosystem: Environmental > Aquatic > Thermal springs...
TCGGCCCGGAAGCGGGCCGCGGAGTAGCGCTCGGTGGGATCGAGGATGTCGATGAGGTGATGCGGTATGCGCGCCCGCTGCTCAAGGTCGGGCTTGGCGGTGCCGATATCCATGCCACGGTAGACCAAGGCCGAGTCGACGCTCACGATCTCGACCGGCAGCGTTTGCGCAAGGCACAGCGCCAGGTCGGTCTTGCCGCTGGCGGTGGGGCCCATCAGACAGATGGCGTAGGTAGAGGTGGCTGATGAGGCGTTCACGTTGGCGTATCAAAGCCGGTGACGCGCGTATACACAGTCAGGGCAGATCATGGTCAGACAGGAATGGTTCATTCATATCTGAACCCAAGAGCCGATTCGTAGCGGCTATATGCCGACGGCGGCAAGCCAGCTTGCGTTGGAGGTGCCCCAATCAGACGTAGGACTTCATCGCCCGCCGGCGACCGGGCTTTTTCTTCTGCACCACCACACCCTTGACCACGGACTCCACGCTGTCGATGGGGATGTTGGGGTAGAGCGGATTCAGGGGCTTGAGCATCCAGCCGTCCGGGTGTCTGACCAGCTGCCGGAAGATGTAGCGGTCGTCCTCGGCATCGACCCATGGGAGGTAGGCGACCACGTAGGATCCATCCTTGGCCAGGCCCTCCGGCTCGACGACGATGATCTCCCCCGCCTCGAACTCCGGCAGCATGGAGTCGCCCAGCACCATAAGGGCATAGGGCTCGCCACTGGCGCAAATGGAGGCCTCCAGATCGGCCTGTCTGCCCCCCTCCTGGCGGATGGGAATGTCGATGGGTTTGCCTCGCAGCGGGGGTTGGTCAGCACTCATTTCACTTGCCTCGCATGAACAGCCGATCGAAGTCGGCCAAGGTCAATTGGAACCAGGTGGGCCGGCCGTGGTTGCACTGGTCGGCGCGCGCGATGCACTCCATGTCGCGCAGCAGGGCATTCATCTCCGGCAGGGTGAGCCGGCGGTGCGCCCGCACAGCTGCGTGACAGGCCAGGGTGGCGAGAAGTTCATTGCGGCGCGCGGTGAGCACATTGGCCGCCCCTACCGCCTGGATCTCCCTGAGCACCTGGCGTGCCAGCCCCTCGGCATCCGCCTCCTTGAGCAGGGCTGGCATGGCCCGCACCGCCAGGTGGGTGGGCGAGACCGGCGCCAGCTCGAAGCCCATGGCGGCGAGCACCTCCGCGCTTTCCTCCACCGTGGCCATCTCCACGGGGGTGGCGGCGAACACCACCGGGATCAGCAGCGGCTGGGCCGCCATGTGCTGAGCGTCCAGGGCTTTCTTCAGGCGCTCGTATAGGATGCGCTCGTGGGCCGCATGTATGTCCACCACCACCAAGCCCTGATCGTTCTCGGCCAGGATGTAGATCCCCCCGAGCTGGGCCAGGGCGTGGCCCAAGGGCGGTGAGGGGTGAGGGGTGGGGAGTGAGGAGTGAGGCGTGAGGGGTGAGGGGTGAGGCGCGGGCTGCGCCAGGGCCTCGGCCACCATGCCGTAATATGCGGCGGGTTCGGCGGCCAGGTGCAAGGCGCCCTGTGCATGTCTTTCTGACATGCTGGCGGTCAAGCCTGCCGCACGCGCGCCAGGCATCCCGCCTCTACCCTGTGCACTCGAAGGGGTGGCGGCGGATCCCCTTAAGGCCTGATCCCCGAGCCCTGATCCCTGCCGCCCCAGCGCCCGCTCCAGGGTGTGGAAGACGAACTGGTGCACCCCGCGCGTCTCGCGGAAGCGGACCTCGGTCTTGGCCGGGTGAACGTTCACGTCAACGCGCTCGGGCGGCAGTTCCAGGAACAGCACGTAGGCGGGATGGCGCTCATGGTGCAGCACATCCCGGTAGGCCTCGCGCACGGCGTGGTTGAGCAGCTTGTCGCGTACATGCCGGCCGTTGACGTAGAGATACTGGGCATCGCGCCCGGCGCGGCTGTAGGCGGGCAGCCCTACCAGGCCGTGGAGGCGCATCTCCCCGGCCGACGCGTCCACCGTCCGGGCAGCGCGGGTGAAGTCCTCGCCCATCACCGCCATGGCCCGTTCGTCCCAGGCCTGCGGGCCATGACGCCAGATCACCCGTGCGTTGTGGCGCAGCTCGAAGGCCACCCCAGACCGTGCCAGGGCCATGCGGCGCAGGACCTCCTCGCAGTGGGCGTATTCGGTGGCCGGCGTGCGCAGGAACTTGCGCCGGGCCGGGGTGTTGAAGAACAGGTCGCGCACCTCCACCACCGTCCCCCTGGCCAGGGCCGCCGGTTCCGGCGAGGACAGCACGCCGTCTTGGGCGGTGATGCGCCAGGCATGCTGCGCCCCCGCGGCGCGGCTGGTCAGCGTCAGCCTGGCCACGGCGGCGATGCTGGCCAGGGCCTCGCCGCGAAAGCCCAGGCTGGCGACCGATTCCAGGTCGGCCAGGGTGGCGATCTTGCTCGTGGCATGCCGCGCCAGAGCGAGCCCCAGGTCGTCCCGCTCTATGCCCGCGCCGTCGTCGGCCACGCGGATCGCCCGGATACCGCCCTCCTCCAGGTCCACCCGAATCTCGCCGGCGCCGGCGTCCAGGCTGTTCTCCACCAGTTCCTTCAGCGCCGAGGCGGGGCGCTCCACCACCTCGCCGGCGGCGATCTGGGAGACGAGCAGGTCGGGCAGCAGGTGGATGGCGGGCATGCGTCGGCTCAGTTTACCGTGAAAACGGCCGGCACGAGGCACCACACCCTCCTTGTCGCATGGGCGCACCCCCGCCTACTCGCCTTAACAAAAGTCAAGGACCACCTACCTATCCAGGCCGATCATGACGTCTGGAGACACCGACTCACGAAACCATGTCCAGCATATCGCCCACCTCCTGACCGACGACCATGCGCGCTGCGACGCCCTGTTCACCGAGGCGAAAAGCGCCGTCTGTGAACGGCGCTGGGAGGTCGCGCAAGAACGCTTTGCCCGCTTTCGCGCCGCCTTGGATAGACACTTCGCCGCCGAGGAGGAGCTGCTGTTTCCCGCCTTCGAGGCGCATACGGGCATGAGCGGCGGACCCACCCGGGTCATGCGCCATGAGCACACTCAAATGATGGGCCTGCTCGAATCCATGGCCGTCGCCCTCGAACAGCGGGATGCCGATGCCTACCTGGGCCAGGCCGAGACCCTGCTGGTGCTCATGCGCCAGCACAACCTGAAGGAGGAACAGGTGCTCTACCCCATGTGCGACCGCAGCCTGGGCCAGGACAACGGCCTCATGGCGAGGCTGGAACTGGCTCTGCAGACGCAAGGGTGAAGGACATCCTGGTGGATGCACGCTGGCTGGAGCCGCCCGAGCCCATGGAACGGGTGCTGTCCGCCCTGGACCGGCGCGCCCGGCGCCAGCGGGTGCGCCTGTTGCTGCACCGGGAACCTTATCCCCTATATTCGATTCTGCCGCAGATGGGGCTCACCCATACGGTGCGGCCGCTTCCGGACGGCTGTTACGAGATCCTGATCTACGATCCGTCCGATTCGGCGACATGACCCGGCCTGGTCTGTCGTATGAGCAGGCCCCGCCCTTCGGTCTGCCGCTGCGTTTCTTTCTCACCGCACCGCTTATCCTGCTGCTCGCTGCCCTCCTCGCCATCCACTGGTCACCGGCCTGGACGGCCAGCCGCTGGTCAGCCGAGGCCTTGGCCCTGACCCATCTCATCACCCTGGGTTTCCTCGGCCAGGTGATGATGGGTGCCCTGCTGCAAATCCTGCCGGTGGTGCTGGGCTCGCCCTTGCCCTGGCCACGCCTGACCGCTCGGGCCGGGCATCTGGGGTTGACGTTGGGCACGCTGCTGCTCGTCGCCGGTCTGGCCTGGGCCCATCCGACCCTGCTCCTGTCGGGCATGGCGATCCTGGCGGCGGGGTGGGCACCTTTCCTCTTCGCCGCTGCCGTGAGCCTGGCCAAGGCCCACCCCGCGAGTCCGGGCACCTTGCATACCGTGCGACTGGCCTGGCTCGCGCTGCTCGTCACACTCCTGGCCGGCTTCGCGCTTGCCGGCGAGCTCGCCGGCCTGTGGTCCACGGGCGAGCAGGCCGGGATGACAGGTTTGCACGCCGCCTGGGGGCTGCTAGGCTGGGTGCTCTTGCTGGTGATGGGGGCGGACTATCAGGTCGTGCCCATGCTGCAGATCACGCCGGCCTACCCCGCCGCCGCGAGCGCCTGGCTTGCCCCCACCCTGCTGACCGGGCTCGTCCTCCTGTCCATTGCCGTCCTGACACCCTTGCCCAGCCAGCCGCTGCTGGATCTCCTGGCCTGGCTGCCGGCGATGGCGGCCATGGCCCTCTTCGCCGGCCTCACCCTCGATCTGCTGCGACGGCGCCGGCGCAAGGTGAGGGACGCCACCCTGTCGTTCTGGCATCTGGGCATGACGAGCCTGCTCGCACTGACCTGCCTGCCGGTGTTGGCCACGGCTTTGCCCGCCGCGGCTCGGCCACCCTTGGAGACCCTGGCCGGCCTGCTGTTCCTGCTCGGCTTCGCCAGTTCGGTCGCCATGGGCATGCTCTACAAGATCGTGCCCTTCCTTGCCTGGTTTCACCTGCAGACCCAGACCGGGGCGCGTGCCGGCACCATCCCGAACATGAAGGAGTTCGTGCCCGAGGCCAGGGTCCGCCGTCAATACCGGCTGCACCTGGCCGCCGTGCTGCTGCTGCCGGCCCCCTGGTTGCCCCCTGCCTACGCCGTCACGGGCCTGGCCGCGCTTGCCGGCTCGGCCTGGTTGCTGTGGCGCAGCCTGCTCGGCTGTGATCGTCTGTTCAGGCGCTACGGCGGGCAGCTGGGGTAAACCTCAAGCACTGTCCAGGAGGTGCTGCCGCACTTGCAGCAGCCATCTGCCCAGGCCCATGGGCATGGCCTTGGCAACCTGCTCGAGTTCCACTGCATCCAGCATGTTCTTCACCCGCAAGCCCAGATCTGTATTCCCCTCGATCAGCAGACGCCGATTGAAGAACAGGGTGTCGGGGTCCTCAAGGCGCAGAGCGAGACGGGCATAATCCTCGGCGGCGGCGGAGAACGTGACGTCGGCACTTTCGTTCACCTGAGCGGCGAAGCCCTCGGGGCCGACCGAGATATAGGCCTTGAGTCCGAGATCGCGGACATGGATGCAAAAGCGGCGACCCTTGATGCCTTGCCAATCCAGTTCCCGCAGCGCCGGCCAGGCGGCGAGGTTGAGACTCGCGGCCACAGCCACGGATACCGGCAGATGTGGCAGCCGGCCGGCGATCTGCGGCAGGAAGGACGAAAAAACCGGAAATCTCATGGGGTGTGTACTCTGATTCATCACTGAAACCTGTCACCTGTAACCCGTACCCTGATGCGTCATCCCTGCCTGCCCGAGCCAGTAGCCGTCGCAAGCCGCACCGGGCATGAGCCGCTCGAGGCGCGTGGTCAGCTCTGCCGCGTCGCTGTCGCCCGCCAGCAGATCGCGGAACACCGCCACCACCCGCCCCATGTGCCGGGACTGGGGTGACAGGCGCAGCACGTCCACCCCCGCCAGCTCATGCAAATGGCGGGCCAGGCTGTGTACCCTGCCGGACTGGATCTGGATGCCGTTGAGGGTCAGGAAGGGCTCGCCTTCGCGGGTCCGCAGGCCGAGACCGTCCGGGTGGTCCAGGCACTTGAACTGGCAGTCGTCTTTCTGCAGGTTGTAGTGACGGGCGGTGAAGCAGCGGGCTGAATAGGCCAGCGGCAGCCGGCCGTAGGCGAAGAGTTCGGTCTGCATCCCCGCCGGCACGGTCATGGCCGCGAGCATGTCGCGGCCCATCTCCAGCGGCGGCACCCAGCGCACGGCACCCGATTCGCGCAGCAGGGCCAGGGTGTCCGGGTTGTAGACGTTGAGGGTCGGTCCGGCGACGAAGGCGGCACCTGCCTTCGCCAGCAGGCGCACGGCCCCGTAGTCGTTGGCTTCCACCAGGAAGCGAGCATTGCCGGTGATCCTGCGCAGCAGCTTGAGGTCCGACTCCGACTCGATCAGCGGCAGGGTGGACAGCACCACCGCCTTGCCCGCATCGGCGAGCCGGTCTGCCAGCGCCAGCCAGTCGGGTAGGCGCAGGAGGTGTCGGCGCGAGCACACCGTCTCGCCCAGATAGACGATGTCCACCGGCCAGCTTGCGGCCGCCTCGTAGAAGGCCAGGGTGTCCTCGCGCGACCAGTAGTAGGGCAGCGGACCCAGGCTGAGTTTCATGGGTCTCATTTCCATGGCCGGTAGTACGCCCCGAGGGTATGCATGCTGCCCTCGGAGAGCTTGTTCAATTCGGCCATCCAGGCTGGCAGCGCCTTGAATTGCGCCGGCGCGTGTTTCACGGCGTCGATGGCGGCGCGCCACACACGCGTGACCTGGGCGACGTAGGCCGGGCTGCGCTGGCGGCCCTCGATCTTGATGGCGGCGATGCCCATCTCGAGCATTTCCGGCAGCAGCTCCAGGGTGTTGAGGCTGGTGGGCTCCTCCAGGGCGTAATAGGTCTCGCCCTGGACCTCGAAGCGGCCCTTGCACAGGGTGGGATAGCCGGCCTTCTCATGGTCGGCATGACGGTCGATGAGCACGCCGTTAAGACGCGTCTCCATGCCCTGAGGGGTCTGCTGCCAGCGCACGGCGTGCCCCGGGGAGCAAGCGCCGAAGGTGTTGGGTGAGTCGCCGCAGGCATAGGAGGACAGCAGGCAGCGCCCTTCCACCATGACGCACAGGCCGCCGAAGCCGAACAGCTCGATCTCGACGGAGGTGTTGCGCACCACGTTCTCCACCTGGGCGAGCGACAGCACCCGCGGCAGCACGGCGCGCCGGATGCCGAAACGCTCGCGGTAGAACTCGATGGCCTCGTAATTGGTGGCCGAGCCCTGCACCGAGAGGTGCAGGCGCAGCGCCGGGTGGGTCTTCACCGCGTAGGCCATGAGCCCTGCATCGGCCAGGATGACGGCGTCCACCCCCAGCTCCGCGGCCCGGTCCACGGCGCGCTGCCAGCGCTCGACCTGACCCGGCTGCGGATAGGTGTTGAGCGCCATGAGCACCTGGCGGCCGCGGGCATGGGCGTAGCGGATGCCCTCGGCCAGCGCCGCCTCGTCGAAGTTGAGCCCGGAGAAGTTGCGCGCGTTGGTGTTGTCCTTGAGGCCCAGGTAGACCCCGTCGGCGCCGTGGTCCACGGCGGCCTTCAGCGCCGGCAGGCTGCCTGCGGGACAGATGAGCTGCAACAGGCCCTCATGCGACATGCCGTCTGACCTCCCCCCCCGCATGGGCACGGTGGCCCTGGCGGCTGCCGCGCCGTCTCAATTCCTCGACGATGGCGTTGACCACCGGCCACTTGTGGGCGCACCAGGCGGGCGCCAGCAATAGCCTGGACGGTGCCGTGCCGGTGATACGGTGATAGACCACCTCCCAGGGGGTGCGCTCGATCAGGTCGGCGGCGATGGCCACATAATCCCCCTGGGACAGGGGGGCGTATTCGCCGGCGCGCCAGTCGTTGGCCAGCCGTGTGCCCTTGACCACGTGCAGCGGATGCAGCTTGAGCCCGTCGGTGCCGATGTCCAACACGGTCTCGAGCGTCTTCATGGCATGCCAGCCATCCTCGCCGGGCAGGCCCACGATGAGATGGGTGCACACCGGCAGCCCCATGCGCCGGGCGGCGCGGCAGGCCTGGATGTATTCGCGCAGGCCATGTCCACGGTTGACCCGCGCCAGGGTCTCGTCGAAGGCGGACTGCAGGCCCAGTTCCAGCCAGACCTCGTGGCCCCGGTCGCGGTAGGCGGCCAGCAGCTCCAGCACCTCGTCCGGGACGCAGTCCGGCCGCGTACCCACGCTCAGCCCGATCACCCCCGGCTCCCGCAGGGCCTCATCGTACAGTCGCCGCAGCGCACTCACCTCGGCATAGGTGTTGGTGTAGGCCTGGAAATAGGCCAGGTATTTGCCGGCGCGGGTGCGCCGGGCGATGCCCTGTCGGCCGCTGACCATCTGGACCGAGATTGGCGCAGCCGCGCGAGTGCTTGGGTTGAACGAGGCATTGTTGCAGAAGGTGCAGCCACCGATGCCCTTGCTGCCATCGCGGTTCGGGCAGGTGAAGCCGGCGTTCAGGGCGATCTTGTGCACCCGCTCGCCATGTCGCGTGTGCAGCCATTGGCCGAAGGTGTGGACGTAATCCGACAGCTGCATGATTCAGACCCACAAGACAGGAAATGAACCCGTATCGTCCATTGGGATGTTGGCTCTCGATATATCAAGGGGTTGTAGGTCGTCCCTCTGGCCGACGAGGCGGGCTGATAACCGGCCCACCGCCCGATGGACGATCTGGGATAAAAGGATATCACGGTCCTTGATCTACCCCCTCCGGCTCCCTTATGCCTCATGGCCGATCCCGGTATAGCCAGAGCATGAAGAGTGCGCCGAACCAGACCAAGGCCGTCAGGGCAGGCATGCCGGCGCACCTGTAGCCCGCCAGGGGCAGCCACGCGGCGGAAACGAACAGCAGCGCCCGCACGCCACCCCAGCGGCCGAGGGCGCGCAGGGACTGGTCATGCCAGGGCTCCCGCGGGCCCGGCCGCAACCACACGGGGGCGAGCTGGGCAGCCGCGCCGCTCACCAGCGGCATGAGAAAACCGGGTAGGAAGATGGTCAGCGGTCCCGCGCTCAACCCCAGGCCCAGGCTGCCCAGCATGGCCGCAGCAAGCCCCAGGGCGGCGGCGGTGAGGGGCGGTTCGTTGCCGTGCAGGGCGATGAGGCGTCTGCCGAACAGCCGGATCCAGGCCCGGAGCATGCGCACCAGCACCCACCCCCACAGGGCGGCGCCCGCCCCTGCCAGCCAGACCTGATCCGCCGCCTGGCCGGATGCCAGCAGGACACTGCCGGTCAGGGCCCATTTCAGATCGTCGCGCAGCCGCAGCCCTGCCTGGGGATCCGGCCGGTTCGCCACCGTGGGCTTGAGCACCTGCAAGGTGCCGACGGTGGTGAGGGCGACGAAGCCGTAGAGGTTGATGTACACATGGAAGGCACGCAGGGGACGGTGCCAGGCTGGCAGCAGCGGGATCTGGGCGGCGGCCGCGAGGCCGGCCGCCAGGCAGCCCATGGCTGCCACATACCAGGCCAGGCCCGGATGCGGGCTGCCCAGGGTGGCGCTTGCGGCGGCGACCATCCAGCGGATCATGAGCAAGCTGCCCGTGAGGGCGAGAATGGCAGCGGGGACGATCCAGCCCCATGCCAGCCAGCCCATGAGGACTGCTGCAGCCAGGGCGCCGGCCGCCAGCATCAGCCAGGGCAACCGGCCCATCCAGGACCCCGCCCCGCGCCCGCGGCACAGCACGGGAACGAAGTGCTGCATGGCCGCCGTGATCAGGCTCATCACCCCGACCGCCAGCGTAAGATGCACCCAGAAGGCGGGCGGCGCGAGCCACAGCCTGGGCAGGGCCACCCCCCCCGAAGAGCAGGGCCAAGGTGACGGCGAGCAGCAGGATCAGCACGTGTCCGTGGGGGCCGTGGTCTCAGCGCCGGATGAAGTCGATCATCCCCCCCTGATCGCCCTGTTCGAGAGAGCTGACGTCGATCCCGCGGGCGTCGAAGTGATAGATACCGTCGGAACGGCGGTGGTTGTAAACGGTGGGGATCTGCATGTCCTCTGTCCGAATGGGGTCTCGACTCAATCGCAACCCAGGGCGGCCTTCATCTTCTCGTAGCGCTCGGCCTGGATGCCGTAGGCGATGGATCGGGCCTCATCGTAGCGGCCGCGGTAGACGGCGGGCAGGATCTCTTGCTCGCGGATGCGCTTGAATGCCTGCCAGACCCGCCGGAAGGCGATGGCGCGCGCGGTATCGGCACCGCTGAGGGCGCCCACCGCGCCCTCCAGCCTGGCGCTGGAAGCGTAGACCTCGCGCTTCAGGGCTTGAAGGTCAGCCTTGCCACGGCTGTCCACCATCTCCAGCAACTTGACCCGCGCCCTCAGCAGGGTGGCACAGGCCTCCTCGGTCGATGCGCACAGGGCCGGCTGGACCAGGCCCGGCAGTGCGGCACCCAGCAGTGCGAGGGCGGGCAAGGACGCGCCTTGCCGCCGCGCCGGCTGCATCATCCTTGATTCCTCGGTTGAACACGTCCGAAGGCGCGGCTCAAGCGGGTGTCTGGCGCGACCAGCCCGCAGGGCGCCGGACAGCGCGCAGCGCTGGTCGACAGCCGCAGCGAGGGATGGGCCGAAGGACCACACAAAGCCAGGCGCCCGCTTGAGACGCGAAAGCGGGCGTGTAGCGGGCTCACCCAACGGGTGGGCGCGATCGAAGGCACGTCGTCGAGCAATCATGCGGTTTCACGAAGGCAATTAAGCGGTCAACCGAGGAATCAAGGATCAATGTTCCCCCCTTGGTCTTGCGCACGCCGGCCAGACGGTTGCTCTTCCGCCGCGGCGTGATCCAGCTCATCGGCGAGGTCCCAGAGTTCGACGTGGTAGGCGAAGCCTCCTCCGGCCAGGAGGGCATCGAGCTCGCGAAGCAGCTAGCCCCGGACATGATCCTGCTCGACCTGAACATGAAGGACATGAGCGGCCTCGAGGTCCTCAATGTGATCAAGGCGAGCGGGTCGGATACGCGCGTGGTCATACTCACCGTCTCCGATGCCGAGACCGACCTGGTCACCTGTCTGCGTGCCGGCGCCGACGGCTATCTGCTCAAGGAGATGGAACCCGAGGACCTGATCATCAAGCTGCAGGAGGCGGCCTCAGGACGGCTGCAGCTCACGGAGCGGCTCACCGCCCTGCTCGCCCATTCGCTGCGCGCGGAAACACAGCCGCGCGACCCGGACGAGGCGGGGCTCACCGAGCAGGAGCGCCGCATCCTCGATCTGATCGCCGCCGGCAAGAGCAACAAGTTGATCGCCCGCGAACTCGACATCGCCGAGGGCACGGTCAAGGTGCACGTGAAGCACCTGCTCCGGAAGCTCAACCTGCGCTCGCGGGTGGAGACGGCGGTGTGGGCCACCGAGCAGAAGCGGGGCGCGCGAGGCTGAAACGGCCTCCCATGCGGTCGGTCGCGTGCAGATCGTTGAAGAAATCGCGGCAATATTCCGATAAGCCTGTCTGCTTGTCTTTGTTTGCATCCCTCTTCCCCGGCGAGCCGGGAACCCACCACGAGGAGGCAACACATGAGCATCACCCAACGCATCGACGCCACGACCCGAATTCCGCACGAATACCAGACCCCCACCCCACCGGCGCCCCGCTCGGTGAAGATCGAGCTCTCCGCCCGCTGCAACTACCGCTGCGGTTTCTGTGCCCTGCGCACCCGCGAGATCCAGCCCAAGGAGGACATGGATTTCGATTTCTTCAAGCGCATCTGCCGCGAGATGCGTGAAGCCGGCGTGAAGGAGCTGGGTGTGTTCTATCTGGGTGAGAGCTTCATGAACCCCGATCTGTTGGCTGCTGCCATCCGCCATGCCAAGCAGGAGGCCGGCTTCCCCTATGTCTTCCTCACCTCCAACGCCTCCCTGGCCTTCCCCACCGAGGTCAAGCGCTGTTTCGAGGCGGGACTGGACTCGCTGAAATGGTCGGTCAACTATGCCGACGAGACCCAGTTCGCCGAAATCGCCGGGGTGAGCCCCAAGTACTTCTGGCGCAGCGTACTCAAAGGATGCGCGGCGATTGCGCGACGAAGGCGGTTACCGTTGCGGCCTCTACGCCTCCTCCATCCGCTACGACGGCGAGCAGCTCGAGCGTATGCAGGCGTTCCTGAGAGAGCACATCCTGCCCTTTGTGGACGAGCACTACTGGCTGCCCCTCTACTCCATGGGCAGCCTGGCCATCCAGCGCGAGGAGCAGCTGGGCTTCCGCCCACTGACGGCAACCAGGGCCGGCTGGACGCCCTGCGCGATCCCCTGCCCTGCTGGTCCGCCTTTACGGAAGGGCATATAACCGCCCAGGGCCTGCTGCTTCGATGCCGACGCGCGCTGGAACATGGGCGATCTCAAGCAGCTGGGTTTCATGGAGGCCTGGCACTCCCTGCCCTTCCAGCAACTGAGGTCCGCCCATCTGGCCAGAGACGTGACCGGCACGGTGTGCCAGGCCTGCGTGGCTTATAAATGAGCCCGGATTGTCCATGGGGCCGTGGGTCTCCCTGACCTCGTCACCCCATCGCATCCTGTTCCTTCCCGGTGCGACGCAGGCCGTGCTGGTGAACCTCTGCTGGCTGGCGGCTTTGCAAAGCGCCATGGGGATCGAACCCGCGCTGCTGGGAGCCTGCACACGGGGCGAGGTGGCCATCCTGATGCGGCTGGCCGAGTCGCTCGGCGTATGGGGTCCTTGTCCCCGTCTACATGGCCGTTTGTTCAGGTCACGGCGGCTTCGATCGAGCAGCGTGCCGGCCGCTCACGCCAGCTGGCCGAGAGCCCGGTCAGCCCACCAGGGTTGCCATGGCCGGCCGATCCAGCTTCAGGCTGAAGTGCACCTCCGTCAGCCGGCGGACGGACCATTCCGGAGCATGGCTTCGGTAGTCTGGATGACGGGCGTTCGTCCTGCCATGCACGACACGGCTATGGACCGGGCACGCGGGAGATCGGCGGCTGACAGTGACAAGCAGGCGTCGGCCTACCCGTAAGGGTAAGTGGCCGCCAGCCGGGATAAGCGCGTATCATTCCGAAGGCGTGCTAATCCATGATTACGCCCCCCACACCGCCTTGGCGCCGACCCTCGGCCGGTCGCTCATTTCGCCTGCGACTCGATTGCCACAGTCCCATGATGGAACCCCGGAGACCTGATGAAATGCGTGGATGACTTCCGCCTGCGCCTGGGCAAGCAGGAACTTATCCCCATCATGATCGGCGGCATGGGCGTGGACATCTCCACCGCCGAGCTGGCCTTGGAGGCGGCCCGTCTGGGCGGCATCGGCCACATCTCGGACGCCATGGTGCCCACCGTCTCCGACCGGCGTTTCAAGACCCGCTTCGTCAAGGACAAGCTACAGCAGTACAAGTATAACGTCGCGAATTCGGACAAGTCCCTGGTGCAGTTCAACCTGCATCAGCTCGCCGAGGCGACACGGCTGCACGTCGGCCGGACCATGGAGGCCAAGCGCGGCGAGGGGCTAATCTTCATCAACTGCATGGAGAAGCTGACCATGAACGCCGCGCGGGAGACGCTGCGCGTGCGCCTGCGCTCGGCCCTGGACGGCGGCATCGATGGCATCACCCTATCGGCCGGCCTGCACCTGGACTCATTCGCCCTGATGGCCGACCACCCCCGCTTCCGCGACGCCAAACTGGGCATCATCGTCTCCTCGGCACGGGCGCTGCGACTCTTCCTGCGCAAGAACGCCCGGCTCGACCGTCTGCCCGACTACATCATCGTCGAGGGCCCGCTGGCCGGGGGCCACCTGGGCTTCGGCCTCGATGACTGGATGAAATACGACCTGGCCAGCATCGTAGCGGAGGTCCTCAACTACCTAAAATCCGAGCACTTGAGCATCCCGGTCATCGCCGCCGGTGGCATCTTCACCGGCACCGATGCGGTGAACTTCCTCGAGCTGGGTGCCGCCGGGGTGCAGGTGGCCACCCGCTTCACCGTGACCCACGAATGCGGCCTGCCGGACAAGGTCAAGCAGGAATACTTCAGGGCCGAGGAGAAGGACATCGAGGTCAACGGCCTCTCGCCCACCGGCTACCCCATGCGCATGCTCAAGGGCAGCCCCGGCATCGGCGCCGGCATCCGGCCCAACTGCGAGGCCTACGGCTACCTGCTCGACAACGAGGGGCGCTGCGCCTACATCGAGGCCTACAACCGCGAGGTGGCGCGTCATCCGCAGGCCAAAAAGATCTCGGTGAAGGACAAGACCTGTCTGTGCACCCACATGCGCAACTTCGACATCTGGCCCTGCGGGGCGCTGACCTACCGGCTCAAGGACACCAGCCGCCGGCTGCCGGACGGGACTTGGCAGCTGCTGACGGCCGAACACGTCTTCCGCGACTATCTGTACAGCCGCGACCACCGCGTCGCCTTGCCGGAATAGCCCCGACCGGCAGCGGATCGCCTCGGCGACCAATAGGGAGCCGGCTTACATGCCCGTCAGCACCTGCCCTTGGCTTAACGCCGCAACGGCTAGCCGCCCCGGCGCGGCCTGAAGGATCTCCTGCATGATCTCCGCCTCGCCGCCAGGCTTGAGGTGGGTGATCCAGATCTGCGCCTTGCCTTCGTACCTGGCCAGATCCGGTGCCAGGGTGCGCGGACAGTAATGCCTGGAGGCGTGGGCGACATCCTGCAGGCCGTTCGGAAAGGAGGTCTCGACGATGAGGTGCTGCAGGTCCGGTGTTGCGTTGGCGATCTCCCAGAGGGCGTCGTGGCTGTCGGTATCGCCGGAGAAGATCAGGCTTCCCTTGTCGCCGCGCAGCAGATAGCCCACCGCGGGCACCGTGTGATGGGCCGGGATGGCGGTGATGCGCCGCGGCCCGAGTTTCACCGTCTCCCCCAGCGCGATGGGCGCATAGCGCATGAACGGCGCCTCCGCTGTCGGGATGCAGCTGAAGTCGGGCCAAAGCTGCCAGTTGAACAGATGTCCCGCGAGCACCTCCACCACCTCCGGCAGGGCGTGCACCACCAGGGCGCGATCACGCTCCGCAGCGACGCTGTCGAGCATCGGCGGCAGTGCCAGGACGTGATCCAGATGGGCGTGAGTGATGAAGAGGTGATCGATGCGGGCTAAGGCCGCGCGTGACAGCTGGGTGACACCGCTGCCGGCATCGATGAGCACGTCATCGTCCACCAGCAGCGAGGTGGTGTGCCGGCCGTCGCCGATGCCGCCGGAACAGCCCAGAACGCGTATCTCCATGGGCTATTTGGTGGTGAAGGTGAACACGCCGTCCCAGTTAGCGGGCGGGGGATGGTCGCGGAAGTGGGCGATGCGTTCCAGATAGACGTCGTAGAGCTTGAGAGCCTGGCGCTGGCGCAGGGCGAGCAGGCGCGCTTGCGCCTCCTCCCAGCGCCGCGCGAGATAGTCATGCACCGCCGCCTCGAAGGCCTGGGCCGCGGCGAGACGATCCGCCGGCAACTCGGCCGTCACGCCCAGGGGTTCATAGATGGACACCGGCTGCGCCTTGCCCTTGACGCGCACGCGGTCGACGAACATGAAGCTCAGGTCGGGACAGGCCTCGCGCGTGGCCTCGCCGACCAGGACGCCCACCCCGTACTGCTTGGTCAGGCCCTCGAGCCGCGAGGCCAGGTTCACCGCGTCGGCCATCACGGTGTAAGACATGCGGAACTCGGAACCCATGTTGCCCACGCTCATGCGCCCCGTGTTAACGCCCACCCCGATGCGCACCGGCGGCCAGCCCCTGGCCTGCAGGATGGGATTGAGCTCGGCCAGGGTGGATTGCATGGCCAGCGCCGTGAGCACACCGTCGCGGGCATGCTGCTCGTTGCTCATGGGCGCGCCCCAGAAGGCCATGATGGCGTCACCGATGTACTTGTCGATGGTGCCCTTGCGCGCCTGGATGAGCCGGGTCATGTGCGAGAGATAGACGTTGAGCATGTCGGCAAGCTGCGCGGCCTCCAGCCCTTCGGAGATGCTGGTGAAGTCGCGGATGTCCGAGAACAGCACCGTCATCACCCGCGACTCGCCACGCAGACTGTAGCGGGCCGGATCCTTGGCCATCTCGTCGACCAGCTCGGGCGGCACGTACTGTCCGAACAGCCGGGTGATCTGGGCCTTGGAGCGGGCCTCGACGAAGAAGCCATAGGACATGTTGAGCACGAACAGACCCACCACGGTGATCAGACTGGCCGCCACCGGGACCTGCATGTGCAGTGCGGACCAGGCGTAGAAGTCCGCCCCGACGAGCAATCCGGCGAGGAACACGGTGAGGGCTGCGGCCCACAGCGGGGTGAGCAGAGGCAACACGGCCGCCAGGATGAGGCCCAGGCCCAGCACCAGACCGGCCTCGTAGTAGCGCATGCCGACCGGTTCCCACGGTATGGTGCCATCCAGGATGCCGGAGATGAGGCTGGCATGGATCTCCACGCCCGGGAAGGCCTTTTCCGTGGGGGTGACCCGCAGATCCATGATGCCGGGCGCCGTGGAGCCGATGAGCACCACCCTGCCCTCCAGATCTGCCGCCGGGGCCGCCCCCCTGAGCACGTCGACGGCGGGGATGTAGCGATAGGCGCCCGGTGTCCGGTAGGGGACCAGGGCACGACCCTCCGCATCCAGGGGAATGCTAAGCCCGTCCAGATCCAGACCGGGCGGACGCAGGCCTAAGGCGGGTTGCACCTTGACCAGTATACTTCCCATGGCCGCCTGGGCGGTGAGCAGGGCTAAGGAGCCGTAGCACTGTCCGTCATGCTCGATCAGCACCGGCATGCGGCGCATCACCCCGTCGAAATCGGGATGTGCATTGAAAAAGCCGGCGCCCTGGGCCTGGTCCTGCAGGACCCGGAGATTGCCGTGATAGCCGCTAAGGCGGGCCGGTCTTACCCCCAGCCGATGCAGCTCGCCACAGTCCTTGACCGGTTTTGGCAGGGCGCCGACCCGTTGCGTCTGCCCGGGCGGGCCGAAATAATAGCCGAGCACCGTTGGACCCGAGCCCAGGGCAGCGGCCAACTGCGCGTCGTAGTCCAGTTTGGGGCGCAGGCGTTCGAGCATGGCCAAGAAGCCGCCCTCCCCGGCCAGCTCCGTCCTGGCCAGACGCTCCAGCACCGGCAGGCCCGAGCTCTGGTCCGGTTCGGCGAAGACCACGTCGAAGCCGACGGCGGCCACGCCGTATTGCTCGAACAGGGTGCGGGTTAAGTGAGCGGTCTTGTCCCGCGACCAGGGCCAGCGCCCCACCTCGCGCAGCGAGCGCTCGTCGATGTCGACGATGGCGATGCGCTCGTCCACCCCTTGGGCGCGAAAGAGCCGGATCTTGAGGTCATGGATGGCGGCCTCGAAGCGATGGATGAAGTAGAGGTCATAGAGCCTTCCGACCTGACCCAGCAGGATGAGCAGGAAAAGCAGGCTCAGCCCGAACTGGCCGATGAAGCGGCGGGAGCGCAGGGTCATACGTCAGCCATGGAGGACGTCGGTTCCGCACGGCCGTCTCGATGGAGCTGACTTTACCACTCGGGGGAAGACGAGCGCAGTGAGTCAGGTGGGCGTTTCATCCTAGTGGATGCGGTAGAAGCGAGCGGTCAGATCCTTGCCTTCGGGCAGGTTGTCGAGACGGCTGCCGACCGCCTCCGAAAGCATGGCGAAGCGGTCGTCCGGATGGGGATGGGTCTTGAACAGGAAGGCCACCCGGCTGTCGGACGCGGACACGCGGCCGATCTCCTGCAACACCGCAGGCAGGCCGTAGGCGTCGTAACCGGCGCGGGCGGCTAGCACCATGCCGATACGGTCGGCCTCGTATTCCGCGTCCTTGTCCAGGCCGCGGGCGAGGGCCTCCCAGAAATTGCCCATGAAGTTGCGGGCGAAGGCCGAGCCGCCCTCCATCCGCTTGCCCACCACGGCGCCCAAGTCGGCTAAGGCCCGTGACTGCTGCATCATACGCAGGTGGTGCTTGCGGATCACATGTCCGATCTCGTGACCCAGCACGCCGGCCAGTTCGGCCTCGCTGTTGAGCCTGCGGTAGAGCCCCCGGGTGACGAAGATGTAGCCGCCGGGTATGGCGAAGGCGTTGATGTCCTCGCTGTCGATGACGCCGAAACGCCACTCCAGGTCGGGGCGCTCGCTCTGCAAGGCCACCCAGCGGCCGACCAGGTTGACATAGCGCTGCAGCTGATCGTCATGCACCAGGGGTGCTGCCCCCAACAGGCTACCCGCGACGGTGCGGCCGATGTTGCGCTCTTCCTCCAGGGTCTGCGGCGGTTCGGCGACGAAGGACAACAGACCGCCAAGCAGATCGGCAGTGCGCGGCCTGCGCTTCGGCTGGGCCTGCGGGGTCTGCTGCGGGGGTGTGGCCACAGTCGAGGGCGCGGGTTTGCCCTGGCTGGTGGGTTTGCTGTCCTGCGCCTGTGCGGGTTGCCGGCTGAGCAGCAGATCGCGCAATGCCCGCTCCGCGCTCGATGCTTGGGCGGTGATGCCGAAGGCCGACAGGGCCAGGGCCACGATGAACGCGCTTTTCACCACTGTGGTTCTCCCCACGGACTGGACTGCCGGTTGGCTTGAGCAGGCGCCGGCAAGTAGTCGAGCGAGCGGGCGGCAAGCCCTCCTTCACGGGCAAAGGACTGGGCTTCGTCACGGCTGACGACGTAGCGATCCAGACGCTCCAGTTCCTGCGCATTAAAACGGGCCGCCTTCAAATCCTGTTCGTTAAGCCCGCGCACGCCGGCGACCGAGACGACCCGTCCGGTGTCGGCCTGGCGGGTGCCCATGCCGATCACCCCCGCCAGTTCGCCGCCCACATCACGCTGCGCGGTATCGGTGGTGCGCACCGAGAGCATGCGCACCCACCCCGTCTGGCCGGAGACCTTAATCTGGACCCAGCCGCCCTGCCGAGCCAGTACCTCGACCTTGGCCCCTCTCGGCACTTGGGCTGTCACCGCTGCGGCGGTAGACGCAGCCGCACGCAACTGGTCATCGCGGATCATGCTGCCGCTGGCAGACCAAGCCGGCCATGCCAAGAACAGGAAGGTACCCAGTAGGGCGTGGTGTGCAAATCGAAGTGAGTTCACGATGTTATCCCCGGTGTTGTTTCATCCCGGCTGGTCCATGCGTGCGTTAGGCTTGAGACCGACCTACAAGCCCTTTGAGATCCGGGGCAAAAGGCCCAATGGTCAGTCCGGCCTCATTCTACAAAATTGCCGGAGGCATCGGCGTGCGACATGCTCGGATTATCTATCATTGGGTCATGGCGACCCCACAACAGTTCCTCACCCGTGTCGGCAGTAGCACCCTCGGCTGGCTGCAGGCCTGGGGCCGTGTGCTGGGGTTCGGTGCGCGCGTCCTGGTGGAGACCTTCACACCTGCCGTCTACAACAGCGCCAGCCGCTCCGTGGTGCTCAAGCAGATCTATTTCACCGCCTGGCAGATCCTACCCGGTTTCCTCCTGTTTGCGGCCCTGCTGTCCTACGTCATCATCCAGATCGTGGTCACCACGGCGCGCAACTACGGCCTGTCGGACTTCGCCCTGGAGGTGTCGGTGCGCGTCGTGGTGCTTGAGACCCTGCCCCTGCTCACGGCGCTGTTCATCGCCCTGCGCTCGGGGGCGGCCATCAACACCGAGGTAGCCCTGATGAACATCAACAACGAGATCCGCGCCCTAGAGGATGCGGGCGTGGACCCCATGCGTTTCGAGTTCATCCCAAGGGTCATCGGCGGCGCCATCTCGGTCTATACCCTGACCTTGCTGTCTTGCATCCTCGCCCTGATCCTGGCCTATGTCGCAGTCTACGGCCTGCAGCCCTGGAGTCTGCCCGACTTCAGCCGCGTGATCGCCAGGATCTTCACCCCCACCGCCTTTCTCACCCTGACGCTCAAGAGCTTGCTGTTCGGACTGGCGGTGACCCTCATCCCGATCCGCGCCGGGCTGGAGGCACCGCGCATGATGTTCTTCGCGCCCATCGCGGTACTGCGCGGCATGGTCCGCTTGTTCTTCGTCATCATGTTTATCGAGGTGGCATCATTGGCACTGGTCTACATGTGATCTGGCTCGCCAACGCCGCAGAGCGTCAGGCCCTGATCGACTCCCTGCCGGAGGCGGCCTTGGTCGCCGACGATCTGCCTTTGCGCGCCAACCTCTCGGTGCTGGAAAACATCGCCATCGTGCCCCAGTACCGCCAGAACCTCTCCTATCAGGACGCCGCCGACCGGGCCTGGGCCTTGCTGGCCAGACTGGGCCAGACCGGTTGCGCCTTGAAGCGCGATCCGGACTTAAGCTGCGTGGAGCGTTTTACCGCCAAATTGTTGCGGGCGGTCATACAGCAACCGCCTATAATCCTCATCGACCGGCCAGCCCTGCTGCTGCCGGACATCCACTACCCGCCCTTCCTGGAGGCGACCCTGCAGGCCCTGGCGGGAGACTGTGAAGACTTCCGTATCCTGGACTACGCATGGAACGCGCCCCTGTACGCGCCCCGCTGATCAAGAACCTGGAGCTCAAGGTCGGCCTGCTGTTAGTCTCCACCCTGGTGCTGGCGGTGGGTTTCCTGATCTATGTGCTGTATGCCCGCGGCGCCTTCCAGCCCACCCAGGATCTGATCCTGGTGGCGGATGATGCGGAAGGCGTGACCATCGGCATGCCGCTGACCTTCTCCGGCTTTCCCATCGGCCAGGTAAAAAGGCTGGATCTCACTGCGGAGGGCAAGGTGCGCATCCACGTCGCGGTGCCGGTGCAAGACGCCCGCTGGCTGCGCGTATCCAGCCAGTTCACCCTGGAGAAGGGGCTCGTGGGCGCGGCCAAGATCCGCGCCTTCAGCACAGTGCTGTCCGATCCTCCGCTGCCGGACGGGGCGGAGCGGACACTCATCACCGGCGATGCCACCCAGGACATCCCGGTCATCATGGCCCGGGTCAAGAGCATCCTGGCCAACGTGGAGGCGATGACCGGATCGGATTCCAGCATCAACCGCACTCTCGCCCATGTCGACACCCTCACCGGCCGCATGATCGGCGACTACGGTGTCCTGGAGGGGGTGCTAGGCGGTCCGGAGAAGGCCAAAAAGGTCGTGCAGGCCTTGGACCGGGCGAACGCCCTGCTCGCGAGCCTCAACGGCGTCTCCCTGCGCGTCGACCAGACCTTGGCCAAGGCAGATCAGCGCGTATTCGGCCAGGGCGGCGTGATGGATCAGGCCGACCGCTCGCTGGCCCTGGTCAACGCGATACTTAGCGACGTGCGCGAGAGTCTGAAGCGGGCCGATGCCATCCTCCTGGCGGCACAGGGTGCCGTTGCCAACGTCAATGCCATCACTGCCGATGTCAAGGAGGCCACCACCGATCTGGCCATCCTGCGCACGGAGATCGACGACAGCATCACCAAGGTCAACCACCTGATCAACGAGATCAATCGCAAATGGCCGTTCAAGCGCGATGTGGAACTCAAACTGCCGTGAGAGAGGTGAGGGATTGATCCGGATCATCCACAGGTCTGTAGGTCGGGCTTCAGCCCGACTCTCCGGCCCGAATTGGGCAAGGACAGGACGACGGGCTGGCTTACCCCTCCCGCCTCACCCCTTGGCTCGCACCGCTTATGCTACACTCCTGACCCTCTTGTTGACCGCTTGCGCCAGCAGCCCGCCGCCGCCAGACTGGAAGATTAATGCCTACAACCTGCTGGAAAGCTATGGCAAGCATTATCTGAACGGCAATACCGGCCTGGCCGAACGCAACTTCGAGCGCGCCCGGGCCGAGATTGCCCGCACCGGGCGGCTAGACCTTGCGGCCAGGGCGGAGCTGATGCGCTGCGCGGTGCGCATTGCCGCCCTAGAGACCGGACCCTGCCAAAGCTTCGCCGCCCTGGCCGCGCACGCTGCTGCCGAAGACCGCGCCTATGCACGCTACCTGAGCGGCGACTGGCAGGACCTAGATGTCGGCAAACTGCCACCGCCATATCGGGCGCTCTTGCAGGTCAAGGATGACGCCGGCTTGGTCCGCAGTC
>Ga0209721_1001089_pt1 | contig 21494 bp, 13 predicted proteins | sample TshhotsprinmetaG_FD_184139 | JGI IMG/M metagenome (GOLD analysis project Ga0209721, IMG submission 184139) | Hot spring microbial communities from South Africa to study Microbial Dark Matter (Phase II) - Tshipise hot spring metaG (SPAdes)... | ecosystem: Environmental > Aquatic > Thermal springs...
GCCCAGGACCAGGAGCTGCTGGGGGTCATCCTGATCTCGGCCTGCGGTGTGCTGCTCACCCGGCTGGCCTTCATGCAATGGGACAGCGCACGCGCCTTCAAGAAGCGGGTATTGGTGCTAGGCACCGGCAGCCGGGCGGCGAAGATCGAGGAGATGATCGCGCATGGTCAGGCGCTGGGCCTGAACATCGTCGGCTACCTCCCGCTGGGCGGGGCGCATCACTACGTCCCACGCGAGCGGATCCTGGACGAATCCGGCAGTCTGCTCGACATCGTCGAGCGCCACGGCATCGAGGAGATCGTGGTGGCGATCCGCGAACGACGCGGCGGCGGCCTTCCCATCGCCGAGCTGCTGGAGTGCAAGCTCTCCGGCATCCACATCCTCGACCTGCCCACCTTCTTCGAGCGTCAGACCGGCATCCTGCCGCTGGAGTCGGTCAACGCGAGCTGGATGATCTTCGCCGAGGGTTTCCACAGCGGCACCGCCCGTGACGTCGTCAAGCGGGTGTTCGATCTGACGGTGAGCGCCGGACTGCTCGCCGCCACCCTGCCGATCATCCTGATCACCGCGCTGGCCATCAAGCTGGAAAGCAAAGGGCCGGTGTTCTACACCCAGGAGCGTGTGGGCCAATTCGGCAGGCCCTTCACCATCTACAAATTCCGCAGCATGTTCACCGACGCCGAGAAGGACGGGCTGCCGCAGTGGGCACGGCAGAATGACGATCGCACCACCCGCGTCGGCCGCATCATCCGCCGGCTGCGCATCGACGAGCTGCCCCAGCTCATCAACGTCTTCCTGGGGCAGATGAGCTTCGTCGGTCCGCGCCCGGAGCGTCCCTATTTCGTTAGCGAGCTGTCCGCCCAGATCCCCTACTACAACACCCGCCACAGCCTGAAACCCGGCATCACCGGCTGGGCCCAGGTGCGCTTCCCCTACGGCGCCAGCGTCGAGGATGCCATTGGCAAGCTGCAGTACGATCTGTACTACGTCAAGAACCACAGTCTGTTCCTGGATCTCATGATCCTGCTGCAGACCGCACAGGTGGTGGTCCTCGGCAAGGGTGCGCGCTGATGCTCATGCACGCCGCGGTGCTGAGCCATGCCCTGGGGGCGCTGGCCTTCACCGTGCTGGCCGTGCTGTTCAGGCTGCATGGCCTGCGCAATCGCGAAAGTCCGCCCCTGTTCCTGCCCGCAACCGCCACGGCGCTGTGGCTGGCTGCCGCCACCGTGCAAAGCGCCATCGGCGCAGGTCATGAACTGACCGGCCTGACGGAGCTGGGCAGGAACGCGGCCTGGCTCTGGTTCCTGGTGCACAGTCTGCGCCTGCTCAAGCCCGACGCGGCGCTGTCCCCCTGGCTCAGGCAGGTCATACACGGCGTCGCCATGCTGCTGATGCTGACCCTGCTCGCCCAGGCCCTGCAGCTCATCTGGCCCGGCCCCAACCTGGGCTTCCTTGGTCAGACCGTTCTGCCGGCCCTGCTGGCGGTGGCCGGCATGGTGCTGGTGGAGCAGTTCTACCGCAACGCCCGCACCCAGGACCGCTGGGGCATCAAGTTCCTCTGCCTGGCCCTGGGCGGCATGTTCGCCTACGACTTCTACCTCTATTCCGAAGGCATGCTGTTCCGGAACGTGGCGCCGGAGGTGTGGGCGGCGCGGGGGGGGGTCAATGCCCTGCTGGCACCGCTGATCTGGCTGTCCTTCAGCCGGCTGACCCAGTTCCTGCCTGTGTCCATCTCCCACCGCATGGTCTTCCACACCGTGACCCTGGTGAGTACCGGCATCTACCTGCTGCTGATGGCGGCCGCCGGCTATTACATCCGCTTGATCGGCGGCGAATGGGGCAGGCTACTGCAATACGTCTTCCTGTTCGGTGCCGGCGTGCTGCTGCTGGTGGTGGTGTTCTCCGGCTCGGCGCGCGCGCGGCTGCGGGTTTTCCTGTCCAAGCACTTCTTCCGCTACCGCTACGACTATCGCGAGGAGTGGCTGCGCTTCACCCAGTCGCTGACCGCAGGCAACCCGGGCCAACAGGTCTGCGAGCGCTCGATCGAGGCCATCGCGCGCCTGGTGGAAAGCCCCGCCGGCGTGTTGTGGCTCAAGAAGGAGGACGGCGCCTTCCACCGCGCCGCCTATTGGAACTGGTCCGACCTCGACGGCACGCTCCCGGCCGATGCCCCCCTGGTGCGCTTCCTCGAATCGCGTCAGTGGGTGATCAACCTGGACGACTATCGCCGCGACCCCGCCGGCATGGAGGAGGCCGAGCCGCCGGCCTGGATCGCCGAGAACCCGCGTGCCTGGCTCCTGATCCCCATGCTCTGGCACGACCGGCTGCTCGGCTTAATGGTGCTGGAACATTCCCTGGGCAAGGTGCACTTCGACTGGGAGGTGAGCGACCTGCTCAAGACCGCGGCCCGGCAGGCCTCGACCAACCTGGCCCAGCTGCTGGCCGCCGAGGCGCTGACCGTGGCGCGCCAGTTCGAATCCTTCAACCGCGCCGCCGCCTTCGTGGTGCACGACATCAAGAACCTGGTGGCGCAACTGTCCCTGCTGCTGGCCAACGCCCAAAAGCACAAGCACAAGCCGGAGTTCCAGGAAGACATGCTGGCCACCATTGAGAGCTCGGTCGCGCGCATGAACCGCATGCTGGTCAAGCTCGCCGACCGGCAGGAGAACGCCAGCAACGGGCGGGTGGATCTGGCGGAGCTGCTGCGCGACGTGGTCGCCGGCAAGAGGGGCTACAGCCTGAAGCCCGAGATCGAGATCGCGGACACCGAGGTCGAGGTCCTGGCCGACCGGGACAAACTCGCACGCGTGATCGGACATCTGTTGCAGAACGCCATCGAGGCCACCCCGTACACCGGCCGCGTGGGTGTTAAACTCTGGCGCGACGGTCCGCACGCCTGCATCCTGGTCGAGGACACCGGCACCGGCATGGACCCGGCCTTCGTCCGCGACCGGCTCTTCCGTCCTTTCGTCTCGACCAAAGGCACGGGCATGGGCGTGGGGGCCTACGAGTGCAAGGAATACATCCAGGGGCTGGGTGGCGACATCAGCGTGGACAGCGCGCCGGGCCGGGGTTCCCGCTTCACGGTGCGCATCCCCCTGGCAGGGCCGGGCGAGGAGAGCATGACCCGAGAGGTGGCATGAGCGAGAAGATGGCCAAGATCCTCCTGGTGGAGGACGACGTCGGGCTGCAGAAGCAGGTCAAATGGAGCCTGGACGGCTACGAGGTGCTAACCGCGGGCGATCGCGAGGCGGCCCTCACTCAGCTACGCCGTCACGAGCCGGCGGTGGTTCTGCTCGACCTGGGCCTGCCGCCCGACCCGGACGGCGCCACGGAAGGGCTCACCGCCCTGCAGCAGATCCTGTCGCTCGCCCCAGCCACCAAGGTGATCGTCGTCACCGGCAACCAGGATCGTGCCAACGCCGTGCGCGCCATCAGTCAGGGGGCCTTCGACTTCTACCACAAACCCTTCGACGAGCAGATCCTCGAGATCATCATCGAACGCGCCTTTCGCGTCCACGAATTAGAGCAGGAAAACCGCGCGCTGGCCCTGCGCAGCCGTGCCGAGCCCCTTCAGGGCCTGATCACCGCGGACCCGGAGATGCTCAAGGTCTGCCGCACCATCGAGAAGGTGGCCGCGAGCGATGTGTCGGTGCTGCTGCTGGGCGAATCCGGCACCGGCAAGGAGCTCCTGGCACGGGGGCTGCACGACCTGTCGCCGCGTGCGAAGGAGCGCTTCGTCGCCATCAACTGCGCCGCCATTCCCGAGAACCTGCTCGAGAGCGAGCTGTTCGGCTACGAGAAGGGGGCCTTCACCGGCGCGGCCAAGCAGACCATCGGCAAGATCGAATACGCGCACCGGGGCACGCTCTTCCTGGACGAGATCGGCGACCTGCCCATGCCCCTGCAGGCCAAGCTGCTGCGCTTCCTGCAGGAGCGGGTCATCGAGCGCCTGGGCGGCCGGGGCGAGATCCCCGTCGACGTGCGGGTGGTGGCCGCGACGCATCAGAACCTGACCGAGCACATCAAGATCGGTCGCTTCCGTGAGGACCTCTACTACCGGCTGTCCGAGATCACGGTGCGCATCCCGCCACTGCGCGATCGTCAGGGCGACAAGAGCCTGCTGGCCCATGCCTTCCTGGAGAAATTCGCCCAGATGAACGGTCGCAGCCTGCGCGGCTTCACCCCCGAGGCCCTGGCTGCCATCGAGGCCCACCCCTGGCCGGGCAATGTGCGCGAGATCGAGAACACCATGAAGCGGGCAGTGATCATGGCCGAGACCGGCCAGATCACCATCGCCGACCTGGCTCTGCCCACGACCGAGGTCCGGGAAGATTCGCTGAATCTGCGCCAGGTTCGGGAAGAGGCGGAACGCAACGCCGTGCTCAAGGCGCTCGCGCGCGCGAACGGCAACGTCGCCCAGGCAGCGGAGCTGCTGGGCGTGTCGCGACCGACCCTTTATGACCTGCTCAGCCGCTTCGGTCTCAAATGACCCCGCTCATCCCCTTTCCTCCATCGTCTTACCCGGCAGCCATCAAGTAACACCGCTGATGCATCGATATACAGCAGTATTGCCCCGACCGACGCAACACACCGATCAGAACCCGAGGATACACTTCGACCATGGCCACCCATTCCCGTAGCCGTTCAAGACGCAGCAAGCTGCGACTCGATCGCGCCCGTCTGCTCCTCATCGTCGGCGTCGTCGCCAGCATCGGCATCGCCGGCGGCGCCTATCACATCCTCAGCCAGAAAAGCCCCGAGGACCACCTCCAGGCGGCCCATACGCACATGGACCGTGGCGACCGGCAGGCAGCGGTCATCGAGCTCAAGAACGCCCTGCAACTGGCGCCCGACAACGCCGTGGTCCGCTATGAATTGGGCAAGCTCTACCTCGCCAGTCAGGAATACGCCTCGGCCGAGAAGGAACTCACGCGGGCACGCGACGGCGGCCATCGCGCGGATGACCTGCCGACCCTGCTGGCCAGTGCCCTCATCGGCCTCAGGCAGCCCAAGCGCGTGCTCGACGAGATACCCGTACCCGAGGGCGCCGGGCCGGAACTGGCCGCCCCCCTGCTCGCCCTGCGCGCCCGCGCGCAGCAGATGCTCGGCGACGTCGGTGCCGCGGAGCAAAGCCTCGCGCAGGCAGACGCCCTGCGCCCCGATCACCCCGAAACCCTGATCACCCGTGCCCAGATCGAGGTCATGGCCGGGCGGCAGGACCAGGCCTTGGGCCTGCTCGATCGCGCCATCGCTGCCGACGGCAAGCGGGCCGAGCTGTGGATGATGAAGGCCGACCTGTTGCGCCTGTCAAAACAACGCGAGCAGGCACTCGCCGCCTACCGCAAGGTCTTCGATCTCGACCCCGGCAATGTCCCCGGCCGCATCGCCGTGAGCCTGCTGCACCTGGAGACCAACGACCTGGACCGCGCCGAGGCGGAACTGGCCCAGGTCGCCAAGCAGGCCCCGGAGCATCCCATGGCGCGCTATCTGGGCGCCATCATTGATTTCCGGCGCGACCGTCCCAACGAGGCAAAGGCCAAACTCCAGCAAGTGTTGAAACTGGCGCCGGACCTCCTGCCGGCCCACCTGCTCGCCGGCGCGGTGGAGTTCAGCCTCGGCAACCTGGAGTCGGCCATCGCCCATCTGGGCAGGGTACTGGAGCGCGTGCCGGACCATGCCTATGCGCGCAAGCTCATGGCCGCGGCCATGGTCGGCAGCGGCCGGCTGGATGAGGCCCAGCGGCTGATCGCCGGCCTGCGCGGCGAGAACGACCTGCTCACCGCGTCCCTGCAGGGCGACATCGCCCTGCGCAGGGGCGACTACGCCGCCGCCCGCCAACACCTGGAGCAGGCCAGCGCGCTCGCCCCCGACAACCCCGCGCTGCTCGTCGAGCTGGCGCGAAGCCGCATGGGCAGCGGCGACACCGCCGGGGCCATCGAGGCCCTGAACCGGGCCGCGGAGCTCGACACCACCACCGGCCGGCCCGACGCGATCCTGGTCCAGACCCACCTCCGGGCCGGTCGTAACACCGATGCCATGGCCGCGGCGGAACGCCTCATCCGCGAGCGACCCCAGGATCCCCTCGGTTATCACCTGGTCGGCCTCGTACGCCAGGCCACGCGCGACATCGCCGGTGCCCGTGCCAGCTACGCCGAAGCGCTCAAACGCGACGCCACCTACCTGCCCGCCGCCACGGAGCTGGCCCGGCTCGATCTCAAGGCCAACGACCCCAAGGCGGCGCGCGGCCGCTTCGAGTCGGTCCTGGCCAAGGACCCCAAGAACAGCCGGGCGCTGATCGCCCTCGCGGGCATGGCGGCCACCCAGAAGAACGAAAAGGCCTATGTGGATCTCCTGGCCCGCGCCAAGCAGGCCAACCCCAAGGACCCCGCACCCTACGAGCTGCTCGCCCTGTACTGGCTGGAGCGAAAGGACCCGGCCAAGGCGCAGCTCGAGGCCAAGGCGGGGCTCGATGCCAGCGGTCATGTCCGTCTCTATGACGCCATGGGCACCGCACAACTGATGCAGAACGACCGCAATGGCGCCCTGGTCAGCTTCCAGCAATGGACCAAGGCCGCGCCTGCCGACCCCAGGGCGCACTACAAACTGGCCTTGGTGCAGCGTATGCTGGGCGATACCCAGGCCGCCCTGCAGTCCCTGGACCGGGCGCTGGCCATCACCCCGAATGCCGCCGACGTGCAGTCGGCCAAGGCGGTCGCGTTGGCCGCGGCGGGGCGCCCGGAAGAAGGCCTGCGGCTGGCCAGGTCACTGCAGCATAAGGAACCGAAATCACCGCTCGGCTTCGTGACCGAGGCCGACATCCTGGCCCATGGCAAGGATTTCGCGGCCGCGGGCGAGGCCTATGCCAGGGCGGCCCGCATCGCGGGCAACGGCCTCCTGGCCTCCACCGCCTACCGCACCCTGGTCCAGGCCGGACAGCAAAGGCAGGCGGACGCCTTCCTGCGCCAGTGGCTCGTCGAGCGCCCCAACGATGCCATCGCCCGCCACGCCCTGGCCGACGGCCTGCTCAAGACCGGCAATCTGCGCGAGGCACAGCCGCACTACGAGCAGCTGCTAAAGGCCAACGCCAGGGATCTGGTCGCTGCCAACAACCTCGCCTGGATCTACGGCGAACTCAGAGACCCGCGCGCCCTGCCGCAGGCCGAGGCGGCCTACGCGCTTGCGCCCGAGCATCCCTCCACGCTCGACACCCTGGGTTGGATCCTGGTCAACCAAGGCCAGGCGCAACGCGGCCGTGCCTTGCTGGAGAAGGCCCACAAACAGGCCCCGGATGCGCCCGAGATCCACTGGCACCTGGCGTTTGCCTTGGCCAAGTCGGGGGACACCCCTCGCGCCCTGACGGAACTGGAGCTGCTGCTCAACAGCGGGCGCGATTTCGCCAACCGCCAGGCCGCCATACAGTTTTTCAACACGCTCAAGCAACGGCCTCTGTAGCCCGCACCTGCTATCTGGATCCTGGAGAGATGAATGCAATGATTGGACCCTGGTTGTCTATCAGGACTTCGCTTCCCGTTAAACACTGGCGACAGCAGGGCAAGCGTGATTTCCCCGAACTGCAGGAGGCCAGGGCCATGCTGGACAAACTGTGACCATCCCGGCTGATCGTCATCGAAGACAGCGGCCACCCTGCGGCAGGGCCTGATGTGGCAATCGGCGCGCCCCTGACCGTTCACGGCCGCATGGCCGCCCCTGCCGATAAAAGACGCAGGGCATGGCCATGAACGGTCCCTCTCCCCCACCCCCTCCCCCCGTGGGGGAGGGGAGCATCGTGAGTCGCTTCGCGACTTTCACGGTAAACGTCTACGTCACCGTCCTGCGCATCGCCCTGCGCAACACGCTGCGCCAGCGCAGGCGCAGCGGTGTGGCCATCCTGGCCATCGCCTTCGGTGTCATCGCCATGATGCTCGCCGGCGGCTTCATCGAATGGATCTTCTGGGCCAGCCGGGAGGGGACCGCGGTCACCCAGATCGGGCACATCCAGGTCGTCAAGCCCGGCTATCACCGCGATGGGCAGTCCGATCCCTTCGCCTATCTGCTGCCTGCCAGCGTGCCCGTGGTGTTCAGCGCGCTGGAGCGTGACCCGGACATCCGCGCCATCGCACCACGACTCTATGTGAACGGCCTCATCAGCCATGGCGACAGCACGCTGACCTTTCTCGCCATGGGGGTGGACCCGGCGCGCGACCCCTCCCTGCTCTACCTCATCATCCCCGAGGGGGAGAAACTCAAACCCGATGACCCCGAGGGCATCCTGATCGGCACCGGTCTGGCGGCCAATCTCGGCGTTGGCGTGCATGACCGGGTGGTGCTGCTGGCGAATACCGCCAGCGGTGGCATCCATGCCGTCGAGGCCCGCATCCAGGGCCTCGCCTCCACCTCCATGAAGGCCTACGACGACACCATGCTCTGGGTGCCCATCGAGCTTGCGCGCCGACTCGTGCGTGTGTCCGGCGCCCATGTGTGGGTGGTGTCCCTGCACGACACCGCCCGGACCGACGCCGTCCACGCCAGGCTGGTCGGACCGCTCAGCGGCTTCGAGGTCACGCCCTGGCACCGGCTGGCGGACTTCTACAACAAGACGGTGCAACTGCTCAGCCGCCAGATCGATGTGGTCAAGCTCATCATCGCGACCATCATCCTCATCAGCATCACCAACACCATGACCATGAACGTCATGGAACGCACGGTGGAGATCGGCACGGCCATGGCCCTGGGCGCCCGCCGCCGGCGCGTCCTGGGACTGTTCCTGGTCGAGGGCACCGCCCTGGGTGCGCTCGGGGGCCTCCTCGGCATCGTCATCGGCTATGCCCTCGCCGAACTCATCTCCTACGTCGGCATCCCCATGCCGCCCTCGCCGGGCATGTCCCGCGGTTTCACCGCCGCCATCATCATCACGCCCCAGATCGTCGTTCAGGCCCTGGCACTCGCCGTCGTCACCACCCTGCTCGCCAGTCTGTACCCCGCCTGGCGGGCGTCCAGACTGGTCATCGTCGACGCCCTGCGCCGCAACCGCTAGCGCCCGCCCGCAACATGTGGAAACTCGCCCTACGCAACGTCTTTCGCCACCGGCTGCGCACCGCCATGACGCTCATGGTCATCATCATCGGCAGCACGGGCCTGATCCTCTCCGGCGGCTTCGTGCACGACATTTTCCGGCAGTTGGCGGAACTGCTCATCCATTCCCAGTCCGGGCACCTGCAGATCGCCCGTCAGGGCTATTTCGAGCGTGGCAGCCGCAGTCCCGAGAAATACCTGATCGCAGACCCGCAACCCCTGCGCCAGGCCATCGCCGGGGTGCCGGGCGTGCAGGCGGTCATGGGCAGGCTTTATCTCAGCGGACTGCTCAACAACGGCCGTTCCGACCTGCCGGTGGTGGGCGAGGGCGTGGAACCGGAGGGCGAGCGCAGGCTGGGCACCAGCCTGGTCATCACCCAGGGCCGCGCCCTGGAGGCAGGCGACGCGTATGGCATCATGCTCGGACAGGGGCTGGCGCAGGCCCTCAAGCTCAAGCCCGGCGACTGGACGACCCTGGTGCTCAACACCCCGGACGGGGCGCTGAACAGCATGGAATTCCAGGTGGTGGGGGTGTTCCAGACCTTCTCCAAGGAATACGACGCCCGCGCCATCCGCATCCCCCTGCCCGCCGCCCAGGAACTCCTCGCCATCCAGGGCGTGAACACCCTGGTCGTGCTGCTCGACGAGACGCGCGACACCGCGCGGGTGGCCGCCGGCCTTCGCGACAAACCCGAGTTGAAGGGCACGGAAGTGCGCACCTGGCTCGCGCTCAACGAGTTCTACACTCAGACCGTGCAGATGTATGACGCCCAGTTCGGCGCCCTGCGCCTGATCATCCTGGTCATGGTGGTGCTGTCCGTTGCCAACAGCGTGAACATGAGCGTCTTTGAGCGCGTGGGTGAATTCGGCACCATGCTGGCCCTGGGCAACCGGACACGCCGGGTGTTCACCCTGATCCTGACGGAAAACCTGATCATCGGCGCGCTGGGGGCCCTCATCGGCACGCTGCTGGGCATGCTGCTGGCAGTGGCGATCTCCCAGGTCGGCATCCCCATGCCGCCGCCGCCCACCTCCGACCTGCCCTATACGGCACGTATCACCCTCACGCCCACGGTGGTGGCGAGCGCCTTCGCCATCGGCCTCATCGCCACCGTCAGCGCCGCCCTGCTGCCGGCGCTCAAGATCCGCCGCATACCCGTGGTGGAGGCGCTGCGCCAGAACGTCTGAATCGTCCTGCCTCCCGCGACTTGTCCGAAGCCAAAACCCCAGCGGACAACCGAGGGTCGGTAAGCGGCCCGCGCCCCGAGGACGGCTCGCTAAAAATCGCGGCGCAGCTCCACATAGCCCCGGTCGCGGTTGTCGAAGCGTCCGAAAAAGCCGATGGCCGGCCCGTGCAGCACATCCACGCCCATGGTCACGCGCCAGTTGGTTTGCGGTCTCCAGGTCAGCTTGGGCCGCAGCAGCCAGTCGTTGCGGTTGAGGCTGGCGATGAGCAGGGCCTCGCCCTCCCAGCGGCTATTGAATTTGTGGTTCACCAGCAGGGACGCCCCGGTCTCGCGCCGCTCCGGGATGATGCCCGGATCGTGGTCGAAGTAGACACGCTGGAAGAGCTGGGTGTTCAGACGGGTGTCGGGACCGGGCTGGAAGTCGGCGCCCAGCACCCAGTCCAGGGTGTCCTGGACGACCAGGCCATCCGCGTCGGCCGGATCGACCGTGTTGTATTTTCGGCCGTCCGTGTAGATCAGCTCGCCCTTGAGGACGAAGATCCCCAGGTCCTTGCCAAATGTGCCGCCGGCCTGCCAGATGCGCCCATGCCCTGGCCGGTAGATCTGCAGTCCGCCCGCGATCTCGCGCGGGAAGCTGGCCGCAGCGTCCAGGCTGTTGTAATAGAAGGCCGACAGATCCCAGCCGTCGATCAGCTTGCCTAGGCGCAGCCCGTAGTTGGTGTTCTTGAGCTGGCGCCCCGGCTTGCGTTCCCCCTCGATGACGGGGGTGAGTCCCGGCAGCAGGGGCGGATAGGGATAGAAATCGCCGCCGGGCTTGCCGATCAGGTCATAGCTGGGATAGGGGATCCAAATGAGCTCGGTGTGGAAATCCGCCCCGTAATGCTCCGCCCGCACCGCCCACTGGGGGATGCGCTGGATCTGGAAGTCCGGCAGGACGAACTCGCGCATGTCCTTGGCCGAGACGACGTCAGCGAAGAACAGGCCCACCATCTCGCCCCACACCACGTTCTGCCGCCCCACCCGCCAGTCCCAGCCGCCGGTGGTGAAATCGACATAGGTCTCATGCAGCAGCAGCCGCAGGCGGTCGTCGTCCCGGACCGGCTTGGGATAATGCTCGGTCAGGTCGTACACGGGGTTATAGTCCAGCCGGGCACTCAGTTTCCACTTCACGGCCTCGCGGCGCCCGCCCGTGCTCAGGGCGAGGCGCGCCATGGTCTTGGACCAGTGCTCCGGATCGCCGTAGGTATAGGCCAGTTCCGTCTGCAGGTAACCCCGGATGCCGGACGTGTCCGCGCCCATGGCCGGCGCGGGGCTCTGGGCGATCGCGGGCGGGTCCCGGCGCTGCGGCGGGGCGGCGGCGGGCTTGCGCCCCTCGTCGACATCGAACAAATCCTTGAGTGAACCGGGCAAGGGCTCCTCGGCCCTTGGCACCGGCGCCTTGCCGGTCGCCGGGCGTTCGGCCTTGTCCAGGTCGAACAGGGCATCGCGGCTCAGGGGTAGGTCCGCGTCCTTCGCCGCCATGTGCATTGCCATGCCGGGTGGCATGCGCAGATCACGCACGGCCGACACCGACGTCGCTGCTTTCGACGCCGCCGCCCAAGCCACGGGTGAACAGGCCAAGGCGGCCAGAAACAGGCCTATGAAGGCGTTGTGACTCATGCAGCCTCCCTGGTCTGGTCGGGTTGGGTCATCGCGCGTGTACGCACTGCCTTCCACTGGTCGTTCACCTTCACCGCCAGCATGGACACATGGCCGTCCTCGATGCGCACGAGGCGGTCGGCCATGGCCATCACGCGCCGGTCATGGGTGGAGAAGATGAAGGTTGTGCCGTACTCGCGGTTGATACCCTTCATCAGGGCGAGGATGTCGGACCCGGTCTTGCTGTCCAGGTTGGCCGTGGGTTCATCGGCCAGCACGATGCGCGGGTTGATCGCCAGGGCCCGGGCGATGGCCACGCGCTGGCGCTGGCCCCCGCTCAACTGGTTGGGCCGGTGGTCGGCCTGCCTTTCCAGACCGACCACACGCAGGAATTTCCTCACCCGCTGCCGCCGCTCCTCGCGCCCGATCTCCGGCAGCTGAAGCAGGGGATACTCGACGTTCTCGGCGGCGGTCAGCACCGGGAACAGGTTGAAGGTCTGGAAGATGAAGCCTATGCTGCGCGCCCTCAGATCGGCAAGTTCATCGGCCGAACGCGCCGTGACCTCCCGGTCGTCGATGTACACCCGCCCCCGTGTGGGCAGGTCGATACAGCCGATGATGTTCAGCAGCGTGGTCTTGCCGCTGCCGGAGGGACCGGCGATGGCCATGAACACGCCTTCCTCGATGGAGAGTGTGATATCGTCGAGCGCGACCACGACCTGCTCGCCGAGCAGGTATTCCTTGGTGACGCCCTGCACGCGGACGAGGCTCATGAGAGTGCTTTACCGCGGCGGATTGTTGGGAGTCTTGATGGACATGGCTGTATCTGAACTATCCCGTTTGTGGCGGCGTGCCGCCGCCCTCACGCTGATCTCGGTGCTCATCGCCCTGACCGGCGCGCACGCTCAGGATGCGCCTGAAGAAGATGAACTGGCCCGCGGCATCCTCCAGCGCGCCGACGAGATCCGCTTCCCGAACCAGGGTTTCCAGGTCGACGTGGAGATCACCACCTCCCAACAGGGCGATGACCAGAGCAGAAAATATCGCATCCTGTCCAAGGGTAACGAAAACACGATCGTAATGGTACTCGAACCTGCGTCGGACCGGGGGCAGATCATGCTCATGAAGGGGCGCGACCTGTGGATGTTCATGCCCGAGGTGGCGCAGCCCATCCGCATCGGCCTCGCCCAGCGCCTCATGGGCCAGGTCGCCAACGGCGATCTGGCGCGGGCCAATTTCACCGGCGACTATAACCCCCGGTTGCTCAGGACGGAGCGCATCGACGGCGAGGAGCATCACGTCCTGGAACTCAACGCTGTCGATCGCGGCGTGACCTATCACCGCGTCCTGCTGTGGGTGAACAAGCGCAACAACCGCCCGCGCAAGGCCGAGTTCTATTCGCTGTCGAACCGGCTGATGAAGACCTGCAGTTATGAAAACTACCAGCCCATGGCCGGGCAGCACCGCCCCACGCGGCTGGTCATGGTGGACGCCCTGCGCGGCGGCGAGCAGTCGGTCCTGGAATACGACAACATGCGCCTCAGAGACCTGCCGGACCGGGTGTTCACCAAGGAATACCTCAAGCGGCTGCAGTGACCGCCGACCGCGACCCGTGACCCGAGCCCGCCCGCGCATCCTGTTCGTGGCGGACGCCGTCACCCTGGCGCATGTGGCCCGCCCCGCCGTCCTGGCCCGCGGCCTCGACCCACGGCGTTTCGACGTCCACTTCGCCAGCGACCCGCGCTATGCGCGTCTGATCGCCGACCTGCCCTGTCCCCTGCATCCCATCACCTCCCAGCCCGGCGAGCGCTTCCTGTGCGCGGCCGCGCGTGGCCACCGGCTATACGACACGGCCACCTTGCGCGCCTATGTGCGTGCGGACCTCGACCTCCTCCAGGCCGTGCGGCCCGCGGTGGTCATCGGCGATCACCGGCTTTCCCTGGCGGTAAGCGCGCGCCTCCTGGCCATCCCCTATCTGGCCCTGCACAACGCCTATTGGAGCCCCTGGGCCGATCCGGCCACGCCGGTGCCCGACCTGCCGCTGACCCGTGTGCTCGGCGTGCCGCTCGCCCAACGCCTGTTCGACCGGGTCTGGCCCCTGGCCGCGGCCTGGCACTCCCGGCCGCTCAACCGGCTGCGCCGCGAGCACGGCCTGCCCGCCCTGGGCTGGGACTGGCGCCGGCCCTATACGGACGCTGATCTCACCCTCTACGCCGATGCCGAGGAACTCATCCCCACCCCCCGTCGCCCCGCATCCCACCGCTATCTCGGCCCCGTCGCCTGGTCGCCCGAGGTCGCCCTGCCGCCGTGGTGGGATACGCTGCCCGCCGACCGGCCCCTGATCTACGTCTCCCTGGGCAGCTCGGGCGACCCGGCCGTGCTGGCCAGGGTGCTCGAGGCCCTGGTCGCGCTGCCCGTCACCGTGGTGGCCGCCACCGCCGGCCGCAGCCTGCCCGGCACGCAGCCGGCGAATGTGCGGCTGCTGGACTACGCCCCCGGCGATGCGCTCTGTCAGCGCGCCGACCTGGTGATCAGCAACGGCGGCAGCATGGGCGTCTATCAGGCCCTGGCGGCCGGCAAGCCGCTGCTGGGCATCGCCGCGCACATGGATCAGCAACTGAGCATGCACCACGTGGTCAAGGCCGGCGCCGGCCTGTGTGTGCGCACCGACCGGCTCGTCGCGCACGAGCTGCTCGCGGCCGTGCAGCGCCTGCTGCACGACCAGGGCATGCGGCTCCAGGCCCGGAGCCTCGCGCAGGCCATCGCCGCCTACGACCCGGTGCGCACCCTCAGCGCGATCCTGGAGGAGGTCCTGGCCCGTGCATGAGCCCGAGGCCCTGCGTCGGCAGGACTGGGACGCCCTCGTCATCGGCACCGGCGTCGGCGGCGCCACCCTGGGCTTCGTCCTGGCGCGCGCCGGCTGGCGCGTGCTGTTCATCGAGAAGGGGCGTGCCGCCTTCGGCCATGCCGACACCCTGCGCGGCGACTACCCGGAGATGCACTGTCCGGACGGCGAGCGCGCCGCCGCCTGCCTGGCCCGCGGCGGGCGCCTCACCGACACGGTGCACGACGGCGGCAGGGCCTTCACCCCGCTCATGGGCTGCGGCAGCGGCGGCTCCAGCGCCCTCTACGGCATGGCCATGGAGCGGCTGTTTCCGGAGGACTTCGAGGGCTGGCCCATCGACTACGCCAGCCTCGCCCCCTACTATGACCAGGCCGAGGCCCTCTATGGCGTGCGCGGCGAGCGCGACCCCCTGCGCCCGCCCGCCCCGACGCTGCCGCCCGCCCCCCCGCCGGCCCCGGCCCAGGCCGAGCTGCACGCCCATTTCCGGCGCCAGGGGCTCCACCCCTACCGCCTGCCCCAGGCCTGTGAGTTCCTGCCCGGCTGCGCCTGTTGCCAGGGCTACCTCTGCCCGCGCGCGTGCAAGAACGACGCCGGGCGGGTCTGCCTGCAACCGGCACTGACCGGGCACGGGGCGGGCCTGCTGGACGAATGCGAGGCCCTGCACCTCATGGCCGACGCCCGTAGCGTCACGGGCGTGCGCTGTCGCAAGGGCGACGAGGCCTTCACCCTCAGGGCCCGGCACTACATCCTCGCCGCCGGCGCGCTCGCCACCCCCGCCCTGCTGCTGCGCTCCGCCGGCGCCGATTGGCCTACCGGGCTCGCCAACCGCTCCGGGCTCGTCGGCCGCCACCTCATGCGCCACCTCGTCGACCTCTACCTGGTGTTCACGCACGCGAAGGCCGGCCGCAGCCAGAAGGAACTGGGCCTGAGCGACCTCTACCGCCACGGCGGGCACAGGCTCGGCACACTGCAGGCCTTCGGTGCCCTGCCGCCCGCCAGCATGCTGCTCGCCGACCTGACGCGCGATCTGCGCGCCACGGCGCCCTGGGCCGCCGGCCTGCTCACCCCCCTGCAGCCGCTCGCCCGCCCGCTCCTCGACCGTCTGCTCGCGCGCGGCGTCCTGCTCGCCGCCATCCTGGAAGACCTGCCGCACGCCGACAACCGCGTGCTGCCCGGCCCGCCGATCACGATCGAATACCGCCTGCATGAGGCCGACCGGCAGCGGCTCGCGCTTTACCGCCGGCTCATCGGCGCGACACTGCGGCCCTACCGCTTCCTCGCCCTGCACCAGGCGGAAAAAAACGCCATGCTGGCCCATGTCTGCGGCACCTGCCGCTTCGGCGACGACCCGGCCACCAGCGTGCTCGACCCGCACAACCGCGCGCACGACCTCGCCAACCTGTGGGTGGCGGATGCCTCCTTCTTCCCCACCAGCGGCGGCACCAACCCGGCGCTCACCATCGCCGCCAACGCCCTGCGCGTGGCGGATCACCTGCTCAACAGGACCTGAACATGCAAAAACCGCGCATCGACCTTGATACCCCAGACTGGAAAGGCCATTGGGCGCTGGTCACGGGCGCATCCTCCGGCATCGGTCGTGAATACTGTCAGCAGCTCGCCAGCAAGGGACTCAACGTCGTGCTCGTGGCAAGGCGCGAGGAGCGCCTCAGGGACCTGGCGGCGGAGATCGAGTCGCAATTCGGCGTGCGCACCCTGGTGATCGTCTCCGACCTGGCCGACCCCTCCGCAGCAAAACGGGTCAAAGACGCCTTGGATACGGCCGACGTGCGGGTGCGCCTGCTGGTCAACAATGCCGCCTTCGGCCGCTGGGGGCGGATCGAGCTGCACGCCCCGGAGCTCTATCAGGCGATGATCCAGGTGGACGTGGCTGCGCCGACCCGTCTGGCGCTGGAATTCTTCCCTCACCTGGCCAGTCTGGCACCTTCGGCATTGATCATGCTCTCCTCCCCGGCGGCGCTGCAGCCGGTGCCCTACATGGCGGTATATGCCGCCGCCAAGGCCTACATCCATGCCCTGGGCCAGGCCCTTTACGGCGAGTGGTCAGAGCGCGGCATCCTGGTCCAGACCCTGGTGCCCGGACCTACGGCCACGGAGTTCGACGAGATCGCGGGGGCCTATGACAGCGCCATCCAAAAACGTGGACGGGCAGAGGAGGTGGTGCGGGCGAGCCTGCGCGCGCTGGCAGCCGGTGAGCCCGTGGTCTGGCAGGCACGCAACACCCTGGCGCAGCGTCTGTTCGCCTTGCTGCCGGCCCCCTGGGTGTTGCGCAAAGTGGCTCGCATGTTTGCACCGCCTGACCAGCAAGCCCGAGTAGGAGGGAAGAGCTGAACGCACAGCTGCGCGAGCATATCGTGTGTTGCGCTGCACCCCGCTCGTGCCTCTCTTCGGCGTTTCCCTATTCCCGATCTTGACCAGTGGATGTATCACCCGCCTGCCGGGAAGCAGGCTCGCCACGCGATTTTTCCCGTCTGGCCGGCAGGCCGCCCCAGACTTCACCGCTGCCCACCTCGGTGTCCGTCTCCACCAGAGCGAACGGCAGCACGACTGCACCGGTTCCGACCCGGACGCCTGGCATCAGTCCTGCTCCACCGCCTATCGTTGCGCCGGCCCCTACTCGAACCTCAGCGAGTACGAAGCGTCCGCGCGCCATGACATGACTCGAGAGAATCGCGCCCTCGCCGATGACGCAACCGTCATCGAGTGTCGTCAGCTCTGGATCCACAATGACACCGGCCACGGCGACGTTTTTGCCTATGCGTCCACCCAACAGGGAATAGAGGGCATGCCGGATGAAGACTGGATAAAAAGGTTTCAACGCGCCCTTGGCCAGCTCCGACACCACATGCCGCAGTTTCCAGAGTCGGAACTGTGGGTGGTTAAGTCGATAGCGCCCAGGCCGCAAAGGATACAAACGCTGCAGGACGCGTAGGAAGACCGCACTGGTCAAGCCGTAGAGATACAGGAATGTCGCGGCCAGCACGATCGGTGCGTAGAGCGAACCGAGCCAACCCACGACGAGCCCTTCCAGCGCGAACAGAAGGCTCAGTGTCACCGTCAGGATGGAGACGATGGACAGGCCGATCAACAAATAATCGCGCCAATCCGTCTTCATGATGGTTCACGTTGCTCAGCCAGTACACTACTGTCATGATTGTGCGAAGTGATCATTTCGATAAGCCCCTGACACCGCCGATGCACACAACTTCTTTACGCCTGCTGGTCGTCCTGATACTTGCCGTCAACAGCGGTTGTGATGCGACCAGCGCCAAGACCGACACCGAGTTGGTGGAAGAAGGCAAGCGTTACGAACTCGCCAAAGACTACCGCGCCGCGCAGATCAGTTACAAGTCTGCCCTGCAACAGGCCCCTGACAACAAAGAGGCGCGGCTGCTGCTCGCGCGCGCCTACATCAAGACCGGCCAGGGCCTGGATGCCGAGAAGGAACTGCGTGAGGCGGAGAAGCTCGGCGTATCCAGGGCCGGCATCCTCTACGACCTGGGTGAGGCCTTGTTGCTGGCCGGCAAGCACACGAAGGTGTTGCAGGAGATTCAGCCCGACAGCATGCCGGAGAGCGCCATGCGCGCGCGCCTGACGCGCCAGCGCGCGGATGCCCTATATGCCCTGCGCCAGTTTCGTGACGCCTGTCAGGGTTATCTCCAGGCGGCGACGCTCGATCCGGAACACCCTCAGGCGCACTGGGGGCTGGCCTCCTGCGACGCCCTCGATGGCGATTTCGACCAGGCGGTCAAGCGGCTGCAGACACTGGTGCAACGCTATCCCCTGGAGGGCGCGCATGCCTTGCGTCTGGGTGAGATGCTGCAGCGCGCCGGCCGACTGAGCGAGGCGGAGGCGGTCTATTCCAACGCGCTCAAGCACCATCCCGACCTGTTCATGGCCTGGCTGCATCGGGCCGGCATCCGTCTGGCCCAGGGCAAGCGAGAGGAGGCCGTTGCCGATGTCAAGATGGCGCAGCGGCTAGAGCCCAAGTCGCCCTATGCGGCCTACATGATGGCGCTGCTCGACTACAGCGCAGGCAACTTCAGCGCCGCGCGCGACAAGCTGCTGCCCATCCTCAACCGCATGCAGTGGCACTATCAGACGGTGCTGCTGTATGGATCGGTCGCCTATCAGCTCGGCGAATACGGCAATGCCGAATCCATGTTTGGTCGCCTGCTCCCCCTCGCCCCGCAAGACCCGCAGCTGCTGCGCATGTTGGCGGCAAGCCAGCTGCGTCAGGGTCAGTCGCGTCAGGCGCTTCAGACTCTACAGCCTTTGCTGACGAAAACGCCCGATCCGGCGACGCTGGCGCTGGCGGGGGAGATCTACGCCAGCATGGGCGAACTGGACAAGGCCGCGGGCTACCTCGAACAAGCCATGGCCCGGCAGCCCGCAGACGCCGCCCTGCGTCTGCTCTCCGCCCGCGTGCGGCTGGCGCGCGGGGACCAGGCCGGCGCCCTGCCGGAACTGCAAAAGCTCGCTGCAGAGAGCCCGGCCTGGGGCGAGGCGGATCGCCTCTACTACCAGAACCTGATCGCCCAGGGCAGACACGCCCAGGCAGCACAGGAACTCGCCGCGCTGGCGGAAGGCAAACGCAAAGACAACCCAGAGCACGGCTATTACCTGGCCCAGGCCGCCCTGGCGATGGGCGATGATGCACTGGCCAGACAGCATCTCATGGGCAGCCGGAAGGTCCGCTCAGACTACTTCCCCGCGGTCTTCGGCCTCGCCTATTTGGATTTGAAGGAGAAACGGCCGGAGGCGGCCCGCGCCCTGTTCCAGAGCGTGCTCAAGAACAAGGCGGACGATCTGGAAGCCATGCTAGGCATGGCCGCGGTCGAACTCGCGGTGGGGAAACCGGACACTGCCATGCAATGGTGGGAAAGGGCGGCCCGTGCCCACCCACGCGCCCCCCTGCCGCGTCTGCGCATGGCGGAGCGCCACCTTGCCTCAGGGCGCCCCGACCTGGCGCTGGCGCTGACACGCGAGCTTCTGACCCTGGCGCCCAACAATCCGACCTACCTGCGGCTGCAGGGGCGCATACACCTGCAGGCCGGTGACCTCGCCTCCGCCCAGTCCGTCTTTACACGTCTTGCCGACCTCCATCCACAGGACGCGAGCCTGTGGCTCGAGTTGGCCAACATCCAGGCAGGCATGCGCAACTACACAGCAGCCAGACGCAGCGCCGAGCATGCCCTCAAACTCCGCCCCAACGCACAGGAGGCGGCCCTGGCCCTGACCGCCATCGAGGTGGCCGAGGGCAAACGGGCGGCCGCCCTCAGCCGAGTCCTGGAGCTGCAAAAGCGGTTTCCGGACAGCGCCACGGTGCACACCCTGGCCGGAGACATCCTGACCGTCCATGCACGCCATTCCGAGGCGGTGCGCGCCTATGAGCGGGCCTTCCAGCTGGCGCCTTCCGGCCCACTCGTATTGAGCTGGTTCAAAGCCCTGCGCGGTGCTGGTCAGCCCGGGCTCGCGCGTCAGAAATTGGTGGAATGGTTACAGCAGCGGCCGGACGATCAAGCCGTGCGCCTGCACCTCGCCAGCCTCGATCGCGACACCGGCAACCCTGCAGCCGCGCTGCCCCATTACGAATACCTCCTGCGTCCAAACCCGGACAACCCACTGGTCCTCAACGAACTCGCCATCGCCTACCAGCGGCTTAAAGACGCACGCGCCCTCGACACGGCCGAGCGGGCTTACAGGCTGGCACCGAACCCGGCGGTGGCCGACACGCTGGCCATGATCCTGCTCGATCGCGGCGACGCACGGCGCGCCCTGGAGGTCATGCAGAAGGCCGCCGACCAGGCCGGCACAGATCCCGAGTGGCGCCTGAACTATGTCCGGGTACTGCTGCGCAACGGTCGCACCGCCCAGGCCCGCAGCGAGTTGCAGCAGCTCGCCCGTCTGCCGGCGGGCACGCCGCAGGCGCTCGAGGCCCAGCGCATGCTGGCCACCCTGCGCTAGGCGTTCATGGCCCAATGGCCACCCCTGCCGATGAAAGGCGCAGGCGATGGCCATGAACGGTCACTCTCCCCCTGCCCCTCCCCCCAAGGGGGAGGAGAGCGTCGTGAGTCGGCTGCGCGACTTTCACGATAAACCCACCCCGGGGGAGGCGTGCGAGGGCACATGCATGGCCGTGCAGATCGGTCCGCGAAGCGAGGGATCGGCGCGTGATGGCAGAGCGATGCCTGACGCTCCGGTTGGATGGCTATGCAGGTCTGCGCGCCGGGGCAGGGCGGTGGGGTTGCAGGGCGGCACTCGCAGATTACGCGACCCCGGTATCTGCGCCGCTTGCCGTCCTCCGCCGGGCCAGGCGCCGGGTCTGCGCCCGCACGCCAGCACCCTCGTCCTATCCACCGACGCGCGGACCACCCCGAGTCAGCCGGAGCGGGCGCGTAAAAAAGGGGGCTTGCGCCCCCTTTGGCCGAGACCGGGTCTAACTCAGGCGCTGCGCCGACGCAGGCTGAAGCCCAAGCCGACCAGACCCAGCCCCACCAGGGCCAGGGTCGCGGGCTCGGGCACCGCGACGAAGGACATGCTCGAATTCTGGAACAGGACGTTGTTCGGCCCGCTGCCGCCGAGGATCGACGGCAGACCGTTGTGCGGGCCGACCGTGTTGGTCGGGCACTGATCAGGATGAGTCGGCGTGATCGGGCCGACACCGTTGATGTAATTAGTGCCGTCCCAGAAGCAGGAGGACGGATTCGCCTGGGTAAAGGGCAGGTTGA
>Ga0209721_1001091_pt1 | contig 21483 bp, 12 predicted proteins | sample TshhotsprinmetaG_FD_184139 | JGI IMG/M metagenome (GOLD analysis project Ga0209721, IMG submission 184139) | Hot spring microbial communities from South Africa to study Microbial Dark Matter (Phase II) - Tshipise hot spring metaG (SPAdes)... | ecosystem: Environmental > Aquatic > Thermal springs...
AAGTAAGGAATGCCCATTCCTACGACCGTATCTACGGCCTGCGCAATCCCGCCGTCCATGAACATCGGTTCGGCAAAGTAGATGACATCATCCACGATCACCGTCGCCCCTGCCCCGGCTAACGCGAAGATATTGGTGATGAAGCTTCCCTGTCCCAAAAAAGCTGTGGCGAATGCCAAACGGGCTTCCGGCGCCACATCGTGGACCAGTTGAAGCATCGCCCGACCTTCGTCGGTGGCGCCCGGGTCAATCCAATCTTGAATCACGTTGACCGGGGTCGTCCGGCCGTAAGGATTTCCAGGCCCCGGCAGGTCACCGGAAAGGACATCCGCCACCGCTCCTCCCAGGGCATTGAAACTATCGGAGAGGACCCCCACGGTTTGGTTCGCCCCATCCAGGCCGAAATGCTCACGCAGTACATTGGTGAGCATCGCCTGGTCTCCCTGGCTGGTGGTTGAACCCACACGGGAGAGAGTCGCTGCCGTACGCGCGAAAACCAGCTCCGAAAGCGATCCCAGATTCGCAAGCGAATCGACCGGCACAAGGGCCGAGACCATCTGCGCGAACCGCCCCGTAATGGTGGCCCCCAATCCGATTAGTTGCTGCTCGAGGAGCTGTGGGTCCCCTTGCGCCGTCGCATCGACGACGACCATATCACCGACCAGCGTAACAAGTGGGCTTTGCCCGCGCTGAAGCCCCTGTAACGCCCCACTTCCTCCTAGGCGAACCAACAAGCTCAGATTCCAATCCAGTTTGGAATCCTTCGAAAAAGCCTCTGCCAAAAGCGGATCAATCAATTCCCATGAAACACTGCCCCCGGCAATGTCGAGTAAGCGGCGATCTTCTAACGGCTCCACTCGCAGCGAACGAGTCCGGAGAGGATTCTTCACGACTTTCCCGGAGTTGAGAGAGGAAACAGAGGAAGTACTAACACGAGAACTTTTGCGCCGGCGCGACATGGCGGAAACCCCCCAAAGAAAATAACCAGAGCAAGAAGTTGTTGTCCGATTGAGTAGACGCTTTAACCAGATACGGCTAAGCCGCTTTCGTAATCGTTTTGCGCGATTTTGCTCAGTAACCCGATTCTATCAACGAAGTAAGAGGAGTCAACTTTGCGGGACGCGGATTTTGGAAAAACTAGTCAAATAGAAAATAGTTGTTATTCCAGAAAATTTGAGTTGCCCACCCAAAGGTAGGGGAGAAGCAGAGCCGGAAGAAGTGCGATCCTACGCAACCCCCTGAGAACTCGGCAAGATAAATTCTTCACCCAGGGAGTAACGCTCGCGCAGCCTAATGCCGCGGCTATGGTTTGGGGATTTCGAGAAAAGCGGGTGCTTTCAACCGTTATTTCAATTTCAAGAAGATTAAGCGAATGCTTCAAAAAGGAAATGGCTTACTTCAAAAAAACGCCAGAGAGCCCGAGCTCGCTCACCTACTCATCCAAGGAAGAGACTACGCGGAATTTGCTCTGTTTCTGCTGAAACAGCGCCCAGCTACTCATGCAAGGAAGAAACATCCAAAAAAGACAGAAGTAAACCACGCAGACAAGAAAGTAGAAAGCAGAAAGAAGAAACAAGTAGAAAGGAGAAGGAGATGGACAAGCAGAAAAAACCGAGTTGACGAGAATTCATGCGGGGGATTTCGCGATTCTCTTATCGATCGGACCTGACGGACCCCTGATACCCGGTTTCACGAAAAAAATCTCACGGCATTAAGAAAAATATACATGCCGTCGCCGGTCGGGCCGGCTTCACCCCGGGTCCATCGGGGGTGTTGCGTGGGATCGATGTGCCGCTCAGGATGGGGCATTAGTCCGAAAATTCGTCCCGAGCCATCACAAACCCCCGCAACATTGGCCATTGAGCCATTCGGATTATCGGGATAAGGAATAGGTTTGGACCAATCCTCACAACTGCTCCCATCGCTTTTCCGATATCTGAGCACCAGGTATCCACCCTCATCCAAGTGTTCGAGGGTTGCTTGATCGCGAGCCACAAATTTCCCCTCAGCGTGAGCCACCGGCAAATATAGCTCATCAAGCCCCTGCAAAAAGACACACCGATTCCCCACCACTTTCAGCCTTGTCCAACGGTCTTCGAATCGACCCGAATCATTCCACGCCAAGGTCGCCGGCGGACCCATCGGCCCCTCTTGGGGCAGAAGCATTCCCGCCTTCAGCAAAACTTGGAAACCGTTGCAAATGCCCAGGATAAGCTTCCCGGCTTCATGAAAGGCCTGCCAGGCCTCCGACAAGTGGTGAGCAATTCGATTAGCTAAGATTTTTCCAGCCGCGATGTCATCCCCGTAACTAAACCCGCCCGGAATACACAGAATTTGATACTCTTCCAAAAGCCGCTGGTTTTCCAGCAGCCGGTTAATGTGAACTCTCGCGGCCCTTGCCCCGGCCTTTTCAAACGCAAACGCAGTCTCTTCGTCGCAATTGGTTCCCGGGCCCCGAAGAATCAAAACGCGTGGTTTAACCATAACTGCCGTATCACTCACCTGTCATCAAAGATCGGTGTCTTACTCGAAAGATTGCCGCCTCAGTCGCGTGGCACCCACTTCGAAAGACTTATTCTTAGCACTTCCTCGCACTTCCTCCGCAATTGCAGCGAGCAACAACCGGGAATCCCCCCAGCACAAAAGGGGGATCCTCCGCCATTGGCCCAAGCAACATATCCGCGATTGCCCCACGCAATAAGTCCGCCATTCCCCTACGCGTTAGAGGGGGAGAAGTATTCATTAGCCAGCAGCTCCGAGAGAGCCCGAATCCGGTATTCCGGGCCCACCGCTTCGCTTGGCTCCCATCAAAAATCCCCCTCATGATTGCAACCTGCATACACCAAATTTCAGACGCACGCTCCAAGAATTCTCTTCATCTCCACAGCCTGACAACGACAACGGTTCGCATGCATTTTGATAAAGCGTGCTCGCCGGCGATCCGTCACCAATCTAACGGCCGAAGCCATGCCGATTTCAAATCTTCCAAGCCCGCGCGGATGAGCAAAGGCGTCGTCAAATGATCGGGCGGACCGGGCGGATTCTCGCAAGCCGGTTTCGGCAACCCCAAGATCTCCAGAAATGGCCCGCCCGTCACTTCCCCGATCAATCCACAGGGTAACCCGGCAAAAAGCGACTCGAATTGCGCCGCGTGTTCGGGCCGCACTTCAACCAAAAACCGGCTGTTCGATTCGCTGAAAAGCAGGATCGCTTCTGCCCCCGGGTGCGAAGCCAACGGGTGGGGACGCAGCTCCATTGCCTCTACCGCCGAGTATGCCTCCCAAACCGGAGGAGCCCCCTCTGAAAGGAGGCACGGCACCTGCGCGAGCATGATTCGGGCCCCCAAACCACCGGCAAACGCCATTTCGGCTGCTGCCACGGCAAGGCCCCCCTCGCTAAGATCGTGGCAAGCGCGGACCAAGCCACCCTTAATGGCTTCATGCAACTGGCGGAAAATTCTTCGGGCCAAGGCAGGGTCCACGGTCGGTACCTGTCCACCGTCTAATCCGTGCACAAGGACGAATTGCGTGCCGCCTAGCTCCTCCTTGGTCAGCCCCAAAATGTAAAGGAAGTTCCCCGGCTCCTTTAAATCCATGGTGACGCAGCGTCGCACATCTTCCACCTGGCCTAAGGCGCTAATTAAAAGCGACGGCGGAATCGCGATCGTCTCGGAAGAGCCCGTGGGGCGAAATTCATTGTTCAGGCTATCTTTCCCGCTAATGAATGGTGTGCCCAGTTGCGTGGCCATATCGTGGCAAGCGATCGCCGCGCGGACAAGCGAGCCAAGGGTCTCCGGCCGATCGGTATTCCCCCAGCAAAAGTTATCGAGTAGTGCGATCCGGTCCGGGTCGGCTCCCACCGCCACGCAATTGCGGATGGCTTCGTCGATCGCACTGGCGGCCATCCAGTAGGTGTCCCAATCGCCGTAACACGGGTTCATTCCGCAGGCGATGGCGATCCCGCGATAACCATCAAGCCGCGGCCGCAAAACCGCTGCATCGCTCGGACCGTCGTTATTTCGCCCTACCAATGGTTTGATCACGCTGCCCCCTTGAACCTCGTGATCATATTGGCGGATCACCCAGTGTTTACTCGCAACATTCAAAGAGCCGAGAATCGCCCGTAAATCCGCCGCATAATCGACCAAAGGTAGCTTTTGCCATTCGATGGGTTTCGCCCCCTTGGGACGATAATGCGCTTGTCGCACTACCTCCGGTCTACCCCGGTGCAAAAACTCCATGCTTAAATCTGCCACCTTATGACCTTGATAGAAAAGCTCGAGCCGACCGGTGGGCCGGAATTCGCCGATTACCGTCGCCTCCACATCTTCCGAAGCGCAAAGGGACCGTAGCTCCTCCCAGCAGTGCGGCGGCACTGCCAGGACCATTCGTTCCTGAGCCTCAGAAATCCAAATCTCCGTGTAACTCAGTCCTTCGTACTTCAGCGGCACACGGTCGAGCCAGACGATCGCGCCCCTATCCCGCCCCATCTCCCCCACCGCGCTGGAAAAGCCGCCTGCCCCGCAATCGGTGATGGCGTGATAAAGACCGCGATCTCGGGCAACCAAGATGATATCGAGAAGCTTCTTTTCCATGATGGGGTTACCGATTTGAACGGCCCCACCGGAAATTTCCTCGCTTTGGCTGGTCAACTCGGCCGAGCTGAAGGTCGCCCCGTGGATCCCATCTCGGCCGGTTCGCCCCCCCACCGCTACGATCAAATCGCCCGGCTCCAAGCTTTTCCACGCTTTACCCACCGGCAAAAGCCCAACATTGCCACAATAAACTAAGGGATTGCCGAGGTAGCGGGGATCGAAATAAATCGCGCCGCTGACGGTGGGGATACCCATCCGATTGCCATAGTCGCGAACACCAGCCACCACCCCCCGCATTACCCGACGCGGATGCAATACCCCGGGAGGAAGCTCGGAGAACGGCGTATCCGGAGGGGCAAAGCAAAACACATCGGTGTTGCAGATCGGTTTGGCCCCCAGCCCAGTCCCCAGGGGGTCGCGGATCACACCGCCAATTCCGGTGCTCGCACCGCCGTAAGGCTCGAGGGCTGATGGATGATTATGCGTCTCGACCTTAAAAACTACATGGTACTCCTCATCGAAACGCACCACCCCGGCATTATCCTCAAAGACGCTGACACACCAGTCCTCCGGGCCCAAATTTGCTCTCACCGTCTGGGTGGCGGCGAAGATGGTTTCCTTGAGCATATTGCGGAACGAACGCTTGCCGCGATCATCTTCATATTCGATCGGGCCCGCCAGCGTCTTGTGGCTACAGTGCTCGCTCCAAGTTTGGGCAAGGGTCTCGAGCTCGACATCTGTCGGATCGCGCCCCAATTGCTCGTAATACGAGCGAATCGCCCTCATTTCCGTGAGCGAAAGAAAAAGCTGCCCTTCCCGGCTGAGTTTTTCGAGCTGGGCATCGCTCATCTGCCGGATGGGCACCTCAATCAGCCGAAAACGATATGGGTTCCCCACCTCAAGCCGTTCGAGTCGCAGGGGGCCCACCACCACTTGTTCGATGGCGTCATTAGCCAAAAGCTTGAAGCAGAGTCTCTCCAGCGAATCGGCCGCCAATTCGCTCACCCAATACTTGCGGAAAGTTCGCACAGCCTCGATCGGTAACCCCATTTCCCGAATAGCTTCCTGCGTGCTTAGGGCTACCGGGTCCATCACCCCCGGTTTCGGGAGGACATGCACAAGATGGGTGAAGCCGGGAGGCATTTCCGACAGCCGGCCATCCCCCACCGGAGCCAATCGATGAACCTCCACCACCGGATCGACAAGCAGTTCCCGGGCAATCCGCAGCACTTGCTCTTCCATCAAGGGACCTTGGAGAAGATAGCCCCGCGCCGCACGCACCCGGAGGCGGTTGCCAAGACCGAGGTCAATTGCTTCGGCTTCTATTTGTTGGGCCCAAAGGTCTGGTTGACCAGCAGCAGGAACGATATCAACTTCCCAGAGCATCGCGGTTTTTCTTCGCCAAGTCGAGTAACTCTTCCAAAATACGCCCGTCACCCCGCTTCAGAGCCTCTGCGAATTCGCCTAGTTTGGTGACCAGGACATTTAAGCTCTGCGCAATAAACTGACGGTTTTGCAGAAAGATGTCTCGCCACAATTCCGGCGAGCCCGCAGCGATTCGTGTGGTGTCAAGGAGGCCGGTCCCCACTAAGCGAAAGCACGACTCCGGCAAGATCGCCACCAAGGCCGCCGCCACCAAATGCGGCAAATGACTGGTCATAGCCAGGGCCCGGTCATGCTCCTCGGGACTCATCCGAATCACCACCGCTCCCAGACGGCACCAAAAATCTTCCAGCACGTCATAATCTTCGGCCCGGGTATTCTTCGTCGGCGTCAAAATCGCCACGCGGCCTTCAAATAAATCGGCATTACCGAACATCGGACCGCTTTTTTCGCCACCAGCCAAAGGGTGACCTCCCAGGAACCGGCAGCCCCGCGGAAGTTTACCGTCCAAACTCTCCACGATGTGTTGCTTCGTGCTGCCAGTGTCTGTAATTAAGGTCCCCTCGGGGGAGGCTTCGGCTGCTTGCCGGACATGTTCCACGACGAGCCCCACGGGACTGGCGACGATCACCAGGTCGCTCTCCTCGACCCCTCGCGCCAAGTTAATCGTCGTCGTATCGACGGCCCCCATGCGGCGGGCTACCCGAAGACTTGACTGCCGTCGACCGATTCCGACCACACAGTTGGCCAAATTTCGCTTCCGCAAGGCCAAGCCGATCGAGGCACCGATCAAACCGACCCCGATAATCGCGACCGTGTTCCACCGCTTTGCCGACAAGCTTCTCATTCCTGTGTCCCCACAAAAGCTCCTTGGAAGAATTCTCAGCTCTCCCAGTACCGGTGCCTTGCTTTCGCCCGGTGAGCCTTCATTCACGGAGTTACCAGACAATCGCTCTTTTATTTTTCAGACGATCGCCCTCCCATCCCCGCCGGGAAAACATATCGTACACACTTCGTATTGCTAAACCTCATACACTCCAGGTATTGCTAAATCACATGCGCTTCGTATTGCCAAACCATTTAGACTTCGTATCGTTAAACCACATAGAGTTCGTACTGCTAAACCAGTTGAACTTCGTATTGCCAAACCACAGAAGGAACATAGGAGGAAGCAGAAGGAAAACGAAAGAGTCACCCAAGTTGATTGCACGTGCTTGCAAAGGCGGTAAATCGCCCACGCGTCATCCTCTTTTCCCTTTTCTTCCTCTTTGCCGTTTTCTTTCCTTTCTTTAATGCGGTCTCATCAGCCCATTTTCTCTTATCCCAAATCTTTAACGCGTTTTCTCGTTCCCATCTTTTTTTACGCGTTTTGTCTTCCTAATATTCAACTCACCCACAGGCTAGATCCTTCCCCGTTCCACCCAAGGATGTTTGTTCGAGCCATGGATTCTTGAACGCCGCCTCGCGGGTCAAACCCGCCGCGGAGTTCGCACGGTCGATCACTTTTTTCAAATCTTTTTTTATTCCGACTCAAAGCCGCCGCTAGGGTCCTTTGCGGCAGTAGGAACGCCACCGGTTGCCGAAATCCCCCCTTCTTTGTCAAAAAAAACGGCCCCAAAATCCGCTGACGTGCTTTACCGGCGATCACTTCAGCAAATTGATGACTAAACCAAATGATGACTTCGGCCAAAAATCACGGGGCCAGAAGGTCAAATACCGGGTAGAGAGATAGATTTCCTTAGAATTCTCACACTTTTTCCTGATGCAACCCCATCTCTTTCTTCGTGGGATCTTTCGGCATCCCCACCCTGCAATAGAGTTCTCACCGATTTCCTCGAACTTGTGCCTACTATTCTGAGGAATTTGCGGGGAATCGAGTAGGGCTAATAAGCAAAATTATTGGCAAGCCAAGCATTCCGCACACTTCGCGGGGCGTTCCGCCTCGGTGCCCCTCAAAGTTCATGGCCCTTAACGGCTCGTGTTCCGGGTGAGTGTATCGTATCGTGGTTGCGCTCTTCCGCCGGTCCCCTGAAGCTTGCGATTCTTTGGCAAATCATTAAGCCCTCGTTTGTTAAAAGTCTCTCCTAGAAGCGTTCCTCACCATATCATCCAGAACCATTCCTCGCCGTCTCTTCTAGAAAAGGAATCGGCTCCCTAGTACCGGTCTCCCATACCGATTGCACAATTACGCCTGAGACCGCTGGGTCCAAGCAACCTAACTACTGAATGGCAATTACTCGCATCGAGTTAAAACTCCCCACTTCCGGGCAAGCCACACCAATTGACGCGGCTTTAACCCGGGTTGAACCCATTTTCGCCCTAATGAGGATTTGGGCAAGACACTGAAGATCGGTAAAGAAGGGCGTGAAACCGAAGACGGCTAGAAAACGGCGGGGATCATTCGGCCGAAAAGACGCGGTACGAGAGCTTCGATCTTTTTCACACTGCGGGATCCATACGGACCGCGGTTGCAGGATCCATCTCGCCAGGTTGCGGGATCCATATCCATGGAGAACAAAAGATCAATAAAGAACAAAAGAGCGACGATCTTGTCCCGCAAAAAGATTTGGTTCCCATTCCGACGGGTCTCTTTGCCCGCTCACTGCACGATAACTTTGGTAGGATTCGATCAAGTCATCCCTGGAATTGCGCCGCACATCCAGTACCGCGGCATCATTATCAGCAAGCACCAATGCGGGGATCTATGCGTGCTAGGTTGAAGCTTTTTCCATGAGAAGCTCCAAATAGCTGCGGCGCTCCCCGGCGTTTAACCCCAACTCTTCGGCCAACGAAATCACGGCCTCGCGAGTCTTGCCGAAGTTCTCCGGGGTGCAGCAAACTTCGAGTTCTGCAAAATCCCCTAGCCCATCGACACTATCTAAGGTGATTTGAATTTCTAAACCTTGATAAGGGATGACTCCGCGGCGGCGTTGCTTCCGAACCACCCCTGCGGACCCGAACCCCAAGGCGGAAAATAGGTTCTGCCACTCCTCCCAGGAGGCCTCGCAGCCACTCAAAGAGATCTCGATTTCTCGCCGGGTCTTCGTCGCGGGATCGATCTTCGGGCCCTTATACGTGAGAAACAGCGCCGTCCCCGCTCGTCGGATCCGGAATGCCTCGTCGGTCGCCGAAAAGTCCCGACTGGGATGCCGAAAGTAGTAATCTTCTTCAAGGATTCGTTCGCCAAGCCGCACACCGAGCCGCGCGAGTCGTTCCTCCAGATCAGTGTGGTTAGGAACGGCAAATTTCATCTCGACTTCGAGCGTTCCGAAGTTAACCGGGCTAGAAGATTCCATCGCTCTCTCCGTGGCTACCGCGAAAATTGTGCCGTGTCTTTAAGCCACATTTAGGCCGCGGATCTTTGCGGATTTTTGTCGACAATCTCTGCGAATACCTTGCTCCGAAAAATCGCTTGCGTAGATTCGTGTCCTCCCGCAAGGCGTAGATCTGTATCGCCCTGTATTGCCTATGTCTAAGGGCTGATCCGGAATTGATGCAAGCCAGATGTGTCGCATTGAGCAGCAGCCATTACGGAGTTCGCCCTTCGACCTGGCGCCGAAGCCTTGACCTGCACAAAAAAAGTTGCGTTGAAAACCGAAAAAGGGGTGGCCACGGTTTGTCGGGTTTCGATCCGTTTTAGGCGACCTGCTCAACCCGTGAGGAGCGAGAAGAATCTGGTCATCGTTGATCGGGTTTCTGAATGGCCGCCGCCCCTATTGCCCTTAGAAAGGCCCGAGCGGCCTCGCCGGGGTTTTCGGCTCGAATGATCGCCGAACTTACGGCTACCCGCCGAATCCCGGTGGCAAGGACGCTCGAAAGGTTCTCCAGGGTGATCCCGCCGATGGGAAAGGCCGGTATGGGAATAGCCGATGCGACCGCTCGCACCACCTCCAAACCCGCGATTTGAGAGGGGGCAAATTCTTTCGTCTGAGAGGCGAAGACCGGCCCAATACCGATATATTGGGCTCCTTGCTCCACAGCTTGTCTCGCCTGCGCCAAGCTGTGGGTTGATACTCCGATGATCGTCTCCGGACCAACAATCTGGCGCACCGCACGCACCGGCAGGTCGTCTTGTCCCACGTGGACACCGTCGGCCCCAACCAACCGGGCAATGTCCGGCCGATCATTAATGATGCATTTCGTGCCGGTGTGCCGGGTCAACTCCACCAGTCGTCGGGCTCTGTGCCAAAACGCGCGATCCGCCAGGTTTTTCACTCGGAGCTGAATGGCGTGGACCCCTGCCTCGATGAGCTGAGAGACAAGTCGCGTAAAAGCCTCCAGATCACTTTGCGGATCGATCAGCACATACAGCCTAACCTCCGACCAGTCGTCGTGCATTCGCGATGCTGTTGCGATAGATTTCTCCAGGGTATATGCCCGATAGCGGAGCTGCTTGAAGGCTTCTGCCCAAGCCGGGTCGACCAATTTACCAGTTTCTTCCAACGTTCGAAGAGACTCCTGCACCCGACGGCTTGCGGCGGTGATGATCGCCGGCCAATCGCAGCGTGTGAACTCTTGCGTAGTACCGAGCACGGTGCCGATGTCGCCCACCGTGTCCCGCGCCATCAGCCGGTGCGCGACCGGGACCCGCTCCAAACACTGGAACAATTCGTGCCGCAAATTCTTGAGTTCTTCAGTAAGGGGCGGACTTTCCAGAACGAAACGTGCCCAATCCTCCAGCGTGCGAAGTCCCTCGCTACATCGGTTGGCTACCGCGTCGACAACCCGGAGCGTTTGAACATCAAAATTCCTCGGATCCATTTGGGCTGAGGCAATTTTTCCTGGTGTAACAGTCCCCCCAAACGCAAGCCCGACACAGCATCGCTGGTTGTTGCATCGGGAGACTTTGGGCAGTTTCCTCGAGCGTTGGCCCGACCTATGAGTTTCCTATTTTACGCTTAATCTCATTGGGATTCTTACAATCTCATTGGGATTCTTATTCTCGGAGTTTTATTTCGGATTGTGATTTCGGATTCCTCTCTCTCAGAATTTCCAAAAATTCTTCTTTCTCAGATTTTCCAAAAACTGGATTTTCTCGCACTGGACTTACTCGCCCGAAACGATCCTCGCATAACCCCGACTGCTGCAACAGCACGCTGCCCCGCAAAAGCGGCACGATTCGCCCCATGCCCTTCTTTTTGGCAACCAGGTGTAGGTTTCCCGCCAAATTGGGGCATTCATTGGGGCGATTGATACTGCACCAAGGACCTTGATATTGATAAGGATGTTGATGCTGAACCTAAGATATCTGGCAATACGCCGCCGAGCGACGCGGGGCAAACCGATCTCACTTCAAGGACAAACCGATCGAAGTTCAGAGGATGAAAGCATTTTATGGCTGTGGCCGAGGCTACCCCGTGCGGTCCCTGCTACTGGGCGGTTGCTGCGGTGCCCGAGGCTCCGACGAAGGCCGATGAGGTCCGGCGAAATGCGGAGGGGGAGGCGAGGCGTTGGATGCATGCTGTTGCGGCGGGCTATCCGCCACAAAATCGCCCACGTCGTAGTCTTCATAACGCGACGTATAACCCGGTTGCTGCGCGCGAACCTTCTCTTGCTCGAAAGCCTCGATCACTTTCCGCTGGATCATGTCTCGGCAGGCGGAATTGATCGGATGAGCAATGTCGGCATAAAGCCGCTCGCGTCCCTGGGCATCGCGGGGAACCGGGGGTTCCCTTAATCGTGCCCCGCATTGATTGCAGTAAGCAGCCCGCAAATGATTCTTGGTGCGACAGTGAGGGCAATGAGCCGTGAGCTTTCGGCTCGGCATAGCCACAAAGGGGCCGTTGGCCCCCTCGATGATTTTCAGATCCCGCACCACGAAACAGTTGTCGAACGTGATGGAGCAAAAGGCTTTGAGCCGTTCGGCGGGTTCATCCATAAGCTTGATGCGAACCTCGGTGATCTCCATGCCCATTCTCCTTCGCCAAGACCGCTAGGAACCGCTGCGTACGGCTACCACGAAGGGCAGACCGCCAGCGCGCACGCGCGAGGCAACCATGCGGGCATGGGCAGCATGCTCGCACAAAGCAAAGACCGATGTGCCGCTACCGGTCATCCCCACCCCAACGCAGCCCCAGTGAAGGAATTTTTCACGAAGCCAACCCACCCAGGGGCAGAGCGTGGAAGCCGTTTCCTCCAACCGGTTGAAAAGCAGCAGACCCAATTGGCTTAATGTTCCGGACGTCAAAGCCTCTAAAAGTGGCTCGATCGACCGCGGCAAGCTCGGCACCCGGCAATTGCGGTATACCTCGGCGGTGGACAACCCGACCGCAGGTCTCGCCACCACAAAATGCAATGCTTGAGCGCAGACCAACGGCTGCACAAGCTCGCCGCGACCCCGACACACTATTGGCCCAGGCACAAAAAAAGCAGCCAGATCGCTTCCAAGCTGACAAGCCAGTTGGAGAAGTTCACCATCCGACCATTCTAAGCCCCAGGCCGCATTGGCCAACCGCAAAGCAGCCACTGCATCGGCCGAGGCGCCGCCAAGACCAGCAGCACTTGGGATGCGTTTGACCAGAAAAAGCTCGCCCCCCGCGGTGATGCCGGCCTTTTCCCGAAGCAATAAGATTGCTTTCAGTGCGAGGTTCCGCGAGTCGCCTGGAAGATCGCCCCATTTCGCCCCCTCACCCGCAGGGGCTGCCCAACGACAATAAAAACTAATATCCCTCCCCTTAGCCGGCCTGAACCTCAACGTGTCGTAAAGCTGGATGGGGCAGAGGCATGTCACAATCTCGTGATAGCCGTCTGCACGCTTCCCCAAGACCTCGAAGAAGAGGTTCAGCTTAGCCGGTGCCTCACAAATCCAATAGTCCGAGGACCGGTGGACGTGCATGAGTAGCACAACTCGCATCTAGTCCGTACACCGGCCCATCGTCATGCCCGGCCGTACGCGAGCCTGTGGGCACTTAGAAGGGCACCTTTTCTGATTCACGCTGATTCTAGCGACCCTGAAAGAGTGCGTCAACGCAGACGAAAACATTTTCTTTACGCCCGAGGTGACTTTTTTCCCGGGTGGTTCTTTTATTTCCGAAGTTGACCAAGATGGAAAACTCCAGGACCACCAACTCGGGGGAATTGTTCGGGAATGCCCGAGACGTGTTTCTGCAAATTATTTTCGTTTTGCGACCCAAACCAAATTCCACTTTATGCGGGAATATCGTTTGAAAAATCCGCCGAGGTCCATCCGGGCTGCGTAACTCCGCTTCCCAGGGGGATTTTTTCTTAGCTTTGCTTAACCGGGAAATATTTTTTCTTAGCTCCGCTTCGCCGGCGGATATTCTTGCGGTTGTCCGGCATTCCACCCAAACTGGGGCACCATCCTCTCAAATGAACATGAGTCCGTCGGACCAAATCAAGAGGCATCCCTCCTTGATGACCCCGTTTTGAGCCGACTAAGGCCGGGGTCCCCAAACGAGAATGCCTAGTAAAGTGACGCCACAAATGGGAAGTTGCAGGCGGCCTAAGACTTGAAAAGCTCTGTTTCAAAAGGTTCTATCTCGAACTTAAACGGCTTTTTCCAACGGCGGGGCACTGCAAAATTTCCAAGCGATCAATCCATCGGATCATATTTCCCGGCAACTCCTCGTTTGCCGGCGGCGCAATAAGCCATAAAAACCTTATCCCCCGGGGAGATCTTTGTGGGTAGAGGTTTTTCCCAGCGGCTACTATTATTTCCAATATCTCCTACTTACCTTCAAACTCGATTTTCAATTTGTCAGTCTCCGATTTCTCGAAAAAGCTCTCTGAGGGTATAGCTGCGATGCAGCAAATTCGGCCAAATAGAGTACTCCGAAGTACATTCCGACCGGTGTTGGTTTCGATCCATTATCTCAAAAAGGAGCCTTCGATATCAGATTCCCAAACACCCCCTTGCGTTTGCGGCTTTTGTTTGGAGTTATTGCGGGGATAGGACTCGTGGCAGCAGCCGGGGTCAGCCCACCGATCGAAGCAGTGCCGGGCACTTGGGCCAGCGTTGTGCCGCCGGTGCTTGCCATCGTGATGAGCCTCCTGACACGGCGGCTGTATTTAAGCCTTTTCGCAGGGATTATCTCGGCCGGCTGGCTTCTTGCGGCCCACGAATCGATGAGCCTTCCGGCAACCCTGATAACCGGAAGTGGATTTGCGGGGCGATTTGTCGTGGAAACGCTCGTCGATCCCGCCCGGGGCACGCTGAACCTGACCAATTTGCTCATCTTGGTTTATGTGGTGCTCATCATGGTAGCAATCGCCGTGATGGTCGCGGCTGGTGGCTTCCAGGCACTGGCTGACCGATTGATCCATTGGGCTCGTTCGCGTCGGCAAACTCAAATAGCGGCCTATTTGGCGGGTTTAATTGTCTTCATCGATGACTACGCCAATACGATGATCGTGGGGTCGACCTTCCGCACAATGACGGACCGCCAGCGGATTAGCCGGGCAAAGCTGGCTTTCATCGTCGATTCCACGGCGGCACCGGTCGCCGGAGTTGCCCTACTGAGCACATGGATCGGCTACGAGGTGGGGCTCTTGGGAGAGGTGGCCGCCTCGTTGGGAATTACCCAGGGGGGATACGAACTATTCGTCGACGCAATCGGCTTTCGGTACTATTGCTTCACCATGCTGATTTTTGTAATGGTGAATGCACTTTTCGGGATCGATTTTGGTCCGATGCGTCGGGCCGAAGAAAGGGCCCAACTATCTGCACCCAATCACGGTAGCGATACATCGAACTTGTCACTGCCGACCTCGCCGCTTGGGGCCGTTAATGGGCCTGTTTACCCGAACATTTGGACGACGCTTGCGCCGCTCGGGGTATTGATCGCGGTTTTCTTGGGAGGCGTGTGGCTTTCAGGGGGCGGTTACACCGTCTTGAAGAGTTCGGTTTGGGCACTCGTTGACCCGGCGGCTTGGCGAAAGATTCTCGCAAGTGCGGATAGCATTACTATTCTGGCCTTAGCATCAGCGTGTTGTCTGGTGTCTGCTTTGCTGTGGTCCTGGGGACTGGCGAGGATGAAGCTCCGCCAAATCGCCCGGGCGATGGGTAGCGGCTTGACGGCAAGCTTACTGCCGGTGAGCGTCCTTATTTTGGCTTGGGCCCTCAAACGTGGTTGCGACGCCCTGGGAACGGGGAGTTATTTGGCGGGGCTACTTTCGGGAAACCTTTGGCCCCCTGTGTTTCCGATGCTTGTCTTTCTCGTCGCTTGCGGATGCTCGTTTGCCACGGGGACGAGCTGGGGCACCATGGCCATTTTGCTTCCCACGGCGTTGCCCGTGGCTTTTGCGCTTGACGGCCAGGTTTATGGGCTGGTAAGTTCGCTGTGTGTGGCGTCGGTCTTAGATGGGGCTATCTTCGGTGATCACTGCTCGCCCATTTCGGACACCACCATTATGAGTGCGGCGGCAGCCGGCTGCGATCAGATCGAGCATGTTCAGACGCAATTACCTTACGCCACCTTGGTTGCGGCGATCGCCCTGGTGGCAGCCTACCTCCCGGCAGGCTTTGGTGTTGCTTCCTGGGTCGGACTGCTGGCGGCAACCGGTTGCGTGCTAATGCTCTTTGCGAGCCTTAGGCTTTTCCGCCAACGCAAATCGTAACCGATAGCTCCGATATCAATTCGGGGTTTACCCGAATCATGGCCTCTTGCCGCCAGAGAGTTCCGGCGTTTTTCCGATCTGTGCGATTCGTCGTTTCGCAAATTCCGGCTTGACGCCGGTTCATTCGAATCCATTTACCGCTAACGCCGAGTTGAAATCGGGAGGTATAAGGTCGTGGAAGTGAACCGAAACTTCGCAACCGCATCATCAAGAGTTCGTGAATGGCCTCTTGAACCCGCGCGCCGAACCGATCGGTACTCCAAGACATTGCTTTAAAATGGCAGCCTCTCCGCATAATTGGTGGCGGTTCCGCACGTAAACCCGCCAGAGTGGTACCGCAGAGATGGTGCCACGATCAAAGTTCGTTAGATTGGCAAGGGGTTCTCAAAGGATGAGGACCGCTATTCGGATCGGTGAAAAGAAGCAAATGCTGCTTCTTCCTGGACGCAAGCTAAGCTTTCGTTGCACGGTGACTGGGGCGCAATTAAAGTGTTTAAAGTCGACACACGGTTACCGGGTATAGCCATGATAATGAGGAACACAACAGAGCGGCTTGGGTGAGGGGGGTGTTATTTTTGCGGTGCAGGATCGCGAAACCTTGCCCCGGTAGTCCCGAAATAAAAGCCAATGGCGGCAGAAACCGTTCACGATAAAAGGTGCTTGCGGCCCCAGATATAACTTGCGTTTACCCCGGATAAAAATTTCCCACCATATCCTGCCGGCCTCCGGTCGATTTGCAACCGGATTTTCGCACGTAACCGGCCGGTTCCTAAGCTAGATTTTTGGGGGGCGTTTTTGGCCACCCAAAGACAAGCACAAGATTGAGAGAACTCAGACGGTGGGATGCTGCCGGAAAGGTGGACTCGGCAAGGTGCTCCGGGAGACCCTACACGCGTTCGCCGTGATTCAACCGCGAAGTTCAGCGGGGGCAATCCCCCGCAGAAAACGGGGCACCATGCCTTGCAGAAAAACGGCATCCATCTCAATCAGGTGTTTGAGTTTTGGCGGTTGTTTGAAAATTTGTCGGAGTGAATCATGAACGAAGTGCAGCCTCGAGCCAGTTTTTGCCGATTCATTTTTGCAGGTTTTTTGGTCCCTGTTGTGTTGGGTTCAGTGGTCTTTGCCGGACCATGGGAGGTCAGTCTTTTGCGACCGGACTCCCTGATCGGCTGGGATGCCGGTAGCTCCACTCAAGGCTGGACGGTTTCGGGGGGAAAACTTTCCGGAACTGAGCCGGCAGATAAGCTCCTTTCGGGCTGGACTTTCGGCGATTTTCAGTTGCGCTTCCGCTGGCAGGTCGGCAAAGGAAGCGTTTTTTTCCTATGGCTTCCGGAAGTTCCTGATGGTGAGGGGTTCCGCCTGCTTTTCGGCGACACTCCACAGGCTGCCCAATTGCAGAAAGGCGAAACGGTCGTGGTGCCCGGCCGGCAATTGGAACAATCTAGTGGGCGGGCGCACAGTGTGAAGATCGCTCGAGAAAAAGGAAAGCTCAGTGTCTCCGTGGATGACCAGTGGCTTTACGAGGCGGAAATCCCCGGCGAAAGCCGGTTTGGGTTGGGTTTTGGCCTCCTGCAAGGGACCGTGACGATCTGGGACATCCGCGCGGAAGAAGCTCCCGGAACTCCGATGTTCAACGCTCAGGACTTCACCGGCTGGTATTCCAAAGGGAACCTCCGTCAATGGAAATATTTGGACGGCGGCGTTGTGGCCCGCGTGGGACGTGCAGGCGATTATTTGCGAACGGAAAAAGAGTACGGAAATTTTACGTGTTATTTCGAGTACCAACTGACCAAAGGGGGGAATTCAGGTATCGGGCTTCGGACTCCACATGAAGGCTGGCCTACGGCCGATGGGATGGAACTTCAGTTACTCGATACACCATATGATGCGATCATCAAGGATCAGCCCATGATGTCCATCTACGGGCATGTTCCGCCCCTGGCCCGGGCCGACCGTTCGGAGAAGTGGAATCGGGTCGTGGTCAAAGCGGATGGTTATATGATCACCGCTTGGGTCAACGGCCAGTTGGTCCAACATGCCAACACCTATCATCATCCTGAGCTCAAACACCGACCGTTAAAAGGCTGGATCGGTTTTCAGGATCATGGGGATCCGGTCCGCGTGCGGAATGTGACGATCCTTGAAGCCCCCCATGGCTTGGGTATGGCCGCTTGGTATACCCCACGGCGCCCGAGCGCCCCGGGGCTTGTCTTGGATCGATTGCTGAATCAGGAACGCTTGGCCGAGGTCGAGCCGATCCGCTCGGGGAGGATTGTGGCGGCAATTCCCACCTTGCCGCAGGCTTCCGACAAAACGGCAGCCTCCGACGGAGGTTCGGAAACTTCGGGCGAGGGTTCCGGGCCGGCTTCGGAGGCCGGACGCCACTCAGTCGTCCTCGCGGAATTGACCGGCCCGGGGGCACTGGTCGGAATTACTCGGGTGGGAGCCTCGGCCAAGCTGCTCTTTTATTTCGATGGCGAGGCCAAACCCCGGATCGAAGTAGGTCCTGCTGAAGTAGCGGCGAGGCTTCCCATCATCGGAAGCAGCACTCAACCGGTTCTTTTGTGCCTACCTTTTCAGAAGCGATTAAAGGTAGTCGCTCAGGAGGCTCAACCGGCGATTTATTACCTCGATTATGTGCTTTTTTCCCCCGGTTCAGTTGCCGAAAGTTACGTCGATCCGGAAACCAGCTTTCCGCGGGGCTGGTACCTGGCAGCCAATTCGATCCTCCGCTGGCTTAGCAGCGGGCGGTACCATCAGTTTACGCCCTTTGACTGGGTGAAATCGGAGCCGGTGAGCATCGCTCCGGGGATGAGGCACACTGTTATTCAGGCAGAAGGGGTCGGGATTGTAAAGTCCCTCACCCTCTCGGGGAACCGGCGTTTGCTGGAAAACGACGACCTTTGGGCAGCCATCTACCTCGATAGTGAAAAACGCCCAGCCATTGAAGCCCCGCTTCGCTTCCTTTTCGCCGGGTTACGCGGGAATTTTGAGAATTATGTCGTGGCGGATCAAGGTGGTCCGACCCTCTTCCTGGCGATGCCCTTCGCCGAAAAATGGCGGATGGAGCTTCAGAACCGGGGTGGGCGAAGCTTTCGCGACCTGGTGGCCCAAGTCTCCATCCAGCGGCCTAAGGACGAGCAAAAGGACGCGTTTAGCCGGCTGATGCGATTGCGCGGCCGTTTTCTCCCGGCCCAAGCGCCGGGTAACGAACTTGTACGCCTGGAGGGCTCCGGGCGTTGGGTCGGGCTCGTTTATCAGCTCCCGGAGGGCGAAGACGGTGGCGTCCAGTCCCTCATTCTTGACGGTCGGCCAGTACCTGGGTGGTCTTCCGACACATGGGAGGGTTTCCTCGGCCGATCGGGGGATTTTCGAGCGTTACTCAGCGGACGACAGGGTCTGCTGTGCTGGCGATTTTTCCACCTTAACCCGCTCGATTACCGGCAGTCTTTGGTGCTCACCACCGGGGGGGATCGCGTGGGAGATCGTTTGATTCTTTATTACGCACCCTGAACCCATCCACTATGGGCGGACCTCTTCTGCGGCCGCCCAAACAATTGTTCACACAATTGTTCAGAGCACTGCCATTTGTTCAGAGTCCTTCCCGTATTTGTTCAAAGCACTTCCCGCCGCTCACGGCAAAAGCAAAAACAGCCTAAAATCTCCGATGGCACGGAAACACTCCGTTCCGTCGGCGCCTTTGCCTAGCACAAGGTTTTCAAGCCGCGTGCGCAAGCAGCCCACTTGCGGGAAAGACCCCTCCGGCAGAAACAAGTCAGTGCGGTTTCCGGCAACAAGGCCTGCGCTTGATAGCTCACTGGGAGGAAAGTCCCCTCCCCCCGATAGAGCCGGGCCGAAAGCTGAGTGAGAACTTGCTAAAAATATTCGCGCCGAAAGCTACTCCCCTTTCGCTCCCCTGTCCCATAGGAAGGCGACCACCAACAAACTGTTGGCTTCGATGCATGCCGGCGCCGCCCACAGTGCAAAAGGTCGCAACGGCAGTGTCGGGTCTTCCGCAAAGAATTGCAAAGGAAATTGAAGCTTTAATTCTTGGCCGATTACTTGCTGGAAAGCTCGAGCGTAGCGTTTTGGGTTCCTGCGGCGGGAACCTCGAAGGTCACCGCGGGGTTGGTGGGATCAGTGTACTTGGCCGGCAAAGTGGTCCCCTGAGATGCAGCCTGTGGCATGACACCAGCGGCCATCGCCGTGTCATCCACGCCTGCCGCAGATTCGACGATTTTGGTGAAAACCACTTTGTTCGGGCCCGGTTGGGCGCCATTTTCCAGAACAAACCGCCCTTGAGCATTCGTCCGACCCGTTCCCGTGTGCTTCGGACCGATGAACTGAACAACAACCCCCTCCTGAGGGGTACCGTCCAAGGTCACCACTCCGGAAACCGGTACCGTCTTGACCGTCTCCTGACCACCGCCACAACCGCCCACGAAGGGAACACCGATTGCGACGATAAGCACGCTGCATGCGCTAAACCAAACGTTTCGGCCAAAAAACAACCCCATGTCGATCCTCCCGGTTCAGAGTTTCCGCAAACAAATCGGCAAACTGAAAGCTAACTACCGACCGAACCGTCGGCACTTTTGATGCCTCGCGAACGCCGACAGCTCCAATTATGCGGCCTTCAGAATTTACCATTGATTTCTCGGCTCACCCTCCGGCAGGCCAGGGATCTTGGGTATCCGATAGGCTTATCGATAACCAACCAACCCGCCGGCGTTTGCCTTCGTTCCCAATGCCGGGCCTCCCCGCCTTTCTGAAAAAGGCGTCAGCCAACCGAGGGCAGCAACCCGTCGCTGACTTCCTACGGCAAGAGCTATACCCTCTAGGAAATCTGAAGATTCACCAGCGTGGCTAGATCAACCGGTCCCGGCGACTTAAGGCACTTGAACGGGCTGCCCGTCCCGAATGTAGGCCAATCGACAAAAAACCATATAGTCGATGGTCTCGCCAATAAATCTCACAGAACCATCGCCCAAGCAGAATTGTACCCCACCAGGATGGGCACTATTGAAGTTCCAAGCATAAGAGCCGTCCTGCCAGGCCCCACTCCATGAGGCGTAGAACCGTTTGCAATTTGGCACCCAGTTGTTGGCGTCGTACCAAGCGTAACTGATAGAAGGCCCAGCGCTCTGGCTTTGGACGATCCCATGGCAGCATGTATGCGTGCCGCCCAAGCCCCACGGACCGTATAAAGTACTTGTCTTGATCCTCGCACCTCCCAACCCTTCACCGAGGGCTATCGTGTTGCTTGTGCCATCGGTGATCGATGCGATGGTGGCGGCGCCGTTGTTTCCGAAGATGCCTTGCCGAACATCCGAGTTATATAAATGGAACGGCGCAGAGTAATCGGTGAAGTGCCCGGTGGAAAAGAAGTAATTCGTGCGGTATATGCCCTGCGAAGGCGTGCTGTAAAACTCGCTTTCCGTTCCGGGGCTACGAACCATTCGCTCCCCTCGAGTAGGGGCTGAGGGACATTCCAGCACGGAAAGCCGCGCACCTACAGGCCCGGCGTTGATAGAGTCGGGCCCCAGCAATGGCAGCCCACTCCGCGGATTCGAAGCACTTGTGCATCGCCGGAAATCGAAGCTTTTCCAAAGCGCTTGCTGCTCCATGAACGGCAGCAGCATGGTCCAACCCGTGTGATTCAAAACACCCGGCTGAAACCAGTTGTTGGCGGCAGCGTTATCCATGCGGCCTGAATTCAGTAGCGCTGGAGGAAACACTTGGTACGTGTCGTGATAGTTGTGAATAGCCAAACCAAGCTGCTTCAAATTATTGGCGCATTCGCTGCGACGTGCCGCTTCACGTGCCGCCTGAACTGCGGGCAAGAGCAGGGCGATCAGTATGCCGATGATCGCAATGACAACCAGTAATTCCACCAAAGTGAACCCCCGCCGACTGACCATGGCAACTCC
>Ga0209721_1001092_pt1 | contig 21479 bp, 20 predicted proteins | sample TshhotsprinmetaG_FD_184139 | JGI IMG/M metagenome (GOLD analysis project Ga0209721, IMG submission 184139) | Hot spring microbial communities from South Africa to study Microbial Dark Matter (Phase II) - Tshipise hot spring metaG (SPAdes)... | ecosystem: Environmental > Aquatic > Thermal springs...
ATGAGGAGCCGGTGGTGGAGGAAGCCGTAGAACGAGCCATCGCGGCCATCCAGACTTGGCTCACAGAGGGGCTGGAGAAGGCGATGAGTGAGTATAACAGTCGGGAGTCGGTAGTCGGGAGTCGGAAGTCGGGAGTCGGTAGTCGGGAGTCGGGAGTCGGGAGTCGGTAGTCGGAAGTCGGGAGTCGGGAGTCGGGAGGTGTCAACGAAATGGTTGTCCGGGTATCTGTAGTGGAACGGATTTTGAGCGCCAATGACCGGCTGGCGGAGGCTAATCGGGCCCGCCTGGACGCAGCCGGGGTTTTTGCGGTCAACCTGATGGCTTCTCCCGGCGCGGGGAAGACCAGTTTGATCCTGCGGACGGTGCGAGCGCTGAAAGACCGCTGGCGGATCGCCGTCCTGGAAGGCGACCTGGCCTCCACGCTGGACGCCGACCGGGTCGCAGCGGAGGGGGTGCTGTCGGTGCAGATTACCACCGGCGGGGAGTGCCACCTGGACGCAGCAATGGTCCAGAGCGGCATAGAGCAACTCCCTCTGGAGGAAGTGGACCTGCTCCTGGTGGAGAACGTGGGCAACCTGGTCTGTCCGGCGGAGTTCCGTTTGGGGGTCCACCGCAACATCCTCATCGCCAGCGTGCCGGAAGGGGATGACAAACCCTACAAGTATCCCCCGATGTATCAGGGAGTGGACGCGGTGGTGCTGAATAAAATAGACGTCCTCTCCGCCTTTGATTTCAATCTGGACTACTTCCGCCGCGGGGTGGAGGCGCTGAACCCCGGCGTGGCTTTCTTCCCCCTTTCCTGCAAAACCGGCGAGGGCCTGGACGCCTGGCTGGAGTGGCTGGAGGGGGGGATCAGGAGTAGGGAGTAGGGAGTAGGGAGTAGGGGGAGCGCGCACTACGTTTTACGCATTACGTTTACGCATTACGGAGCATTCCTATGTGCCTTGGAGTACCTGGTCGGGTTATAGAGGTTCAGGAAGGTGGACTGATGCGGATGGGCAAGGTGGACTTCGGCGGGATCACGCGCGAGGTCTGCCTGGCCTACGTTCCGGAGGCCCAGGTGGGGGATTACGTCATCGTCCACGTGGGATTTGCCATCAGTGTGCTGAGTGAGGAGGAGGCCCAGGAGACGCTCCGGTTGCTGGCGGAGGTCATAACGGCCGAAGAGGCCGAACTCTGAACTCCCCCCACATCCAGCAGGAAAGGGGACGGTGGGCATTACCTGCCGTCCCCCTTTTACATCCCCGCCATCCCCACCCCAGCCACCGGAGTCCCGCATTGAGGACAGGTCCCTTCCGGCCGGACGCGATTTTCCAGCACCCAGAACCCGGAACGGCGAATGAGCAGCGCCCCGCAGGCGTGGCAATGGGTGTTCTCCTCGCCGGGGACGTTGCCGACGTAGACGTAGCGCAGTCCCGCCTCCCGCCCGATCTCCCGCGCCTGCTCCAGGGTGGACGGCGGAGTGGGTCGGTTGGTCATCCGGTAGGCCGGGAAGTACCGGCTGATGTGCCAGGGGGTCTCCGGCCCCAGTTCGGTGGCGATGAACTGCGCGATGTCCCGCAGTTCCGCTGGATTGTCGTTGACCTCCGGGATGACCAGCGTGGTGATCTCCACCCAGACGCCCTGCTGCTTCATCTTCTTCAGACTATCCAGCACCGGCTGGAGACGGGCGCCGATGGAATGGCGATACGTCTCGTCCCGGAACGCCTTCAGGTCCACATTGGCCGCGTCCAGATACGGGTGGTAGGTGTCCAGCATCTCTCCGGTCATATAGCCGTTGGTCACGAAGACGTTGACGATGCCGGCCTCGCGCGCCCGTCGGGAGACATCGTAGGCATACTCAAAGAAGATGGTCGGCTCGGTGTAAGTGTAGGAGATGCTGCGACTGCCGGCCCGCCGGGCCGCAGCGACCACCTGCTCCGGTGGGACGGTCTCTCCCATAATGGTGTGGTACTCGCGCGGCATCTGGGAAATCTCCCAGTTCTGGCACCACTGGCAGCGAAAGTTGCAGCCCGCTGTGGCGATGGAATAGGACGTGGAGCCGGGATAGAAGTGATACAGGGGCTTCTTCTCTATCGGGTCAATATGCTGCGCGATCAACCGCCCATAGACCAGGGTGTAGAGGGTGCCTCCCCGATTTTCCCGCACCTGGCAAATTCCTCGCTTGCCATCGGCGATCAGGCAGCGATGCGCGCAGAGATGGCAGCGGACCCGATTCTCATCCAGTCGTTCGTACAGTTGTGCTTCCTGCATTGGTTCTCCCCTCCCCAGGCCATTATACTCCACTGCCCCCGCGCGGGCAAGAGAAGGCAATTCCAGCAACTGAAGTCGCCCCTGAGGGCCTTCGACCGAAGGTAAGACATCCGGGCTTGCGCAGCAACTTGCCCCGCATAGGAAAGGGGTGGGGTGTGGGGTTTGTGAGGGCGGCAAAGCCGCCCTCACAAACCCCATTTTCCCTTATCTCGCGGGCATGTTGCTCCCCGGAAGAGATTACTCACAAGCCCAGACATCCGCCGCAGGTTTGGTTAACTCCCGAATTGGGAGTATAATACATCCGCTGGAGTTGTTCCACTTCATCCCGGACAGGAGTTCAGGAGAAATGTTAGGAGTTGTCATTCTGGCTGCCGGTCAGGGGACACGTATGCGGTCGGACCTGCCCAAAGTCCTCCATCCCCTGGGCGGTCGGCCGATGGTCTTCTACACAATAGAGGCCGCGCGCAGGCTCACCTCGCTCCCTCCGGTACTGGTCGTCGGACACGGGGCGGACGAGGTGCGCCGGGCCGTGGGGGAAGCCGTCACCTACGTGGAGCAGCAGGAGCAACTGGGGACGGGGCACGCGGTCCTCCAGTGCCGTCCCGCTCTGGAAGGCCGGGTGGATGAAGTCCTCATCCTCTACGCCGACATGCCGCTCCTGACCGAAGCGACGCTCCGCTGGGTGGTGGACGCGCGCCGGGAAGGGGGGGCCGTCCTCTCCATCCTGACGGTCGTTGCCGAGGACCCGCGGGGGTTCGGCCGGGTGGTGCGCCGTTCCGACGGAAGCGTGGCGCGCATCGTGGAGGAGGCCGACACCACAGCGGAGGAGCGGGCGATCCGGGAACTGAACGCCGGAGTCTACGCCTGCGACGCGTCCTGGCTCTGGGAACATCTACCCGCCCTGCCGATGAGCCCCAAAGGGGAGTACTACCTGACCGACCTGGTGGGGATGGCGACCGGGGAGGGCCGGACGGTCGTCGCCGTCGCCGCCGACGACCCGACGGAGGTGCTGGGCATCAACACCCGCGTCCATCTGGCCGAGGCGGAGGCCGTCCTGCGCCGCCGGATCAACCGCCAATGGATGGAGGCCGGGGTGACGATGGTAGACCCCGAGACCGTCTACATTGAACCGACCGTCGTCATCGGGACGGACACCGTTATCTGGCCGAACACCATCCTGCGCGGGCAGACGGTGATCGGCCGCCACTGCCGGATCGGCCCCAACGCGCTGATAGAAGATAGCACCATCGGCGACCGCTGCCGGGTAGTGGCCTCGGTGATGGAACGGGCGGTCATGGAGGAAGGGAGCGACGTGGGCCCCTTCAGCCACCTCCGTCCGGGCGCGCACCTGGGGCCTGGGGCCCACGTGGGCAACTTCGGAGAGGTCAAAAACTCGTACCTCGGTGCGGGAGCCAAAATGGGCCACTTCAGTTACGTCGGCGACGCCGAAGTGGGCGCGGGGGCCAACATCGGTGCGGGCACCGTCACCTGCAACTTTGACGGCAAGCAGAAACATCGTACCCTCATCGGTGAAGAGGCATTCATCGGTTCGGGCACGATGCTGGTGGCGCCGGTGCGGGTGGGGCGCGGGGCGGTCATCGGCGCCGGCTCCGTCGTGACCCGCGACATCCCCGACGAAACGCTGGCCTACGGCGTCCCGGCGCGGGAGCGGGGGAAAATAGTCGGTAGCGGGTAGTCGGGAGTCGGGAGTCGGGAGTTGGAAGTCGGGAGTCGGGAGTCGGGAGTCGGTAGCAAGATACGCGATACGCAATACGCAATACGTTTTACTTACTATGGATAGCGTTTCCTGGGCCGGACTGGTCGGTACACTGGTGCTGGTGGTATTGCATGGGTTTCTGGCAGGGACGCGCGCGGCCTTCGCCAGCGCCCGGCGCGGACGGCTCCGTCAGATGGCCGAAGAGGGAGAGGCACGCGCGATAGGAACACTCCGCCTGGCGGAGGATTCCAGCCGGATGCTGGGCACCCTCTACCTGGGCAAAGCGTTTCTGGCAACCCTTGCCGCCGCCGTCGCCGCGCTCACCCTGGTCTCGCCCCTGACCCAGGCCCTGGCCCAGAGCGGCATACCCCGCCCCTGGGCCGATGGAATCTCCCTGCTGATTGTGGTGGGTGTCCTGGCCCTCCTGCTCCTGGTCTTCGGACAACTGGTCCCGGAGGGGATCGCAGCGGCGCACCCCGAACGCTGGGCTATTCGCCTCGCCCCGCTGCTCCGCGTCTTGGAGTTTCTCCTCTGGCCCCCCGTCCGGCTGACCGTCTGGATCGGCAACCGCTTCGCCACCCCCTTCGGCGGGATTCCCTTCACCGGCACCGCCCTGGTCACCGAAGAGGAAATCCGCACCCTGGTGGACGCCGGAGAGGAAGAGGGGGTCATTGAGGAAGAAGAAAAGGAGATGATTTACTCCATCTTTGAACTGGGCGAGACGATGGCGCGGGAGGTGATGGTCCCGCGGATAGACATCGTCGCCGTAGACGTGGATACGCCGCTGGAAGAGGTCGTTCGGCTCATCCTGGAGGCCGGTCATTCCCGCATCCCCGTCTACGAGGATACGGTGGATTCCATCCTCGGACTGGTATATGCCAAGGACCTCCTGGTCTACCTGCAACCGGACCGTCCCCGCCCGTCCCTGCGGGAGATTCTCCGTCCTGCCTACTTTGTCCCGGAGACCAAAAAGGCGGACGACCTGCTGCGGGAGATGCAGCAGCAGCGCATCCATATGGCGATCGTGGTGGACGAGTACGGGGGAACGGCCGGGCTGGTCACCGTGGAGGATATCCTGGAAGAGATTGTCGGCGAGATTCAGGACGAGTACGACTCGGAGGAGCCGTCCTGCGAGCAGATTGGCGAGGGAGTGTATGTACTGGACGCGCGGATGAACCTCTACGACGTCAACGACACGCTGGAAACGGACCTTCCCACCGAGCCCGCCGACACCCTGGGGGGCCTGATCTACGACGTACTGGGACGGGTGCCCGTCCCTGGCGACAGTCTTCAGGTAGGGGATTGGCGAATGGAGGTGTTGACGGTATCCGGGCGGCGTATCGGCAAGGTGCGGATGACGCGAGAAAAAGGAGCGAGTGATGAGGGAATTTGACCCTCAAGTTTTGCTGGAGAAAGCGCGCCAGGCGCGGGAGCAGGCGTACGCGCCGTATTCCAACTACCGGGTTGGGGCGGCACTGCTGGGCCGCTCCGGCCGCATCTATACCGGCTGTAACGTAGAGAACGCGGTCTATCCCCTCACGACCTGTGCGGAACGGACGGCGGTGGTGAAGGCGGTGTCGGAAGGGGAGCGAGAGTTCGTCGCGATTGCGGTGGTCACCGAGAACGGCGGCACGCCCTGCGGCGCCTGCCGCCAGACGTTGCGGGAATTCAGGGAGGACCTGGTCATCCTGATCGGGGATACCGAAGGGCGCTATCGGGAGACGACGTTGCGCCAGTTGCTGCCGGATAGTTTCAGCGCGGCAGACGTGCGCCGATAAAAAGCGGGGTCGGCAGGCGGCAAAACGGCCTGCCGACCCCTCCGGTTCAGGCGGCAAACATCCTCATCGGTCGCTCAGCACCGCCACGCCGGGGAGCGTCCGCCCTTCCAGAAACTCCAGGCTGGCCCCGCCGCCGGTGGAGACATGGCTGAAGCGGTCGGCCAGACCGCTCTGCTGCACCGCCGCGGCCGAGTCGCCCCCGCCAACGATGGTAATGGCCGGCAGGTCGGCCAGCATCTTCGCCACGGCGAAGGTCCCCCTGGCGAAGTTGGGCATCTCAAAGACGCCCAGGGGGCCGTTCCAGAGGACGGTGCGGGCCCCGCTCAGCGCGGACTCAAAAGTGGCGAGGGTGTTCGGACCGATGTCCAGCACCCGCCACCCCGGCGGCACCTCGTTGGGGGCCACCACGCGGGTCTGCGCCGCGTTGTCAAAGGCATCCGCAATCACCACGTCCACGGGGAGCACCAGGCGGCTCTTGCCCCGCTCCAGGAGCGCGCGGGCCGTATCTACCGCCTCCGCCTCCACCAGCGAGTCCCCCATCTCAAACCCCATCGCTTTGAAGAAAGTATTGGCCATGCCGCCGCCGATGAGAAGGCGGTCGCACTGCTCCAGCAACCGCTCAATGACGGTGATCTTATCGGAGATTTTGGCCCCGCCCAGGATGGCGACGAACGGGCGTTCAGGGTTCTCCACCGCGCGGCCCAGGAATTCCAGTTCCTTCTCCATCAGGAAGCCCGCCACGGCCTCTCCGCCGCGCTCCCGCACCACCCGCGCCACCCCCTCGGTGGAGGCATGGGCGCGGTGGGCCGTCCCGAAGGCGTCGTTGACGTAGAGGTCACCCAGGGAGGCCAGTTGAGCGGCGAAGGCCATATCGTTGGCCTCCTCCTCCGGATGGAAGCGGAGATTTTCCAGCAGGACCACATCGCCGGGCTGGAGCGCCGTGCAGGTCGCCTCCACCTCCGGGCCGATGCAGTCGTCCAGTTTCTTCACCGGGCGGCCCAGGAGTTCCGCCAGGCGCGCCGCCACCGGGTCCATCCGGAACTCCGGGTTGGGCTTCCCTTTGGGTCGCCCCAGGTGGGACATCAGGATGACCGCCGCCCCGTGGCCCAGCAGATACTGAATGGTCGGCAACGACGCGCGGATACGGGTGTCGTCGGTCACGCGCCCTTCTTTCAGCGGCACGTTGAAGTCCACCCGCATCAGGACGCGCTTTCCGGAAACATCTACGTCGCGCACGGTTTTCTTGTTCATTGGTCCCTCCTGGCAAGTGCCAGGCACCTCCCCGGTGCCTGGCACTTTTGCACTACAGGCTGCGCGCGACCAGCACAGCCAGGTCGGCCACCCGCACCGAATAGCCCCACTCGTTGTCGTACCAGACCAGCACCTTGATCATGCGCTCACCGATGACCGCGGTAAGGGAACCGTCCACGATAGCGGAGCGGGGATCGCCCTTGAAATCCACCGACACCAGCGGTTCCTCGGTGTAGCCCAGGATGCCCTTCATCCGCCCCTCGGCGGCGGCCTTGAAGGCGTTGTTGACCTCGTCGCGGGTCGCCGGCCGCTGCAGGGTGATGACGAAGTCGGAGATGGAGACGGTGGGAGTGGGCACCCGCAGGGCGATGCCGTCAAACTTCCCCTTCAGTTCGGGGATGACCAGCGCGACGGCCTTCGCCGCGCCCGTGGTGGTGGGGATGATGGAGAGCGCCGCGGCGCGCGCCCGTCGCAGGTCCTTGTGCGGCAGGTCCAGGATGCGCTGGTCGTTGGTGTAAGCGTGAACGGTGGTCAGCAGACCGTGCTCAATGCCGAAATTGTCGTGGAGGACTTTCGCCACCGGCGCAATTGAGTTGGTGGTGCAGGAGGCATTGGAGATAATGTGGTGTTTCTCCGGGTCGTACTTGTCCTCGTTGACGCCGATGACGATGGTGATGTCCTCGTTCTTTGCCGGTGCGGTGATGATGACCTTGCGGGCGCCGGCGTTGATGTGCGCCACGGCCTTCTGGGCGTCGGTGAAGACGCCCGTGGACTCCACGACAATCTGAACCCCGAGGTCCTTCCAGGGGAGATTGGCGGGGTCCTTCTCGGCAAAGACGCGGACCTCTTTACCGTCTACCAGGAGGTTGCCCCCCTGGACTTCCACGGTGCCGTTGAAGTGGCCGTAGTTGGAGTCGTACTTGAGCAGGTGGGCCAGGACATCGGGAGAGGTGACGTCGTTGACCGCGACCACCTCCAGCAGGTCCCCGTAATAATCTCGCATGGCCTTGAACACCTGCCGCCCCACGCGGCCGAATCCGTTAATACCGACTTTTACGGTCATTGCAGAACCTCCTTTCTGAATTTATAATTAACTGGAGACTTTCTATGGGACGCGGGTTTACGCGGACGAGCGCGGATTTTTTTATAACCCAAAACACCGTTGGCTTTCCAGGAGCAACGGATGGTCTTCCCCCGCGCTCTTCCCTTTGCGGATAAAGGTCGTTCCCGCCTGGAAATTCATTCTTTGGCCACCCGCCCCGAAACCCCTCTTTTCCCCCTTCTCCCCTGTCGCGGCGGGGGAGAAGGAGGTCAGGGGGATGAGGGGGCGCTAAAGGCCAGACCCCGCCTGCACGAGGTCTTAACATAGGCCCAACTCTCGCCACGCGCCAGAGGCGTTTTCAAAGGCATTATACAGGTTATGGATGTAATAAGCAGTGACAATTTTCCCCTCTTCGCTATTCCAGACGTCCCGCGTAGCGACCCAGAGCGGCGTAGAGTTCGGCGATGACTTTCAGGGCGAAATATTCCTCTGCGTCCAGGGCCTTTTCTATCGCAATGTCCACATCGGAGTTCGGTCCCATCTCTCCAGGGCGGGTCACCGAACCGAAGGAGATGCTCTCAGGCCGCCGCAATCTCCTCCGCCGTCCATGTCCGTCCGCTCATCGTCGGTTCTCCAGAAGCGACATCAGCGCGCGCGCCAGTTTCTCACTATCGTGCCGCCAGGGATGGGCCGGGTCCACCAGGTCCGCAGTGATCAGGGTACAGGTGGAATCAGGGGGAAGTTCCAGTCGGGGCACCTCCACTCCCTCCGGCAAGGCGTCCGCGTAGGCAAAGTTGTTATTAGCCAGGACGATCGGGAAGAGATCTCGCCCGATGTGCCGCTCCAGTGCGGCGACGTGATCGCCCACCGTATAGCCGTCGGTCTCACCCCGCTGAGTCGCCACATTGCAGACGTAGACGCGCAGCGCGCGGCTGGCTGCAATCGCCTGCGCGATCTCCCGCACCAGCAGATTGGGCAGGACACTGGTATAAAGGGACCCGGGACCCGCCACAATCAGGTCGGCTTCCAGTATGGCCCGCACGGCCCGCGGGTAGGCGGGGACGTCGTCCGGCTCCAGGTAGACCCGTTCTATCGTCCCGCCGGTACGGGTAATCTCGGATTCTCCGGCCACGCGCCGCACCTGAGCGGGCTCCTCCCGCAGGTCCCCCATCAGCGTGACACTGTGCAATGTACTGGGCATCACCTCCCCTCGTACCGCCAGGACGCGGCTGGATTCCAGAACGGCGCGCTCAAAAGAGCCCGTCACCTCGGCCATCGCGGTGATGAAGAGATTGCCGAAACTATGACCGTCCAGGCCGGCCTCCGCGGAAACGGAGGGGAAGCGGTACTGGAACAGTTGCGTGATCAGCGCCTCATCATCAGCCAGAGCGGCGATGCAGTTCCGAATATCCCCTGGGGGAAGTACTCCCAGGGCGCGCCGCAGACGGCCGGAACTCCCCCCGTCGTCGGCAACGGTGACGATGGCGGTGATGTTGGAGGTATAGGCTTTCAGCCCGCGCAAAAGGGTCGCCAGTCCATGCCCGCCACCGATGGCGACCACTTTGGGCCCATGGGTGCCCTGCCGGTATCGGTAGAGGGCCTCCACCACTTCCTGACCATCCCGAATAAAGGGGGAAAGAAGCGCCCGGTTCAGGCCCACCAATCCACCGGCGACCAGGGCCAGGCCGATCAGGATAAAAAACAGCGCCCGCACCCAGAGGGGCAGAAAAGAGAGGGACAGGTAACCGGTGATTTGTGGAATCGGATAAACCTGCCCGATAATGAGGCCAATACCCAGCGCGGAGAGGACGATCCCCATAGCCAGTATCAGCAGCCAGCGTTTGACACCGATGCCGGGCCGCAGCCACTTCAGTTGTGACCGCACCAACTCAGGCAATGACATCCCGTTTCCCCATTCCGCTGTGGAGATCCTCCCTTGTGTTCCGGGGAAATGTCGCTCCCGGAACGATGCCCCTCAATCTGTCTTTTTGTACTACAAACGTGCCACTTTGTCAAACGGGGGCCGTGCGTGCGCCGCATTCACAGCCCTACCCTGCTCCTCTTCCCCGTCAAGGCGTAATCTGAACATCTTGAAGACCATTTTCCTGCCAATTGTCACTTGACATAGTAGTGATTTGAGGTTAGGATTAAGAAATAGGTTCGCTGGAATTTACCAGCCTGATGACTGCTTTCCCCTACCGAGGGCGATCCCGCTTATGCAAAGGAGCGTTCATGGACTCACTGGACCTTATCCAAGAACTGACCGTAGAAAGCCGCAGCAAAATTCTCCTGCTGGTGATGGACGGCCTGGGCGGCCTGCCGATGACCCCCGGCGGGCCGACGGAACTGGAGGCCGCGCGCACGCCGAATCTGGACGCGCTGGCGGCGCGCGGGATTTGTGGCCTGAGCACCCCCATCGCGCCGGGCATTGTCCCGGGCAGCGGTCCGGCCCATCTGGCCCTCTTCGGCTATGACCCTCTCCGCTACGAGATCGGCCGCGGCGTCCTGGAGGCCCTGGGCATCGGCTTTGACCTGCAGCCCCAGGACATCGCCGCCCGCGGCAATTTCTGCACCCTGGACCCGCAGACCGGCGTCATCACCGACCGGCGCGCCGGGCGGATTCCCACCGAGGTCGGCGCGCGTCTCTGCGCCAAACTCCGCACCATCCGGCTCCCCGGTGTGGAGGTCTTCGTGGAGCCGGTCAAGGAGTACCGCTTCGTCCTGGTCCTGCGCGGGGAGGGGCTGGAAGACGGCCTCACCGAGACCGACCCCCAGCAGGTGGGCAAGCCGCCTCTGCCGGTCTACCCCACCCGTCCTGAGGCCGCCCGGACTGCCGAGTTGCTGAACCAGTGGATGGCCGAGGCGCGCCGCATCCTCGCCGACGAGTACCCCGCCAACGGCTGCAACCTGCGCGGGATGGCAAAGGACCCGGGCCTCCCCAAGATGCCCGACATCTACGGTATGCGCTGCGCCGCCATCGCCACCTACCCGATGTACCGGGGCGTGGCGAAACTGGCCGGGATGGACGTCCTCCCCACCGGTGAGACGCTGGAGGACCAGGTAGAAACTCTGAAGGCCCACTGGTCGGAATACGATTTCTTCTTCTTCCACGTGAAGAAGACCGACAGCGCCGGAGAGGACGGCGACTTTGCGCGCAAGGTGGAAGTGATTGAGCACGTGGACCATATCCTCCCGGACATCCTGGCCCTGGAGCCGGACGTGGTCATCGTGACCGGCGACCACTCCACCCCGGCCGTCTGGAAGGCCCACTCCTGGCACGAACTGCCCGTCCTGCTCTGGTCCCGCTACGTCTGCCCGGACGAGGTGACCCAGTTCGGGGAGCGGCCCTGTATGCGCGGAGGGCTGGGCCACATTCGCCACATAGACCTGATGCCTCTGGCAATGGCCTACGCGGGCCGTCTGACCAAGTTCGGCGCGTAAAAATCCCTTTCTGCAGAGGAAGACATGCCCACCGATCTGCCACATCGCATCTCCGAAGACGAGTATCTGCACTGTATTCGCTGCGGCCTCTGCCTGGCGTCCTGTCCCACCTACCGGTTGACACTGAACGAGACGGACTCCCCCCGCGCCCGCATCGCCCTTCTGCGGGCGGTTCGGGAGGGGCTGCTGGAACGGCCCACCGACCGCACGGCAGCCCAGTTCTTCCGCTGTCTTCTCTGCGGGGCCTGCACCTTCGTCTGCCCCAGCGGGGTGACGGTGGACCGTATCCTGGAACTGACGCGCGGGGAGATGGCGGAAGTAGGGCTCCTCCCCCAGCCGCTGGCCGCGCTGAACGAACGGGTCCGTCGGACCGGGAATATCTCTGCCGAACCCGGGGAGAGCCGACTTCTCTGGGCGTCCAACCTGCCCGCGCCGCCCCGCGGAATGGAGCGTAAGCAGGCTGAAGTCGTCTACTTCGTCGGCTGCGTCGGTGCGCTGTTCCCCCGCAGTTATGCCCTTCCCCAGTCCTTCGTCCAGATTCTGGACCGGGGCGGGGTGGAGTACGTCCTGCTGGGCGCGGAGGAATGGTGTTGCGGGTATCCCCTGGCGATCAACGGCGACCTGGAGGGGGCCCGCCAGATGATGCAACGCAACCTGGAAGCGGTCCGGGCCACCGGTGCGCGCACGATTGTCACCACCTGTCCGTCCTGTTTCCACTTCTGGAAGCACACCTATCCGGTCGCGCTGGGGGAGGACCTGGGGATAGAGGTTCAGCATGCCACGGAGTTTCTGGCCGACCTGCTGGAGGCGGGACGGTTGCCGCTGCGGGACGACCCACCGGAGCAGGTGGTGACGTACCACGACCCCTGCGACCTGGGGCGCAAGAGTGGGGTCTTCACCGCCCCCCGGCGCATCCTGAAGGGCATTCCGGGGGTGCGTCTGGTGGAGATGGCGGAGAATCGGGGCGGATCGCACTGCTGCGGGGGCGGCGGCAACCTGGAGAGTATGGACCCGGCGCTCAGCCAGGCGATCGCTGCCCGGCGCATCCGCCAGGCGGCGGAGACGGGCGCGTCGGTGGTCGTTTCCGCCTGTCAACAGTGTGAGCGCACGCTGACGGGCGCCGCCCGCGCCGAGCGCCTCCGCCTGCGGGTCAAGGACATCGCCGAAATCCTGCTGGAGGCGCTGAGGGAGTGACTTCTGCCGGGGGCGAAACCGGATGATGCCCCTGTTGAGGCGATGGCGTCTCTTCTAACTGCGGAGCACGCAGAGATCGCTGAGGGTTAGGAAATTGGTGGATTGAGAATTGGTGAAATCCGCTACCAGCTCTCTGCGAACCCAGCGTTCTCGGCGGCAAAGAACTTCTATCGGGTCACGGGAGGAGAAACGCTCTTGCAGTTGACATGTGAAGGCGTCCTGTGCGATATGGACGGCGTTCTGATTGATTCCACGGAATGCGTCAGGCGCCACTGGGAGGAGTGGGCGCGCCGGCACAGCATTGAGATGGACCGCATTATGCGCATCGCCCATGGGCAGCGCCCCGTAGAGACGATGCAGGCAGTAGCGCCGCATCTGGACGTTGTCCGGGAAGCGGAGGCCTTTACGGCGCTGGAATTGGCCGATACCGAAGGGATCGTGGCGCTGGAGGGTGCCCGGGAGTTTCTCCAGAGTTTGCAGGGCGCCCGATGGGGGATCGTGACCTCCGCCAGCCGCGATCTGGCGCTGGCCCGGCTGGCCGCGGCGGGCCTGCCCGTGCCGCCGGTTCTCGTCAGCGGGGATGATGTGGCGAGGGGAAAACCGGCGCCGGATCCGTACAGGGAGGGTGTGAAGCGGTTGGGATGCGCGGCCCATGCTTGCGTCGCGATAGAAGATGCCCCCGCCGGGATCCAATCCGCCAGCGCGGCCGGCCTGCATGTCATCGCAGTCGCATCCACCCATCCGAAGCACGCCCTGGATGGTTCCATCATCGTGGATTCGCTGTCTGTGCTGAAGGTGATACAGAACAAAAGCACGGCATCGCTGTTGATCGTGGCAGCGACATAACCGATGGCGACCTGAGAGACCTGAGTAGGGGAGGAATGCCGATGAGCGCCATTCAGATTGAACGCAACCCCGATGAGAAGCGTCTGCAGGAACTGGGTGTGCGGCACTGGCCCATCTGGACCAAGGAGGTGTCGGAATTCCCGTGGGAGTACGACACCGATGAGGTCTGTTATGTCCTGGAGGGGGAGGTCGTCGTCACCCCCGAAGGCGGCGAACCGGTGCACATCCGGGCAGGCGACCTGGTGCGGTTCCCCCAGGGGATGCGGTGTACCTGGAAAGTCCTCCAGCCCATCCGGAAGCACTACCATTTCCCGTAGCGTGGAGGGAAGGAGCGATGAACGGTCCGGGGAGCACTGACAAGGTCCGGGTTCTCGGGATCGCCGGAAGCCTTCGGCAGGGCTCATACAATCAGGCTCTGCTCCGGGCAGCCCTTGAACTGGCGCCGGAAGGGATGGAAATCCGTATCTTTGAGGGGTTGGACCGGATTCCGCCCTACAACGAAGATGTACGGGCCCGGGGCGAGCCGGAGTCGGTGGTCGCGCTGAAGGAGGCCATCCGGCAGGCCGATGCGCTGCTCATCGCCACGCCGGAATACAACGGGTCGGTGCCGGGGGTGCTCAAGAACGCGCTGGACTGGGCCTCGCGGCCCCCGGACGCGTCGCCGCTGGACGGGAAGCCGGTGGCGATTATGGGGGCCTCCACGGGCAACTTCGGGACGTTGCGCGCCCAGATGCACCTGCGCCAGATATGCCAGATCACCAACATGCGGCCGCTGAACCGGCCGGAAGTGCTGGTGGCCCGCGCCGCGGAGAAGTTTGACCCGCAGGGTCATCTCACTGACGAGACGGCGCGCTACTTGCTGCGCCTTCTCCTGGAAGCGCTGATGGATTGGACGCTGCGCCTGCGCTGAATCGTTACGATTCTTTGCGCGCTTCGTGTCCACCTTTGTGCTCTTTGTGGCTATAAAACCAACAACGAGAGGACAGAATGGGAAACGAAGCATGGATTGCCCGACTCCAGGAAACGCTGGGGCCGAACAAAGTCCTGACCAGCGTGGAAGACCGCATCGCCTATTCGTACGACGGCACGTTCGCCCAGGACTTGCCCGACGTCGCCGTCCTGCCGGAGTCCACGGAGGAGGTCGCGGCGGTGGTGCGGATCGCCGCCGAGCACCGGGTGCCGGTCGTCCCGCGCGGGATGGCCTCCGGGCTGGCCGCGGCGTCCGTCCCCTTCTCCGGCGGCATCGCCCTCTCGCTCACCCGGATGACCCGCATCCTGGAACTGGATGCGGAAAACCGCACGGTCTGGGTGGAGGCGGGGGTCGTCACCGCTGACCTCCAGGCCTATGTGGAGGCCCGGGGCCTGTTTTACCCGCCCGACCCCTCCAGCAACAAGCACTCCACCATCGGCGGCAACATCGCCTGCAACGCCGGAGGCCCCCGATGTCTCAAGTACGGGGTCACCGGCGACTACGTCATGGGGCTCACCGTCGTCCTGCCCGATGGGGAGGTGCTGCGCACTGGCGGCAAGGCGATCAAGAATGTCGTCGGCTACGACTTGACCTCGCTCTTCGTCGGCTCGGAGGGGACGCTGGGAGTCATCACCGAAGCGCTGCTGAAACTGATCGCCAAACCGAATTTCGTCTCTACCGCGCTGGCGGAATTCCCCTCGCTGGACGACGCCTCCCGCACCGTCAACGCCATCCTGGCCGCGGGCATCGTCCCGGCGACGCTGGAACTGATGGACGAGACAGCCATCGCCTGCATAGAGGAGGCGATGAAGTTGGGACTGCCGCTGGACGTGGAGGCGATGCTCATCATTGAGACCGACGGTTCGGATGAGGACACCGTCCGGCGGGAGATTGAGGCCGCGGCGCGGATTTGCCGGGAGAACGGCGCCCGGTCGGTGCGGGTGGCGCGGGACGAGGCGGAGCGGGCCCAGTTGTGGCGCGCCCGCCGGTCGGTATCGCCCTCGCTGGCGCGGAAAGCCCCCAACAAACTGGGGGAGGACATCACTGTCCCGCGCAGCGCCATCCCGGAGGCGGTCCGCCGCATCAAGGCCATCAGCGCCCGCTACGGCCTGCCCATCGTCGTCTTCGGCCACGCCGGGGACGGCAATCTCCATCCCAACATCCTCTTTGACCGCCGGGACCCCACCCAGTGGGAAAAAGTGGAGGCGATGGTCGGCGAAATCTTTGACGTGGCGCTGGACCTGGGCGGCACCCTCTCCGGCGAACATGGCATCGGGACTTTCAAGAAGCCGTATATGGAGAAGGCGTTGGGACGACTTTCCCTGGATGTTCAATGGCGCATCAAGCGAGCGCTGGACCCCTGGAATATTATGAATCCGGGGAAGGTGCTGTAAATTGCAGAATGAGACCGGGCAGGACCGGAAGGTCCTGCCCAAATTTTTTCTCCGGCACTCTATCTCACTTTACGATACGGAGGATTCTATGAATTCCAATCCCCGCCTGAACCGCTGGGTTCGTGAAGTGGCGGAACTCTGTCAGCCCGAAAACATTCACTGGTGTGACGGATCAAAAGAAGAGTACGACCGTCTGATGGCGATGGCAGTCGCCAGAGGAAGCGCCATCCCCCTGAAGAAGCGGCCCAACAGTTTCCTCTTCCGTTCCGATCCCAGCGATGTCGCTCGCGTGGAGGACCGCACCTTCATCAGCACTTCCTCTAAAGACGACGCCGGTCCCACAAACAACTGGATCGCCCCCGACGAACTGAAGGCGACGATGCGGAACCTGTATCGGGGCTGCATGCGGGGGCGGACGATGTACGTTATCCCCTTCTCTATGGGCCCGCTGGAGTCGCCAATGGCCCGAATCGGCGTGGAGATCACCGACAGCCCCTACGTGGTCTGCAACATGCACATTATGACTCGCGTGGGGCCGAAAGTGGTCAAGGCTCTGGAGAACGGCGCGGATTTCGTCCCCTGCCTGCACTCGGTGGGCGCGCCGCTGGAACCGGGGCAACAGGACGTCCCCTGGCCCTGCGCGCCGATGGAGCAGAAGTACATCAGCCATTTCCCGGAGGAGAACCTCATCTGGTCCTACGGCTCCGGCTACGGGGGCAACGCGCTTCTGGGCAAGAAGTGCTTCGCCCTGCGCATCGCCTCGGCGATGGCCCGACGGGAAGGCTGGATGGCGGAGCACATGCTCATCCTGCGGCTGATCAGCCCTGAAGGCCGTCAGTACCACATCGCCGCGGCCTTCCCGTCAGCCTGCGGCAAGACGAACCTGGCGATGATCCGGCCGACCATCCCCGGCTGGAGGGCCGAGTGCCTGGGGGACGACATCGCCTGGATGCGCATCGGCCCCGATGGGCGTCTATACGCCATCAATCCCGAATCGGGCTTCTTCGGCGTCGCGCCGGGCACATCCTATAAGACCAATCCGGCGGCGATGGACACCCTTTGGGGAAACGTCATCTTCACCAACTGCGCGCTGACCGACGACGGCGACGTCTGGTGGGACCGGATGGCCCCGGAGCCGCCACCCCATCTAATAGACTGGAAAGGGCAGGATTGGACACCGGACCGGGGGGAACCGGCCGCCCATCCCAACGCCCGCTTCACCGCCCCCACGGGTCAGTGCCCGGTCATCTCCCCGGACTGGGAGAAGCCGGAGGGGGTGCCGATAGACATCTTCATCTTCGGCGGGCGCCGGGCGACGCTGGTTCCCCTGGTCTACGAGGCCTGCGACTGGGACCACGGGGTGTTTATGGGTGCGACCCAGTCCTCCGAGACGACGGCGGCGATCATCGGACAGGTGGGCGTTGTGCGTCGGGACCCCTTCGCGATGCTCCCCTTCTGCGGCTACAATATGGGGGACTACTTTGCCCACTGGCTGGCGATGGGCGACCGTCTGCGGGATAAGGCGCCCCGTATCTTTTATGTGAACTGGTTCCGCAAAGGCCCGGACGGTCGCTGGCTCTGGCCCGGGTACGGCGAAAACAGCCGGGTGCTGAAGTGGATGTGCGAGCGGGTGGACGGGAAGGTCGGGGCGGTGGAGACGCCCATCGGTCTCCTGCCGCGTCTGGAGGACCTGGACCTGCAGGGGCTGGATATCCCGCCGGAGGACATGCGGGAACTCCTGCGGGTGGATGGGGACGGCTGGCGGGGAGAACTGGAGGACATGGAACGGCACCTGGCCCAGTTCGGCGACCGTCTGCCAAAGCGATTATCGGAACAACTCCGGAAACTGCAAGCCCGTCTGAACGAATAGAGGTGGAAAAATGTCGGAAATCGTGGAAGAACTTCTGGCGAAAGCGAAGAAGCCCGCTGAAGATGCCCTTGCCCTGCATCCGTACTACCGGGGGAAAGTGCAGACGGCGGCCAAATGTCCGGTGCGCGGGCTGGACGACTTCGCCATCTGGTACACCCCCGGCGTCGCCGCGCCGTGCCGGGAAATCCATAAAAACCCCGACCTGGCCTACGAGTACACCAACAAGGGGAACACCGTCGCCGTGGTCTCCGACGGCACGCGCGTGCTGGGCCTGGGCGACATCGGCCCCCTGGCGGGCCTGCCGGTGATGGAGGGCAAGGCCCTGCTCTTCAAGTATCTGGGCGGGGTGGACGCCGTCCCCATCTGCCTGGATACGAAAGACCCCTACCGGCTGATCCTGGCGGTCAAGTGGATTCAGCCCTCCTTCGGCGGCATCAATCTGGAAGACATTGAACAGCCCAAGTGCTTCCGGGTGCTGGATATGCTCCGCAGTGACCCGGAGGTGCAGATTCCCGTCTGGCACGACGACCAGCAGGGGACGGCGACGGTCACCCTCGCAGGCGTCATCAACGCGCTGAAGGTTGTGGGGAAGCGGATGGACGAGATCAAGGTCTCCATCATCGGCGTCGGCGCGGCCAGCGTGGCGACCATCCGGCTGCTGGTGGCATCCGGCGTCCCCTCCGGCAACATCATCGCCTGCGACTCGCACGGTATTCTCCATCCGGGGCGGGAGGATGTCGCCCGGCGCAAGATAGAGTTTGTGGACAAGTGGCGCATCTGCCAGCAGTCCAACGCGGAGGGGCGGGTCGGCGGGCCCGCCGAGGCGATGCGCGGCACCGACGTCTGCATCGCGCTCAGCAAGCCCGGCCCCGGCACCATCCTGCCGGAGTGGGTGGCGGCGATGGCCGAGGACGCCATCGTTTTTGCCTGTGCGAATCCCATCCCGGAAATCTGGCCCTGGGAGGCGAAACAGGCCGGGGCGCGGGTCGTCGGGACGGGCCGCAGCGACTTCCCCAACCAGATCAATAACTCCCTGGGGTTTCCGGGCATCTTCCGGGGCGTGCTGGACGTGCGCGCCACCACCATCACCGACGAGATGGCAATTGCCGCTGCGGAGGAACTGGCCCGTTGCGCCGAGGAGAAGGGGCTGGATGAGGAGTACATCCTGCCCACGATGGAGGACTGGGAGGTGTTCCCGCGGGAGGCGGCGGCCGTCGGCGTCAAAGCGCAGGAACAGGAAGTGGCCCGCCTGTCCCTTTCCCGCGAGGAACTGCTCACACGCGCCACAGATATCATCCGCCAGGCACGGGAGATGACCCACTTCCTGATGGAAAAGAGGATCATCCCCCCGGTCCCGGCAGGAATGTAGGAGGGATGCCATGTACGACCTGATCGTCATCGGAGGAGGACCGGCAGGGATTACAGCCGCCGCGGTGGCCCTGAACCAGCGGATGGAGACGCTGATCGTCGCCGAACGCTGGGGAGGGCAGACCACGTACAGGATGCAACTGGAGGAAATGGAGGGACGGGAGTCCATCACCGGCGAGGCGCTGGTGGACGAGTTCCGGCGCCAACTGGATTATCTGGATTTCGTGCGCCACTTTGACCGCGTGGTCCATCTGGAGCCGGTGAATGGCAACTTCCGGGTGGAGACGGCCCGCGGCAGCCGGTTTGAAAGCCGAACCGTGATCCTGGCGACGGGGGCGAAGCCGGAGCGGCTGAACGTCCCCGGCGAAGAGCGTCTGGCGGGGCGCGGGCTCAGTTATTCGGCGCCCGCCCACGCGGGCCTCTTTCTGGGCAAGGACGTGGCAGTGGTGGGACAGGGGCGCCGGGCCCAGTGGGCGGTGGCCGACCTGGCCCGTAAGGCCCATCGGGTCTATGTGCTGGCGCGGGAGCCGCTGGCGGATACCCCCCTGGCCCGACGGCTGCGTCAGATGGACAACGTGGAGATTCTGGAGGGAGTGACCATTCGGGAGGTGCTGGGGGAGCGGTTTGTGGAGGGGATCGCCCTCACGATGCCGGATGGCTCTTCCCGCGAACTGGCGGTCAAGGGGGTGTTCATCAAACTGGCCCGCACGCCCAACTCCGAACTGGTCTGCGAGTGGGTCAACTGCGACCAGGAGGGGCATATCATCGTGGATGTCCACTGTGCGACCAGTTGGCCGGGGCTGTTTGCGGCAGGGGATGTGACACTGGTCTCCGAGCAGGTGCTGGTGCGTATCGGGGAGGGGGCCAAGGCCGCCATCTCGGCCTATCACTACCTGCTGATGCGCTGAGATGGGGTCGGAGGTGCGGCGGGCGGCCTTCGGCCGCCCGCCGCACCCTTTCATCCCACGGATGGCCCGACTGCATCCCCAGCATCAACGCCACTCCGCTGCGCTGCGTGGCTGACTACAAACCGACGCCACTCCGCTGCGCTGCGTGGCTGACTACCAACCGACGCCACTCCAGCATCAACGCCACTCCGCTGCGCTGCGTGGCTGACTATAAACCGACGCCACTCCGCTGCGCTGCGTGGCTGACTACAAACCGACGCCACTCCGCTGCGCTGCGTGGCTGACTACAAACCGACGCCACTCCGCTGCGCTGCGTGGCTGACTACAAACCGACGCCACTCCAGCATCAACGCCACTCCGCTGCGCTGCGTGGCTGACTACAAACCGACGCCTCTCCGCTGCGCTGCGTGGCTGACTACAAACCGACGCCACTCCGCTGCGCTGCGTGGCTGACTACAAACCGACGCCACTCCGCTGCGCTGCGTGGCTGACTATAAACCGACGCCGCCAGCATCCACTTGCGCCAGCATCCAGCGGGCGAAGTCGGCCAGGGACCCCTGACCATCGGGCGCAGGGTCGCCATCGGGCGGGCTGGCCTTCCGGTCGGCAACCCAGTACACCCGCATCCCCACCGCGCGCGCCGGACGGATGTCCATCCTCCACTCATCCCCCACCATAATGCACTCCGCCGTCTCCCGCCCCAGCGCACGGGCGATCTCCAGGAAGAAAGAGGGATGGGGCTTGGTCGCGTGCATGACCTCGTAGGACGCCACAAAATGGTAGGGGAACTCCTCCACAGGCACGTCGGCCCAGGCCAGCCGCTGTTCTACGGCCGTGCGGGGGAAAAGGGGATTGGTGGCAACGGCGACCTGAAACCCCTGGCGGAAAAGCCATTCCACCAGCGGTCGGGCGATGCGCACCTTGCCGGTGAGGGAGCGCAGCAGGGGGAAACGGGTGGCGTAGAATTCGGCGAAGAGAGGCTCCATCTCCTGGCGCGTCCGGCCGATGGCGGGGAAGAAGGCGGCATCAAAGACCTCCTGGTTGGTCCGCTCCGATCCGTCGTTCGCCACCATCGCGTCGGTGGCGCGCAGCAGGTGACGGATGAACTGGTCCGGCGGGTAATGGTTGGCGATGAATTCGCCCAGCATACCCAGGTAGGCCGGAACGAACCGGTCCATGTCGTTTTCCAGCAGGGTGTTATCCAGGTCCAGGAGGACGGCTCGGATCATATTTCCTCCAGATAAGTTTCAGGGCTTTGCGACAGACGGCGAAACTGCCCGTTTCCGCATCTTGTTCGGGATCGTAACCACCTACCCAATTGGTGCGGTTGCCCGGGCTGGCGGTTGAAACCGCGCCGGAGAGGGCGCTTTGCGCCGAGCGACCGCCTGCGCGGTCGCTCCGGTGGCATCCACGGAGGTGGACGCCCGGCTACAAAAGCAGTGCACTT
>Ga0209721_1001094_pt1 | contig 21452 bp, 15 predicted proteins | sample TshhotsprinmetaG_FD_184139 | JGI IMG/M metagenome (GOLD analysis project Ga0209721, IMG submission 184139) | Hot spring microbial communities from South Africa to study Microbial Dark Matter (Phase II) - Tshipise hot spring metaG (SPAdes)... | ecosystem: Environmental > Aquatic > Thermal springs...
CCTTTCCTTTTCGATAGGCCTTGAGCACGTCTAAAAATTTTCCCGCATCACCTTGTGCCCGAATGATTCTCTGCTCTTTGTAAGCCTCCGCCGTGCGAACCATCTGAACTGCTTCTCCCTTTGCCTTTGGGATTAGATCCTCCCGGTATCCCTCGGCTTCTCGCATCAATCGCTCCCGATCCTCCCAGGCTCTCACCACATCGTGAAAAGCATCCTTCACCTCTTCCGGCGGGTCCACTACCAGAAGCCTTGCCTCAGTAACCATCAGCCCTGTCTCATATTCATCTAAAAGGGTCTGAAGATATTTCTTGATCTCATCTTGAACGGTCACACGGCCTTCGGTCATGGTGAAGTCAATCGTATTTCTTCCCACCACGCTTCGAAGAGCAACCTCTGCAGAGGTCTTCAGAACGGCTTCTGCATTTCTGACTCGGAATAAAAATTGTGAGGGATCTTTAACAATGTATTGAACAAAGAGCTGGGCATCCACGATGTTCTCGTCACCGGTGAGCATCAGCGCCTCTCTCGGTTCGGATTTCACCTTTCCTGTGTAGGGATCCGTTCTAAAACCAATCTCCGCTCTTCTCACCTTGGCTAAATGAACCACATCATGGGTCTGAATGGGCCATGGAAGTCGGTATCGTAAACCCGGAGGGGTACGATCCACCTCTTTTCCAAACTGCCGAACAACCCCTTCCTCTCCCGGTCCAACCATATAGGTTCCCGAGGCCAGCCAGATTCCAATGGGGATGGCCAATAGGATGAGAAAGAATTTTCCACCCCATCTGGAAATTTTTTCCTGAACTTTTATGGCCATCTCTTCCATGGAAGGACCGCCATAGCCTTGCCCTCCACTTCTGCTAAAGTCGTCGTCTTGCCAGGGCATCTTTTCTCCTTTCAAAAAAAGACCGAAAACATTTCATTTTTTATGAATACTATCAAATTGAATAAGCTTTTTCAAGTTGTTGCTTCGAAAAGTTGAAAAAATCGTTTTATAGACATTTGATCCGAAATATTGTAGAAAATATCAGTAAACCCTGTTAGAAAGATTTCAACTTTCTAACAGGGTAAACATTCGTTTTTTTAATGCTCAAGCCACTATCCAATCGAACCAAAAGGAGGGCAAATGAGATTCCCTCAGTATAGGCTAAGAAGGTTCCGGATGAATGGCCTTCTTCGAGAGGTCATTCGAGAAACCCATTTAAGGCCGGACGATTTCATTCTCCCCCTCTTTGTCCGTCCAGGGAAAGGAGTGAAAAGACCGATCTCCTCTATGCCCGGCCATTTTCAGTTATCCAATGACCTCATCCTCAAGGAAGTTAAAGAGGCAAAATCGTTAGGGATTTCTGGTGTGATCCTCTTTGGGATTCCAGAAAAGAAAGATGAAATGGGCTCTGAAGCCTATGCGAAGGATGGAATTATTCAGAGGACGATCCGTCAGATTAAGGAGAAGATAGACGGAATCCTTGTGATCACCGATGTCTGTCTCTGTGAATATACCAGCCACGGTCATTGCGGGATGGTCAAAAATGGTAAGATCTTAAATGATGAAACACTCGAACTTCTCAGCGCTCAGGCCCTCTCCCATGCCGAGGCAGGTGCGGACATCGTTGCCCCTTCGGACATGATGGATGGAAGGGTGGGAGCCATCCGAAGGATTCTCGATGAAAACCAATACGAGGATACCCCCATTCTCTCTTATGCGGCAAAATATGCTTCAAGTTTCTATGGGCCTTTCCGAGTAGCCGCAGAGTCAAAGCCCCAGTTTGGCGACCGGAAATCCTACCAGATGGATCCCGCCAATGGGGACGAAGCCTTAAGAGAGGTCGAACTCGATATCGAAGAAGGGGCCGATATGATCATGGTCAAGCCTGCCCTCCCTTACCTCGACATCATCTACCGGGTTAAACAGACCTTCAACATCCCAGTGGCCGCCTACAATGTGAGCGGCGAATTTGCCATGGTTAAGGCCGCATCCAAGCTGGGTTGGATAGATGGAGATCAGGTGATGATGGAGTCCTTGATTGCCATTAAAAGAGCAGGGGCCGATCTGATCTTAACCTACTTTGCCAAAGAGGCCGCCAGAAAGTTATGAGTGATGAATAGCATCGTTCAAATTCCAATAACCAAATTCCAAGCTCCAAATAAATTCCAATTTTCAAATAATCAAAACCTGTTGGGTGATTGGAATTTGGATATTGGTGATTATTGGGTGATTGGTGTTTGGTTATTGGTTATTGAAGGAGTGGTATGAAACAGAAGAAACCTCCCCATTCACACTCGTCACATTCCACTCAAGAATTGCGGATGATCGCCTGGGAGTTGATACGGAGCTGTAACCTGGCTTGTGTTCACTGTCGCGCCTCATCGGAAAGGGGCCCCTATCCAGGAGAGCTGTCCACCCAAGAATGCTTCCGCGTGATGGACGAGATTGCAACCATCGCCCAACCTGTGATCATCCTTACAGGAGGAGAACCCCTCCTCCGAACTGACATCTTCGATCTGGCTCAATACGGAACAGAGAAAGGGTTCCGGATGGTAATGGCGACCAATGGCACCCTGATGACCGATGAGAATGCCAAACGGATGAAGGACTCCGGAATACAGAGAATCAGCGTCAGCCTGGATGGCCCTGATGCAGAGACGCATGATGAGTTTCGCAAAGTCAAGGGGGCCTTTGAGGGAGCGCTCCGGGGCATTGAGATTGCAAAAAAACATGACCTTCCCTTCCAGATCAATACAACAATCACACGGAACAACCTCCCTTTGATCGAAAAGATCCTCCATCTCGCCATAAACCTCGGAGCGGTAGCCCATCATATCTTCCTGCTCGTACCCACAGGGAGGGGAAAAGAGCTACAGGATCAGGAGATCTCTTCGCTGGATTACGAAAAGACCCTCAACTGGTTCTATGAACAACAGAGTCAGGTCAATCTACAGTTGAAGGTCACCTGTGCCCCACATTACTATCGTATCCTCCGCCAGCGCGCTAAAAGAGAAGGAAAGAAGATTTCCTTTCAAACCCATGGCCTGGATGCAGTGACCCGAGGGTGCCTTGGCGGTATTTCCTTCTGTTTCATTTCCCATCTTGGACAGGTTCAACCCTGTGGGTACCTCGAGTTAAATTGCGGGAATGTTCGCGAAATAACCTTTCCAGAGATCTGGGAAGAATCCTCCATTTTCAAGAGCTTGCGAAACTTCGATGGCTACGGAGGCAAATGTGGCAAATGTGAATTTAGAAAGGTTTGTGGGGGATGCCGAGCCCGGGCCTATGAAATCTCTGGAGATTATATGGCAGAGGAGCCTTACTGCATTTATGAGCCGATTTAAATCCTTTTCAAACCTAAAAGTCAGCCTTACCTATAAATTCACCGTCATGTTCGTCATGATCTTGATGGGCGCATTTCTGATTAGCCACCTACTCCAATTAGAAGATTTCAGGAAGAATCTATTCCCTATTGGATTGGGATTCTTCAGCGCTTCGCTACTATTCACTATCCTCTTTATCAAATTTTTCCTCCTCCCGATTAAAAAGTTGGCCTGGGCCACTGAACAGATGGCTAAAGGCGGATGGATTCAGATAGACAAAATCCGATCGAAAGATGAGATTGGAGACCTGATTGAATCTTTTAATCAAATGGCCGTCCAGATAAAAGAGATGAAAGAAAATCTCGAAAAAAAGGTCGCGGAAAGAACACAGCAATTGGAGGAAAATATTGAAGAACTGAACAGGGCAAGGATCTCGGCTCTGAGGTTGGCTGAAGATCTCCAGTATGCCAAGAGGGAGCTGGAGATGGTTAATCGTGAATTAAAAGAGGCGGATGAGGCTAAGATGAAGTTTATTGGTATGGCTTCCCATGAACTCAAGACCCCCCTCACTGCCATCAAAGCCAATGTGGACTTCATCCTTTCCGGAAAAGGTGGAAAAGTCCCAGAAGATTTAAGATCCCATCTTCTCACGATCCAGAGAAATACCAATCGGATTCAGGAAACCATGGACCACATGCTGGACCTGACCCTGATCAAATCGGGCCATCTTATCATCGATCAAGAACCGATTCTTCTCTCCGAAGTGGTAGGAGGATACACCCATGAACTGAAGCCTGTGGATAAAAATCTCACTATTCAGATTGACATCCCCAAAGATCTCACGGTCTATGCTGATCGAAATCGTCTCCACGATATTTTTTTCAATCTCCTTTCAAATGCTTTTAAATTCACTCCCGAAGGGGGAACAGTCTTCATCAGAGCTAGTCAACAGAATGATCGAATCCTCCATGAAATCCGCGATACAGGCATCGGAATTCCAGAAGATAAAATTCAGAAAATCTTTGAAGAGTTCTATCAGGTCCATGAGGGGAAATATGGTGGCACGGGGCTTGGTCTTTCCATTGCCAAACGCGTCATTGAAGAACATGGAGGAAGGATCTGGGTTGAATCCACCCCTGGAAAGGGTTCTGTTTTTTACTTTACCCTTCCCGCCTTTAAGGAGAGAGATGATGGGAAATGCATCCCCCCGCAATGATGCGAAAGGAAAGGTCCTGATCGTTGACGATGCCTTTGATACCAGGGAAATTATCCAGAAACTTCTGCGCTACGAAGGATTCGAAGTCATCACAGCCACCACTGGAGAGGAAGGCCTTGAAAAGACGATAAAAGAAAAACCGGACATCATCATGCTGGATATTAACCTCCCTGGCATGAATGGAACCGAAGTCCTTAAAAGGATTAAGGAGTTCAATCCCATCCAATGCGTGGTCATGCTGACCGCTTATGCCACAGTGGACAACGCCATCCAGTCTCTCAAGGAAGGCGCTTCGGACTTCATCAAGAAACCTTTTGAGAATGAATATCTGATCCACGTCATCAACAAGACGCTTGAAAAATGCTTAACCCTGAGGGAGAAAGAGAAATTGGAGGAAGAGGTGCGGCGACTTTCTATCACGGATGATCTGACAGGTCTTTATAACCACCGCCATTTCTTTAAGACCCTCGAATCTGAATTGATCCGTGCAAGGCGGCAGAAGACTTCCCTTTCCCTTCTGATGTTTGACGTTGACAACTTTAAAAAATATAATGATTTTTACGGACATCTCGAAGGCGATCGGGTTTTGAAGAAGGTCGGGGAGATCATCAGGCATTCCATTCGAAACAATGTCGATTCCGGATATCGCTATGGAGGAGATGAATTCGCCGCTCTCCTCATCGGTACCTCTATGGATCAAGCGCTCACCATTGCAGAACGAATTCGCACCTCGATTGAACAGTCGGAGTTCAAAATGATTACGGTGAGCATCGGCATTTCGGAATATCGAGAGCTCTTTTCCTTGGAGGAATTTGTCAAATCTGCAGATGACGCCATGTATGTAGCCAAGCATTCCGGCGGAAATCGAATTCATACGAATAGTCCCTGAGGGGCAAAACCCATTGAAGGTCACATCGTCTTTTAGTCGTTCAACTAACAGTCTTTAAGACGACGATAAGACGATGCGACTATATGATTTTCCGACTCTAAATATTTATGCCCAATCGTCCTCAACTCTATCTCATCGACGGTTCCTCTTATATCTACCGGGCTTTCTACGCTATCCGCCACCTCTCCAATTCGAAAGGCCTTCCGACGAATGCCATCTACGGATTCACGCAGATGCTTCTTAAAGTGCTCAAAGATCATCGGCCTGACTATCTGGCGGTCGTATTCGATTCGAAGGCGCCGACCTTCCGAAGTGAGGCCTTCAAGGAATATAAAGCCAACCGTCCTGCCATGCCGGAGGGGCTGATTCTCCAGATTCCTTACATAAAAAAGATCATCGAGGGCTATCGCATTGCCACACTGGAGATGGATGGTTATGAAGCCGACGACCTCATCGGAACGGTGGCCAAAGGGTTGGAGTCTGAAGTGGATGTCGTGATCATCTCTGGTGATAAAGACCTTCTCCAATTGGTGGGTAACCGAATTCAGGTCTATGATACGATGAAGGAGAAGAGGTATGGGGAAGAGGAGGTCATCGAACGTTTCGGGGTAAAGCCCGAACAGGTGGTCGAAGTGATGGGCCTGGCCGGGGATACCATTGATAATATCCCTGGTGTCCCTGGAATTGGAGAAAAGACCGCCATCGGGTTGATTAAAACTTTCGGTTCGATTGAAAACCTGCTAAACCATCTGGATCGGATCCCTCAGAAAAAGACGAAAGAGCGATTGGAGAACTATAGCGCATTAGCCCGACTCAGCCGCCAGCTGGCCACCATCCGGACCGATCTCCCATTGACCTTCCATAAAGAGAATTTCGCCCTCTCCTCTCCGGACCTCCGAGTCCTTCGGGACCTCTTTAAAGAATTGGAATTCAATAAACTTCTTAAGGAACTTCCCGAAGAGGGACCAAAAGGAGAGATGGTTTGCGATTACCATCTGGTCACCGATCACGAAAAATTCCTTCAACTCTTACAGGACCTGAAAGAATCGAAATGCTTTGCCATTGATGTCGAGACCACCTCACCCTATCCCATGTGGGCCAAACTCGTAGGAATCAGTCTCTCTCACACACCTCATCAGGCCTTCTATATTCCTATCGGCCATCAACAAGGTGAGCAACTCCCGCTCGACCAGGTTCTCAAAGAATTGAAGCCCCTTCTTGAGGAGGAAGGGGTGAAGAAGGTGGGGCAGAACATCAAATACGACTGGATCGTCCTCAAACATCATGGCATTGCCATGCGGGGAATTCTCTTCGATTCGATGATCGCCTCTTACCTCCTCAACCCTACCAAACACAATCACAACCTAAGTGAGATCGCCCAGGAGTATTTGGATCGGAAACTCATCGATTACAAGGAGGTGGTGGGCGGAAAGGGGATGACCTTCGATCAAGTCGACCTTGAGAAGGCAAAGGATTATAGTTGTGAAGATGCGGAGGTGGCTTTCCAGCTTTACCACCTCCTTTTCCCAAAACTGAAGGAGGGAGGATTCGAAAATCTCTTTCAAGAGGTGGAGATGCCTCTTTCCATTGTCTTGGCAAAGATGGAGATGAACGGAGTGAAGATCGACATCGATCTTCTGAGCGATTTTTCAAAGGAGATCGAAGGTCTCCTCCTCCAAAAGATGGAACAGATCTATGGGATGGCAGGAGAGGTCTTCAATATTAACTCCTCTCAACAGTTGGCTAAGATCCTTTTTGAAAAACTGAAACTCCCTGTGATTAAAAAGACGAAGACCGGAATCTCGACCGACATAGAGGTCCTGGAAAAGCTCTCCCTCCATCACGATCTTCCGCTTGCGATATTGGGATATCGCAATCTCTCCAAGCTCAAATCGACTTACATTGATGCCCTGCCTAAATTGGTCCATCCGGAAACAGGCCGTGTTCATACCTCTTACAATCAAACCATCACAGCTACAGGGAGGCTCTCTTCAAGCGACCCCAATCTTCAGAACATTCCCATCCGCACGGACGAGGGAAACCGGATTCGTCAGGCCTTCATCCCTGAGATGGGAAACCTCATCGTCTCTGCCGATTACTCCCAAATCGAGCTACGGATTCTTGCCCATCTTTCCAAGGACGAGGTCTTAATAGAAGCCTTTCGAAGGGATGAAGATATCCATAGCCGAACCGCTTCAGAAATCTTCCACGTTCCCATCGAGAAAGTGACTCCCTCGATGAGGAGGGAGGCCAAGGTGATCAATTTCGGCATCATTTACGGAATGAGCGCTTTTGGCCTATCCCAGCAGTTAAAAACAGAACCCAGGATCGCTCAGGCCTACATTGATGAATATTTTAAAAAATATACAGGAGTCCAAGCCTATATCCAGAACAGTCTCGAGGAGGCCAGGAGAAAGGGCTTTGTCACCACCCTTCTCAACCGGCGACGTTACCTTCCAGAAATCCTTTCTCCAACCGTCGTCATCCGACAGGCCTCTGAGCGGATGGCGATCAATGCCCCCCTCCAGGGGACAGCGGCAGACATCATCAAGTTGGCCATGATTCGGATACAGAATCGGCTGGAAGAGAGGCATCTCTCAACAAAGATGATCATGCAAGTCCACGACGAACTCGTTTTTGAAGTCCCTAAAGGAGAGATGGAAAATACGCTTCCGATGATCCGGGAAGAGATGGAATCCGTCATGAACCTCTCCATCCCTCTCAAGGTTTTTATTCACTCTGGGAAAAATTGGGCGGAAGCCCATTAAAAATAAATCTCTTAGATCTAAAGGTGAGGGGAAAAGATGGCCGTTTCTTCATTCAGTCTCGTCATTAAGCTAAGAAGTTCGCTTAACCCTTTAACCTTAAACCAAACGGACTTCCTAACCTTAACCAAACGACCTTTTTAACCCCTTGAGCGAGGAGGAAACAACAATGAAAATCATGATCTTATTGGTTGTTGTGATGATGCTGCCCATCTATGCAGGTGGTCAGGAGATCTACCGCTGGATTGATGAAAAAGGAACGACCCATTTTGCAGACGACTTCAATCTCGTCCCAGAGAAGTATCGACACCAAATTCAGAAAAGGAGGCCTTCGCTTCCCCCAGATACACCAGCAAAACCAACAGAGCCAACGGAGCAGACCAAAGTCGCACCAGAACGGAAAGACCTGTTGGGAAGGGGTGAGGAATGGTGGAGGGCTAAGATGAAGGAGTGGACCGATAAACTCCAGGCCGCCCAGAAGAATTACGAACTCGCCCAAGAAAACTTGAAGCAGAAGGAGAAGGAGCTGGCGGAGCCGAAAATTAGACCAGACAGCGTCAAACGGAAATTAAAGGCTGAGATTAAGGAATTGGAAGAAAAGGTTAAAGAGCGGGAAAGAGAAAGAGATGAAGCAAAGAACATGGTGGAGAAGGTCTTGCCCAAAGAAGCGGAAGATTATCAGGCCGATCCCGCCTGGCTCAAACCCAAAGAATAGTTCGGAGTGACGAGTCACATGCTCGGCTCGTCTATTAGCCGGATATGAAAGACCAAAAGAGTATCGGACTATAACGATAAGACTATTATTGAGTTCCAGTCCACTTCCCTTTGAGCTGGTGGAAGGGAAATTGGTGCGTGTAAGGGACAAAGGCTAAACTGACCTCTCCCTGCTTCAGAATCTTTTCCAGAATTTCTTCAATCTCTTTTACTGGAGCAAGTTCAAAACCCACAGCCTCATTGCCTTTCCAGTCAAGAACCCAGATTTTCATCATCACCCGCGAAGGATTGCTGACGGACTGGATCGCTCTCCGAGCAGCTTCGGCCATAAGCTCCATCGACTCCTTCATCTCGATATTTCTTCCTTTCATTGCCTGACGATGATAGGCCATGATGGCATAGTAATCGAATCCTTTATTCATAGCCTCTTCCAGAGTCTGTGAAAACCAAGCCACTCCATTCGAATCGTTAAGAATGGCTTCGAAGAAGAGGTTGATGATAAACTGTAACTTTGGATTCGATTCCCGTGCCGCTCCCATCAGCCGCTTGGCCACTTCCATCAGATGTCGATTCTTCCATTTGGCCCAGGTCCAGAATTGGTCCGTATATCCTTTGACATAATATTTTCCGGATCCGGAGGGATAAGGATCTATATAGAAGACATCGGGATGGGGAGAATATCCGAAATCTTTCAAGAAGGCTCTGTTCGCTTCAATGCTAAAATCTTCATTATGACGTAGAATTAGATCGTCCTGAAATAGAATTCCGTCAATGGGGTAGCGACCGAGGTCACGATAGAGCCCTTCTAACCGCGATAGAACCTCCGGATGAAATAGATTCAATCCCCTTCCGATCTCCATCTTCTTCATTTCGAAATTGTAGTTTCTGGATCGGTATTCAATATGTTTTTCAACCCCATAGGTGGCATTCCGTGTCGTCATCCAAGCAAAAACCTCAAGCCCATGGCGTTTGGCAATTTCTACGATCTTACCTAAAATATCATCAACTACGGGCGCTTGTTCTGTCTTGAAGAAAACCCCCTCTTCATTGCGAGCCTTCACAAATTTGTACATTCGGTCATTTCTGTTCTGGAAAACCCTGAAGATAAGCGTGTCCACGCCCGCCTCTTTCAACTCCTTAATCCGCTTCTCCACTTCGGCGAGGCTCTTACCCTCCAAGTACGAAATCTGAGCACAGATCCGTCTTTTCACCCTCTCCTGTGCCTCAACAAAAGATACAGATAAAAAAAGGAGGAGAATAAAAAAGATGGCGATAACCCATTTCCTCACAAACATTTCCTCTTAGTATTAATCGTTTTAAATTGCAAAATTGGCAATTAGCATTTAAAACTGTTTTAACTTTTGGAATGCTAATTTTTCATTGACAATTTTGCAATGATTTCTAAAACAGTTTTCCCACGGCTTCTCCAACGGTCTTCACACCGATCAGTTCGATCCCTTTTACCCCTTTGATCTTCTCCTGGTTTGCCTTTGGCAGAAGGATCCGTTTAAACCCCAATCGCATCGCCTCTTTTACTCTGTTCTCCGATTGGCTCACACCCCTCACCTCACCTCCCAGCCCCACCTCTCCGAAAATGGCTATCTCAGGATCGATCACCTGGTCCCGAAAACTGGATGAGATAGCCGCAATCACACTCAGATCAGCCCCAGGTTCTGCCACCCTCATTCCTCCAGCGATGTTCAGAAAAATATCGTGGCTAAAGAGATGAACCCCCAGTCTCTTTTCCATCACAGCAATTAAAAGCGAAACCCGTTGCACGTCCAATCCCTGAGCCATCCTTCGAGGAACACCCAAGTTGGTTGGAACCACCAGTGCCTGGAGCTCGATGAGAATGGGTCGTGAGCCCTCGATGCTGGGCATGACGACAGAACCCGAGGCCAAATGGGTCCTTTCAGAAAGAAAGAACTCCGATGGATTGATCACCTCCACCAGCCCGGAGTCCTTCATTTCAAAAACACCGATCTCATTAGTGGAACCAAAACGGTTCTTGACCGCCCTCAGGATCCGGAAGGCATGATTGGCCTCCCCTTCGATGTAAAGAACCGTGTCCACCATATGCTCGAGGACTTTGGGACCTGCGATGAAACCCTCTTTGGTAACATGGCCGACCAGAAAGATGGGAATGGAGAGATGTTTGGCAAGATAAAGTAACCGGCTCGATGCTTCTCTCACTTGGCTGATCGAGCCTGGAGTTGAAGGAAGCTCTGAGGAATAGACCGTCTGAATTGAATCAATAACTACGGTGGAGGGCCGAAGGGTTTGGATGTCCTGAAGAATCTTCTCCAACGATGTCTCTGACACCACAAAGAGATAATCCGAATAGATTCCGAGACGATCCGCCCTCATCTTGGTCTGCTGCAGCGATTCTTCTCCGGAGACATAGAGGACTTTTTCCCCTGCGGTTGCCAGGCGGCTCATCATTTGAAGAAGAAGGGTTGACTTACCAATGCCCGGATCGCCTCCGACCAGGATGACTGAACCCAATACGATTCCTCCTCCCAGAACACGATCGAATTCTCCAATACCGCTCTGAAATCTCCTTTTTCTTTCACTGACGATTTGGGTGATGGCCGTTGGAACCGCTCCAGCCTCAAACCCGAGCAAATCTCGTTCAGGCGCCTTCTCCTCGACGACTCGCTCTTCAACAAAAGTGCTCCATTCCTGACACCCTGGACACCTCCCTAACCATTTGGGAGCCTGATATCCGCAGGACTGGCAGACAAATTGAGTTTTGACTTTGGCCATAAGTTCGATTAAGTCTGACGGCTAAGGTAACGAGGCTCGTATCGTTAATAGAAGGCTCCGTCTATCATCCAAAAATTATTTAAACGTCACCGTAAACGGTAACCGAAACGGGCTTCGTGACCCTAACCGAAAGACTATTTTCTTTGTTGATGAGTAGCTAAATCGAGGGCATTGTAACAGAAAGGATTCTGGAGGTCAAAAAATAAAAGGAATGTTTCAATATCGGAATAGAGCTGCCCCCCAGGTTAGACCCGCACCAAAAGAGTTGACCAGGACGAGATCGCCTTTCTTGATTCGACCATCTTTCACCGCTTCATCCAAAGCGACTGGGATAGTGGCAGCTGAAGTATTGCCATATTTATTCACGGTAACGATCACTTTCTCAGTAGGTATTCCCAGTTTCTCCGCCACAACATCCATAATCCGGATATTGGCCTGGTGGGGAATGAACCAGTCTATCTCATCGCTCGTAACCCTCTGCTGAACCATGATCTTTCTGGCTGAATCAACCATGGTACGGATTGCATGCTTAAAGACTTCATTCCCTCGCATCTTCACATACTGGAGACCCTTCTCAATCATTTCATGAGAAGCAGGTATTCGGGAACCTCCTCCAGGTACATGGATCAGATGCCAGAGATCTCCGTCCGATTCGATATCCGTCGCCAGAATCTCTCCATCATCGTTTCCGTTCGAATGTCCAAGGACGACCGCACCCGCTCCATCACCGAAAAGGACACAGGTAGAGCGGTCTTTATAATCGAGGCGATTCGAAACGATCTCCCCTCCAACCACCAGGGCCTTGCTATAGGAACCATCCTGCATGAACTTCTGTGCTATGACCAACCCATAGATGAATCCGGGACAGGCCGCATTCACATCGAAAGCAACCGCCTTCTTCGCACCCAGACGGTGTTGGACCAAACAACCACAGGATGGGCTGAGCATATCGGCTGTTGAGGTCCCGATGATGATCAGGTCCAGTTCGTCGGCGGAGATCCCTGCCATCTGGAGGGCGGAAGCAGAGGCCAATGTGGCGAGGTCAGACATGGCCTGACCTTTTTCAATCATCCTTCGCTCTTTGATTCCGGTTCGAGTCGTAATCCATTCATCACTGGTGTCGAGAATCGTCTCAAAGTAGGAATTCGGAACAACCCGCTCCGGTGAATAGGACCCTGTCCCCTTTATGGCGATCTTTTTCAAAAAGATATTTCCTCCTGGAAGCTCTTTCACCACTCTATTATAAGTTGATATTTATATCTCATTTTCATAAAATTTGCCATAACGTGTAAAAAATTCTTACCGCAGGATATGCCTTTTAAAAAAATCCCATATCACCTCATTGGCATCGATATCCCGACTCGTCCTTCCGATGATTCCAGAAGGAAGATATTGATACCCTCCAGGCCAGGTATGTCCTCCTCCCTCAACCGTATAGAGAACGACTTCGGTCTCCTGGCTGCACGGACCATAAATTGCCCTATGGATCCGTGTGCCATCCTTTGGGTCCCTATCCGGCTCATAGGTGATCATTGGAGAGGAAGGACACTTGTTTTTCGTTGTCCAGAACCGAATCGATTCGGAAACCGAGAGTACCCTTCCGAACTTTTGGCCCGATCTGAAACCAATCTCACCACCTTCCCAGGGCACAATTGGATCCTCTGTTCCGCAGATCATCAATAGAGAGACAGGCCTTTTCGGAGCACAGGAAGAAGTAAGATGCTCCGGCATCTGTGTGGCTACCACCCCGATGGCCGCCACTCGATCGGAGAGTTCACAGGCCAACCGCTGTGAAAACTGGCCGCCATTGGAAATCCCTGCCGCATAGATTCGAACTGCATCAACATTGAAAGTTCTGATGAGGTGGTCTATCAAGGCGGATATGAAGCCGACATCATCAATATTTTCCCGATGGGCACGAAAAGCCTGAACTCCTCGCCCGTCGTTCCAATGTTTTTCAATCCCATCCGGATAGAGGACGATGAACCCTTCTCTGTCCGCGATGCGGTTAAATCTGCTCAGCGTTAGCGTCTCGATGAGCTGGCCTGTTCCTCCGCCTCCGTGAAAGAGGAAGAGCGTAGGAATCGGCTTTGTTGGTTCATAGGAAGAAGGGATATAAATGGAATAAGTTCGTTCCAACCCTCCAACTGAAATGGAGTCCTTTCGGCTATTCTGAGCAGAGGAAGGTTCCGGATTGCCTATCGAGGAGATAACAACCAAACTCAAAAACAACACTAGGGGAAAAACGTTTTTGATCTTCCTTGTATCCACTGCTTCCTGTGTTCTTCCTAAATCTCCTTTACAACGACATTCCCAGGCGCCTTGGCGATCGCCTCTGAGAGATTTTTCAGCAATTCCGAGAGTCTTTCCGTCCGATCGGATGGAGAAACAACCTCATAGGTCAGCCCTCTCTGCTCATAGGCATCGAGAACATCTTTCACCTTCAGGTATTCAATCGTACGGCCGGGTTGGAAGGCAACCTCGTGTTTCGTTGTGCCTACTGTTTCAACGACCAATCCGACCTCCATTAATTCATGGAGGAGTTGCCGCACCAGTGGAAAAGGAATTTCTAATTGCTTCGCAATCTGTAACGCGCTTAATGCTTTTTCTCCTCTCGAAAATTTTTGCGTTAACAGATGGAAGATCTTAAGGGCAAACCTTTTTTTTGCAGAGATGCTGACCCGGGAATAGTCGGGCTGAAATCCGAAGGTCTCATAGTACTCGCTGGCATGGGAAACTTCGGCTCCGAAAAGGACGATCATCCAACTCATCTGAAGCATCGCCAGGAAAAGAGGCAGGGCAGCAAAACTTCCATAAATCGCACCGTAACTGGCGGCTCCGATCTGAAATTTAATATATATCCACTGAACCACTTGAAGGATCGTACCTGCAGAAATCCCCCCAACAATGGCCGCCCTCAGTGGAATTCGAGTATTGGGCATCACCAGATAGACCATGGTCAATAGGGCCCAGATGGACACATAGGGCAGCAGATTCAATAGAAAAAAGATGAGCGAACTAAAAACACCCAAGAGGGCGATCTTTTGAATGATCACCTTCACTTGGCTGGCCACGAGGACCGTTGCACTGCTGGCAATGATCAGGAGCACTGGAGCGAAGACCATGATAGCAATATAATCACTAAATTTTCTTACAATGGTCCTCGATTTTTTTACCTCCCATATCTCATTGAGCGATTCTTCAATCTTTCCAAGGATGGAAATCACCGTCCAGAAAAGCAACACCACGCCGACACCGGCAATCACCCCTCCTTTGGCCTGATTGAGAAGGTTGTGGGAAAAAGCGAGAATCTGATTGGTGATATCCGCCTGCCAATTTGCCTTTTCCGCCACTTGGAAAATTTGTTTCTCAATCATCTTCTCAAGGCCGAATCCTTTTGAAATGGCGAAGGCCACAGCAACAACCGGAACGATATTGAGCAGAGAATAATAGGTCAAGACCGAGGCGGTCTTCTGACAGCGGTCCCTAAAAAACCCCCGGATGGCCAAAAGGAGAATGCGCAGAGCTTTAATGAAAAAACCATGGATGGGATGCAACTCTTTTAACCGGATTTCCCAGACACCGGTATTGAAGAAATGGATAATTTGCGAAAACATTACCTTCTCCCTTTCCGCCCTTCTGTTTACCCCATTAAAAAGACATGCGGATTGTAGCGATGATGAGTTAATCTCCTTTTGAGCGAACACGGGGTTTAAAATCCCGTGTGAACTCTACCGTTGGAAAGTCATAAACTTTCTAACGGTGTTCAACCCCCTTTCAGTTCAGAGGTGCACTGAGGGCAACGGGTTGCTTTAATCGGAATGGAGCTGAAGCAGTAGATACACTCTTTGGTCGTTGGCACAGGAGGTGGAGCCTCTTTCTCCCGCCTCAATCGATTGATCGTCCGAATGAGTAGAAACACAGAAAAAGCAACGATAATAAAGCTAATGATGGTATTTACAAACACTCCGAAATTGATGGTCACCGCCCCTGCGGATTTCGCAGCAGCCAATGAGGCATATGGCCCGGCCGTCTTGCCCTCTTTGAGGACAACAAAGATGTTCGAGAAATCAACATTCCCCAAAAGCAGACCAATCGGTGGCATGATCACATCTTGGACGAGTGAGTTGACAATCGTACCAAAAGCTGCACCAATGATGATCCCAACTGCCATGTCCAACACATTTCCCCTCATCGCAAATTCCCTGAACTCTTTTAACATCTTTAGATCCTCCTTTCTGAACTTACTTAAATTGACTTTTCGGGATCATGTTCTTCCGGTTTTTGTGCGGGTATATCCACTTTTTAACACCTCCACACCTCTCCATCTAACGCCCCCTTCCATCTTCCCCCTCTTACAATAAGAGGGGTCAGGTGGAGTTATAAGGAGAGGCGGGGTGGGTTCTTCTTGAGAAGAAGTGATAATGCAATGTCAACCACTCAATCGCCAAAGAAACATAGATCATTTCAACTTAAAATCGACACGGCTATCTTTCAGTTTCTCCTTCTTTTCCGGTGCCAGGGATTTCGGCTCCAAAACGAAGATTCGCTCCGGTTCAACTGGCCCGGATTTGACGATGGCCTCTTTGACTTTCATCGCCCGTTGCGAGGCAAGGGTTCTCAGGTCACTCTCCTTGACTTCGATGTGGGTCAGGATCAACTTCTCCATTTCAGGGGCAGGAATATCCTTCGCCATGCCCAAAACATTTCTGGGCTTTGGAAACTTCTCCTCTTTATAAGCCATCTTCAGATACTTTTCATACTCCTGTTTTTCAATCTTCACCTCATCTACAGAAGGGACCGTCTCGCCTTTCTTGACCATTTCGCGTAATTTCTGTGCCTTCAGTTTCCTTTGAAAAAGAACCTGTTTTAATCCTTCCTTGTCTTTCTCCATATCCACATGGCCCTCGACGTCCATTTTAAGGGAAGGCCGATCAAAGAGGGCTTTGGCAATGGCTTCCAGTTTTTTAGCATTGGGTTCTGCGAGATGGATACTTCCATAATCAAACTCGACGAAACTCGTCTCTTCTCCACCTCCAACGATTGCTCCCAGAAGGGCAAAAGGCGAGGTAGCAGCCTTCGCAATCAGATTGATGAGAATCTTCAGGATGATTCCCCAAACGCTGAATTTTGGGTCATCGAGACTTCCTGTAACTGGGATGTCCAGTTTTATCTCTCCTTTTCGGTCCTTAAGAAGGGCAATGGCAAGCTTTACAGGCAACTTCGTGGCATGGGGGCTCTCTACCTTTTCGCCCAAAGTGAACTGGTCCATGAAAATTTGATTCTGAGCATCGAGTTTTCTCTTATCAATCAGATATTTCAGGTCGAGAGAAAGTTTTCCTTTCTCAACCGTGTATCCAACATATTTCCCAGAATAAGGAGTCATTGGGCTGAGTTCCATATCTTTAAATCGAACTTTCAGGTCAATAAAGAGATCTTCTTTCAAGGGATTGATCTTCCCTGTGATTTCAAGCGGAGCATATTCGTCGAGCTTTGCTCGGAGCTCCACATCGGCCCGGGAAATCTCTTCGGAGGAGAGCCCTGTGATTCTTCCTCCAATCTCAACCAGTTTAGCCGAATAATCGGGTTGAACCGATTTGTCGGAGAAATGGACTCTTCCTCCCTGCAGGGTGACGGTTTCGATCTTGATATTTCTGGAAGGTTCTGGAGTTTTCTTCTCGGGCGGAGGAGCCGGGGCCTTCTCCTTCGGTGGAGGGGACTCCTTTTTGACTTCCTCTTTCCCGAAGATCTGCTGGAGATTGAGAGTCCCGTCCGGATTGACCATCACTTGGGCGTAGAAGTTATTTAACGATATCCCCTTAATGGCCACTGAGAATGGAGTTGAGTCAAAACGGAGGTCATCCAGCACAAGGGCCTCCATCTTCAGAAAATCCTCGGCATTCTTTTTATCAATGGAGGCAAAGCGGGTTAAGGAAATATTCCCCTGATAGGTCGTCTGAAGTTCATTTTTATCCGAAAATCCCAGAGTGAGATTTCCCGTCGTTGAAACAGCCCCATCCGTGACCGACACCTTCACCTCTTCTGTGAAGTATGGCTGAAGGGGTTTGATCTCAATCTCCTTCAAATTCAGTTTCAATCTTGCTGAAACGGGGTTCAATTCGATCGTTCCTTCGGTTGAAATGGTCCCTTTTTGATTTAACCGCAAATCCAGAGTTGCACTACCCTTCTGGCCCTCAGCAGTAGAAAGCCGATCGGCTCTCAGCCGGAGTTGATCCATCACCAGGTTGACTGGTTCTGCAGGTGCCTGATCCACTGCCTTGATCGTATAATCGTCCAACAAGATCTGCCCCACTTTGATCAGCCATGGTTTCTCAGCGGGTTTGGACTTTTCCGAGACCTGTTTTTCGGTCTGTTTCACACCTCTCGGATCAGATTCTACGAATAGAGTCTGCAGGTTGAGCTTTCCGTCTTTAAATCTGCGGATGAGGAGCGTCCCTTTCTGAGTTGAAAACTCTCCGATTGAAACCTCTTATTGATTGAGATCGAGCCCAGTATTTTTAACCGTGAGGGACGGAATGTCAACAAAGGTTTCTGGCTCACCCCTCTTCTTCAACTTGAGGCTCCTTAATGAAACCCATAGGTTCGAAAGTTTTGTAACCGTATCTTTATCTGCCTTTCGGTATTGATAATTGCTGGAAAAGTCGAGCTCTCCTTCATGGATATCGAAGAGGAAGCTATCCTGATAGTAGGGGGCATATTTGTTTAAGATGATACGCTTGATCTCCAATGAACCTTCGATCCCAAGAGGGTCAAGGCTAACCTTATTCTGAGTGGAAAAAGCCCCTGTCTGGTCTAAGAGGAAACTGAGAGACAACTTCCCCTGTGCATTTTTTGCGGTTGAGAGGTTTTCGCCTTTCAGGGTCATCTTTTCTATCATAAGCCCGATGGGCTGGGAGGGCGCTTGATCTCCCATCTTTATCGTAAATTGATCCATCGAAAGGTTGTTCAATGTTAAAATCCACGGTTTCTCCTCTGACCTCTCTTTCTCCTGAACGGGAGCGCCCTTTTCCGGTGGCGAAGGAGGGAGGAGTTTCATCAGATCCAATTCTCCATTTTTCAGGCGATTCAAAGTGAGCATTCCTCTTTCTGTTGAAAAGGTGCCCACCGTCAACTTCTTCTGGGTAACATCCACAGAGGTATCTTTCACTGAAAGAAGAGGGATTTTTAAAAAGTCTTCTTTCTCTTCCTCTCTTTTAAGCCTCAAGGCATTGAGAACGACGGACATTCCTGAAAGCGTGATTTCAGGCTCCTTCTCTCCCTTCGCATATCTGTAGCGGGTTGAGAAATCAATACGGCCCTCCTCAATGTTGAAGAGAACTTGATCCTGATAATAGGGTGAATATTTCATCAGGGGAACCGATTTCATCTCGAACTTGCCCTCTGTCCACAAAGGCTCCAGCGACAATTCTCCTTCGAGATCGATCTTCTCCTTAGCCTCAGAGGCAAGGGAAAAGGAATAAGCGGTCTTCTTATCCTTCCCGTTGCTAAAGTGGACAACCTTTAAATCGATCGAATTCAAAATCGTTTTAAAGGGCTTTTTAGTCGACTGATCCGTGAAAGAGACCTTCCCACCAGTAAGCTCGATCTCATCAATATCAATGGATAGGCTCTCCTGCTCCTCCTTCTGCTCGGTTATAGGAGAAGGCGGAGGTTTCTGCTTTGTGGGAAGAATTCTTTCGATATTTAAGGTACCTTCCGAGCCCCGTTTGACCTCAAGTTCCGGGGATTGGATGGAGATTTTTGACAGATGAATGATCTTTTTGAGTGGTTCTGTGGGAGCAATCCCGATCTCGAGCAGGGGAAGCCGGAACAAGGGGTTTTTCTTGTTATCATCCAGCGCCACCTTTTTTAATGAGACATTCTCGGTTACGGTCAGCGAGGGTTGTTTATCCCTATGCTGGACAAATGAAATCTTTATCTGAGTATCGAGAAAGGCGGAGACGATCCTGAAATTCAATTTCACTTGGAAATAGGCAAGATAATAAGGGATGTCCAAGTCAACGATATTGATGTCAAAAACGGTTTCAAGGGTATCGCGAAACGGTTTGGTATTGCCTTCAAGCCGATAGGGAGTCTCATTAATCTTGGCTGAAAAGGCAGGCTGCACAAAGATATCAATCTGAGAAGGAATGTTGGAAAGAAAGGGAACCCCGATATTGATCTCCTTGACCATATGTTTGGTCTGTTTCGGCCCATCCCAAAAATCAATACTTCCGTTTTCGATCCGAATATTATTGAGGGAGAACCGCAGGGGCTTCGGTTTCTCGGCTGGTTTCTCTAATGGCTGGGGCTCCTTTTTTGCAATCAGGTCGGAAAAGTTATAGGATTCATCTTCGTTCCGATGGATGCGGAAGTAAGGTTTGGTTAATCGGATTTCCTTAAGGATGAGAGCCATTCTCAGCGCAGAAAAGCTCTGGAGGTTGACGAAAAGTTCATCAAAGGAGAGAAAGGTCTCTGGACCCTTGGGTTCCTTCACCTGAAATCCTCTGATCGTTAGAGAAAGCGTATAGGGGTTGATTTTAATTTGTTGTATCGTGACCTCGCGACGGAGGCCCTCTGAAAGTTTTTTAACTAAAACCGATTTTAAGATAGGAGGAATAACGAAAAACCCAACCAGAGTGAAAACGACAAAGAAGATGGCAACTCCGATCAGAATCTTCTTAAGACGTGGCTTCAGTTTATTTTCGTAAATATGCCTTATTTTTTTAATCATAGAACCACCTCCTCATGGAGCCCCACGGGCAAAGCCCGTGGTTCCCAAGAAACGCGCACAGGGGGAAACATCCCGTACCAGAGGAACAATTCACCCACGGGCTGAACCCATAGTCCCCTTGGTTCGGGATAGAGGATGATGGGGTTACGGTTTTGTGCCAAAAAGGGACCCCCTTCTTCCTATTTGCCAAACACCTCTTTCAGTAGGTCAGTGGTTCGAGCGGCTGGATTGGTTCGAATCTTTTTCTCCTCTTCGCCAAGAACATGGAACAACCCGTCGAGTGCCTTGCTGACAACATATTGGTCAATATCGAAGCTCTCTTTCTTGACAAATGGGATCGCCTCGTATCGTCCCACCAACTCTTTATATTGACGGGTAACGCCGACCTCGTTCATGGCTCTGTCAACAATAGGCTTGAAGACCACGCTCAGTCTGTCCGAGGTCTTTCCCTTAAAATAGTCGGTGGCGGCGGTCTCATGGCCTGAAAAGATCTTTCTCACATCTTCGAAGGTCATCTCACCAATGGCATCCCAGAATATCTGCTTGGCAAAAGGAGCAGCTCGCTCAGCAGAGCGGTTCATGCTCAGAACAAACTCATCTACCTGCGGACCATAACCCACGGTCCTCAATCCCTTCTCTAAGGTCCGGAGCTTTTCGGGCATCAGGATTTTGATCGCCTGGTTGAGAAAGAATCCGTCGGTCTTTCCAGTCAAACTCACTGTATTCTCAGTACCTACCTTCAACGCCTCTTTTAACCCTTCACCGATCTTTACATCGCTGAGCCCTTTCTGGCCACTTACACCCAAACCTTTCAATAACCGGTCAAACTGAGCCGAGGCCGGTTGTGTAATCAAGAGCACAATGATAATCGTTGGTATTATTCGAGCGATCATAAAATGACTCCTTTTGAAAGATATTTTTAATCTAATTAAGGTTCTTCCGGGTTTTTAATGGGTGATAGTTTAGGGTAAAATGGTTCCAGGGAGGACTGGAGCCATGAAAGATACGGAGCTTTACCGGTACTTGTTGGGCATTGAAGAACCTTGGACGGTGGAACGA
>Ga0209721_1001098_pt1 | contig 21373 bp, 22 predicted proteins | sample TshhotsprinmetaG_FD_184139 | JGI IMG/M metagenome (GOLD analysis project Ga0209721, IMG submission 184139) | Hot spring microbial communities from South Africa to study Microbial Dark Matter (Phase II) - Tshipise hot spring metaG (SPAdes)... | ecosystem: Environmental > Aquatic > Thermal springs...
AATTGGCGCAGCAGGACCTGTGCGTAGTCGCTTACCGCCGGGGGTGTTTCCTCACCATAGCGCACCCCTAAGCCGCCGCCCATGTTAATGTGCTGCAGTTGGATGCCGGCGTCTGCGAGGCGGTCTGTCAGGGCGAGGATACGCTCCAGCGCCTGGGCAAACGGCCCGGTATCCAGGAGCTGGGATCCGATATGGCAGCTAATGCCAGTGACCCGGAGGTGGGGCATGTCCGCAGCCTTCGCGTAGAGGGCATAGGCCTGGTCATAGGGTATGCCGAACTTGCTCTCCTTTAGCCCCGTGGCGATGTAAGGGTGGGTGCGAGCATCTACGTCGGGATTGACCCTAAGGGAGATGCGCGCGGTGCATCCTATAGCGCCGGCTACTCGGTTGAGATGGACGAGTTCGCTTTCCGATTCGACGTTAAAACACAGGATGTCGGCATTAAGCGCCGCGCGCATCTCCGCCTCGGTCTTACCCACGCCGGAGAACACCACCTTACCGGGGTCACCTCCTGCCGCCAGGACTCTCGCCAGCTCTCCGCCGGAGACGATGTCGAAGCCGGCGCCCAGACGGGCGAGCACGTTGAGCACGGCGAGGTTGGAATTGGCCTTGACCGCATAGCAGATCAGATGCGGGTATCCCGCCAGGGCCTGTTCATAGGCCTGATAGGCCTCGGTCAGGGCGGCGCGCGAGTAGACGTAACAGGGTGTGTGCCAGGTGGCGGCGATATGCTCCAGCGAAACGCCCTCGCAGTAGAGCACCCCATCGATACGGGTTAGGGGGCTCATCGGCGTTCGCCTGCCGGAGCAGTCGTCTGTGTGCCCTGGACTTGGGAGGGGCTGTCCGGCAGGTACAGTGGGCCGCGCTTGCCACAGCCGATCAGCAAGCCCATGGCCAGCAGCAGAAGGAGGGTCGATCGCATCGGGGGAACGGATACAATGTGGTTAGACAGCGCGAGCGGTTGGCGCCTGGAAAGTCTAGCATGAGGGCAGAACATGGATGACAGCGAGTACGGCCGCATGGCCGATGAGGCGATGCAACGCATCGAGGCCGGCTTGGACGCGGCCGGGGGCGATATCGACTATGAACTGGCTGCCGGCGGCGTGCTCGAGATCGCGTGTGCGCAGGGCGCCAAGATCGTGGTGAACAGGCAGGCTGCTGCCAGGGAGATCTGGGTGGCGGCGCGTTCTGGCGGTTTTCACTATCGCTGGGACGGCACCCAGTGGCGGGATACCCGATCCGGGGAGGAATTATTCGCCGCCCTCGAACGCCTGCTAGCCGAACACGGTGCTGGCATGGTCCGGTTTACCTGACCGGAGGATGCTGCGTGTCACTTGAGCGTCAGCGCCATGTCGAATGAGGCCTTGTTTGCCCATCTCCATAAGCTGACCGAACAACTCGGCGCCGAGCACGTTTAGGCGTTGGTCGCTCGTGTCAAGCCCTGTGGCATCGAGCAGGGCACAGTGCTGATCCGTGACCAGGCCCCCATGGATGCGTACTATCCCCTGCTGGCGGGCACGCTTGCCCTGTCTCTTGGCCTTTTTCAAACGCCTGCTGGGGGGCGCGGATGCTGCTTAAGAAATATCTGCACACCCTGCTGGGCTTCGAGCATATGTCTGAGCAGGATGTCGAGCATATCGCGGCCGCCATGCGGGTGGACGACTATCCCGACGGCCATGTCTTCGTCTACCAGGACAGGCTAGCCAAGGTGCTTCTCCTACCTCGATGGCAAGGTCACCGTGTGCCGCTATGGCTAGACGGGCAAGTACGATTGCCTCAAGACCTTAGGGCCCTGCGAGTTCTTCGGTCTATTCTCTTGCCGAAGGTGCGCCGTCCGAGGCCAGTTGCGTTGTGGTCGGGCAGGTCCGTGTGGCGCATTAGCCGTCTAGCGCCTTCATGCTGCTCTATCAGCTCGACTTGAAGATCGGCTGCCGCTTCCAGTTCGTCATCGCCAGCGAGCTTGCCCACGATCTGCGGGATCGTCACCGGGCATTGTGGGATCTGCTCGCCAGGGCCTATGGTGCGCAAGCTTCAAGGAGCCTGTCGATCTAGGCTAATCAAGGCCGGGAGGTTTGCAGTTCTTCGCGCGCGCGGGCGATGGCAGCGCGCACCTGCGCCGGGGCGGTGCCGCCCAGATGGTCACGGGCGGCGATCGATCCCTCCACGCTTAAGACGTCGTAGACGTCCTCTGTGATCAGGCTCGAGAAGGCCTGCAGCTCGGCAAGGGGCAGTTCGGCTAGGTCACAGCCGCGCGACTCCGCCAGGCGAACGGCTTGTGCCACCGCCTCGTGCGCCTCACGGAAGGGCAGGCCCCGTTTGACCAGGTAGTCCGCTAAGTCCGTGGCGGTGGCATAGCCCTCGACGGCGGCCCGGCGCATAGCTTCTGCATTGACCCTAATACTCGGGACTAGCTCGGCGAAGATGGACAGAGAGTCGACCAGGGTGTCGGCTGCGTCGAACAGGGGCTCCTTGTCCTCCTGGTTATCCTTGTTGTAGGCCAGGGGCTGGCCCTTCATGAGGGTCAACAGGGCGATGAGATGCCCGTTCATGCGCCCGGTCTTGCCGCGCATCAATTCGGGTACGTCCGGGTTCTTCTTCTGGGGCATGATGCTCGAACCGGTACAGAAGCGGTCGGGCAGATCGATGAAGGCGAAACGGGGCGTCATCCACAGCACGAGTTCTTCGGACATACGCGAGAGGTGCGTCATGATCAGGGCGCCGGCGGCCAAGAATTCGACGGCGAAGTCACGGTCGGAGACGGCGTCCAGGGAGTTCTCGCACACCGCCTCGAAGCCCAGCTCGCGCGCAACAAAGTCGCGGTCGATGGGGAAGCTGGTGCCGGCCAGGGCGGCTGCGCCCAGGGGCAGGCGATTGACCCGCCGACGACAGTCGGCCAGGCGCTCTGCATCGCGCCTGAGCATTTCCTGCCAGGCCATGAGATGGTGGCCGAAGGTGACCGGTTGAGCGGCTTGCAGGTGGGTAAATCCGGGCATCACCGTGGCGGCGTGGGCCTCGGCCTGGTCCAGCAAGGCCAGACGGACACGGCGCAGGATGGCCTGGATGCGGTCGATGGCATCACGCAGCCACAGGCGCATATCAGTGGCGACCTGGTCATTGCGTGAGCGGCCGGTGTGCAGGCGCTTGCCGGCGTCGCCGATCTTGCGCGTCAGGGCCCGTTCGATGCTGAAATGCACGTCCTCGTCGTCAAGCTTCCAAACGAAGCTGCCGTTGTCGATCTCAGCTAGGATTTCCGTCAACCCGCGGCGGATGTCGCTGAAATCGGCATCGCTCAGGATACCGATCTTGTTGAGCATGGCGGCATGGGCGAGCGAACTTTGGATGTCGAACGGGGCTAACCGCCAATCGAAGGGGATGGAGGCGGTGTAGCGCTTGACGCGCTCGTCCACCGGTTCGCTAAAGCGACCAGACCAGGGGGTGGAGGCGGCGGGATCTGCCATGGCGCGGGTTAAGAGGTGATTGAGAGGTTACATTGACAGGCGGGTGAAGATAGCCCTGACTGTAGCGTCGGAAATCGGGCCGCACGCATCAGATCAAGGTGTAATTATCCTAAAAAAACCGCAGCTACCGCTTGAGAAGGCTTCGCTGCATGTTGGATACACTGAGTATTCAGCCTTCGCCCGACTTCACCGGTTGGGTGAGATCGCAACACGCCCGCTTGACGGCCCAAACGGGCGCCTGGCTTTGTATGGTCCTTCGGCCTAGCCTTCGGCTGCGGCTGCCGACCAGCACTGCGTGCTGTCTTACGCCCTGCGGGTTGGTCGCGCCAGCCACCCGTTTTGCCCGCCTTTGGTCGTGTTCAACTGCGGTCATTGGGATTATGACAAACCATACAGCCGTATCGCTGCCGGATTTCCGCAATCTTGGCGTGTTGTTGCGCGCAGCCCTGGCGGTACAGGTGCTGGCGCTGGCAGCGGCCGTGATCAAAAGCTCCAGCTTAGCTTATGTCGGCACGACCTTCCTGGGAATGGCCGCAATGCTGCAGCCGCCGCTGTTACTAATGTTGCTGCTGGCCTTCTTTACGGCACCGTGGTTGCTGCGCCTACCCTACCATCTGGGCGTCGCCGTCATCGTGGTGCTAAGCGCCCTGGCTACGGTGCTATGGCACATGGTGTTGCATCTAGGCTTTCCCGACACCGAACAGGGCAGCGTCCTGCGCGCGGTGCTGCTGGCGTGTGGGGCGGCCTTCGCGGTGCTGGCCTACTTCAACTGGCGCCACCGGGTCTTGTCACCCGCGCTGGCGGAGGCAAGGCTGCAGGCGCTGCAATCGCGTATCCGGCCTCATTTCCTGTACAACAGTCTTAATGCCGCGCTGTCCCTGCTGCGCAATTCCCCCCGTCAGGCCGAGGAAGTGCTGGCCAATCTGGCCGACCTGTTCCGTGCGCACATGGCGGACAACCGCCAACTCTCACTCCTGTCGAGGGAACTCGAACTGGCCCGCGCGTATGCGGGCCTCGAGCAGATCCGCCTCGGGGAACGTCTGAGAATTACGTGGAAGGTGGACAACGCGCCCGCCGATGCCCTGCTGCCGCCTCTGGTGCTGCAGCCCTTGCTGGAGAACGCGATCTACCACGGGGTGGAAGGCAGTCCGACCGGTGGCGAGGTGCGTGTCGACGTGTTCGCCCGCGACCAATCCCTCAACCTGGTATTGCGCAACCCCGTCCAGGGCGCGGGTGAGCGCCGCAGCGGCAACCGCATGGCCTTATCCAACATCCGCGAGCGGCTGGCCCTGCATTTCGATGTCGATGCGCGTCTGACTACCCACAAGGTGGGGGGAGAATTCATCGTGCAGGTGGTGATGCCGTTGCGCAGGGGGAAGGCCGATGTCGCCGCAAGCTGAGCGTTCAAAGCAAAAGGCCGTGGGCTTCGGCCGTGAACGGACCTCCTCTCAAGACACCTTCGCCGCGCGCGCAGGAGAGCAGTGTCATAAGCCGCTGCTGAGCGGTCAACCTGCGGCAGACGGCCCCGCATCTGCCCTGGCGCAGTGCGGTGCCGCGGCCCCGTCTGCCGAGACGGCCAGGTGCCTTAAGGTCCTCATCGTCGACGATGAGCCCCTGGCCCGGCAGCGCTTACGGGACCTGCTGTCGGATGCGGCGGCAGACTGCCCGAATCGGGTGGTGGGGGAGGCGGCCAACGGTCTCGAGGCAATCGAGCAGGTGGCCGCCCATCAACCCGAAGTGGTGCTGATGGACATCCAGATGCCGGGCATCAACGGTCTTGAGGCGGCGCGCCATCTGCTTAGCCTGCCCAACAGACCGGCTGTGGTGTTCATCACCGCCCACGACGAGTTCGCACTCCAGGCCTTCGAGGTGCGTGCCCTGGACTATCTGATGAAGCCGGTGCGTCTTACCCGGCTCATCGAGGCCTTAGGCCGCGTTCGACCTCTGCGGCGTGAGGATATCGATGCGCTGTCGCCGCGTCGACACTTCTGCTGCACCGAGCGCGGGCGGGTCTGGCTGGTGCCCGTGGAGGATGTGCTCTACCTGCGGGCCGAGCTCAAATACGTCACCGCACGCACCCGGCAGCGGGAATACCTGCTCAACGAGTCCCTGGTGCATCTGGAGGAGGAGTTTCCCGGCGCCTACTTGCGCATCCACCGTAACTGTCTGGTGGCGCGCCGGCATCTGGCCGGATTCGAGCGCGTCGGCGAGGGTGAGGAACAGCGCTGGGTCGCCGTGCTGAAGGACTGGCCGGAGCGGCTGCCGGTTTCCCGTCGGCAACAACACATCATCCGCGAATTCCGCAACCCACAGCATTGACCCCGGCGCACGGCGCAAACGGCTCAGCTCCCCGCCGGCGTCGCCTGGGCGGGTATCGGCCCGCTTGTCGCCCCGATCCTGGCCAGGGCTTCATCGATGGCCAGGTCCAACTTGTGGCCGAAGTGGTCCACCGTCGTCATGCCCACCATGGGTTTGGTCAGGGGTTGACCGCGATGATCGAACAGCATGACCGTGGGGACCAGGAAGACGCCATGCCGTTTTGCGAATTCGCCTTAGGTGATGCGTTTGCCGTCGAAGTCGCATAGGGCCTGGCCGCTTCGGGTTGCACCCAACGCATGACCAGCTTGCGTTGATAGTCCGGATTGCGGCTAGTGGGAATGAGCACCTCGGGGCCAGATGGCAACGAACACCACCAATGCGGCAAGCACCCCAGGCACGGGCTTAGCGCCGTCTTACTGCAAGTCGCGCGCCGCGGGAGCGCCCATCGCCCGCCAGGGCGGCCGTCATGCCCCATGCTACAATCCACGCCAGTACGGCCAGCAATCTCGTCATCATCGCTCACGTGAGGTCGAGCCAAGCGTAAGGATTCTGCGTGTTGGCAGGCGGTTTTAAGAATAGTCCAAACATGCCGCAGCGCCTGGTGATTGCAACGCGGGAGAGCCAGTTGGCCCTGTGGCAGGCCAAGCACATCCAGGCCCGCCTGTGCGAGCGCTATCCCGGTCTGGAAGTTGTGCTACTCGGCATGACCACCCAGGGTGATCGGATCCTCGATTCGCCGCTGTCGCGCATCGGCGGCAAGGGCCTGTTTGTCAAGGAGCTGGAACAGGCCATGCAGGACGGCCGTGCCCATCTGGCCGTGCATTCCATGAAGGACGTGCCGATAGATCTGCCCGAGGGTTTCGTCTTGGCGGCCATCACCGCACGGGAAGACCCGCGCGATGCCTTCGTTTCGTCCCGCTACCGTGATCTTGGCGAACTGCCCGCCGGCGCACGGGTTGGGACCTCAAGTCTGCGCCGCCAGGCTCAAATCCGCGCCGCGCATCCCGGCCTGGTGGTCGATACCCTGCGCGGCAATGTGAACACCCGGCTGCGCAAACTCGACGCGGGGCAGTACGACGCCATCATCCTCGCCGCCGCCGGCCTCAAGCGCCTGGGGCTCGGGCATCGCATCGCCGCCCTGCTCTCGCCCGAGGAAAGCCTGCCGGCCGTGGGTCAGGGTGCGCTGGGTCTGGAGACCTTGACCGCGCGTGAGGATGTGGCGGCACTGCTCGCCTTCCTCGACGATGCCGAGACCTCCGCCTGCGTGCGTGCGGAGCGGGCCATGAGCCGCGCCCTGCATGGCGGGTGCCAGGCGCCCATCGGCGGCTATGCCCGCATCGAGGCGGGCAGGCTTAGGCTGACTGCCTTCGTCTCCGATCTGGCAGGGGTGCGCTTCTACCGCGCCGAATCCTGGGGTGAGATAGATGACCCCGAGGCGCTCGGTCAGCGCGTGGCCGAGGAGCTGCTTGCCCAGGGCGCGGACCGGGTATTGGCGGAATTAGCCCACCGCGAACCTTAAGTCGGTCCACGGGGTCATGGTAGAGCCCTCGCTCCCACTTAATGGGGTCGGCGTGCTGGTTACCCGGCCGCAGGGACAGGCCCAGCGCTTTATGGAGCGCATCGTCGCACTGGGCGGCAAGGCCTGGTGGCTGCCGGGGCTAGAGATCGCGCCGCCTGCTGACATGACCGGATTTCTCCAGGTCGTGAACGATCTGCAAGGCTTCGACTGGCTGGTGTTCGTCAGTCCGACCGCGGTCGAACGGGCCTGGCCGGCTATCGCTAAGCGCGGCGGTCTGCCGCCCGGGGTGCGGGTGGCTGCCGTCGGGGCCGGCAGCAGGCGCGAGCTTGCCCGGCGCGGTGTGCATGATGTGCTCACGCCCGAGGACAATGCGGACAGCGAGAGCTTAATCGCCCTACTTGATCTATACACCCTGGCGGGGCGGCGGATCGCCCTCTTTCGCGGCGAGGGGGGACGGACCCTGCTAGCGGATACCCTGGGCGCACGCGGGGCGCAGGTGCTGCACGCCGTGTGCTACCGGCGCGTGCTGCCGAATGCGGACGCCGCGCCGGTCCTGTGCGCATGGCAGGCGGGGCGAATCCAGGCCGTCACCGTGTTTAGCCGCGATAGCTTGAACGGGCTCCTCGCCCAGCTCACCCCCGAGGGCAAGAGACTGCTATCCCGTACACCGCTTTTCGTCCCCCACCCCCGCATCGCCGAGCATGCCCGCGCGCTGGGGATCGCCCAGACCATCATCACCCCGGCGGGTGAGGACGGTGTGCTAAAGGCCCTGACGAAGCACTTCGCTCATGTCCACGCTTAAGACGCAGCCTGGCAGCCAGTCCGACGCCACGCAGGCGAAGCAGCCTGCTGGCAACGCCGGTGATGGCGCAGTAGCCTCTGATAGCCGGGCAACAGTGCATCCGGCCATGCCCCCGACGCCCCATCCCCGTCATGCCTGGCTCAACCCCGCCCTGGTGCTGGCCGTCGTGGCCGTGCTGGCCGTCATGGGCGTGGCCTGGAACACCCTCAACCGGCTTCAGGACATGGAGCTGCAGCTGGCTAGGCGCATCGGCGAATTCGACGCCGCCGGGCGCGAGGCCCGCACGGCGGCGCGTGACGCCAACGCCATCCTAAGCGATCTGAGCGCCCGCCTGTCCGCCCTGGAGAATCGCGCCCAGGAGGCTCAGAGCCAGCACCTGGCCCTAGCCGCCATGTACCAGGAACTGGCGCGCAGCCAGGACGAACGGGTGGTGGCCGACATCGAGCAGACCCTGCTACTAGCCCAACAGCAGCTGCGCCTGGCAGGCAACGTGCGTGCAGCCCTCATCGCTCTAGAGGCGGCCGAGGCGCGGCTAGCACGGCTGGGCAAGCCCCAGTTCAGCAATCTGCAAGAGGCCATCGGCAGGGACATCGCGCGGCTTAAGCTGTTGCCAGCGGCCGATAGCGCCGGTATCAACGCCCGCCTGGATGTGCTAGTGCAGAACGTGGACAAGCTCAAACTGGACTCGGATCTGACCCCTGCCGAACCGCCCGCGCAGCCCAAGGCCGCGGGGGACCGCTGGCAGCGGCTTTGGCAGGAGACCTGGATGGAGCTCAAGCAGCTCGTGCGCGTGCGACGGGTGGACAAGACCGATTTTGCCCTACTGGCGCCAGAGCAGGCCTGGTTTCTTAGGGAAAACCTGAAACTCAGGTTGTTGGCAGCCAGGCTAGCTATGCTCAACCGGGACGAGGATAGCTTCAGGAATGATCTGGCCATCGCCCAGGACTGGGTCGAGCGCTATTTCAGCCCTCAGGATGCCCTTACCAAGTCGATGCTGGCGAGTCTGCGCGAGCTAGCGGCCTTGCCCGTCGCCCAGCAGGAGGCTGACCTGACCGACAGCATCAAGGCCCTGCGCGGCATGCGTGTCTACACCGACAGCGGGGCGGGCTAGTGCGCGTGCTGTTCTGGTTCGTCCTGCTCGCGGCCTTGGCCCTGGCCTTCATCCTGGTCCTACGGGCCGATCACGGTTATGTCCTGGTGGTCTTCCCCCCCTGGCGGGTGGAGACGTCAGTTGCCCTCGTGCTCAGCGTGCTGGTGCTCTCCCATGTCCTGTTCTATCTCCTGGTGCGGTTGTTGCGTACGGCGCTGCGCTTGCCCAGGGATGTCAGGTCCTGGCGGGCGCGCCGACGGCTCGGCTTAGCCGAGGACGAACTGCAGCGGGCCATAGCGGCCCTGCTCGCCGGCCAGTATGCCCACGCCCTCAGATTGTCCCGCCAGTCGATCGAGCACACCCCGTTGCCGCTCGCTGCTCTGGTGGGCGCGCAGGCGGCCCTGGCCATGGGTGAGCCGCAGGCGGCCAGGGCCCTGCTAGATACGGTCGTGAGCGAGCAGGGCGAACTGATCGCGGCGCGTCAGGCCCTCGCCCGCGCACTCGATTGCGGCGCGGCCGCGCCGGAGAAGACGGTCGAGCCGGCAGCGGTGCCGGCGTCGGTTCAGGCCGACGGCCCGCCCTGATACTCGAAGGCGTCGGAATAGAATTCCTCCGCCGGCAGGCCCCGGGCGATGAAGTCGCGGCGTGCCGCCGCCACCATGGCCGGCGCGCCGCAGGCATAGACCTGGTAGCCCGAGAGGTCGGCGAAATCGGCCAGCACGGCCTCGTGCACATGACCCGTGCGCCCGGTCCAATGCTCCTCCGGCAGGGGGGCCTGTATGACGGGGATGAAGCTGAAGTTGCCATGCTCCTGCTGCCAGCGTGAGGGCAGGTCGAGCATGTAGAGATCGCGCAGGGCGCGTGCCCCCCAGTAGAGCACCATCTGCCGCTTAACCTGCTGGTGGAAGGCGTGGGTGAGGATGCTCTTGATCGGCGCAAAGCCGGTGCCGCCGGCAACGAAGATCGCCGGCTTGTCCGACTCGCGCAGGAAGAAGCTGCCCAGGGGGCCGTTGATGCGCATGATGTCCTTCACCTTCATGGTGTTGAAGATGTGGTCGGTGAAGAAGCCGCCGGGCACGTGCCGCACATGCAGTTCTAGCAAGGCGTCCTCTTCCGGGGCATTGGCCAGAGAGAAGCTGCGCCGCCTGCCGTCCTTGAGCAGAAAGTCGATGTATTGGCCGGGCAAGAACTGCAGCCGCTCGCTGGAGGGCAGCTTAAGCCAGATGCCCATGACGTCGTGGCAGAGCCGCTCTAAGCGCTCGACTCGGCAGGGCAGGGTCTTGACCGGGATGTCCTTGACGGCGGTGACCTCGCGCACCTCGATGACCAGGTCCTCCAGCGGTCTGGCGCAGCAGAACAGGGCCAAGCCCTGACTCCTGTCCTCGGCGGTGAGCGTGCCCTCCTGGGCCTCGCCATAGTCCACCCGGCCGGCCAGGACCTTGCCCTTGCAAACACCGCAGGCGCCGTTGCGGCAGCCGTAAGGCAAGGCGAAGCCGGCGCCTAAGGCCGCCTCGAGAACGGTCTGGTCGCGTTCCACGCTAAACTGATGGCCGCTGGGTCGTATGGTTACCTGGTAAGACATCTGAAGCTTCCTTTCGACAATGATGCGTATCCTGATTGTGGGCTGTGGCGACGTGGGTCTGCGCGTAGCCAGCTTGCTGGGGGGCCGGGCCAGGGTCTACGGTCTAATCCGCAATCCTAAGCGCGCCTCTGACCTGCGCGCCACTGGCGTGGTGCCTTTAATCGGCGACCTGGATGAACACGCCGGCTTAGCCCGTTTGACATCGCTTGCGGATGCCGTCTTGCATTTCGCCCCGCCACCTGCAGCAGGCAACACGGATCCCCGCACCCAGCGGCTTATTGCCAGTCTGGGGCGGCGAAGTCTAGCACGCGTCCATGCCCGTAGCAGCCTAAAGGGATATGTGTGTCGTCATAGAAACAAGGACTTGCGCTCACGAGCCTTGGTCTACATCAGCACCAGTGGGGTCTATGGCGACTGTGGCGGCGAGCGGGTAGAGGAGACGCGGCCGATATGCCCCCACAATGCCCGCGCCAAGCGACGCGCAGACGCGGAACGTCGACTGCGACGCTGGGCGGGGCATACTGGCCGGCGGCTCGCCATCCTGCGCGCCCCCGGCATCTACGCTCGGGGGCGCATGCCCGAGGAGCGCGTGCGCAAGGGGCTGCCGGCACTGCGGCCCGAGGAGGACATCCACACCAACCACATCCACGCCGAGGACCTCGCCCGGCTGGCCATTGTCGCCTTATTCCGGGGCCGACCCAATCGCGTCTACAACGCCGTGGATGACAGCGGCCTGAAGATGGGCGACTGGCTCGACGTGGTCGCCGATCACCTCGGCTTGCCCCGGCCGCCGCGTCTTGCGAAGGATGAAGTGATGGCCGCGGTCACCCCGGCTATGCGTTCTTTTCTCACCGAGTCGCGGCGGCTCGCTAACCGGCGCATCAAGCAGGAACTGCGTTTCCGACTGAAGTATCCGACGGTGCGCGAAGGGCTGGGGAAAGGCTGAGTGAATTGCTACAGAAGCAAATCACAGCTAGCAGCCCGGACTGATCAGGCAGGAAGACGCGGCATACCGGCGCGGCGTCATATGCTTGGTGTGGGCTACCGGTAGATTAACAAATCTTCACGCTCCTCCCGCCAGGCCGCTTCGTCCGCTGCGGCCAGGGCCTCCAGGTCCTGCGGCGTTGCCGCCGGGTCGTCTACCCACTCGCGCAGCAAAGGACTGCCGTTGATGAGGTCGATGGCCAGGCGGTCGTACTCGTATTCGTAGGGGAAGCTGCGCCACAGGGGGTAGTCGGGGCGCAGGCGCCGGATGGCTTTGAAGGCGAGCGCCATCAGGCGCCAGGGGCGGAAGGCGTTGTGATCGTAGGCGCCGTCCTCGACATGGATCTGCACCCCGGCGCACAGCCGGCCGGCGTGCTTGTGGAAGGTGGGCTCGAACCAGCATGGCCGCAACCGGCAGCCCGTGAGCCATTCCGGCGCGAGCCGGTGCATCTCGGCAAGCAGGGCTGGCGCGTCGAGGTCCGGCGCGCCGAATAGCTCCAGCGGCCGGGTGGTGCCGCGGCCCTCCGACAGGGTGGTGCCCTCCAGCATGACCGTGCCGGCATAGCAGCGCGCCATCCACAGGTTGGGGGCGTTGGGGCTGGGGTTGACCCAACAGCGCTCTAGAAGGGGCCAGCCGTGACCGGGCGCGGCCTTAGGTCGCCAGCCTTGCATGTCCACCACGCGGTAGTCCACGTTAAGCTTAAGCCTGCGCACGAACCACAGGCCTAGTTCGCCTAGGGTCAGCCCATGGCGCATGGGCAGCGGGCCGGCGCCGACAAAGCTCTCCCAGCCCGGGCGCAGGGTGAGCCCTTCCACCGGCCGGCCGACCGGGTTGGGACGATCGAGCACCCAGACGCTCTTGCCATAGATGGCGGCAGCCTCCAGGACGTAGCGCAGGGTAGTGAGGTAGGTGTAGATGCGACAGCCCAGATCCTGCAGGTCCACCAGCAACACGTCGAAGCCGCCCATCATCGGCGCGGTCGGCCGGCGGACTTCGCCGTAGAGGCTGAAGACGGGGATGCCGTGCACAGGGTCGATGAAGTCCGGCGACTCCACCATGTTGTCCTGCTTGTCGCCTCGAATGCCGTGCTGGGGTCCGAAGGCGGCGGTGAGCTTGAGGTCGGGTAGGGCGGCTAGGGCGTCGAGGGCGTGGGTGAGCTCGTGCGTGACTGAGGCGGGGTGGGCGAGTAGGGCCAGACGCCGGCCCTGAAGGGGGCGGCGCAGGGCGGGTTCGGTAAGCAGACGATCAAGGCCGGTTTTCACGGCGAGAGATCGAGGTGGAGGGCGAAGGCGGCAAGGTGGTAGAAGTCGAGCTTAGGCTGCGAGTGATGCAAGGCCCAGTAGGATAGCGCGCCGCCGCGGGCCTTGGCGACGACTAGCCCCAGCCGCAGGCGGGGATACCCCGGCAGATCGGCAGTGGCAAGCACGATGCTGAGTTCGAAGCGACCGGGCTTAAGCTTGCAGGCGAAGCAGAGCGGTTGCACGGCGGGGAGATGGCGTGCACTGCGGTAGTCGTTGAAGTCATAGGCCTGCCAGGTCGCGCAGGTGCAGATCTCGACGGAGGTAAGCCAGGACGCGGGGGCGGGGGGTGACAGACGAGCAGGTGCAGATTCATGAGACGCTCTTGTACAAGGCCAGGGTGACTTCGCGCGCGCGGGCGTGATCCACGATGGGCGGCGGGTAGTCGCGCCCAATCACGACGCCGCAGGCTGCCTGCTGCGCCTTCGACATGCGCCAGGGGGCGTGCAGATAGCGGTCCGGAACGGCTGCGAGTTCAGGGACATAGCGGCGGATGAAGCGGCCCTCGGGATCGAAGCGTTCCGACTGGGTCACCGGGTTGAAGATGCGAAACCAGGGCTGGGCGTCGGTGCCCACGCCGGCCGACCACTGCCAGCCGCCGACGTTGGCGGCCTGATCATAGTCGATGAGCTTTTCGGCGAAATACCGCTCGCCCAATCGCCAGTCCACGTGCAGGTCCTTCACCAGGAAGCTGGCGGCAATCATGCGCAGTCGGTTGTGCATGTAACCGGTCTGCTTAAGCTGGCGCATGGCAGCGTCGATGATGGGATAACCGGTGTGCGCTGCGCACCAGGCCTCGAAATGGCCGCGCGGGTTGGGCCACGGAATGCGGTCGAACTTGCGCTGGAGGGCGTGTTCCACCGTCTCCGGGTGGTGCCACAGCAGCATCTGGTAGAACTCGCGCCAGATAAGCTCAGACAGCCAGACCCGCGCGCCCTCGCTGTCTCGCTCGACAGCCTTGCGCACCAGCTCGCGCACGCTCACCGTGCCGAAACGCAGGTGCACCGACAGGTAGGAGGGGCCTTTGATGCCGGGGTAATCGCGCCGCTGGTGATAGTGGTCGATGCGCTGCAGAAAGTCCGCGAGCAGTGCCTGCCCCCCCGCCATGCCACACCGGATGCCGAGTTCGCGCAGGTTGGTGCGCTGGAAGCCAAGCTCCTCCAGCCTGGGCATGGGTAGAGGGGCGCCCTTAGCCAGCCGGTCGATTCGGGCGAGAGTGGGGTGTGCGGCTAGGTGCTCGGCAGCCAGCTGCGCGAGCCAGGCACGCCGGTAGGGGGTGTAGACGTGGAAGGGTTGGCCGGCGGTAGTAAGCACCTCGTCGGTGTCGAACACGACCTGATCCTTGTGTAACACAAGACGCCGGCCTTGACGGGCGAGGGCCTCGGCCACGGCCTGGTCACGCGCGCGGGCATAGGGCTCATAGTCCCGTGCCGCGTGCACCCGATCCACCTCCAGTTCGTCCGCCAGCGCAGGGATGAGGCTACGCGCCGGCCCGTGCAGGATATGTAGACGCCCGCCATAATGCTCGAATGCGGCCTTGAGGGCGGCCACCCCCTCCCAGATGAATTCAACCCGTTGGTCCTGGCGATCGGGCAGCGCATCCAGGATGTCGGTGTCGAAGACGAAGACGCCATGCACCTGTCGCGCCGTGGCCAGCGCCTGGGAGAGGGGGGCGTGGTCGATCAGACGAAGGTCGCGGCGAAACCAGACCAAGGCGGCGTCATCGGCGGGCATGGGATCGAGCGCAGTGGACGAGGGGGCGAAATACGGCTTCGATTTTGCGTTCCTGTGCACGGGGTTTACAATCGCCCAGAATCGTCGGACCGCTTAAGCCCGGCCCATGTGCAGTATGGCCTAAACCGCTGGCGCCGGACGGCGGCACAGCCCATCTTCCGGTGCGCACATGAAAAACGCCAATTTCACCGACCACTTCCTCATCGCCATGCCCAACATGGTCGACCCCAACTTCTCCGGGACGCTGACCTACATCTGCGATCACGGTGAACAGGGGGCCTTAGGTGTGGTGATCAACCGCCCCATCGGTCTGTCGCTAGAAAAGCTGTTCGAGCAGATGGGTTTGCGCCTTGACGACGAGCGGCTCAGGCAACTGCCCGTCTACTATGGCGGTCCTGTGCAGGTGGAGCGCGGTTTCGTGCTGCACCGGCCGGTGGGGGAGTGGAATTCGACCCTGGCGGTAAACGGGCGCGTCGGTCTGACCACCTCCAAGGACATCCTGGAGGCCACCAGTCGCCGTGAGGGGCCGGCGCAGATCCTGGTGACCCTGGGCTATGCCGGTTGGGGCCCCGGCCAGCTCGAAGACGAGATCAAGCAGAATGCCTGGCTTACGGTGGCGGCGGACCCGGACGTGATCTTCAACTTGCCGCCTGAAGAGCGGCTGCCGGCGGCCATGCGCTTGCTGGGCATCGATCTTGCGATGCTGTCCGAGGATGCCGGTCACGCATGAACCCACATTTGAAGCAAGGCAGCGTGCTCGCCTTTGACTTCGGTCTCAAGCGCATCGGCGTCGCCGTCGGGGAGTGGGAGACCCGCTGCGCGCACCCGCTCGAGGTCATCGTCGAGGAGGCGAACGTGCGGCGTTTCGCCCGTATCGCCGCCTTAGTCGCCGAGTGGCAGCCTGTGGAGCTGGTCGTCGGTCTGCCCCTCTCCCTTAATGGGGAGGCACATGAGCTGACCCGGCGCTGCCGTCGTTTCGCCAACCAGCTGCACGGACGCTTACATCTGCCGGTGAGGCTGGTGGACGAGAGGCTGACCTCCGCCGAGGCCAAGACCCGGCTGCGGGAAGCCGGTGTGCACGGCGCGCAGCGCCAGCAGGCGGTAGATAGCCTGGCCGCGCAACGTATCCTGCAAGACTATTTCGAGCATTCGCCCGAGCAGTCGCCCTAGCCCGGATATCATGCATCTGCCCCAACCCCGAGACCTCATCAAGACCTTAGCCGAGACCATCCGGCCGGCCCTGACGGCGGAATGTGCCTTAGTTGGCATCCACACCGGCGGCGTCTGGGTCATGGATGCCTTAGCCGATGTCCTGGGTAGCCCGGCCCCGCGCGGGGTGCTGGACATCTCGTTCTACCGGGATGATTTCTCGCGCATCGGTCTACATCCCGAGGTCAAACCCTCGCGCATCCCCTTCGACGTCGAGGGTCGCGACATCCTGCTCATCGATGACGTGCTCTACACTGGACGCACGGTGCGGGCGGCCATGAACCAACTGTTCGACTATGGGCGCCCTGCCGTCATTCGCCTGGCCGTGCTGGTCGACCGGGGCGGGCGCGAGCTGCCGATCTGCCCCGATTACACGGGGCTTAAGCTTAAGCTGGGGCCGGACCAGCACATCAGCCTGCAGCGTGACGACGCGGGTGTGCTGTCGTTCATGTTGAGCGCAACGCAATGAGCGGCGAGCGCAAGTCGCAGGGACACCTGCGCGTAAAAGAACGCGGCTTTTTGCGTCTTGCCCGGGTTCTTTATACCGTCGCGCCATGAACGGCGACCTGCAGCTCAACGCCGACGGTAGCCTCAGGCATCTGCTGACCCTGGAAGGTCTGCCGGCTTGCATCCTGACCCAGATCCTGGATGCCGCTGAGTCGTTCATCCCAGTGGCCCAGCGCGGGGTGAAGAAGGTGCCGCTGCTGCGCGGCAAGACCATCTTCAACCTGTTCTTCGAGCCCTCCACCCGTACCCGCACGACCTTCGAGATCGCAGCCAAGCGCCTGTCGGCCGACGTGGTGAATCTCAACATCGCCTCCTCCGCCCAGAGCAAGGGCGAGACCCTGCTCGATACCGTGGCCAACCTCTCGGCCATGCAGGCCGACATGTTCGTCGTGCGCCACGCCGCTAGCGGCGCACCGCATCTCATCGCCCGCCACGTGGCGCCGCACATCCATGTCATCAACGCCGGCGACGGTCGCTGCGCCCATCCCACCCAGGGACTGCTGGACATGTTCACCATCCGTCAGCACAAGGGCAGCTTTCACAACCTGTGCGTGGCTGTGGTCGGCGACCTGCTGCATTCGCGCGTAGCCCGTTCCCAGATCCATGCCCTGACCACCTTAGGTTGTCCGGAAGTGCGGGTGGTGGCGCCCCGCACCCTGCTGCCCCGTGATGTTGACAGCCTCGGGGTGCACGTGCACTACCGCATGCAGACTGGCATCAAGGACTGCGACGTGGTGATCATGCTGCGGCTGCAGACCGAGCGCATGCAAGGGTCGCTGCTACCCTCCCCCCAGGAGTATTTCAAGTACTGGGGACTTACCCCCGACAAGCTCAAACTGGCCAAGCCCGATGTCATCGTCATGCACCCCGGCCCCATGAACCGCGGGGTGGAGATCGACTCGGAAGTGGCCGACGGCAGCCACTCGGTCATTCTCAACCAGGTCACCTACGGCATCGCGGTGAGAATGGCGGTAATAAGCCTGCTCGCGGGGAATTGATCGAGGTGGTCAATGAGGAATGTACACCTGACCCGCGCAAGACGCCCCGGCCATCGTCCCATACCACTCGCGCCTTCCCGTCCTTGACATGAAGATCCTCATCCGCAACGGCCGCGTCATCGACCCGGAAAGTGGCCTGGATGCCGTCTGCGACATCTGCATCGCCGCCGGGCGCATTCAGGCCGTGGGCGACGTGCCGGCCGATTTCCACCCCAACCAGGAGATCGACGCCAGCGGTCTCGTGGTTTGCCCCGGTCTGGTCGATCTCTCGGTGCGTCTGCGCGAGCCGGGCTTCGAGTACATGGCCACCCTGGAATCCGAGATGCGTGCGGCGGCCGCAGGCGGCGTGACCAGCCTGGCCTGTCCGCCCGACACCGATCCCCCCCTGGACGAGCCGGGTCTGGTGGAGATGCTGAAATTCCGCACCCGCAACAGCCCGGGACCGCGGGTCTATCCCGTCGGCGCGCTGACCTGGAAGCTCAAGGGGGAGCGGCTCACCGAGATGGCGGAGCTCAACGAGGCGGGCTGTGTCGCCTTCAGCCAGGCCGACGCCCCTCTCGTCGACACACGCGTGCTGCTGCGGGCGCTGGAATACGCGGTGACCTTCGACCTGCCGGTCTGGCTGCGTCCCCAGGACCCCCACCTGGCCCGCGACGCCGTCGCCCATGACGGCATCGTCGCCGCCCGGCTGGGGCTGCCCGCCATCCCCGTGCCGGCGGAGACGGTGGCCCTGCAGACCATCCTGCTGCTGGCGCGCGAGACCGGCGCCCGCGTGCATCTCGCCCGGATATCCAGCCGGGCCGGTCTGGACATGATCCGCCGCGCCAAGCACGACGGGCTGCGTATCACCTGTGACGTGGCTGTGCATCACGTCCATCTGTCCGAGATGGACCTGGTGGATTTCAACCCCAACTGTCATCTCGTCCCCCCCTTGCGCAGCATCCGCGACCGCGAGGCCATCCGCCAGGCCCTGCGCGAGGGGCTGGTGGATGCCATCTGCTCCGACCACACCCCGGTCAACGACGACGCCAAGGAGCGGCCCTTCCAGGAGGCCGAACCGGGCGCCACAGGGGTGGAACTGTTGCTGCCCCTGACTCTCAAGTGGGCGCGGGAGATGCAGGTCCCCCTGCTGCAGGCCATTGATCTGATTACCCGGCGCCCTGCCCGCATCCTCGGCGTGCAGGCCGGCGTCCTGGCCGTGGGGCAGCCGGCGGATGTGTGCATCTTCGACCCCGAGCGTCCCTGGACGGTAAGCCGCCAGACCCTCCTCTCCCTGGGCAAGAACAGTCCCTACCTGGGCATGGAGCTGCAGGGCCAGGTCATTTACACCCTCGTCGACGGTCACGTCGATTTCAAACGCAACCACTGATCGCACTCCCCTTTACCCCCAACATGCCCGCCCTGCAACAGGCGGGGTGGGCGGTGGGCGTTAGCACAGAGGTGGGCATGCAACGTCTACGGGATACCGATTCCGCGGCCCTGTCTGCCGCGGTGCGGCAGGCGGGCTGCGGCCCTGGTCCTGCCGGCCGATTATGCCGAAGCTCAACCGCCTTGATGCCCTGCGATCTGGGCTACGCTACGACCTGCTTGCTGGTGACTTGAGTTGTCCCGGGTTGTCCATTAGACCGGGAGCAGAAGACCTGATGGATAATCAGGGTTGATTTAGCGCAGCAAGCGCCGGCGCGTGAGCCTCAAGCCGATCAGGAAGCCGGCGACGGCGAAGGCCAGCAAGACCACCACGTTCAGCACGGGCGCTTCCGGCCAGTGGCCCAGCACCAGGGGACGGGCTAGCGCGATGGCATGGGTCAGCGGCAGGCCCTGGGCGATTGTGGCCAGCCAGACGGGCAGGGCGTCGGTCGGGTAGAACACCCCCGAAAGCAGCACCATGGGGGTGATGAACAGGGTGAGGTAATAGAGGAAGAAGTCGTAGTTCGGGGCGAGGGCGTTGAGCATGAGGCCGAGGCCGGCGAAGGTAAGTCCAGTTAGCACGATCACCGGCAATAGCCACAGGGTCATGGCAAAGTCCGCATAAATCCCCAGCGCCCAGATCACCAGCAGGATCGCCAGCCCCGAGAGCAGGCTCTTGCTGGTCGCCCAGGCCCATTCGCCGAGCAGGACGTCGCTTAAGGTCAGCGGCGTGTTCAGGATGGCGTCCCAGGTCTTTTGCACGTGCATGCGGGAGAAGGCCGAATAGAGCGCCTCAAAGGTGGCGCTATTCATGACGCTGTAGGCCAGCGTGCCGGCGGCCAGGAAGGTCAGGTAGGGTACGCCCTGCACCTCGCCCAGGAAGCGCCCCAGGCCGTACCCCAGGCCCAGCATGTAGAGCAGAGGATCGGCCAGGTTGCCGAGGATGGACGGTCCCGCCAGCTTCTTCCAGACCTGGAAGTTGCGCTGCCAGACCGCTATCCAGCGCATCCGTCTGGCAAAGGTTCCATCAAACAGCCGCCTCACCCCTCACCTAGCTCAGTCCCTCAGATTTCTGCCCGTCAGCTTGAGGAATACGTCCTCCAGGTTGGCAGGACGGTGCAGATAACGCAGGCCTGCCCGCGCTTCTAAGGCGTCGGTGACGACTTTGGGGTCGTCCGCATAGCAGAACAGGGTCTCGCCGGCGCGTTCGCATCGACGGCACAGCCGGCTGGCACAGCCCTCCCATGCATCGAGGCCCTCGCCGAAGACCTCCACCACGTGAGGCTCGATATGCCGGGTGATGAGCTCGCGCGGAGAACCCTCGGCGATGATGCGGCCGCGGTCGATGATGCTGATCATATCGCACAGCCGCTCCGCCTCGTCCATGAAGTGGGTGGTCAGCAGCAGGGTCTTGCCCTGGTTGATGAGCCGGCGCAGCCCCTGCCAGACCAGATGCCGGGCTTGGGGGTCCAAGCCGGTGGTAGGCTCATCCAGGACGATCAGTTCCGGGTCGTTGATCAGCGCCCGGGCGAGGGTAAGCCGCCGCTTCATGCCACCGGACAGGGTGGGGACCTTGGCGTCCGCCTTGCCCGCTAAGCCCGCGAATTCGAGCAGGGCCGGGATGCGCGACTCGATATCACGGCGTCTAAGCCCGAAATAGCGGCCATAGACGAGCAGGTTCTCCCGCACGGTGAAGTCCGGGTCCAGGCTATCGGTCTGCGGCACGACCCCCACCCGGCGGCGGGCTATCGTGGCCTCGTGCGGGAGACGATGACCCAGCAGGCGGATTTCTCCAGCATCCGCCTCGATCAGGCCGAGAGCCAGCCGCAAGGTGGTGGTCTTGCCGGCGCCGTTAGGTCCGAGCAGGCCGTGACAGCGGCCTGGCACGATCTCCAGGCTAAGCTCGTCCACCACTGCCACACCGCCGTAGCGTTTGGTCAGTCCCTGCAGCATCAGGGCGGGCACAGGCAACTCCTGACGGTCTCCCTTAGCTCCACCAGCCGACCGTGGAAGAAGTGGCTCGCCCCGGCGATGACGTGCAGCGGAATGCGGTTAAGACGTGCATAGCCGTCGACGATGGAAAGCGGGATCAGTTCATCCGCCTCGCCGTGCACGATCTCGGTGGGCACGGCCGGAGACTCGAAGGCGTACATGGACACGGGCGGTCCGACCAGGATCAGCCGCTTAGCGGGCAGGCGGCCGGCGACCCGATGCTGGACGTAGGCGCCGAACGAGAAGCCGAGCAGCGACCAAGGCAGGCCGGCATGGCGGGGGGTAAGGAAAGCGGCGACGGCGAGCAGGTCGTCCGATTCGCCGACACCATAGTCGTATTCTCCACTGCTTTCCCCCACGCCGCGAAAGTTCGGCCGCACCGCCACCAGCCCACAGGCCAGCGCCGCCCGTGCGAGCATGGTCACCACCTTGTTGTCCAGGCTGCCGCCGTGCAGCGGATGGGTATGGGCGAT
>Ga0209721_1001104_pt1 | contig 21326 bp, 22 predicted proteins | sample TshhotsprinmetaG_FD_184139 | JGI IMG/M metagenome (GOLD analysis project Ga0209721, IMG submission 184139) | Hot spring microbial communities from South Africa to study Microbial Dark Matter (Phase II) - Tshipise hot spring metaG (SPAdes)... | ecosystem: Environmental > Aquatic > Thermal springs...
GTCGATTGCTAGACATGTTTGTGCGTCGGACTCCGCATTGTTTAGCGAATTATATAGGTATCAAAACGAACCCCTAAAAATACGCGCATAGAAGGCGGCCCAAGCGGACTGACGCATGGCGGCAGCTTTGGCACGCTTAGCCGCGGCAGTCGTTTGCGTGGATATCACGCCTTCTATCAACTGTTTCTGAATCTCGAAATCAGGCAATGGAAATTCGAGGCAAAGCAGCGAAGATTTGGAGATGCTTTTCATTGTTGGCGATGTGCCCGCCAGGCGTGATTTGATTTGCTCCCGTACCAAATGCAACTTCATCGCTTCGGCCAAAAAACGCGGCAGCAATTTGCTATCAGATCGGAAACGCACGCGGAAAATCTTGTTACATAGCATCAAACGTGGCGGCGTTGATTCGACGTAGACACAAGCGCCTACATAACGCGCATCACTATTTGCGCAGCCGATCAAAACATCGCCCGTTTTGACTTCATATTCAAGTCGAGGCTTGAGGTTAGCCGGAAGTTCTTTGTTTTCGGTGGCATCGAAAGTTCCAAACGATACCGCTCCAAGTTTGAGGACGCCCCACTTGCCTTCACGGGCAGGGTGGTTGTAACACTTCGGGCTCCATCCGTTTTCCAGGTTGGCCACCAGATCGCCAAGACGGACAATGGGCCATGAATACTGATGCTTAGGCCCGCTTGTTGAAGAGCGCACGATGCTCTCGTGGCTCCACCGCTCCACATCCTTGAAGCGCGCCACGAACACCGGTCGATCCGGCAAGGGCGGCGGCGGGGCGATTCCAAGAGCAGCCTCAAAGGCTTGCCACCCGGATCGCTCGATGACATCGGCTTCCTGCTCCAGTTGCGCCGCGCGGGCCAGCGCGTCGGTGTAGGCGGTGATCAAGGCATCTTGTTCTTTTAGCGAAGGAACAGGAATTTCGAGGCTCAGAAAACCCTCCGGCGTGATACGCTTGCGGCCGCTGGTGCCAGACGCCTTGCGCTGCAAATCGGCCTTGAAGTACTCTGCACGCAATAGGAGGCACAAGTAATCCGCTCGCAACTTGTCCGCCTTCGGCGTAAACACCGGGTATTCGCTGGTGACCACTGCCTTGGGAATGCTCTCGGGGATTACCCCGACCGCGCCGTTGCGCGCGTCGATCCTCGAAAACACAATATCGCCGGGATAAGCGGCAAACATCGCGCCTTTGAATACTTCGGTACGCCCGCGGGGCAGCACTTCGCCCGAGAATTTGATGGTGATGGGCTGCCAGTCTTCAAGCACACCATCGACACGTACCCGCTCATGGCGCGGAACAATCAGATCGCTTAACGGCACCAATGGGAAATCGCTGGTTTGCGCCACACCAGCCCTATTTTCAATCCAGCGTTCTATTTCCCTCCACCGCCGGATTACGCAGTGGAGGGCCCGCGAAAATTTGGCGTGGCCTCCGGCTGCGCGCCTTGCGCCAACCAGTCTTCGAATTCGCGATAGGCTTTGAGCAGGTCTGGCAATTCGTTCGCCACACCTTCGCCAGTTTCGCCCGTGGAAGTGATGCCGACGGTCTTCGGCGCGGCCGCGAATACAGGATAGTCGAATAGCTCACGCACCCGCGCCCACAGGGCGGCGGTGTGGGCTTCGTCGATGGCGCGGTACTTGGCTTTCAGCTCCGACAGGAGGGCATCGCTGCGCTTCTGCGCCGTAGCCAGCGCTGCGGTGGCCTGCTTCTTCAGGTCGGCGGCGGCCTTCTTGTGCTCCTTGGCAACTTTGCCCCGCCAGACCGGCTTGCCTTGAATAGTGGGCCGGGCCTGGCGCGGGTAGGTAGGCGCTTCCCCGCTCTGCCACGCTGGCAACGTGCGGCAAATGCCCAGCGTGGCCAGTTTGTCCAGCAGACATTGAACCTCACCATCATCGCCGGCAACGATACGGGGGGCATATGTTGCGTGCTGGGCGTTGCGCTGCGCGGCAAAACCGGCATCGAGCTCGGCGTGGGCTTGTGCCCATGCGGCTTCCCATTGCTGCGCCTCGGCGTCGGTAAATTTGCGCAGGAAAACCAGCGAAGCTTTGACCGAGGCATTGCTGGAACGAAAGGTTTCTTCCGGCAGGCTGATCACAGCCAGCAATTTAGCTTTGCTCTCAACCCAGCGGCGCATCCAGGCCAGCGAGGGATTATTGAGAATACCATCGGGCAGAACGATGCCCATGCGGCCGCCGGGTTTGAGTAGGTTCAAACAGCGCTCAACAAAAAGCAACTCGGTGGGCCGGTTGTTCTTCCCCTTGCCGATTTCGAACAGATCGAGGATGGGCATCTTGGTGGCGGCGGCATCGAGCATGCGCCGATGGCTTACTTCCCAGGCCTGCCCGTAGCCGCGCTCGCGGCAGCGCACAAGATAGTTTTCGTCGTTGGGTACATGGGTTTCATCGCTGCTGCCGACCCTTTGGTCTTTGCCAACATTGGAGCCAAAGGGCGGATTGGTCAGCACCAAATCAAAGCGGCCATCGAAGATGCCATCGATGTCGAGCAGGCCATCGTGATGGTGAATACCGCTGTATCCACCGCTGTGCATGATCATGTTCATCTTAGCGGTGCGGGCAGCACGCGATTCAGCGTCGGCGCCGTAAATGCATCGCCAGGTCAGACGCCCAACGCGGGTGTCGATCGGCTTGTTGTTGTCGTCGCTGGCCAACAACTCCTTGTTCAAGCGCAAGAAGGCCTCATCGAGCAACTGCTCTTTCTTTTCCTTGGGGAGAGTCAATGCTTCGATGCGGGCGCGTTCTTCATCCTTTTGGCGCTGGATGTCAGCTATGATTTGGGCGCGAACATGCTCAAAGGCACAAATAAGAAAGCCACCGGATCCTGCTGCGGGATCGCAGATGAGTTCGCCCTCTTGGGGGTTGAGTAGGCCGACCATGAACTCCACCACCGGGCGCGGTGTGAAGAATTGCCCCAATTCGCCACGGAAGGTGGCGCCGAGAAATTTCTCGAAGGCTAGGCCCTTGATGTCGTCGCCGGTCTCGGAAAAATCGAAGCGTTCCAGTTGCTTGACGATGCGGCGGAAGGCTTCTTCCGAAATGTCAAGCTTGTCGGTAGCAACAAAAAGGTCGTCTACCTTGTAGTAGGCTTTAGCTTGCTCAAACAAACCATCGTGTATGGCGGGATCGGTAGGCAGACGCGCTTGGGCGTAACGATCAAGATATTCAGTGGTAAAAGTGCCGCACAACCCGAAACGCTCGACATACATCTTGATGAAGAGAATTTTTGAGATGGTGTCAAACGCGCGGCCCGGGTCCATCTTGTGCACGTCGCGCAAAATGCCGTGGCAAACGAATAGCGAATTCTGGAATTCCTTGCGGTTGAAGGTGCGCAAATTGTCGTTGATCATTGATCGGCTCTCAATCTTTTCTGCACAAAAACTTCCCAACGAACCTTTGTGCGCCAAGCGAGATGATTAACGTAAACAGCAATGCAACAGATTTTCGCGTAACACCCCCAAGCATAGGGCCTCTTCGACCAGGCCCCCCCTTGATGATCGCGAAGGAAGAAACAATGTTTGCACGCGAGCTCGTCTTCATATTTATATTTTGGGCCTCCTCACGCAGATTGTACAATTACATCTGATGGCCGTGTAAACAGCAATGCAACAGAGTTTCGCGTTGTGCTATCAAGCTATACTCAGAGCAGTCTTCCAATGGACACAGCCATGCAATTGCCGGAAAAACAACCAACGCCACCGCAAGGGTGACAATAACTGCAAGAAGCAAGCTGACAACAATAGGCGGTTCTTTCATTTGTCATAACCCTCTGCATCGGCTACCACCAGCCGCGCTTCTGCATCCATGTTACAACACCCCCAAGCATAAACGCAGTAATCGCGCAGATGATAACCGAATCGGGCCATTGCAGATCAATATGAAATGGCGGGATGAGTTGACTGAGCAGCATGGTGGCCATGCATATCACGAATAGCGTTATCGAGTTAATTAGATAGTTTTTTATCATATTGACCTCCTGCCGCGACGTGGGCCTCTTCGATCAAGGTCCCTCTTGATGATCGCGAAGGAAGAAACAATGTTTGCACGCGAGCTCGTCTTCATATTTATATTTTGGGCCTCCTCACGCAGATTGTACAATTACATCTGATGGCCGTTAGCTCAGCTGGTTAGAGCAGGGGACTCATAATCCCTGGGTCGCAGGTTCGAATCCTGTACGGCCTACCAGATGCCATACTTTAAGGTATGCCTACAGAACCGGTTATCAACCAGTTTTGTTCGCGACCACTCCTGACTCGTTTGTCTTGCAGCACAAGCCTACGGACGCCAGCGCCAGCAGCGCCAGCAGCAAGTGCGTTTGCGTTGTAATTGTATACTCTTTTGTTTGCCGCCAAATAGAAAAACAACCAATGGCCAAGACGCTCGAAGCCCACGATAAACTGATCCGAGAAATTTTTGGTGGTGATTATCAGTTTGAGGTCCCCGACTATCAGCGCCCCTATGCATGGACAACCGAACATGTAGAAAAACTGTTCGATGATTTGCTTTCCGCTATGCAGAATATTCGTGCCAGCGGAAGCACCAGCCAATATTTCTTGGGCAGCATCGTACTCATCAAAAATGGCCGTGACCCCAAAGCGATAGTCGTTGACGGCCAGCAGCGACTGACCACGCTTACCATATTGTTTGCTGCGCTGCGTGCAGTGTGGGAGGCGGACGACTACACGCCAGGTGTCAAGAGCGTGACTTCTTTTCTTTACGAAGAAGGAGACGAAATACTGGGCAGAGCCACCAGCTACCGATTCACCGCTCGCGAGGAAGATGCAGCCTTTTTCTATCAATACATCCAGAAACCTGGAGGCATCGAAAAACTGGTGCACAACACCGACAAACTCAAAGACGGTCGCTTGCATTATCGAGAAAACGCCACCCTGTTATTAAACAAAGTCAAGGCGCTACCAACAAACAAGCGCAACGCTTTGTGGAAATTTATCGCTAACAACTGTTCCTTGATCGTCATTTCTACACCAGACCTCGAAGCGGCCTATCACATTTTTTCGACATTGAATAATCGAGGGCTCGATTTGGCGCCCATAGACATTATCAAGGCAGAAGTACTCGGCTCAATTCGTCACATCGACGGAAAAGACAAGGCGCGCGCCTGTTCGAAGAAATGGAGCGCAATCGAAAACCGACTTGGTCGCGACGCATTGGGAAGCCTGCTTGGTCATATCTGCACCATTTATGCCAAGCAAAAACAGCAAACCACGCCGGTCAAAGAATTTCGAGAATACGTCGCCGAATACAAAACCCCCGTCGAGCTCATCGATAAAGTTATCGAACCCTATGCCAAGGCGTGGGAATTTATATACAACGCAAATCTTAAAGCCGCTAAGCACGCAGAGGCCATCAATGAATATTTGTACTGGCTCAACCGTGTAGACTTCAAGGACTGGGTGCCACCAGCGTTGCTTTATTTCAAACGCTTCAAGCAGCAGCCTGATTGGCTCAAAGATTTTTTCAAACTGCTGGAACGCCTGACCTATTTTTTGCTGGTTACCCAGGCAGGCACCAATGAACGTATCAAAACCTATACCGCACTCATCCAAGAAATCGAGTCAAAAACCTTTGATGGCAATCCAGCCGCACTTACCACATTTATTTTGAAAGACACCCAGAAGCACAAGTTTGTCAAAGCGCTCGATGGCAATGTATATGAAAGCTTGCCCAAGGCGCGAATGGCGCTGGTTTTGCGGCTTGACTCTTTGATGCGCGCTCCTGGTGGGCAACCTCCAAGTGTTGTATCCATAGATGCCGTGTCCATCGAGCATGTTTTGCCGCAGAATCCGCCGAACGATTCGGATTGGATCAAGTGGTTTCCAAGCGTAAACATGCGCGCCAAGTGGGTGCACCGCCTGGCCAACCTAATCTTGCTAGACAGAGGCAAGAACTTGCAGGCGGGCAATCACAGTTTTGCTCAAAAAAAGAAAATTTACTTTGGCGACCAAGAAGATATGGTTTCGCCCTTTCCCTTGACCCAGGAAGTCAAAGCAGAGAAAAAATGGACGCCTGTGCTGCTGGAAAAGCGCCAGCAGCGTCTTATTGACATCTTTAAAAAGCACTGGGATCTTTGCATTGAATAGCACAAAAACCCTCGTCTTCGCGCAACTTAGCCACCAAGTCAATACCGGTGTCTTGGGCCGTGTAGCCATAGGCCTGCCGTTCAGACCATTCCTTCCACAGCCACACGTCAGAGAAGAGGGCAGTGTATTGGGGGTCAAGCTTGAGATACGCCTGAATCAAGCGCTCGAAACGATCACCAAGATCGCGGTTAAAAGCAGACTCATTGCGGTACTGCTGAAGGATGTTTCGAATCATGGCGTCTCTTAACGTACAAGTTGGTTGAGTTGAATGAGCGGCAACATGACAGACAACACGATCACGAGCACCACGCCGCCCATAAAGATGATGAGCAGGGGCTCCATCAGAGTCGCCAGCCGCAGCGAACGTCGTTGCAAATCTGCACCCATTTGGTTGGCCGAGTAACTGATCATTTCAGCCAGAGCGCCCGTTTGTTCGCCCAGACGGGTAAAAGTCACCAGCAGCCCCCTAAAATACGGACTGCGCCCCAAAGCTGAAGCCAGTGACGCGCCTTCGCGCACCAGCACCAAGCAATCCTGCACCTCATGCCGCAAGGCATGATTGCTTAGGGTGTTGGCGCTGGTTTGTAAGGCTTTGAGGATCGGGACGCCGGCAGCACAAAGCAACCCAAGGGTTGAGCCGAAGCGGACGAGCTGATGCTGTTTCATGAGCGGCCCAATCACCGGCAGACGCAGCAACGCGGCATCTAGATGCCGACGCAATAGCGGCTGGCGCCGCGCCGCAATCCAAGCAATCATCAGCGCCAATCCAATCAGCAGCAAAATCCACCATCCGCTGCGAAGTCCGGCGCTAAGCGTCAACATGATCTGGGTCAGAGCCGGTAAAGCCCGGCGCGCACTCTGAAATGACTGCGCCACCTGGGGGACCACATAAGTCATTAGAAACACCGTAATGGTCACCGCAAATCCGGTGGTGATGAGCGGGTAGAGCAGGGCTGAGGTGATCTTTTGGCGCAACACATCGGATTGCTCCAGCTCGTCGGCCATGCGTTGCATGACGGCAGCCAATGCACCACTGGCTTCACCAGCGGCAACGACCGCGCGGTAGCTTTCATCGAAATCCGCCGAATGAGCCTGCATTGCCTGGTTTAGCGTTGCGCCCGCAGCCACCTCTTGACGCAAGGCTTCCATGAGGGACTTTTCTTGAGCGGTAACCGCCTCTTCGCGCATTGTGGCAAGAGCACGCTCCAGCGGAAGTCCCCCTTTGAGGAGCGCCCCCATCTGTCGAGTCCAAGTAGCCAAGCGACTGCGCCCCATGACGCGCCGCGTGGACCGCAATAATGCGCGTGTGCTTTCGCTTTGTTCGCGTACACGCAGCGGCATCAATCCCAGTTCCCGCACACGCGAGCGGGCATGCTTGGCCCCGTCGGCGTATATCTCGCCCTTGACGGTGCGACCGCTGGAATCAATAGCTTCGTAAAAGTAGAGTGCGCTCATATTTTCAATCGCGGGTAACGCGCCAGACTTCGGCGGCCGTGGTCAACCCTTGCGCCACCAACGCATCGCCAGCCTGGCGTAGAGGCACCATGCCATGCAAAATTGCATGTTCGCGCAACGCAGCCTCTGGGGCGCGCTCATGAATCAGCGCGCGCAACGGCTCATCTATGCTCATCAGCTCAAAAAGCCCTATACGCCCCTGAAAGCCGCTGTTGCCACATGCGCCGCACCCTTTGCCGCGGCAGTGCGCACAAACCTTGCGCACCAGGCGCTGCGCCAGCACCCCCAGCAGCGAGCTCGACAGCAGAAAGGGCTCCACACCCATGTCCACCAGCCGGGTAACGGCGCTGGGCGCATCATTCGTGTGCAGCGTCGCCAGCACCAGGTGCCCAGTCAGCGAAGCCTGAATCGCAATCTGTGCGGTTTCGCGGTCGCGAATCTCGCCGATCATGATCACGTCCGGGTCCTGGCGCAGGATGGCGCGCAGGGCCTTGGCAAAAGTGAGCTCGATCTTGGTGTTGACCTGGGTTTGGCCGATGCCGGGCAATTCGTACTCGATCGGATCCTCTACCGTCATGATGTTGAGTCGCTGGGCGTCCAGACGCGACAGGGCGGCATACAGCGTGGTGGTCTTGCCTGAGCCGGTGGGGCCGGTGACCAGCACGATGCCATGCGGCTGTTGGATCAGCTGCTCGAAGCGCTGGCGCGTCTGGCCCTGCATGCCGATGGCGTCCAGGCTCAGCACGCCCTCGGATTTGTCCAGCAGCCGCAGCACAGCGCGCTCACCATGGGCGCTGGGCAGCGTCGAGACGCGCACATCCACCGCACGTCCGCCCAGGCGCAGGCTGATGCGGCCGTCCTGCGGCAGACGCTTTTCCGCAATATCGAGTTCGGCCATGATCTTCAGGCGCGAAATCAGCGCCGCGTGCAGGGCCCGGTTGGGCTGCACCACTTCGCGCAGCTCGCCATCGATGCGAAAGCGCACGCTGGAGTGGCGCTCGTAAGGCTCGATGTGGATGTCGCTGGCGCGCTCGCGCACGGCCTGGGCCAGCAGCGCATTGAGCATGCGAATGATCGGCGCATCATCGGCAGATTCGAGCAGATCCTCGATTTGGGGCAGCTCCTGCATCAGCCGCGAGAGATCGGCTACATTTTCGACCTCGGTTACTATCGAGGCCGCATCGGTGCTATTGCCGGTATAGGCCCTCTCGATGCGCTGCAGCAGCTCATCGTCAGATACCAGCCGCAAATAAAACCCCCCATGGCAGCGCCGAACTTCGGCAATTGCACTCAGCGTGGCACTCCACTGTGCGGAGTCTGCTGCACGAGGCGCATAAAGCCAGCGCTCGCCATTTTCGACGGTGAGCAACAATCGATGGGCCTTGGCAAAACCGTACGGCAGCAGACATTGAGTCATTGGCCCTCTCCCGCACGCGCCGCAGTTCCTGTTTCATCGGAATTTTTGCCAGAGCCCTGAACTGGCGCGCTGGGCAGCAGCCAGGGCGCAAGCGCTGGCAAAACGGGGGCTGCATTAATGGAATGCAGGTCACTTGCGGCCGGTTGAGCATTTTGTTGAGTTACGCGCATCAAGTCGTAGCGATCCACTGCCAGGCTGTTGGTTTGTTGCGCATCGCGCACGATGACGGGGCGCAAAAATACCATCAGGTTGGTTTTTTTGCGGCTGCGCTTCTCACTACGAAAAAGCCCCCCAAAAATGGGTGCATCGCCCAATACTGGAACCTTGTCTGTGTTGCCGGCAAACTCGTCTTGCAGCAATCCCCCCAATACCACCACCCCGCCATCGTCGACCAGCACAGTCGATTCAATGGTACGCTTGTTGGTGATGGGGCCGGTACTGGCGGCAACGGAAGAGGGCACCACGCTGCTGACTTCTTGAAAGATTTGCATTTTGATGGTGCCGTTGTCGCTGATTTGCGGCTTGACACGCAGAGTCAAGCCAACATCTTTGCGCTCAATGGTTTGAAAGGGATTGACCGCCCCCTGGTTGGAATTGTTGGCGGTGTACTGACCAGTCACAAACGGCACGTTCTGGCCAATCACGATTTTGGCCTCTTCGTTGTCCAGTGTAAGCAAGTTGGGAGTAGATAGGATATTGGCCTCTCCGGTACTCTCCAAAAAACGAGCAAGCATCGACAAAACGTATACACCGTTGATTTTCTGGGCCAACCCCAAATTGAGGCCCGCAGCAGGCAGAACAACGCCTCCGGCTTGCGCAGCCAGATTGAGAATATTGGCCCCGCCGCTGCCAAAATTCAAGCCAACGGGCGCCACCACGTTGCCGCGACCCAGCAGCGTCTGCCACTGCACGCCGATTTCAGAAACCTTATCGGCGCTTACCTCTGCAATGAGGCTTTCAACGTAGACCTGTGCACGGCGTGTATCGAGCTGATCGATCACGCCGCGCAGCTGACGAAACATGGGCTCAGGAGCGGTGATGATGAGAGCGTTGCTCGCAGAATCTGCCTGGACCGTGAGTGCGCCTGCGTTGCCTGCAGCGGTGGTAACAGCCGAAGCGGCGGCGCCAGAGGCATTCGTTGTCGTTGCAGAAGCGCTTGCACCAGTGGTTGCCGCCCGCGCAGAGACGGCTTCGCCTCCGATGGCTGCGCGCAAAGTTTTAGCCAGCTCTGCAGCATTGGCGTGGCGCAGATAAACGACATGGATGTTGCTTGCCCCTCCAATGGCGGGACGATCCAGCCGCTCGATGAGCGACTTTATGAGCGACATGCGCGCAGCATTGGGCGCGCGCACCAGTATTGCGTTGCTGCGCGGCTCAGAAGAGATGATCAGCTGAGGCGTCGGCGCAGCACTCGCCCCGGCCGCTTGCGCTTGCCCCTGACCTACGTCCAACATCCGCTGAAGCAGCGGCACCACATCGGAAGCCAAGGCGTGCTGCAGCGAAACGATCTCGATCTCGTGCCCCGCAGGCTGGTCGAGCGACTCGATTACCTTGCCAATGCGTTGCAGGTTGTCCGAGTAGTCTGTGATCACCAGCGCGTTGTTGCCCGCATTGACGCTGATGGGGTTATTGGGGTTTACCAGCGGTCGAATGATGGGCAGCACATTGTTGGGATTTTCATGCTGAAGCTTGAAAATTTTTGTGACCAGCTGCCCACCTCGAACCTGCTGTCCTTCAGAAAGGACGGGGCCGGCCTGCAACTTGGCGTCTGCCTCTGGCAGCACCTTGAGCACACCGAAACTGTCCACCAACGCATAACCGCGCACTTGTAGCTCCTGAGCAAAGCGCTCAAGAGCCGTTTGAACGCTCGTCGGTCGCTCCGAAATCAGAGTCAAGGTTCCCTTGACCCTGGGGTCCACTACGACATAGCGATTGCTCATTGCGCCCAGCGCGCGCGCAACGGCTTCAATGTCGGTTTCGACAAAATTCAGCACGACACTGCCGCTGGTTTGCGGCAGCGGTGGCGGTGGTGGCAACGGCGGCAGAGACTGCGCAGCCGACAAACCCGAAAAAACCACGAAGACCGCACTGCATACAGCGCGCAAAGCCCCAATGTTACGGGCCGGGATTGATGAAGATGTGAGCCGTGTTGCCATCGCGTCTACCAAGGAGATTCAACGTGTTCGACAGCGCATCGAGCCGCGTGGGATCCGCCTTCGCAAGGCCCGCAAACCGAATGACCCCGCCGACCATGGCGCCACTGCCACTTAGCTGCAACACGCCAGAGAGGGTTTTCAGTGCAAAACCACCGCGGGCGTCAATGTCGATTGCGTAGCTGCCAACAGGGCAAATCGTCGTCAGCGATAAGCACATGTTTTCAAGGCTTATCGAGGCGCTGCCGTCAACCGTATTTTCTCCCAAAAAGACCTTGTCAACAAAAATATCCGGCGTCCGAACGATGATCTTGCCCTTGGGAGCCAGGGTGTTCCATGGCGAACCCATGAACGTGAGCCACTCGGCCGGCCATTGCAGCTGCGCCGCATTCAGTCGAGCTCGCAAGCCGCGCAGTCTCCAGTCAATGCGGGCGCGCAACGGCTCAGTTGCGCAACACGGTAGATTTAGCTCGACTTGCAACGACGTCCATGAAAATCGCAGCCGCCAATGCAGGCGGTCCGCAAGACTGATATAGCCGCGATCATGGCGAAACGCAAGAAATGCAGAGCCACTCCAGAGAGTGCCTTGCGCCTGCAACAAGCGCAGGCGCCCCAACGTGAAGCGATCGAGCGCGCTGTCGGCTAGACGGGCTGGCGCATAAATCACGGCAGCAACCCCCGCCCCCAAACCTAACGCCAGCACAGCGGCGAACCAGTAGCGTCGATTCCGATTCATTCTTCGCGATCCCGTAGCACCAGATAGCCGCTCCAAGCATCCGACTCCCGATGCAAATCCATGGCCAGCACATCGATGCCGTTGTCCCATGCCTGCGCCAGCAGCTGCGCCAGCACAGCAGAACTGACCCCTTGCAGGGACAGTCGCCAATGGTTGTTGCCCTCGGGAATCAACGCCACTGCATCACCTAGCGTGCGCTTTACCAAGGCTTGTACCCCAAGGTCGCTGGCGCGAGTTTGAGCAACAGCGCCAGCCAAACGCTTGACCTCTTCAAGTTCTGCGTAGGCCAGCACCAGGGCGGCGCGATTGTGCTGAATGCTGCGCGCCATCCCCCACCCAAGAGCACCCACAGCCGCCAAAAGGGCGACTGCTGTGCCAATCAAGATCCACTGGCGCTGCCAAGCCGCAAGCGCCTTCCATCGCTCATCAAGTTTCATTGCACTTCCACCCCTTCTGCGCAACGGTATTCAAGCCGCAACCCCTGCGCGCTGATAAGCTGCCAGCAGCCCAGCGTCTTGGGCGCCAAACTCACCTGCTGAGCCGAGACTTGCATCACAAGACGATCCTTGTCGAGCGCAATCGCAGAAGGAGGCTCCAAATTGTGTTTGCCCCACTCGTGCAGCGCTGAAGCGACATGCGCGCCCCAAGCGGCCGCAGACCGCTGTCGAAGCTGAATCACAGGATTGAGCAGCGGGGTGTTGGGCGGCAAGGCTTGCATGGCTGTTGCGCGAATTTGTTTGCGCACCGCATCCAATTCGGCGCTTGTTTGCCAAGCCAAGACACCCAGTCCGACGGTATTGACCAGCACCAGCGCCGCAACAGCCCCCCAGGGCATGTGGTCGCCAACAATGCGCATGATCCGGCGCTTCAGATTGTTGCGCCCCCCTGCAAATTCAAATTGCAGCAGGTTCCAACCCAAATCCGCGCTGGCTTGCCAGAGCTGTCTCGTCGTCACTGGAGTGGCTGTCTCGCCAAGTAGAGCAGCGTCGCGCGACAACCCGGGTTCATAGAGCCGCTGCCGTGCAACACCTAGACTCTCCAGTGTAGACAGCAGATCGCGAATCACTTGCTCGTCCCCCACCAAAGGCTGAGCCAGCACACCAAAGGGACCGCAGGCCAAAAATGTAGGCACACCATCGCAATCGCGCACCTGCCACTGTATGTCCTGCTGCGGCGCCGCCTCTGGAATAGCCGCCTCTACCAAGAGCTGCATGCGCTCAAGCGTGGCCAACGCTTCGCGCATCAGGTTGGCGTCGATGCAGCAGACCCAGATTTCTGTATCACCTGATACACGAGCCTTCGAGCTGATTTGCGGCTCCACCGCCAATGCCACGGCAGAAGCATCTTGTGCGTCTCTAAGCAACCTCTCTTCGAGGGCGCTGCGCAAATAGGCAGCCGCCCGACGAGAACGCAACACAGCAGCAGACAGTCGAACGCGGTGCCAGGACATCCAGGCCAAAGGGACCACCAGCGTGCAAGCGCTTGGGGTGCGCGGCAGCTCGGCCTCATCAACAAGACGCGGCTCCTGGTTGGGAGGCGCGAGTAACCAGCCGCGCCAGGGGGTGTTGACAGCAGAGCCGGCGACGGTCGTCTCCAGCCCGTGTAATAGGGGTCGCACAAAAATCATGGCTTACCTTATGGCCTCAAAATTTTAGCCATCAGGCAAGCTTATCGCAAATTTAATCGTTGCGCTCCTGCGAAATTACCCGACGCTGACCACGCTTTGCCAAAGCGCTTCGCTGACCCGCCCGGAGGGATTCGAACCCCCGACCTACGGCTTAGAAGGCCGTTGCTCTATCCCACTGAGCTACGGACGGCAAAAAAGAAGTGAGATGGTCGGAGCGAAAGGATTCGAACCTTCGACCCTCTGCTCCCAAAGCAGATGCGCTACCGGACTGCGCTACGCTCCGACATTGAGCCCCCCATTGTAGTGGCTCGTGCCATTATGACCTTTATCCACCGCAGCATTGCCCCAAGCGACGCACTTGCAGCAGCAATACCTGCTGACCTTCACGCTGGACTACCGCCTCTATCTGTGTCTGAATATCCCAGTGTCGAAGCAGCCCCGTGATGCGAAAAAACTGCGACGACACACCAAAGCGTGAGGCTTGTGCGCCAAGAAGCTGCGCCGTCGACAAGAATTGCTCTACGCGATCAAAATGTCGCTCCGATCGGGCTTTTAACAGGCGGCTTACCTCAGCGGCAGCCAAACCGCTGGCTGCCTGCAATGCGAGCTCACCAGCGGTATTGACATTGAGCGTAGTGCGACGCGGAATCCAGGTCGCATGCGCGCGCAATTTGGCAGCCGAGGCATCCGAAAGCCCCAACCAACGCAAGTCCTCTTCGGTGCGAGGCAACAGCGGGCGCTGCGCCTCATAGGGATCTTCGGCTCGCTGCAAATTGAGTAGCACCTGTTGCAATTCCTGCTGGGGCAGCCCAAGCAGCGCATAGAGTCGCTCGAATGCTTCTACATCCGGCTGGGAAAAACGCGGGCGATCACCAATGATTTCCACGGTATTGCGCCAATTGAGCTTGCCTTGTAAGTCTTCAATGCGACCGGCAAGTACGGTTTCCTCATCAATCGCATCGCCAGACTCCTGGGCAGCAGACAAAAAGGTCGACAAGCGCGTCGGCTGCAGCTCAATCGCCCATGGCTCTGCCAAATGATCCACCTGATTCGCCCGACTGTCTTCGAGCAAAATCAGTCGCGCCCAATCGAGCGCCCCGTCGAGCAACCAGGTCGACTGGGTTTGTGCACGTTGCGTGCGCTCGACAGCCCAACTGCGCCACTGCCACCAAAATGCAGCACTGGCAATCGAGGCGATCACGGCCATGACCATGAGCGCCATGAGCAACGCAACCCCACGCTTGCGGTGCATGCCCGCTACATTCATGAGGCGCTCCCCCGAACCTTAGGCGAGACCCAGGTCGCTACCATATTGCCTGTGCCCACGGCTTCGTCCTTTTCTACCACCAAAGTCAGGCGCAAACCATGCGGGGCTTGCTGCAGTTGAGCGCCAGGCGCCATGGCTGCCCACCCCTGCTCGCCATAGACTTCCAGCTGCATAGCGCGCGCAGCCACGGTTTGCACTCGCTCGCCGCCAATATCCGAAGAGGATTGGGTCAACGCCTGTGCAGCCGCATCAATGGCCTGCCGCCACTGTTGCAGCGTAAGCAGCGGCGCAGAGACCCAGCGCGTCCATCTCAAAATACCCCGCTCATCCGGGCGCAGACCCCAAGCCACCACGCGCATGCCGTCAGAGGTGCGCAACGAGAGAACAATTCCTTCTTGAACCCGCGTGACGGCAGCCGGCGCAACCGAATTGCTGAGCCAAAAGGCTGCACTTTCGGCGGCCCCATCGAGTCGCTCAAGATCTAAGCGCCACTGGGTCAGTGCAGCGTTCCAGCCAGACACCGAGGAGTCGATCTCGCGCGCTTGCTCGCGGCTGTTGACCAGCACGTCAAGACCACGCCAGGCCATGATGCTAAGCGTTGCCATAATGACCAGCGCAACCAAAAGCTCAATGAGCGTAAAACCGCGCGCCTGAACTTTAACCTTCATCAGCGTCTGCTTGCCAAAGTTGCCATGGTCAACAGCGGACCGTTTTCTGCTGGGGCCTCAGATGCCGACACTTGAATTTGCACCTTGCGAAAGCCCGGATTGATGGTAGGACTAACCCCAATCAAAACAACGAAAGAATTGGAGCCCAATGCACAGATTTGGGATGTCTCCCCAACCGGAGGAAAGCTGCGCGCCAGCCGCATTTCAGCGAGCGCGTTGTCCGCGCAAATTTGGGCCAACCACTGCAAACGTTGACGCTCAGCAAAGTTGATCAAGGCACTGGAAGCTTGCGTGCCGGCAGCCAAAGCAGTAGCCATGATACCCAGCGCAACCAATACCTCTACCAAGGTAAATCCCCGTTGTGCATTACGGTTGCGCAAGTGAAGCTTAGCCATGAACACGCACCTCAAACGGCCTCCAACCATCACTCAAAATCTCGACTCGTGCATCATCGAGTCGCAGCATGATGGACACGGGCGCCATAAGCGGCTCAGCCGGAATTACCAGCGGCAAGCGGGCATCGACTTGCACGCCCGAATAAGTCCAACGATAGTGGGACTTCAGGATTGCATCCTGGAGCTGCTCTTGGCCTGAATCAGAGACCGGAATACCCTCAAACTGGTAGCCATCTGCCGTAACAGACCATTCAATAGAATGTCCAGTAGCAATGGCTAGCGCGCGCGCAGCTTGCAGCCGCGCACTCAGCGCTACGGCTTCGCGCTCCAGCTCAAACGCCCCTGAGGGGCGCATGCTCCAGGTCAGTGTCGCTGTGGCAAGCGCCAAAATCACTAGCGCCAGCAGCGTCTCCAGCAACGTCAAGCCTGCCTGGCAGACTTGGACGGAAGCTTTCCTCACGCTCACGCCACCCTCTTAATTCCAGCTGCCGATGTCGGCATCGAGGCCTTCACCACCAGGCTGGCCATCCGCCCCCAGCGAAAACACATCCACCGGTCCGTGAACGCCGGGATTGAGATATTGGTAGGGCCGCCCCCAAGGATCAGTGGGTAGCTTGTCCAGGTAAGGGCGCCAATTCAGTGGCGCAGGTCCAACGCTGGGTCGCTGCACCAGCGCCTGGAGCCCTTGCTCCTGCGTGGGGTAGCGCTGATTGTCAAGCCGGTAGAGTTTGAGGGCTTGCATCAGCTGCCCTACATCGGCACGCGCAGCAGTAACCCGCGATTCTTCGGCACGGTCGATGACATTGGGCACGATCAACGCCGCCAGCACCCCGATGATGACCAGGATGACCAGCAGCTCGATCAAGGTAAAGCCGGCGGTCCGGCGCCTTGAGCACGCCGGGCAAGCATTCAACAACGTTGTCATCGCAAACTCCATCAGGCAAATACGCTGCGCAGCGGGCAAACTTCACGATGCGAGCGCGTTATGGCTTTGATTTTAAGGCCTGAAAGAGGTGCGAGCAAAAAATTAGTGCGTTCGCGAAAATACCTCGACGATGCGGCCGATTTCTTGGGTCAAGGCGCTGATCTCATCGGAGGCCTTGGCGCTTCGATCGGCCATGCGCCGGATTTCTTGGGCCACGACCACAAAACCGCGACCCGCAGCGCCCGCGCGAGAGGCTTCCTCGGTGGCATTGACGGCAAGGATATTGGTCTGGTGCGCCAGCTCCTCCAGCTCTTGCGCAATGCTGCGCATGCGCTGTGACGCGGCGTGCAGCTTGTTCGACGACAGCCCATCCAGTTGCCGGACGGGTTGCGTGCGATTCTTGTTCGATATCGGGGACTCCTGCTGCAAGGCTTGCGCAGAAGGTGTGTCCAATTGCTCCAATTGCGCCAACCGGTCGTGCACATCAGCGGCCATGTGTGCAATATGAGCCGCCTGATCTTCGACAGAGGCAACAATCTGTTGAACATGAACTTCTTCAAAGGCATGCCCCGCCATGCTGGCGCCAGCCAACCGCAGCTCTTGGCCGGCCAGATGAATCTGGCGGGCCATCGCGTCCAGCTGACCATACAGTTCGGCAAGATCGCCAATGACACCAGCAATTTCGTCGCTACCCAACGGAACAGCGGGTACTTGCGAGTAGTCGCCCTGGCTGAGGTTTTTCAGGTGCTGGCGCACCAGATCAAGTCCGCCTCGATTGGTGCGATAAAACCCCACAAAAGCATAAAACGCAAGGGCAACCGACAAAAGGCTCAATACAATGACGCTGGCGCGCTCGTGACGCAAGGAGCGCTCTTGTGTTTGTAGCAACGCAAGAAGCTCAGACTTGCCTGAGGCAGCGATTTTCTGGAGCTGATGCTGTGCATCGGTCAGAAAGCGAAATGCATCGCGCAGACGTGCTACGCGATATTCTGGACTACCAGAAAGGGCTGCCTCCATCAGCCGCAAAGACTCCACCCCCAGGGCTTTGGCGCTCTGCAAAGAATGCTGCGACCCGTCTGCCATCGTCAGCGCCCCTAAAAGCACCCGCGCATGAGCGATTTGGGTTAGTGTTGCGGACGTCTCCTGCGAAGACGGGTTGTACTGTGCTTTGATCGCTTGCGCCGCAGTCAACGCCATTTGCAGTCGTGCCGCATCGACTGACAGCAAAAAGGCAACACCGGGCGCAGAAGCAGAGCCGCCATCGGCGCGAACAGCTTCAAGCCCGCGCTGGACTTCGCCAAGTATGGCGCCGATTGGAGTATTGAGCGGGTCGCGCAAAAAGCGATCGACCTCTTCGAGTAAGCGACCAATCCACGATGGATCCAGTGCAATCGCCTCATCGCCCTGAGTCTGAATCTGAGCCCGAAGCCTGTCAATCTGAGCTCGCACTTCGTGCGCGCCTGCAATGAGCGCTTGATCCGGCACCCGAATGTCGGTATGGCGGGCCGCTGCCGTCAAATTTAGCCGCACGACATCGGCCAGAACCGGCTCAAGTTTGGAGAGGGTTTGCACAGATCGCAGGGCCTTCTCGCTAGACCCCACTTGCTGCGTCACCTGCTGGTACCAACCATATCCAACCGTTCCAAGCGGCACCAAAAAAAGCGCCGATATTAGGCTGGCCTTAGCCCCAAAGCGAAGGTTGCGCATGGCCGCCACTGCTGGCGCATAGACCCCATGCGCCATCCACAGGCCACGAGCGAGCATCTCAACCTCCGGCGTCGATGCGCTCTTTGAGCTCTTTGCCTGGGCGAAATACCATTTTGCGGTACGCGGGCCGCATCATCGTCTCGCCAGTCTTGGGGTTGCGCACTTGGCGCCCGGGCATCTGCTTGAGTCGGAAGACCCCTAGCCCGGGCACATTGACCCGGCCGGAAGTTTCACATCCATGCAGGATGGCCGAAGCCAGCAGGCTCACCATCAACTTGGCCATCGGACGTTGCGAAGGCGGCAGCTGCGCCGCGATGATGTTGGTGACGTTGGGGTTTTTCATCGAAGAAAGAAACGTTTTGAGAACACCAAGTGACCTTGCGGAACATACACCTGTCCAGCAAAGCTGCCGACAAAGTCTATGCAATGATATGATATTCGCTGGCAGCGCATCTTGCAAATAAAACGGCTAGATTTTGTGCCTGGGCTATAATCCCCCTGTCATCCGCCCCTGGCAGTAAGCCTTCCCTCACCGGTTCAGGGATCGCCGAGCCCCGGGGCCATTTTTTTCGGTCAACACGCCTCGACCAACCTGTTGAGCCCGTCGCCCTCTGGTGCCGATGGGCCCGATGCGGCTAGACTGTCCGCCGTTATGCCCACACTGAACTGGATTGGCAAGGAAGCCGTCGTCAAACACCACAAGGATGTTCCGTTCCGCCTACTGGAGCCGGTGCCGGAGCTTTCGTGTGGCCCCGCTGAATCGGGAAACCTCATCGTGCAAGGCGACAACTTGCACGTCCTCAAAGCGCTGCTGCCGCGCTACGCGGGGCAGGTGAAGTGCATCTACATCGACCCGCCCTACAACACCGGCAACGAAGGCTGGGTGTACAACGATAACGTCAACAGCCCGGAGATTCGCCGCTGGCTGGGCGAGGTGGTGGACAAGGAAGGCGAGACGCTGGACCGCCACGACCGCTGGCTGTGCATGATGTACCCGCGCCTGGTGCTGCTGCGGCAGTTTCTGCGCGAGGACGGGGCGATTTTCGTGTCCATCGATGACAACGAGGTGGCGAATCTGCGGTTGGTGATGGATGAGATCTTCGGAGCGCGCAATTTCGTGGCCACCGTGCTTTGGCAAAAGGTGTTCGCACCGAAGAACAGTGCGCGCCACTTTTCGGAAGATCACGATTACGTTGTCGTCTATGCGACAAATGCAGATAGGTGGCGGCCCAATCTCATACCGCGTGTCGAAGCGGCCACAGCGAGATACAAGAATCCCGACAATGATCCACGCGGTCCTTGGACGTCCGGTGACCTTCAAGCTAGAAATTACTACAGCGATGGTACTTATCCAGTCACCTGCCCGTCCGGTCGTGTCATTTCAGGCCCCGGCCGAGGAATGTATTGGCGCGTATCGAAAGAGAAGTTTGCAGAGCTCGACCGCGATCATCGCATCTGGTGGGGGAAGGGCGGCAACAACATGCCCCGCCTCAAGCGTTTTCTCTCTGAGGTCAAAGACGGGGTCGTGCCACAGACCATGTGGTTTCATGAGGATGTTGGCCACACGCAGGAGGCCAAAAAAGAACTGTTGGAGCTGGTGCACTTCGCATCGAGCGAGGAGGTATTCATCACCCCCAAACCCACCCGCCTCATTCAACGCATCCTGCAAATCGCCAGCGACAAAGATTCACTGATTTTGGACAGCTTCGCAGGCAGCGGCACCACCGCCCACGCAGTGCTCAAGCAAAATGCCGAAGACGGCGGCTGCCGGCGCTTTATCCTCGTGGAGATGGACGACAACATCGCCCGCAACGTCACCCGCGAGCGCGTCAAGCGGGTAATCGAGGGCTACACCAACGCCAAAGGACGAGTTGTGCCAGGCTTAGGCGGCGGCTTCCAATTTTGCCGCCTGTCCGTTGACACCACTTTAAACTATTAGCGGTTAGACCCGCTTGCCGTTTTTACAGAATTTGCGTGAACCGCATCGACCGTGACACAGAGGAGGCCATCCGTCGCTTCCTCACCTTGATCGCCAGTCGCTACGACATAGCGGAAGCCATCGTTTATGGTAGCCGCGCACGTGGCACACACCGCCCAGACAGCGATGCAGACGTTGCCGTGATTTTACGCGGCAAGCGTCAGCGCTTTTTGACGACCAAGCTAGACATGGCCGATGTTGCCTTCGATGTGCTGCTTGAAACTGGCATCCTCATCTCTCCGTTTCCAATCTGGATCGACGAATGGGAATACCCCCAAGACCACCCGAACCCCGCCTTGCTTCGCAACATAAGCCAAGAAGGCATTCGGCTGCAATGAAGCCTAGCCATTACTTAATCTGCGACTCTCCTATATATCTTTTCAATGTGCTCAAAGCGTTCTTATGGGCGTTTTCACCGGCACAGCTGGCGCATAGCTCACTCAACACGACTGGCTCAATCCCATGCTCAAAAAGATCCACTGCGCACTTTGTTACACAAATATCTGTATCAATGCCACATACATAAACCACTGAAATGCCTCGATCATTTATCCAGCCAACAAAGCTTTCGGATACGCACGTATATGTTGGCTTGTCAATAATCAGCGCGTCTTTTCTCGGGTCAAATGCCAGGAGAACATCATCGCTTCCGGGGGCGAATCTATTCCATTTGATCAGCGTTCGGAAGAAAGAGTTGTCAGGATTAAAGAATCGGGTGGCAACCACATAGTCATATTTGCGCTGAGCGCTTTCTATGAGTGGTGGTATATGCTTGGTCGACTCATTGATGAATCCGTTTTGAACGTCGACGATAAGCAAACAACTCTTCAAATCACTCATAATCAACCCCTAGACCACCAATGCTCTAATCTG
>Ga0209721_1001105_pt1 | contig 21325 bp, 16 predicted proteins | sample TshhotsprinmetaG_FD_184139 | JGI IMG/M metagenome (GOLD analysis project Ga0209721, IMG submission 184139) | Hot spring microbial communities from South Africa to study Microbial Dark Matter (Phase II) - Tshipise hot spring metaG (SPAdes)... | ecosystem: Environmental > Aquatic > Thermal springs...
GACTGAGCAGCGCCTGATTATCAGTTTCGCGCGCGGTGGCCTCGGCCAGTTCAATGCTTCGCTGCGCCTGGTCCGGTTCCCCCAGTCGCTTGCAGACCCAGGAGGCTCGCCAGGCTGCCCAACCCCGTTGCGCGGGGGGCAGTGAGGGTATGGCGGCGGCGATGTCCGGCAGGAAGAATTTCGTGAGTTGCGCCAGCTCAGGGTCGGTGTTGATGCCGCCATATGCCCGGCTTACCAGGCGATCGCACCAGGCGGCGTAACGGTCGCGGGCCGCGCTCAGATCGAGCGCGCGCGCCAGGCGGCTCAGTACGCCGGCGATGACCGGATGCAGGCTGTACGCGCGGGCGCGGTTGCGCTCGTCGTCGTACTCCAGGCCTTGCAGAAGCGAAGTCTGCTGCAAGACCTCCAGGCGGCGGTGGGCCTCGTCGTCGGCGTTCTCGCCGGTCAGCCACCAAATGATGGCACCGTGCCGTGGCGTGATCACCGAATTGGCGATGATGGTCAGCGCCAGCAGATCGGCGCGCAGGTCGGCGGGCAGCGCGTTCAGCGACAGTTGCGTGTTGATCTCAACCGATGATTGCTGGTACATTGGCGCCGCCGGGTCATGGGCGGTCGCCAGCGCCTCGCGCAGGTTATTCAGGAAGGTCTGCTCGTCGTTCTGGCTCCGCGCCCAGCGCGCGGCGGCCAGGCGCAGCGCCAGTGGATGTTGACCGACGGCCTCGGCAAGCTGCTGGAGAAAGGCTAATGATGGAGTGCGTTCGCCGACAAACTGACGCATCAGTTCGATGCTCGCTTCTGGCTGGAGTCCTGCAAGCTGGAAGCCACTTCTGGCGTCTGGATAGAAGGTTTCGCCGGGCAAGCCGACCGGTGATTGGCGGGTGGTGAAGAGCAGGTACGCACCCTGGTCGGCCAGCCGTCGCGTCAGGCGCTGCACCGCCGCCGCTTCGGCGCGCTGCTCTTCGTCGAAGGGGGCGCTGCCCCGCTCGCGCTCTTCCCGGCCTAGCCGCCAGAGCACGGTCTCGTAGTTATCCCAGATCAGCAACATCTGCGGTCGCGCGCGCGCGGCGTTCAGCAGGGCATCTTCTTGAGCGGCAGCGTCGGGTTGCTCAAACGCGCGCTGATCGGCAATGCCGAGCAGAGTTGCCAGCTCGCGGCGAACGGCAGCGGCGCGCAGCGGCGCGTGTTCGCCGGGGAGGAACAGGCTGAGCGCCACGATCCCGTCGCGGAAGTGAAAGCGCAAGCGCTGGGCAAGCGCCGCGGCCAGCGCCGTTTTGCCGATGCCGCCGGCGCCGCGAATCGTTACGATCCGTTTCTGATCGATGACGAACAGGCGGGCCAGGTCGCGCAGTTCGCGATGGCGGCCAACGAATCGTCCCGCCGACAGGTCAGGCGCGCGCAGTGGGGTGAGGTTGGGTTCGGGTGGTTCGATCGGAGCTGGCGGCGCGGACAGATCTGGACGCTGGGCCTGCCAGGTATAGTGCTGGGCCAGATAGAGCGTCGGGATCGCCCATTCGCGCGGCTCGCTGCGAGACTGATTGCGCAGTTGCAGGCGCGCTCGATAGAGCGCCTGCGCCGGGTGCTGGCCGGTCGCCAGGCTTCGGTAGAAGGTGCGGGCAACATGGGCGGCGGCTTCGTCGAGCACCTGATACTGGGTGCCTACAACTGCCGGAATGCCCTGGCGCACCAGTGTCAGGGCGAGATTGGCTCTCGGCTCGCGGCTATCGGCGGTGCGGCAGGCATTCAGGAAGGCCAGAGACACGAAGCCGCGCAGATCGGCGGCCAGGTCGGCGACCGGACGCGGATCCATGCAGCCGGCGCCGTCGTCGAAGCACAGCACCGGCGTCCCGTTAAGCACGTCGCCGTGGCCGGCATAGTGAAACAGGATCGGTTCGCGCTGGTCAAGCTCGTCGATCAGGGCTTTACGGGTGGGGGCGATGCGCTGCCAGCGGATCGGCGCGGGTGGCTGCTTGCGGGCAAGGTCGTCGCGGATGAGGTCGAGTTCGGCGATGACCTTCAGCCGCGGGAGCGGCGCATAATCGACGAGCAGGCCGGTGCGCGGGTCGCGCACTTCTTGAACCAGCGGGTCGCTGCCCATTGCCACCAGCCGCCAGGGAACGGTCGGGTCGGGCGGTTGCAGCAGGGGCGCGCCAGGCACTTCGCGCGCAAACAGGTATTTGAAGATCAGATACTCGTCACCGTCGTGCAGGTATTCCCAGGGAATGGCGAAGAGTTCGGGGTCGGCGCTCTGCATGGCGATCAGGCTGTCGAGCGCCGGCGCTAGCGGCAGGTGGGCCAGCACTGCGCGGAACGTATCGCCCCCGAGCGCCGCGAAGAGGCGCTGACCGTAAGCGAGCGGATCGGCAGGCAGCGGACGCTGTGGGAAGAGAGGTTGATCGACCAGAAGGGCCGCCGGCTCGAAGGAGGCGAGGCGCTGTCCGTTTGCCCATGCTTCGGCCCGGTCGGTGCTTATGCGTTGCAGGGAGATAGTGACAGGCATTGGTGTGTTCTGGTGGGTTGGTGACGATTGTCCTTGTTTACTTGTTTATTATAGCATGGCAGAGGTGGGGATAGGGGATAGGCAAGAGCGCGTGGGAGTCGAACCCACCGGCGCAGTTCGTCACTCCGCCCAACGGTTTTGAAGACCGCGGCAGCCACCGGGCCACATGCGCTCTCAGTCGGGATTGTAGGCAGTTTCTGCTAGCGTGTCAATGGTGGGAGTGCGTCACACCAGCAACTGAACGGCGCGCGGCAACACTTCGACCTCAACCCGGTGGGCGGCGGTGGCGATGACCTCGCCGTCGGTCGCAACCGGGATCGGTGTCGGGCAGGTGACTTCGATCCGACGGGCGCGGGCCATTGTGACTTCTGGCTCGTTGGCGTGAACGCCGCGTATCAGGAGGGGAATCTTGCGCAGCGCGCGCGCGATGGGCATCGTATCGACGATGCAGAGATCGAGCAGGCCATCGTCAAGTCTGGCGTCTGGCGTCATCCAGAAGCCGCCACCCTGACAGCGCCCGTTGCCGACGCTGGCAAAGAAAAGCTGGCGACTGACCCGTTGCCCATCGAATCGAACAGTCATTGGGCCGGGGCGATAGGTTGCCAGCGCTTTGAAGACTGAGATTAGATAGACGGCGAAGCCGCGCGCGAATTTGATTTTGAGGCTTTCGACTGCCACCGCTGCGTCAAGCCCCATGCCTAACCCATTGATAAAGCAGCGGCTGAGACTGAGACGACCAGCTTCGACGTGAATGCGGCCTACATCGATTGCCCAGAGCTGGCCGGTAGCCAGTCGTTGCACTGCGCCGGCAATATCGCCGGGGCGAAAGCCGGGCAGCGATTTGACAAAATCGCTACCGGTGCCAAGGGGAATGATTCCGAAAGGGGTATTCTTGCCCTGCCGGCTGTCGATGAGACCGTTCACCACTTCGTTGATAGTGCCGTCACCTCCGACTGCGACAATCCGGCTTGCGCCGCGATTGATGGCCTGGATTGCCAGCTCGGTTGCGCCGCCACGGGCGTGGGTGGTAACAATCTCGCACTCGATGCCATGCCTGCGCAATTCAGCTTCAATGGCGCTCCGGCGTCGGCCAGCCAGTCCGCGTCCTGCCGCCGGGTTGAGAATGACGGTCGTTGTCATATCCGCCGCTCCGCGTATGGTTCAAAGCCAACGATATTGAGTGAAAGAGCGTGTAAGCCCTCGGCAAAACATCACTCCGCGCGCCAGAGCTGTGAGCAGAGCTGCCGGGTCGCGCCGATCGTTGCGCCTTCTCGTTGGCGATCACAGGTATCCAGACTAGATCGCCACTCCCAGCAGCTCTGCCACGGTGAAGATGTCTTTGTCGCCGCGTCCTGACAGGTTGACCAGAATAATCTGATCGGGTCGCATAGCTGGCGCCAGCCGGATCGCTTCAGCAACTGCATGCGCGCTTTCCAGCGCGGGGATGATCCCCTCTAATCGGGCCAGCAACTGAAACGCTGCCAGCGCCTCATCATCACTGGCGGCAGTGTAGGTGGCTCGCCCGCTATCGTGCAGCCAGGCGTGTTCGGGGCCGATACTGGCATAATCCAGTCCGGCGCTCACCGAATGGGTGAGGGCGATCTGGCCAGACTCATCCTGCAACACATACGAATAGGTGCCTTGCAGGACCCCCGGCGTGGCGGCGCGGAAACGGGCCGCGTGTTCGCCGAGCCGATCGCCTTTGCCGCCGGCTTCGACGCCGCGCAGCGCCACTTCGTGATCGTCAAGGAAGGGATGGAAGATTCCGATCGCGTTCGAGCCGCCGCCAACGCAGGCTACTACCACGTCGGGTAGCCGACCAGTCTCGGCGAGGATCTGCTCACGAGCCTCTTCCCCGATCACGCGCTGAAAGTCGCGCACCATCGTCGGGTAGGGGTGTGGCCCTAGCGCCGAGCCGAGCAGGTAGTAACTGTCGGGATTGGTTACCCAATCGCGCATCGCCTCGTTGATCGCATCTTTGAGCGTGCGCGAACCGCTGCTCACGCCGCGCACTTCGGCCCCCAGCAGGCGCATGCGAAAGACGTTTGGCCGTTGGCGAGCCATGTCATCCACACCCATGTAGACCACGCATTCCAGACCCAGCAACGCGCAAACCGTCGCTGTCGCCACGCCGTGCTGGCCGGCGCCAGTTTCGGCAATCACCCGGCGCTTCCCCATCCGTCGGGCCAGTAAGCCCTGGCCCAATGCATTGTTGATCTTGTGCGCGCCGGTATGAGCCAGATCTTCCCGCTTCAGGTAAATGCGCGCGCCGCCACAATGATCGGTTAGCCGCGCTGCGAAGGTCAACGGCGTTGGTCGTCCGGTATAGGTGCGGTGTAATGCGCGCAATTCCGCCCAAAAGCCCGGATCGGCTTTTGCCGCTTCATATGCCTCTTCCAGCGCGCTCACCGCCGGCATAAGGGTTTCCGGCACATATCTACCGCCGTAGGGACCGAAACGTCCGGGCCGTGTCGCAACGTCCTGCATAAGATCAGCTTTCTAGATTGAGATCTCCCTGCGCACAACAGTAACAACCGCAAAGGCAGCGCGGGAAGCAATGAGGGATGGCTGCGCATCGGCGCGCCCATCCCATGGCTCTTCGTCCGTTGCGCCTTCGCGCCGACATGCATCACTTCTGGATCAGGCTCTCGTCTTTGTTCTTCTCGCCCTCTTCGAGCAGCATAATCGGAATGCCGTCTTCAATCGGGTAGCGGTAGCCGTTGCGGCGATTGACCAGCCACTCCTTGCCGTTAGCGTCAACCATCAACTCAACCGGCCCTTTATCGCCAGGGTCGGCCAGCATGCTTAACAATTCGGGACTGATACTACCGCGCTGGCCGCTGCTCCCGGCATTGTTGTTGACCGCCGGGGTCAGATCAAACACACTGTCCTCCTGGTACTGGCGAACGGCGCGGAAGATGGCGATTGCCAGTCCGATCACCGCCGCGATACCGAGAATGCGTAACACGTTTTTCATGAATCTCTTCCTCCTGTTTGTTATGGCCTGACAATGTCGCCACTGACGACGTTCCCGAATCGCCAGGTTGTATGAGCAGCTCTTTGCGTCTATGTCTGGTTGGGTACGACTGTCACCGTTATTGTACACGACTTTGCCGACGTTGCCGCGGCGGTTCCTCTTCGCGCCATGCCTGTGGTGGTTGCGCGGGGTCGTGCCACACCAGCAGTCTCCCTTGCGGTTGACCGTCGCTGTCGTTAGTGATTTCAAGAAAGGGATAACGCTGGCTCGGTCGTCGCATCGTTTCCACGTCAAACACCACATCAGTCCAGGTACCGGTATTGATATACTGGCGACCATGGCCCAGATCAATCACCCGCGCCAGATGGGTATGACCGCAGACAAAGAGCCGGTCGTTGCGGTAAGCCGGTTGTTGGGCGATCAGCGCCACATCGCGCGCGATCTCGTCATTGAAGGCAACCACTTCGCGGCTGGCCTGGCGTCGCGCTTCATCGCGCACCTGATCGACGATTTCAGGCAGATCGCCGACCGCTTCGGCAGCGGCGCCGAATTGGCGCGCAATCGCCTGATGGCGGGTTACCCGTTGTCGGCGAAAGTGGGCAATCGGCGCCCACAGCGCGATGAGCGGTGATTTTCGCAGCCATTCGTCTGGTTCGCTCGAAAGGTGGTGCGGCGGCGCCCAGGCCGTTACCTGCAGGAACCCGATGACGCCACGGGTGACAAAGCGTCGCGCCGCCGGATCGCGCAGTCGTTGCAGACTCATCAGATACCACAGAAAGGCCGATGAGGGTTTGATATTATCCACCAGTGGCGCTAACGGGAAGGGGTCATCTTCCAGTTCGTTGATCACTTCTTTCACCAGTTGCGTCCCGCGAACGACCTCAAACGGTTCGCTAATACTGGCAAAGTTAACAAACCGGTTCCAGGGGTCGAACTGATTGCCATGCACAATGTAGACCCCGCCGCCGTGATAGCTGATCCCGAAGCGCAATCGGGCATCACCTTCCGGCAGGTCGAGAGCCTGGCGCAACACCGCTTTCGCTGCCGGGTAGTGCAGCTCGAAATCGTGATTGCCGATCAGAATGGTAAGCTGATTCCCTTCGCGATGAACAAACCGGCACAACGCGGCGATAACATCCTCATGCGCTGTAATGATGGCCTGCAAGCGCCGGGCCGCTGCTCGCGGTGACCATTCCTCATCGGCAACGTCTGGTAAGCTGATTTGTAGGAACTCGAAGGTATCGCCGGCGAGAATCAATTCGGTCGGTTCCCGGCTCAGGTAGTGATCCAGAAATGCAATCAGCGTCTCGTCGTCGCAGAAATCGTCGCGCCGATCACCGCCGCCGAGATGCAGATCGCTGATCACGATTCGTCGGCGTCTGATGTCGATCTCATTCGGCCCGATCGGGGGCGTTGCGTATGGCGTTGGGCGAATGCGCACGCGCCGAAATCGGAGCGCAATCCAGCGCAGCGCAAGCAACAGCGCCACAGCAATGATCAGGCGCAGCGCAAGACGTAGCAGCCACAGAGCGGCCTGCCGGACGTAACGACGCGAGCGCTGGCGGTTTGTATGGTCAGGTGGGATTTGCATGCTCTATCTCATTGGCCTGCGAAGGCGCGGTTATCGTGATCTTCACAACACTGGCGAGGCGACCGCATCAGCGCGAACTGCCCGTCCGTTGACCGAAGCTGTGTCGCTCAGCGCCATCTCATGGCTGGTATGCGATGGCCGCGAGCATCCTTGCCGGGCGCATAACCGGGGATGCTCCAGGCGCATCCACCTTCCTGGTCTTGAAGCGCCGGCACTCCCGATCGAATGATCGAATCGCAAGCGCGGTAGCCGTCTGCGAAGGAGCAACTCGCTGCGGCATAGCCCCAAAGATGTCGTGACCGTCGATCACAGTGGTTGATTCCATATACTCCACAATCAATGATTGCTCTGATGGTTCGGTGAACAGAGTCGGTTCGGCTATGACAGTGCCTTCGGCGTCGTCTGTCGTCTGGCGCGATGCGCTCATCATCGCTCGATCTCATCGGCTGCCTTCATCCATCTGTCTTGTCGTTGACGAAGGTCGCAACCTCATGTTCCGCTCTCTGTTGCCTGCGCTCTGACGGCGGCAATGAAGGCATTAATCAGCGCCGGGTCTTTTTGGCCGTCACGTTCGACCCCACTGCTGACATCAACGCCGAGCGGATCGACTGCGGCAATTGCCTGCGCAACATTCGCCGGTGTCAATCCGCCGGCCAGCAAGGTAGGAACCTGACGGGCAATCCGGGCAGCCTTGATCCAGTCAGCCTGGATGCCGGTGCCGCCAAATGCGCCCGGAACGTGGGCATCGATCAACGCGGTCAACGCCGGTAGATTGCCGGTGAGGGCAGGCTTTGCCGCCGCGATCCGCGCCAGCCATGCCTGTTCATCGGCGTCGCCGGTCATGCGGATCGCCTTGATGAGCGGCAATCCGCCGGGCGCCGGGTAGTCAGGCGGTTCATCACCGCTGAGCTGGATCGCGTCTAGCCCCGCGGTGAGCGCAATCTCACTGACGATCACCGGTAGTTCGTTGACAAACAGTCCAACCACCAGCGGGCGCGGTGGCGATAACGAGTGAATTGCCGCCGTGATATGCTGAGCCTCGGCAATTGTCACCCGTCGTCGACTCGGCGCAAATACCAGCCCGATCAGATCGGCGCCGGCAGTGGCGGCTGCCAGCGCCAGATCGACCGAGCGTATGCCGCAGATTTTAACCAGCTTACTCAATCTCTTTCAACGTGTAATAGACGCGGCGGTTTCGAGTGGTACGTTCGAGCATTCCGTGATGAATCGCTTGCTTGAGCATCGTGCGATTCTCTTCGGTAGTGCGCGGTAGGCCGCGCTGTTTGCGCGCAGCTTGCAATGCGCTCAATAGCTGCTGGAAGGTGGCGGGCCTGCCCATCTCGCGAACTGTCGTCCGGAACAGTTCCCACTCCTCGGCGCCAAACTCCAGCGTGAGGTCAACCTGACCGGCGCTGTCGTCGGTTGGTGACTGTGCCGGTAATGCAGCCGGCTCAACCGGCGCGGCAACAGGTTCGGCGATGGGTTCGGCGCTAACCGGCGCGGCGGCAACCGGCTCGGCGACGTGCTCGGCGACAGGCGCGGCGGCAACCGGCTCGGCGACGTGCTCGGCGACAGGCGCGGCGGCAACCGGCTCGGCGATGTGCTCGGCGACAGGCGCGGCGGCAACCGGCTCGGCGATGTGCTCGGCGACAGGCGCAGTGGCAACCGGCTCCGCGACAGGCGCAGCGGCAACCGGCCCGGTGGCAACCTCTGTCTCTGGCGTCGTTTTGCGTGAGCGCCGGCGGCGGTTGCGTCCCGATCGGGCGGTCAGCTCTGGCGATTGCGTTTCGTTGCCGCCTGCTGACACTGTATACTCAATATCTATCGGCGTTGGTGTATCTTGCACATCCACGGGGGATAGCGCATCTTCAACGCTCAAGGTGGATGTTGTATCGTCAATGCCTGCCAGAGGCACATCCAGCGACACCACATCTTCGCCGATTGCCGGTAGATCTTCAGACACACCCTGATCAACCAGCAGTTCTTCAAGCTGTGGCGGACTGTATTCCGGTTCGCCTTCGATCCCTTCATCAATCTCTGCGCCATCATCAACCAGACCGTTCGTGGCAGTAATCTCGTCGCGGTTCCGGTTACTGCGTCGCGAGCGGCGGCGGCGACGGCGACTGCCGGTTATTGTCGGTGAAGCCGGTGTCTCAGGTGGCGCTACCTTTGCCTCTTCCACCTCATTCGGGCTAAGCGCGGCGATCGGAATGGCGCCATTGACTCCGATTGGTGGATCAATCACAACCGGTTCGGGTGGCGGCTCTTCGGTCAGCAACGGCGCAAACCGCGATAACTTCAGCGGATCCTCGCCGGGCAGAAAGACCTCGTTGACCGAACCTTTGGTAAAGATCTGCACCTTGCCCCGCTGTTCGGCGTCTATCACCAGATCTTTGAACTTGCTGTACGGACGCCCGTTGAGATCGCGGTAGCGACTCTCTTTGAAATCGCCACCCATCAGCTCTTTCATGAGCATCTTGAGCGATCCCAGGGTGGTGACGTAGCCACGCTTGCGGGCCAGATGGATTGCCTGGACGAGCACTTCATATATGTCCGGTTCTGGTGGCGCTGGCGGCGGAGGCGCCGGCGCAACCGGCATAACCGACGTAACCGGCGCGACCGGCGCGACCGGCGCGATGGCTGGCGCTTCTATCGCTTCAATAGCGCGGGTTAATTCAGTGGCGCGATTGGCAATTGCCGTGGCGGCGGCACTGGCATTGGGCTGGCGGCCAACCAACTGCTCGTAAAAGACGAACTCATCGGCGCTCTGGGCAAGGTGCGTGCTGGCTGCGCCGCCGATACCGATAATATAAACCTCTTTGCCTTGCTGGCGAATGCTATGCACCAGGGGAATGAAATCGCGGTCGCCAGTTACGAGCACAAATCGGGTCACGTTGGGGTTAAGAAAGAGGGTCTTCATTGCGTCGATACACAGATTCATATCGACGCTATTCTTGATGGCGCGCCCGGTGCGCCCAGCATCCTTGTCGTAATAGTAAGTGGCAACGTAAATCGGTTCGATCGCGTTGGCGTACAGCGCGCTAGTGATGCGGGGGTAGCGGTACCAGTCAGCGTAAGCGCGCGAGATCACCACGCGGCCAAGGTCGTTGCAGCGGTCCATAATCGCTTCGAAATTGGGCGTGGCATTGAGTTTGTCGCGCACGCTCACATAAATGTTTTCGAAGTCGATGAAGACCGCGACATCAGGTCGCTTTTGGTCATACATCGTTGTCTGATCTGCTCCTGTTGTGCGTTCGAGAGGGAGGAGCGCGGAGCACATGCATCGACGCCAGCTCACGCAAGGCGCACATCGACAATCTGTTCGCCATCCAGGATTGCCAACGCTGACTCACCAGTCAGAGTAGCAGCCGGCGTCGAGTTGCAGCGATTATCGCAGCGATTTGCGGAGCAATGCGTCGGTATGTTCACGCGAACCAACCTCACAGTGTCAGGCTTGAGTCGCGAAAAGTCCAGTACAAATCATTGCGAGCGGCTATCCCGCCAGATAGCCTGCTCTTAACTGCTACTATAGCATTAGCGCGCAACCTTCGCAACCGGTAACGCGGGAAATTTGACCGTTTCGCCCAGAATGGCGCTGTACGCCAGCAGGTGACCGCGCAAGGTGTCGTGGTCGATCTGTCTGCTCAGGTAGTTGCGCCAGGTTTTCCCAATAAGACGGAGCATTCCCAGCGTCACCAGTATGGCATATGCGCGTTGGCTGAACGGCGAGGCGAACTTTGCCATGTAGCGCGTTCGCGCCCGCCAGAGCGCCACTTGCATCCGCCAGCGCGCCTGACTGGTAGCTGCGCCGCCAACGTGAATCACCTGCGCTGCCGGCACCTGCCAGATCGCCCAGCCGGCTTGCTTGATCCGCTGACACCAGTCGATCTCTTCGCAGTACATGAAGTAGCCTTCGTCCATCCCGCCAATTTCGGCAATTGTTGCGCTGCGCGCAAGCATGCAAGCTCCCAGCGGGTAATCGATCGGAAACGGATCGTTACCCGTTTCGGCAGGATACCGACCATGCCACCACGAGTCGTACAGGCGGCCCGGAAGCACTTCGCCCGGTGGGAAGAGATCGAGCGCGGTTGTGATCAGATCGGGAAAGCGAAACGCGGCACGTTGCAGCGTGCCGTCGGGGTTGAGCAGGCGTGGCCCGACGAGACCGACCCGCGGATGGGCGGCCAGAAAGTCGGCCATTGTTTCGATTGCGCCAGGCAATACCTCGGTGTCGGGGTTAAGAACGAGGATGGCGCCGCAGGTGTCGGCCAGGATGCTGATACCCTCATTGGTCGCTGCCGCATAACCGGGGTTGTCACGTCGTTCCCGCACCTGTACCGTCGGAAATTCGCGCCGCACAAGGGTTACACTTTCGTCGCGGGAACCGTTGTCTACCACAACGATGTGTAGCGGCAGCCGGCACGTCTGCAATGAGGCGAGGCAGCGACGCAGCAGCGGGGCTGTATTGTACGAAACAACGACTACGCCAATTGGCGCAAGATGGTTCATCATAGCGAGCCGATTGTAGCGGCGACCGGCTGAATTTGCAAGCGTTTGCCGCGATCCGCTGCTTCGCTTGCCGCTGATGCGCTATCCCGGCGCTTGATCGGCGACAACCGGTTTTCGCCGGATTTGCGTATTGCCTGCTCCCTGCTACAATGAAAGCGGTGTCTTTAACCGACAGTGACAAATCTGGTGAACTATGCTCGATTTTGCCATCGATCTTGCCTACCGGGCCGGCGCTCTCATTCGCGCTGGCGCCGAGCGCGATATTAGCTACGAACCAAAGCAGCACGCCGATGTCGTCACCGAAGTGGATCGAGCCAGCGAAGCGCTGATTGTCGGCGCGATCCGCGCCCGCTATCCTGATCACGCAATCATTGCCGAAGAGGGCAGCGGCGTGAGCATGTCTTCACCCTATACGTGGTTGATCGATCCGCTTGACGGTACGCTCAATTTTCTGCACGGTTTGCCGATCTTTGCCGTGTCGATTGCGCTCCTCGCTTACAACGAACCACTCATCGGCGTTGTCTACGATCCAATGCGCAACGAACTCTTTTACGCCGAGCGCGGTTGTGGCGCGTTCCTCAATGGTCGCCGCCTGCGCGTCTCGCAGACGGCAACGCTGGCGCGCAGTCTGCTCAGCAGTGGTTTGCCGTATGATCGCTTTGAGCAGTCCGATAACAATTTGACCGAGCTGACCTATCTGGCGATGCTGGCGCAAGATATTCGCCGGCCCGGTTCGGCGGCGCTCGATCTCTGTGCGGTTGCGGCTGGTCGCACCGATGGTCACTGGGAACTGGGGCTGAAGCCGTGGGATGTCGCTGCCGGCGGCTTGATTGCGCTCGAAGCCGGCGCAACTGTGACCGACTGGCAAGGTGGGACGTGGCGTCCGCTCAGCGGCGACCGGCTGGTGGCGACCAATGGACTCATTCACGGCGAATTGCTCGCTGCACTGGCTGCCGCCCGCCGACAACACGAAGCGCAGCGCGTCTGATCTTTAATAGTACCTGTGTAAACTATGGCATACTATCAACCTGAAGTTGCGCCCGGTCTGCCGCCGCTCAGCGCGCGTCGTCCGCTCATCAACGAGTATTTTCTCTCGGCGTATACGATGAGTGTCTACAACGGCTGCGAGCTGGGTTGTCCGTATTGCGATAGCTGGGTCTACCAGGAACGTCCGCTCAATGAGACGATTGCGATTCCAGTTGATTTGCCGCAACGACTGGCGGCGGTGTTACCGAATATCGACCGCGGTGATCTGATCGCAATCAGCGCCTTGAGCGATCCGTATCAGCCTGCCGAGCAGACCTATCGCATCACCCGGCAGGTGTTGCAACTGTTTGCCGACCAGGGTCAACCCTGCCTGGTGATGACCAAAAGCCCGCTGGTGTTAGAAGATCGAGCGTTGCTACAAAAGATCAATGAGCGTAGCCTGGCGATTGTCGTCACGACGCTGCTCACGCTCGACCAGCATCTGGCTACGCGCATCGAAGGGCGCGCGCCGTCGCCACAACTCCGGCTCGAGCTGATTGCCGAGCTAAAGCGGGCAGGGATACCGGTAGGAGTGGCGATTGTGCCGGTGATGCCCTACATCAACGACAGCAACCTCAATCTCCGCCGGGTTTTGCATGCCTGCGCTGGGGCCGGGGCTGATTTTGTCGTCTGGGATTACCTGCACATTCCCAACGAGCGCCACCGTCATCGGATCAACATCTTGCTCAGCCAGTTGGGATCGTACCCGCCTCGCTACTACCGCGACATCTACCGCGATCAGGCTACGGTCAACTCGATTTACCGCCATGATCGCGACCGCGAACTTTGGTTGCGCTGCAATGAATTGGGAATTGCGCCACGCGCGCCACATCGGATGTTTGCCGGCAAATTATCGCCCCGCAACGAAGCGGCGCTCTTGTTGCGTCACGCGGCATTTAGCGATCGAATGCAAGGTCGGGAACGGTTATTCAATCTGCATTGCGATCTGGCCGAGGCAGTGTATCGGGGCCATTTCCGCGCCGTCGATCTGCGCCAGAGTCCACTCTACCCGACAATTGGGCCACTGCTGGGCTTGTCTACCACTGCCTGAGCGGCTTGCTGACGCAGTCGTTCGTACAACTGGCGACGCAGCTCGCGCAGTCGCTCTTTATAACTGGTCGTATTGATTGGATCCGTCCACATCACCAGCGCGTCTTCGTGATTATCGGTGTAATAGTTGGCGCGCTGGCCGACCGGACGAAAGCCATATTTGAGGTAGAGACGCTGGGCAGTCAGGTTACTCACCCGCACCTCTAGCGAAAGGTATTGGGCTTCCAGCTCGTAAGCGCCATCAATCAGCGCGTTGAGGATCAGTTCGCCAACGCCGCGTCGCCGATGAGCTTCGGCCACCGCGATCGTCGTGATGTGACCGCTGGTTTCATTCAGCCAGATTCCGCCATAGCCAACCAGCGGCCGACCAGTGTTCAAGGAGAGTGGAACCAGGCCGATTCGTTGCAAAATTCGCGCGAGCAAGGAAAAATCTGATGGTGGTGGTGTCGCGCCATTGGGGAGTGAGGTGTCGGCACGAGCGACGACATAACGGCACGATCGCCGGTTCTGGATCTCGCGTCGGTACGTTTGCGCCGACCACGGTGACATGCGACTTTGCCGCTCAATCTCCTGGACGGCTGGGATGTCATCTTCACGCATTGGCTCGATGAAGTAGTACATCCCCCTTCCTCGCTGTGCGACATCTATATGGTGAGAGTGGATAAGCGATCCACTGTCTTGCCTATCCCCCTCTCACCCTGAGACCGGGTCTGCGAACGTCATTATGGTTGTACAGGGCGGGCCGACTCAACGAAAAAGATGCTCTGATACTCCCCATTGCGCCCAAAACCACCACCGGTTTGAAACGTCCCGGTCACTTCCACCAGACCCCAGACGAAACTGTTATTGGGGCCGAGGTTGAGCAACGCCGATTGATCAGGGGGAAACTGCTCAACCCAAATCGTGCCGCCAACCGGTTGTGGGCTAGAGCCATCTTCTTCAGTTGAAATGCCTTCGGCCAGCACGTAGATCACCGAGTTCCAGAAATAATACGCTTGCGTGGTCACGCGCTGCCCCTGATACTGTTGCGGATTGCGCAGCAGTTCGAAAAATGACACCTTATCAGGGCCGAGTGATCGGTCAGTCAGGCGTTGTTCGACACGGCGAATGCGTTCGATCGGTTCGGCACTGCTCACCGTGAGCAAGAAGCGGTAGGCTCCACCGGGGCCATAATTGCCCCCTGCCTCAAATCGCCCACGCACGCGCACAAATCCATATACCGAATCGCCCGGTCGGTGAAGATGTTCGGTCACTTCAGCCGGGAACCCTTCCAGCCAGATCAGTTCGCCGATTGGTTGCGCATCCAGCCCATTATCGAGCGTGCTCACCCCAACTGCCAGCACCGACAACCCGGGATCGCCTGGTCGCCAGATATACGCGCCATCAACGGTTACCTCACGGCCAGCATAATCGGTTGGGCTGGCAGTCAATTGCTGCACGAACAAAGGTGTGCCTGACACGCGATTGGCACAGGTTGTCAGGATCAGGAGACTCAGCCCAATGACGAGCAAGAGTTGCGAGGCTCGCCACGATAAACGAAACATGCGACTCCATCCTCCTCGGATGTATCTCATCAGTCTGGTCGGCGCGCAGCGACGCGGATGCGCGCCGATACGGTGTCACTGCTGCCGATTATAGCAGATGCAATGAAGCCCTTCAACTCTCTACTTTGGCGATAACGTCTTGACAGCAGGTACATCGATCAGTATGATGATGATTATCTAATGGACTAATAATCCATAGTTACAATATTAGTTCGCATATCGCCAGTGCAAAATAAATACTGGCGCCATGCACATTAACAACTGCATAGGAGGCTACCGTGACAGAGCTACTCTGGGCCGTCGTCGCCCTGCTTGCAGGGCTGGCCGGCGGTGCAGGCATAGGTATCTGGTGGGCGAACAATGGGGTCAGCTCACTAGTGCAACGCAAAGCTGCTGAAGCGCGACTCTTAATCGAAGAAGCGCGATCACAGCAAAAAGAAATCCTCTTGCAGGCCAAAGATGAGGCGCTGCGCATTCGGAATGAAGCTGAAGCAGAATTGCGCGAATCGCGTCAAAGCTTGCAAAAGCAAGAAGAACGTCTGCAACGTAAAGAGGAAAATATCGATCGGAAACTAGAGGGCATCGAGCGTCGTGAGCGGCTCATTCAGCAACGTGAGCGCCAGATCGAACAACTGGCGCAGGAAGCTGAACGCTTAAAACGCCAGCAAGCGCAAGAGCTGGAACGTATTTCGCAATTGTCGCGTGAAGAAGCCCGGTCGATTATCCTGGCCGAAGTGGAACGCGAAACGCGCGAAGATGCCGCCCGGCGCATCCGCGAGCTCGAACAGCAAACCAAAGAAGAAGCCGATAAAATTGCCCGTAAGATTATCGGTCTGGCAATTCAACGCTGCGCGAGCGATTACGTCGCGGAAATGACCGTCTCAACGGTGAATCTGCCCAGTGAAGAATTGAAAGGACGGATTATTGGCCGCGAAGGTCGCAATATCCGCGCTTTCGAGCAGATCACCGGTGTTGATATTATAGTTGATGACACTCCTGAAGCAGTAACCCTTTCGTGCCACGATCCGGTTCGGCGTGAAGTGGCGCGAGTGGCGTTGCTGAAGTTATTGAAGGATGGGCGTATCCATCCATCACGCATCGAGGAGGTGGTGCATAAGACGCAGCTTGAAATCGAACAGATTATGCGCGAAGAGGGTGAGCGGGTGGCATATGAGGCCAATGTGCAGGGCCTTCACCCTGATTTGATCAAGCTGCTCGGTCGCTTAAAATATCGCACAAGCTATGGGCAAAATGTCTTGCAACATTCGCTGGAATGCGCTTTGCTGGCCGCTCACATGGCGGCAGAATTGGGCGCAAATGTAAATATTGCCAAGACAGCCGCTCTCTTGCACGATATTGGCAAAGCGGTTGATCACGAAGTCCAGGGGCCTCACGCGCTAATCGGCGCGGAAATTGCCCGTCGCCTTGGCCGTTCACCGGCCATCGTGCATGCGATTGCGGCTCATCATTATGATGAAGAGCCACAAACCGTTGAGGCATTCCTGGTGATCGCCGCCGACGCAATTTCCGGCGCACGGCCCGGCGCGCGTCGCGAGACGCTCGATCTTTACATCAAGCGTCTTGAAGCACTGGAAACTGTGGCAACTTCATTCCCCGGTGTGCAACGCGCCTTTGCAGTGCAGGCCGGGCGTGAAGTGCGGGTGATGGTGCAACCTGAACAGATTGATGATCTCGCCAGTGTGCATCTGGCCCGCAACGTGGCGAAGAAGATTGAGGAGAGTTTGCAGTATCCGGGTCAAATCAAAGTGACGATCATTCGCGAAACTCGCGCAGTAGATTATGCGCGATAATCAATTGGCCAAACGGTGAGAAAATTCGATACCGTTTAGTCCCCAAATCACGATCGCGTGTGGTACAATTGCCATACGCATCAAATGTCGGCTATCAGGGTTCTTTTACACGAGGAGGCTGCGCCGGTATGAGCCTGGCAACTCCGCCCGATGATGCGAGCCGTCTATCTACCCGTCACCAACAGGAGGAAGCTATGAGCAACGCCCAGCCGCTTGAGCGGGCTGTCGGCGAAGGCAACGCCGCCCCCGCTCGTCAGCAGCGCAGTGCCGAGGTCCTTAAGGTCTCGACCCGCTCGCGGCCGAGTGCCGTTGCCGGCGCAATTGCCGGTGTTATGCGCGAGAATGGTTCGGCTGAAGTGCAGTCGATTGGCGCTGGCGCAACGAATCAGGCTATTAAGGCCGTGGCTATCGCCCGTGCCTACCTGAGCGAGGAGGGGATCGATATTGTCTGTATTCCGTCGTTTATCGATGTCGCAATCGATGACGAGGAACGCACAGCTATTCGTCTCTTAATCGAACGCCGGTAGCCTCCTGTGTAGTTCCGTCGTCGCTGGCGAGGCATCTCCGCCCGGAGATGCCTCGTGTTGTATCTGGCGAGCGTTGTTGCATGGATGAGATTGCGCGTTTTTTACGTTCTTACCCGCCCTTCGACCGGTTGCCCGAACACGTGGTGAGCCAGATTGCGGGTGAGTTGCAGATTGAGTTTGTTCGCGCCGGCCAGACAATTCTGACCCGTGGTGGCGAGCCGTCCAGGTTTCTGTATATCGTTTGCAAAGGCTCGGTTGATCTGCTCCGCAGTGGCGATCAGGTGGTTGATACACTTGGTCCCGGTGAAGCCTTTGGGCATCCGTCACTGATACGCGGTCAGCCGCCGCTGGTGACGGTGCGCGCCCATACCGATACGCTGCTGTATCTCCTGCCGGGAGCGATCTTTCATCGCCTGCGCGCCGAACAGCCCCAGTTCGCCGCTTTTTTTGCCGCTTCGGTGATCGAACGCCTGGGCTATGCCTTGCAATCACGCCAGGCTGAGTCAAATCCCACCTTGTTTCAAACGCGCCTGCGCGATCTGATTGCGCGTCCGCCGGTCTTTATCAGCGCCGATGCGACGATTGGCGATGCCGCCCGACGGATGCGGGATGAACGGATTTCGTCGCTCATCGTCGATCTGTCTCCCGCTGGTATCATCACTGACCGCGATCTGCGCAACCGGGTATTGGCTGAAGGTTTGCCTGATACAACGCTGGTGCGTCAGGTGATGAGCGCGCCGGCAACAACTATTTCAGCCGATGCCCTGGCCTTTGAGGGCTTGCTATTGATGCTGGAACGGGGTATTCACCATTTGCCGCTGGTCGATGGCGACCGGGTGGTAGGGGTTGTCACCCATACCGATATTCTCCGTCGTCAGAGTAACAGTCCGCTCTTCTTGCCGCGCCTGTTGCAACGAGCGACCGGGCTGGAAGATTTGCGTCGCTACACCGATCAGGTGGCCGAAGCGGTGATGACCCTGACGGCAACCGGGGCCAGGGTGAGCGACATCGGGCGCGTAGTGGCCGTTGCTCACGATGCCTTGCTCCAACGACTGTTGCGCGATGCCGAGGTAGAATTAGGCCCGCCACCAGTGCCCTATGCGTGGCTGGTGCTTGGTTCAGAAGGGCGCTACGAGCAGACATTGCGCACCGACCAGGATAATGCCCTGGTTTATGCCGATGAAGCCGGGCCAGAAGCAGTGAGTTACTTTGAGCGGTTGGCAGAATTGGTAGTTGGCTGGCTGGTCGAGTGTGGGTTTCCGCGCTGCCCCGGCAATATCATGGCAACCAATCCCGAATGGCGTCAGCCGCTATCCGTCTGGCAGAGCTACTTCCGGCGCTGGATTGAAGTGCCGGACGAGGAAGCATTGTTACGCACGGCGATCTTCTTTGACTACCGGCAGGTGTATGGCTCTTTGCCGGCTGAACCGGTACTGCGCGCGATTACGCAGCATGCCGCCGAGCATCGGATCTTTATGGCTCGCCTGGCCCGCGCCGCGCTGCGTCAACCTGCGCCGCTGACCTTCTTCCGGCAGGTGGCGCTTGAACGCCGCGGCGATCAGCGAGATCTGCTCGATTTAAAGCTGCGCGGCACGGCGATGGTCGTTGATCTGGCGCGTCTGTTTGGGTTAGAAGCGCATAGCAACGAGACCAACACGATTGCGCGCTTGCGCGCAGCAGTGGCGACCGGAGTATTGAGTCGTGAAGATGGCGATAATCTGATGAGCGCCTTTGAATTGCTCTCAACCCTGCGCCTGCATCATCAGCAACAGCAAATTGCCAGTGGCTTGCCTCCCGATAATCTGGTAAATTTCCACCAGTTAGGTCCGCGCGAACGACGTGAAATTAAGGAGTCGTTGCAGGCGATTGCGGCAGTGCAACGGGGTGTGGCTTTGATGTTCCAGACCGATCGGCTGGCATAGTCGTTATGATTGCAAGCAGTGTGCGCCGACTCGCTGGAATGGCCTGCCTCTTCATCACCGCTGCTATGAGTCGTTAGTGTCCAGATATGGACTGACCGGCAAGCTGTCTACTTCTCTGGCTAGACATCTCAGCCGGCGCCGTTGGCTTAGCTACGGAGACCGTATGCGCTCGCTCTGGTCACGTCTGTTTCAGCGTACACCACCCGCCGATTTTGTGCAGGCCTACGAAGCGTTTCCCGAACCAGACCCGCGCCTGCCGTGGCGGGAAGTTCCCTATACTGTGATCGATGTTGAGACGACCGGCCTTGATTACCGCCACGATGCGCTGATCGCGATTGGCGCGGTCAATGTGGAGAATGGTCGGGTGTTGCTCAAACAGACGTGGTATTCCCTGATTCGGCCCCCTGCCGACCGCGAACCGAGCGTTGAGAGCATCCGTATTCATCATCTGACCCCCGAAGAATTGCGGCATGCGCCGCCGGCTGATGAGGTGCTGGCAGAGTTGCTTCGTCGGATCGCCGGTCGCGTGCTGGTTGTGCATGTCGCTGAAATTGATGTCCGTTTCATCAATGCAGCCCTTAAACCGTTTGGCGGTCGGTTGCGGCGACCAATTCTCGACACGGCGAGGCTGGCGATGACTCTCCACCTCAATGCGCAATGGCTTGGCGAACAATCGCGCGATATGCCGGCGCCGGCAGTGGAATTGCGCAGGTTGGCCACTTCGCTCGGTTTACCGGTCTACGCGCAACACAATGCCCTGAATGATGCCGTGACTACGGCTCAACTCTTCATTGCGCAGGCGACCCTGCTGGCCGATCAGGGCCGTTCCAATCTGGCCAGCCTGATCCGGGCCGGTGGAGTGTGAGCGCTTGCGCACCGGTCCGCGCGCTCGTAGTCTGGCTATCGGCTATCGATCTACCGCAGAGATCGCAGAGGTCGCAGAGGAACTATCGGCTATCGGCTATCGACTATCGCTCTCCTGGCAGATGGCTGGGCGCAGCAGCGCTGCGCCCCTACCCCCGCTCCCGCTCCACCTGCCGCTGCCCACACAGCGCCGGTTATCGGCTATCGGCTATCGGCTATCGGCTATCGACTATCGCTCTCCTGGCAGATGGCTGGGCGCAGCAGCGCTGCGCCCCTACCCCCGCTCCCGCTCCACCTGCCATTGCCCGCACAGCGCCGGCTATCGGCTATCGACTATTTACAACAAAACGGTTTTTTCTGGTATCATCCCCTTGACAAGTCAATGGTATCATGGTATAAATCGAATTAGTAATTCGTTTTAGTAAGATTATTCAGGTCAATGGCTGACCACTCTCGCTCAAAACGTAACCGTCCGCCGTCAATGTACGACGTTGCCCGGCTGGCTGGTGTTTCCCAAACCACGGTTTCTTTCGTGGTCAACAATGTCGCCAGCGCCGCGATCAGTCAGGAGACGCGCGATCGGGTATGGGCTGCCATCCACGCGCTGGGTTGGCGTCCCAACGCAATGGCGCGCGGTCTGCGCACCCGTCATTCGCAGACCCTCGGCCTGATCTCTGACGAGGTGGCGACTTCGCCGTATGCGGTGCGTATGATCCTCGGCGCGCAAGAAAAGGCTTGGGCGGGTAGTCAAATGTTACTGGTAGTGAACACGAGTGGCCAGCGTGATATTGAGCAGACAGCGCTGCAATTTATGCTGGAACGGCGGGTAGAGGGGTTGCTATACGCCACAATGTATCATCACGAGGTTGTGCCACCGCCAGAAATAGGGTTAGTGCCCGCCGTGCTGCTCAATTGCTTTGTGGCCGATCGCTCCCTGCCAGCCATTGTGCCGGATGAGCAACAGGGTGGTTATACCGCCACTGAAGCCCTGATTCGGCGGGGACATC
>Ga0209721_1001106_pt1 | contig 21316 bp, 17 predicted proteins | sample TshhotsprinmetaG_FD_184139 | JGI IMG/M metagenome (GOLD analysis project Ga0209721, IMG submission 184139) | Hot spring microbial communities from South Africa to study Microbial Dark Matter (Phase II) - Tshipise hot spring metaG (SPAdes)... | ecosystem: Environmental > Aquatic > Thermal springs...
ATTGGTCCCGTCTAAGCTCTGCTTTCCATCCTTTCCTTCCAATGCCGATAGAAAGTCAGGCGCGGCCAAAGGTTCCAGCGATCCAAAAACAGATTGCACAGGCGGTACGAGAGTATGTTTGTGCCCTCTGCCTGGTGTTGGGTTGGGAATTCATATTCGGTCGGCTCAACTTTTGGTAAAATCAGGTTCAGGCGCATCTCAGTGTGCTCCTTTCTTCATGGGTTGTGAGGGAGTATTCGGACTGCCTCACAACCATATTTAACCACACTTTCACTAACTTTGGAACAATCACAAAATAAAACTCTCTGCGCTCTCTGTGTCCTCCGCGGTGAGATCATAAAAACCCCTCTGTGCTCTCTGCGTACTCTGTGGTCAGAAACGATTCAGACATTTCTGGCTCCCAAGCCTAGTTTTACCAGGACTTCCCCGCGCCGGGCTCCCCTCCTGATGGGCGATTTTCTTGGGAATTTGTGCAACCGAGTCGCTCATCGCCTGCCCGGTAGGTTCAAAGGAGATGACCTCGCCCGGCCGGGCGGGTGCATAAATTGCACCACTGCTCCCAGCTGCGCCGATTCAGGCGCAGAACAGGAACCTCCCGCCGCTTTCAGGGCGCGCTGTTCGCCATGCGCCAGATTTTTCCAGCGCAGCGCGGATAACAGCGTCCTGGCAGCAGCGGCGGAATCCAGCCGGAAGCCTTTGCCCTGCTCGTAACGGCGGCGCAATTCATCGGGGCTTGGAAACGCAGAAAGCGGCCTCGGCGCGCTGGTCTTGCCGGTGAAGGCGTCATACTCGACAAACAGATGCCCGTTGCTGGAAAAGACCAAGGGTACATTGGGCCGTTTGCACGAGGCATAGAGCTTGGCCTGCTCAAGCCCATGTTGCTTTTCTCCTGCCTAACACCACTGCTCTTCAAAATCGTCCGACAACCAGAACGTCGCCGATCCGCGTTGTGCCAGCGCTTGATCGTATTCAGACCAGTTCTTGACGCGGTATAATGTCTCTTTGGGCGTGAGCGTGTGTTTTTGCGTTTTGGCATAACCCAAACTTATACGGTCACGCCCTCTCTGTCAACCTTATGCACCAACGCCAAGACCTTATGAAATCGGATTTGGATGCCCTGATGGAAGAGCGTGGCCTGGATGGATTGTTGGTGTTTGGCCATGCAGAACATAACCCACCGATGTATTATTTGACCGGGGGCGGTCACGTGAGCCACGCCACCTTGATTTGGACGCGGGGTCGGACGGCCGCCTTGTTCCACAACGATATGGAACGGGAGGAGGCGGCGCGCAGCGGCTTGACGCTGATTTCGTATAGCCAGTATGACTATGAGGCCTTCCTGAAACAGGCTGACGGCGACCCTTTGCATGCCAACGCCTTGCGCTACCGCGCCATGCTTGAAGACGTGGGCCTGACCACCGGCCGGGTGGGGGTGTATGGGACGTATGACGTGAGCGCTGTGTTTGGCCTGTTGACTCGCTTGCGCAGGCTACTGCCTGAGGTGGAATTTGTGGGCGAGCCGCGCGAGGACTCGATCTTCCTGCGGGCGATGGAGACCAAGGACGAGGCCGAGGTGGAGCGCATTCGTCGCATGGGGCAGATCACCACCAGCGTGGTGGAACGGGTGCGCGCCTATCTCACTTCTCGTCCGGTGGACGAATCGGAGACCCTGCTCCGCGAAGACGGATCGCCGCTCACCGTGGGCGACGTGCAGGCGCGCATCCGCTTGTGGATCGCCGAGCAAGGGGCTGAGTTGCCCTCTGGCTTTATTTTTGCTATCGGCCGTGAGGCCGGCATTCCCCACTCCACCGGCACGCCGAGCGATCCGATCCGTCTGGGGCAGACCATTGTGTTCGATCTGTATCCGGCCGAGGCCGGCGGGGGCTATTACTATGATTTCACCCGCACTTGGAGCCTAGGCTATGCCACGCCCGAAGCGCAGGAGGTGTTTCGCCAGGTGAAGGAGATCTACGATCGGTTGTTGAACGATTTTCGCCCCGGGCAGCCGTTCAGGGAATATCATCGCCTGACGTGTGAGTATTTTGAGGCCAAAGGACATCCGACGCCGCTCCACACCAAGGCGCCTTTAGAGGGATACGTTCATAGCCTGGGGCATGGAGTGGGGTTGAACATTCACGAGCGGCCGTTCAGCAGCCTGATCAGCAGCGACGATCAGCAATTGCGCCCGGGGGCGGTGTTCACTTGTGAGCCTGGGTTGTACTACCCTGATCGCGGGTTGGGCGTGCGCATTGAGGACACGCTGTGGATGCGGCCGGATGGGACAGTGGAGGTGCTGGTGCCTTATCCGTATGATTTTGTGCTGCCCATGCAGGGGGAAGGTGCAGGACTGCGATGAAGCCAGCGCGCATCTTGGCCATCGAGACATCATGCGATGAGACGGCGGCGGCGGTGGTCGAGAACGGCCGCCTGATGTTGTCCTCGGTGGTGGCCTCGCAGATGGACGTGCATGCCCGCTATGGCGGTGTGTATCCTGAGGTGGCCTCGCGGCAGCATGTGCTCTCCATCACGCCGGTGATCCGTCAGGCGCTGGCCCAGGCGCATGTGACGTTGGAGGAGATTGATGCCGTGGCTGTGACCTGTGGTCCGGGCTTGCCCGGCTCGCTTGTGGTGGGGCTGAACGCTGCCAAGGGGCTGGCGCTGGGCGCCGGCCGGCCGCTGGTGGCGGTTAATCACCTAGAAGGGCATATTTATGCGGCGTGGGTGTATGAGGCCGGCGAAATCCCGCCGGCTGAGCCCCAGTTTCCGCTCTTGGCCTTGTTGATCTCTGGCGGGCATACGGAATTGAATCTGATGACCGATCATTTGACCTATCGCCGGCTGGGGGCCACGCTCGACGACGCGGCCGGCGAGGCCTTCGATAAAGTCGGGCGTCTGCTGGGTCTGCCGTATCCGGGCGGCCCGTCCATCCAGAAGGCCGCTGAGGAAGGCGACCCGCAGCGCTTCAAGTTTCCCCGCGCTCGTCTGGAGGGGACATGGAATTTCTCGTTCAGCGGCTTGAAGACCGCTGTGCTCTACGAGGTGCAGAAGTTCCAAAAGGTCGACCGGCCCTTGCCAGCGGCCGATCTGGCGGCCAGCTTTCAAGCGGCTGTGGTGGATGTGTTGGTGGAGAAGACTTTAAAAGCGGCGCATACCTTTGGGGTGAAGGAAATCCTGGTGGCCGGCGGCGTTTCGGCCAATCGGGCCTTGCGCCAAGCCTTTCGCTCTCAGAGCGACTTCCCAGTGCATATCCCGCGCCTCTCCCTGTGCACCGACAACGCGGCCATGATCGGGGCGGCCGGCTATTTCCGCTTCGTTCGAGGCCAGATCGCCGATTTGAGCATAGATGTGCAACCAACCTGGACGCTTTCTTGACGGTAGAGAGCAGGGCGCACACCTCGCTGCGCTACCGGCGGAAGTAAATGCCCAGATGATTGCACACCACTCGCTCGCGGCCGGGGATGTATTGATCGATTGGGGAGTTGAGCACGCGCGGCCGGCCGTCGGCATCGCGGATCACCATCGTAGATGAACCACCCCCATCCAAGTTCATGGCATCGTAAGCGCCGAGCGAGAGCATCAGTTCGGCCAATTCATGCAGGGTGATGCCTTCGCTGTAGAGGGGCTGTCGCCCATCCACCACCACCAGGTAAAGGTAGCGGCCGTTTTTGGAATAGCCCACCGCCGTGCGCGGGTGCACGTCAGTGGCGTTCAGGTTCTCCACGATCGAACCGTTGATCAGCAGGCGTTCCTCGCCTGAGATGGCGTTATAGGGTTGGGCCGGGGCATCGAAGGAGAGGCGATTGCGCGAGGAGATGTACAACGTGGGCGTGGGGAGGTCGGTGCGCCAATACACCCGTCCGCGCGAGGCGGCACGGCCTCGCGGCGCCACCAGGTCGCCTTCCTTGGGGTAATAGTCCAAAGGGCTTCGAGACCACCAGGGCCGGCATCCGTCGCCGTTCACGGCGATGTCTAGATTGAACTGTTCTAAGAATTGCGAGGTGGTTCGGCCGCGCAGCGGCAGGTCGCTGCCCAGATCGTCGGGCGGCGTGACCAGGAAGTTTAGGCCGTTGGTGCGCATGTCGATCGTCAATACGTGGATGATCATCGGCCGCGGCGTGAGGCGGACGATGCGCCGATACTCTACGCCCCGCCGCACGGTCTGTCGGACGGGAAGCGGGGCCGGCCGCCCGTGCAAGTACCACAGCGGCAGGATGAGCGCCAAGCCGACCAGCAACAGCAAGGCCAATGAACCAAGACAGCGCCATTTTGAGAACATAGCTTGTATTCTACCAGGCGGGGATAAGGACAACATGAAGGGTCAATCCGGGGCGATCGCTGCTCTCACCCGAAGCGCAAGATGATCCAGCCGGCCAGCAAGCGTAGCACGGCAAACGTCATCAGGCCTCCCACCAGGCCCATTTGGTTGGCGATGAACGGCCCGAAGAACGAGCTCAGTAGGATGGCTGCGTTCAAGGCCATGGTATACCAGGCAAGATGGGCCGGCCGGTCGTGCTCCGGCGTGCGCTCCAGCAGATGATTGGCATAGGCTCCTCCCGCCAATCCCCAGGTGAAGCCTCCCAATAGCGACACCAGATAGTAGTGCCAGACCGTATGCGACAGACTCAGCGCAAACGGATACAACGCCATCCCGATCATTCCCCAACCGGTCGTCCCGCGATGGCCGATGCGCCGCACCACCCTGGGCAAGCGGGTGGACGAGATCATGGAGGTCAAATAAAACAGCGCTGTCCCCAGGCCGATGTGATCGTCGTTCAAACGCAACACGTTCACGTTATACAGCGGATAGATTGGCGCAGCGACATAGTGTGCAAAGTGAAACAGGAACAACCCGATCAACGTTGTCCGAAACGGGCTGTCCAAGATATCCAAGCGCAGCAGATCAACCCAGCGGCGACGTGAGTCGGGACTCGCTGGGTGAGCTGAAGGCGGGGCCGGCTGGAGTGGGCGATCCTTTTTCAGTGGCCGCACGAAGTATAGGTGAAAACTGCTCATTGCCGCGCCGAAAAATCCGATAGCGAACACCATTTGATAGCCGGTTGGGAATGGCATCGATTCCAAGATAGAACCGCTTATCAAGGAGCTGATGATGTACGCCACCGAGAGCACCGCGTTGCGAACGCCGGCCACGCGTGCCCGATAGCTCTCTGGAACCGCTTCGGCAAACAGCGCGTTGAACCCCACCCCCAAAGGCGCCAATGGGATGGCCATGAGAAAAGTCAACACGATCAGCGCCCACACCTGTCCCTGCTCATCGAACAGCCATGGCAGGGGGATCCACAACGCGTATCCCAAGCGGTAGAACACCGACGACCAGAACACCGCCAGGCCGGTGCTGCGCTTCTCCACCCATCGGCCGGCTGGGATGGCGATCAACAGATTTACGATGGCTGATGCTGCGCTGATCAACCCGATCTGCAGCGCCGAAGCGCCCAAGCGCGCCGCATACACTGTCAAAAAGTTCACCGCCGAGCCGCTCAAGATGCCGAACCAACCGATGTCCAGGTACAGATGCAAAAAATTAGCGCGGTACTGGCGCGGCACGTCCGAGAGACCGAATAACCGAGAAAGCATAAGACCTACGCTCACGTTGCCTAAAAATACCAACTCCCCGTGACGAGCGGGGAGTTGGCTTTACTCTTTCGTTTCACCAGGAGGCGGCGTCTCGTCCTCCTTTCTCCCGCCCAGTCCCTCGCGAAAATTTCGGATCGCCTGGCCCAACTCTCCGGCGATCTTCCCGAGCCGCCCTGGGCCGAAGATCAACAGCACGATCACCAACAGGATCAAAATCTCAGGCAAACCTAAACGTGGAAACATATTCACTCCTTGTGTAGACTCCCCCTAAATGTACCACAAAATTTGCAGAACATCTGACCCCGGTTCTGGCTTCCGACACCCTGCGCCTTTTCCGACTCTCGGGGCGGTTCCGCTTCCAGACCGACCGAAGCGCAGGGTTGCCGGCCGATCGGCGAGGCGGCAGAGCCGGCTCTCCCTGTCCCGCTCGATCGGAGCCCGATTCTACTTGGCGCGATCGGCGGGATGCCGGCCCGAAGGCTGAACCCTCTTCCGAATCCATCGGATTGGCGAGCGCTGCTTGACTAGGCCTTTCGCCCCCAGATCAGTCCCTCGAGGTAACGCTGCAAGCGGCGCAAGAGCGAGCGAACTCGCCCCACCAGGCGGTAGCGGCTGACCGTGATCTTGCGCGGCGAGGGCAATGGTCCAGTCCACTTGGCCGCCAGTGCGCCCCATGTTAGGCCGGCTCCGAACCCCACAAACACCACCGTGTCCCCTGGCTTGAGCCGGCCGCTCTGCACGGCCTCCACCGTTGCGATCGGGATAGACGCCGTGGACGTATTGCCATAGCGGTCCACATTCACCACAAAGCGTTCCATCGGTAGCCTTAGCCCGCGGGCCGCCGTCTCGATGATGCGGTAATTCGCCTGATGAGGAATGATCAGACTCACCTCCTCCTTGCTCAGCCTGGCATTCCTGAGCACCTCCTCGGTCGCCGAGACCATCATCCGCGTCGCAAAGCGGAACACCTCTCGGCCGTCCATGTAGATATACTGATGACCGCGGTGCAAGGTTGCCTCGTTGGCCGGCACCCTTCCGCCCAAGACCGGCAAGGTCAACAAGTTGCCTCCTGATCCGTCGGAGTGCATCACTGCCGACAGCACCCCTCCTGGCTGGCTGCTGGCCTGCAAGACAAACGCCCCGGCTCCATCTCCGAACAGGATGCAGGTGCTGCGGTCTTGCCAGTTCACGAAGCGCGAGAGAGTCTCGGTGCCCACCACCAGCGCGTTGCGGATCGATCCGCTGCGAATGGCCTGGGCCGCCATATTGACCGCATAAATAAAACCGGAGCAGGCGGCCATCAGGTCAAAGGCGCCGGCTTGTGGCGCCCCGATTTGATCCTGGATCAAGGCTGCCGTGGCCGGGAAGACATATTCCGGCGATGATGTGGTGCAGATGATCAAATCCAGATCAGTCGGGCGCAGATTGGCAACCGACAGGGCCTGCAAGGCTGCCTTTGTCCCCAGCGTTGACGGAAACTCATGGGCCCGCGCGATCCGCCGTTCGCGGATGCCAGTTCGCTCGCGGATCCACTCATCGCTGGTGTCTACGATTTTCGCCAGATCGTCGTTGGTGAGCACGGGTTCGGGGACGTACATTCCCCAACCGGTAATGTGAGCGTATGGCATGAACACCTCATTCCTTAGTCTATACGCAGATGCTCACAGAAAGCGCGAGAAGATCAGGGTGGCGTTGTGCCCTCCGAAGCCGAAGGAATTGGACATGATGTGGTCCGGCTGGGCAGGGCGCGACCGGTTTGGGACGTAGTCTAGATCGCATTCAGGATCGGGGGTCTCGTAATTGATGGTTGGTGGGAGGAGGTTCTCTTGGAGGACCTTGAGGCATACCACGGCCTCCAGCGCGCCCGAAGCGCCCAGCAAGTGGCCAGTCATGGACTTGGTGGAAGAGATGGGAATGCGGTACGCCTGTTCGCCGAACACGGTCTTGATGGCTGCTGTTTCGCTTTTGTCGTTCAGCGGCGTGGACGTGCCGTGGGCGTTGATGTAGCCGATGTGCGAGGGAGATAGGCCGGCGTCTTGCAGGGCCAACTGCATGGACAGGGCGGCGCCTGCGCCGTTTTCGGCCGGCGCAGAGATGTGATAGGCGTCGTCGCTGGTGCCGTAGCCGGTCACTTCGCCCAGGATAGACGCGCCACGCGCCCGGGCGTGTTCTAACGACTCGAGAATCAGCACCGCTGCGCCTTCCGCCATGAGAAAGCCGTCGCGATGTTTATCGAAGGGACGGGAGGCACGTTGCGGGTCTTCGTTGCGAGTGGAGAGGGCGCCCATCACGTTCAGGCCGGCGATGGCCAGGGGGGCAATGGCAGCTTCGGAGGCGCCGGCGATCATCACATCAGCCGCTCCACGACGGATCATCTCGGTTGCCTCGCCAATGGCGTTGGTCCCCGAAGCACAGGCAGTGGCCAAGGCCATGTTTGGGCCACGCGCTCCTAGGCGGATGGCGATCATGCCGGCCGCGCTGTCCGAGATCATCATTGGGATCAGGAAGGGGCTGACTCGGTCGGGACCGCGCTGCCGGTAGGTTTCCACTTCGTTCAACAGGGTCATGATGCCGCCGATTCCCGAACCGATCAGCACCCCTACTCGATCGCGGTTGGATTGGTCGATCGTTAGGCCAGCTTGGGCCAGGGCTTCTAGAGCCGCTGCCAGGGCGAACTGGGTGAAGCGGTCCATCTTGCGTGCTTCGCGCGCTCCGAACAAGACAGCGCCGTCGAAGCCCTTGACTTCGGCAGCAAAGCGGGTTTTGTGCTGGGAGGGATCAAACAGGGTGATCGGGCCGGCCCCCGATCGACCGGCTATCAGGGCCTCCCAGGTTTGGTCAGTATTGTTTCCTAGGGGACTGACGCATCCCAATCCCGTGACGACAACGCGTTTTCTCATATCTCCTCGATGGGTCTAAGGAAGGGTCAATTCTGGTTTTATAACACGCCTCTATTCCGAAAGATGCGTCTCCCGTTGGATGTGTTATTTCTCCCCCCGTTGCGTATTGTGCTCTGTGTCAGTGGGCTGATAAGGCGAGTCGCAATAGGATGTAGGGTTCGATCCGTGGTGCAGTGGCGTTCGCTGGATTTGAGAGAGGGTTCGGGTTGTATGGGTTAGAACAGTCGATCCTGCCTTACGTTTTGGGCAGGTAGTTTCTCGCCGCCGGCCACACGATGGGCCCAGCGGATCGGCTCGGGCAGGCGGTATCCGGCGCAACAAGCCAGGGTGAGCGAGACCGCATGTCCTAGGTCGATCATATGGCCGGGGGAGACGTAGAGAGGGTTCGCGCCGCGTCGGGTGCGAAGCGCCACGCCGATCGGTCGGTCGGACGCTTGTTCGTCAAACAGCTCGGCATAGCCGCCGGGTTCGGGAGGAACCGGGCCGTGGCGGCCGTATAGGCGCGATTTGGCGACGCCGATGGTCGGTCGTTCCAGCCATAGCCCCATTTGCGAAGCGATGCCTACGCCTCGTGGATGGGCGATGCCTTGTCCGTCAAAGAGAATCACATCTGGCAGGATGCGCAGAGACTGCCAGGCGGCCAGCACTGCCGGCCCCTCGCGAAAGGCCAGCAAGCCGGGGATGTAGGGGAAGACCAGGGGAGCTTCGCCGAGAGCGCTCTCAAGAGGGATGAGCTCGGGAAAGCGCAGCACTACAACGGCACAATGCGCCCGCTCGCTGGCGATGCTCACATCTACGCCGGCCACGGTGTGCACCACACGCCCATCCCAGACCAGCTTGAGTTGACGGCGCAGCTCGCTCTGGATGCGCACCGCTTCTTCTGGAGAGACATCCCAAGCGTGCAGGTCGGATGGAGCCATGGCTTATCGGCGCATTTCTATCGGCGCTAGCTTTCGAGGCCGCAGGAGTTGCCCAGGGAGCATGCGTCGTTCACGGCGCAGGATGGCCGAGCGAAAGATGCGATCTAAAAAGCCTTCTACGCCGCCGGGATCGTCTTCTATCATGTAATCGGCGGACGATTTTTCATGGGGCATGTTGAAGATGCTGGGGTTGGGGTTGATCTCCAGTAGAAACAGCTTGCCTTGGGGATCCATGCGAATGTCGGCGCGGGCATATCCCGTGCCACCCAGGGCGAGGTAGATGTCGTGGACCATGGTCTTCAAGCGTCGCTCCAGGAGCGGATCGTCCACAGTAACCAGGTCCATGTCGGCATCTGGGTCGAATTTCATCGCCCAGTGTTTGAACGACTCGCCAGGGGGAAAGAGGATCTCGAGCGGGCGGTAGACGTAGGGATCGGCTAGGTTATCGGGGTTGTCGGCAATCAGGACAGTGAACTCGCGGCCCTCGATGAATTCTTCCACCCGGGCGCCGCCGTAAAGGGCGCACATTTCATCGAAGCGGGCGCGCGCTTGTTCCATCGTCTCTACCCGCGAGTCGCGAGTCATGCCGACGCTGGCATAGCTCTCTGGGTGCTTGACAATCAACGGAAAGCGCAGACCGGCTCCTTCGATCATCGTTTCGAGGGGGTCTTGGGGACGGGCAGCAAAGCCCGGCGGAAAGCCCACCCGAACGCGTTGGGCGGCCAGACGCATCTGTTCGCGGGTGACTGAGTAGAACAAGCTGTCGGCGCCGGTGAAGGGGAGGTTCAGGGCTTCTAGCGCTTGCACGACATCTAGGCCAGGGCGATCTTCGTCCGGCGCGCCGTCGCAGAGGTTCAGGTATACCTCGTACTCTTCCTGTTGGGCGATGGCACGGATGAAGTCCAACGTTGGACGTTTGACGAGGTACATTTTCCATTCGTGTTGGGTGAGGTAGGATTCGGGTGTGTAATCCCCAAACGCTTCATCGGATAATACGCAGACGCGCATGGTCCCTCGCAAGGTGGAGATTCTGAGAGGATGATCTAAGTGGTATTATTCCACAATTGTCCCGCAATGCAATGGTTTTAACCGATCGACTTCCTTAAAATTTTACATTTGGACATAAAACGGGTTTGTGGATATTCACAGCAAGTTGCTCGATCTTAAATTTTAAGATTGAGCGCTGTTTGTTAGGATGTAGAGAGGCGTAGGAGGAATGGTTTTTCGTTTGGGAAGATGGTGTTCATGATCAAGCCATCGAGTTTTGCAAAGGCGATCGGGAACTCGATGTGCTCGATGGTTGGAGGGGAAAAAGTTCAGGATTTCTCCACCCTTTGATGAGGCAAGAGTAATCAGGGGAAGATGTTGTTGTTTTTGGGGTGAGCGCCGGTTTAGGCGCTCTTGTGGATTTGGTCAGCTCGCTGAGTGGGCTGGAAGTCTTCCGGTCCTTGGCGCACGATGTAGAGTGGGCGACCCTTGGCTTCGTCGTAGATACGGCCAATGTATTCGCCTAGAATTCCTAGGGAGATCAGTTGTACGCCGCCCAGGAAGAGCACAGCGATCAGGGTGGTGGCTTGCCCCTCGAAGAAGCGGGAGCCGGTGATGCGCAGGATGGCGACGATCGGGATGGCCAGAATCGCCAGGCCGGCTGAGAAGAAGCCGAAGAAGGTGGCCACTTGGAGCGGAAAGTAGGAGAATCCGGTGATGGCGTTCAGGGCTAGTTTGAGCATTTTGCGGAAGGGGTATTTGGTTTCGCCGGCAAAGCGAGGCGCTCGCACGTATTCTACGCCAATCTGGCGAAATCCCACCCAGGCCGACATACCGCGCGGGAAGCGGTGGCGTTCGCGCATGCGCTTGAGCACGTCTACCACTTTGCGATCCATGAGGCGGAAGTCGCCGGCATCGACGGGGATGTTGACATCGGTGATGTAGCGGATCAGACGGTAGAAGAAGGCGGCGCTGATTTTTTTGAACCACGATTCGCCTTGACGCTCGGCTCGCACGGCGTAGACTACTTCGTAGCCTTCACGCCACTTTTGGATCAGGTCTGGGATCACTTCAGGGGGGTCTTGTAGGTCGGCGTCAATGATGATTACGGCCTGGCCACGGGCGTGGTCCCAGCCGGCGGTGATGGCGATTTGGTGGCCGAAGTTGCGCGAGAAGATCACCGGTCGGACGCAGGGATCGCTTTGGGCAAGCTGGGCGATAAGGGCGGTGGACTCATCGGTGGAGCCATCGTCTACCGGGATGAGTTCCCAGGGTTCGCCAAGGGCGTCCATGACGGTTTTGATGCGGCGGTAGAGCTCAGGCAGGTTTTCCAGTTCGTTGTAAATGGGAGCGATGATCGAGTAGGTGATGTCCATAGGGGAAGATCAGGGAGGAGAGGATGGGGGTGAGGTGGGATCGGTGGAGCAGGGGGCGCCACTGGTGGGCGGCCGGAAGGGCGCAGCGGCCTCGGGCTGCGGATCGGTTTTGGGGTTGGCAGGCACGCGCTGGGCGGAGTCGGACCCGCTGGTTAGGAAGGCCTGGAGCAAGGATGGGGTTTGGGGCGAGGGATTTCCTTCGGGGGACGCATCCGCCTGGATTTCGTCGTCAAAGGCAGGCAGGTCGAGAATGCGGGCGCGCAGATAGCGGCCCATTCCGCCTGGTGAGGCGAGGACCGGCATCACTAGGAGGGTGAAGACAATGGCAACAATGGTCATCAGGTCGAGCAGGCGATGATGGTCGTCAGGGCCAAGAAGTATACCCAGCGGGAGGCGACAACTTGAGTGAGGTTGAAGCGACGCCGGGGAATTTCGACGAAAGGGTGGAAGATGCAAGCGATCAAGCTGACGGTGATCAGAGTAGTGAAGAGATGGCGGATGGGCCGGGCAGGGAAGGCGCTCAAGGTGGAGTAGCGAGCAGCAGGCGATCAGCGCAAGGTCATAGGATTTGTTTCAGGGCCTGGAGGCTGGGTTCGATGACCGGGGCTTGGGTTACGGCTTGCATGGCGGCGCGAATGTCTTTCAATCCGCTGCCGGTGCTCAGGATCAGGACCGGATCGTCACTGTGCACCAGGCCGGTTTGGACGCCGCGCACCAGGCCGGCAAAGGCAGTTGCAGCGGCTGGCTCGGCAAAGATGCCTACCCGCCCCAAGGTTGCGATGGCTTGGAGGATTTCTTGGTCGCTGACGGTGATGTAGGTGCCGCCAGTCTCCCGTGCTGCGCGCACAGCGCGTACACCATCGCGCGGCAGGTCTACCGAGATGCTGTCGGCCAGGGTGTTAGCGCTGACGGGTGTGATGATCTCGGTGTTGGCGTGGAAGGCTCGGGCTACGGCGGCCGACCCTTCGGCCTGGACGCCGACAATGCGCGGCAGGTTCTGGATCCATCCCAGGCGGAGCAGGTCTTTGAAGCCTTTGTGGATGCCCGAGATGATGTTGCCATCGCCGACCGGGACGAAGATCAGGAGTGGGGGGTGATCGTTGAGGGGACTATCTTTTTTGTGCCAGTCGCGATGGGCTTCGAGCCACCATTCCCAGATCTCGAAGGCGGCGGTTTTCTTGCCCTCGGCGGTGAAGGGGTTGAAGCCGGTGTTGCGGCAGTACCAGCCAAATTCTTGGGCGGCTTGCACGGTCAGGTCGAAGGCGTGATCGTAGCTCCCGTCCACCAGGATGACGCGGGCGCCGAAGATCAGGAGTTGGGCGATCTTGGCGGGTGGGGCGGTGCGGGGGGCGAGGATGACCGCTCGGTGTCCCACAGCAGCGGCCATGCAGGCCAGGGCAGCGCCGGCATTGCCGGTGGAAGCGGCGACGATCACGTCGGCTTTGATCTCGCGGGCGCGAGCGACTACGATGGCAGAGGCGCGGTCTTTGAACGACGCAGAGGGGTTGCGCGCTTCGTCTTTTAGCCAGAGGTGCTTTAGACCGAGTTCGCGGGCCAAGGTGTTCAGTTGGAAGACCGGTGTCCAGCCGGCATGGTGGAGGGGGGTATTCTCGCCTTTGGGGGTGTTGACCGGCAGGAGCGGCTCGTAGCGCCACAAGGAGTAGTCTTTGCGGCTAAGGATGTCTTCGGGTTGGTATTTTTTGCGGATCAGGTCGTATTCCAGTTCGACATCCAGGTTGCCGCCGTCTTTTGGGCAGGTGTAGGTGACCTCGTCGGGGGAGTATTCGGTTCCACAGAGAGAGCAGCGATAGCCACGGAATTGGTTCATAGGCGTTTTCCTCGGTTTTGATTTTAACCGATAACTGGAAGGGGTGTGGGATGATTTGTAGGCCGGGAGGGGAAGGGTGGTCGTGGGCAGAGGAAGCGTTCAACCAGTCGGGGAGGCGTGATCTGGGATTTGTTGGCGGTGTTGGTTGTTGGTATTCGTTGATGGTCATTCTTTCTGTCGCTTTGCGTCAAGAATCTTTTATATTCTTGCCGAATTCGACAAGATGATTTGCCAGGGGTACCGAAGCGAGCGTATAATTACTCGTTGTCTGTTCATTCGATCCGATACTTGTCTGAAGCCAAAAAGGAGGATGCCATGCCATATGGATATAACGGCAAGATATTGCACGTGGACCTGACGCAGGGGACTCTACAGGTCGAGGAACCGCCCGAGTCGTTCTACCGGAAATATATGGGTGGGAGCGCCATGGGCGTGTATTATCTTTTGCGGGAGATGCCCAAGGGCGCCGATCCGCTCGGTCCGGAGAATGTGTTGACGCTGTTTACCGGGGTGACCACTGGGGCGCCGATCTCGGGGCAGAGTCGCATCAATGCGAATGCCAAATCGCCCGTCAGCGGCGGCATTGGCGATGCCCAAGGCGGTGGGTTCTTCCCGGCCGAGTTGAAGTTTGCCGGCTTTGATGGGGTCGTGATCAAGGGTCGCTCTCCGAAGCCGGTCTATCTTGCGATTGTGGATGGCAAGGCGGAGTTGCGCGATGCCGCTCACTTGGTGGGCAAGATCACCGGCGAAGTGGATGACATCCTCCGCAAAGAAGTTGATCCAAAGGCTGAGATTTTGCAGCATGGTCCGGCGGCCGAGAAGGGTGTGTTGTTTTCGAGCTTGGTGAGCATGTCCAACCGCCATGCGGGTCGCACAGGCATGGGGGCGGTGATGGCCAGCAAAAACTTGCGGGCCGTGGTGGTGCGCGGCGCGAAGCGGCCGGAGATCGCCGATCCCAAGGCGTTGGCTGAGTTGAACCGCGCCGGCCCCAAGATGTTGCCTGAGAATCCCGACATGGCCGGCCTGGCCGAACACGGCACGGCAAGCGTGGTCATGTTCCAGAATACGATTGGCTCTTTGCCCACCCACAACTACAACGAAGGCCAGTTTGAGGGCGCTGAGGACATCAGCGGTGAACGTATGTCGGCCACCATCCTCAAAGAGCGCGATACCTGTTACGCTTGCGTTGTCCGCTGCAAGCGCGTGGTGGAGATCGCCGAAGGGCCATATAAAGTCGATCCCTACTACGGCGGTCCAGAATATGAGAGCATCAGCACGTTTGGTTCCTATTGCGGTATTCGCGATCTAGCGGCTATCTCGCTGGCCAATCAGATCTGCAATCAATACGGCGTGGATACCATCTCCTGCGGGGCCACCATTGCCTTTGCCATGGAATGCTTCGAGAAGGGCATCCTCACTCTTCAGGACACCGGTGGCATCGAACTGCGCTTTGGCAACGCTGATGCGATGTTGGCGGTGCTGGATCAGATCGTCAAGGGGTCTACCGAGCTAGGTCGCATCCTCGGTCAGGGGTCGGAGCGGGCAGCTCGTATCATCGGCCGCGGCGCCGAGGAGTGTTTGATCACGGTCAAGGGCCAAGAAGCGCCGGCCCATATGCCGCAGGCCAAGCGTAGCCTGGCTCTCATCTACGCCGTTAACCCCTTCGGCGCCGATCACCAGTCCAGCGAACACGATCCGTACTACGAGGAGGGCGTGCCCGACTTCAACCTGGATCGGCTGAAATTGATCGGATTGGGGCAACCCCAGCCGGCCGGCAGCTTGACTCAGGAAAAGGTGCGCTTCGCTTACCTGACCGAATTGTTCTACTCCTTCTTGGACTCCGCCGAGCTGTGCCAATTCGTGTTCGGCCCAACTTGGACCCTCTATGGGCCGGCTGAGACCGTCGAGGCCGTTCGGGCCGTCACCGGCTGGGAAGTGACGGTGGACGAGTTGCTCCAGGTCGGTGCACGGCGGTTGAATCTATTCCGCACTTTTAACGCTCGTGAGGGCTTCACCCGCCAGGCTGACCGATTGCCTCGCAAGTTCTTCAAACCGCTCCAGGGCGCTGGTCCGACGGCTGGTGTCGCCCTCGACGAGGCTGAGGTCAACGCAGCTATCGATCACTACTACAGCTTGGCCGGTTGGACGTCTGACGGCATGCCTACGCCAAGCGTCTTGAAGGACTTGGGCTTGGAGTGGGCGGTTGACTATCTGCCAGCCTAAACCGGATCAAAGTCGTTTGGGGGATGAGATGAGTCGTCTCATCCCCTTTCTTCTCACGAGCTTCTTGTTCCCTTATTAGGAAAACGCTATGTCTTCCTCCGACCTCTACGCTGAGCAGTTTCCCCACATGTCTCCGGTTTGGACGCGCTTGTTCCACTTTGTGGCCGAGCGCGCCGAGGGCTCCTATATCTACACCGACGACGGTCGTAAGCTGCTCGATTTCACCTGCGGCATCGGTGTGACCAACACTGGCCATTGCCACCCTCGGGTGGTGGAGGCGATCCGAGAACAGGCCGGCCTGTTCCTGCATGCTCAGGCCAACATTGTGATCCATCAACCCATGTTGCGTCTGATTGCTGAGCTGCGCCAGATCGTACCGCCCTCGATTGACGGCTTCTTTTTCTCGAACTCTGGCGCTGAGGCCGTGGAAGGGGCGGTGAAATTGGCGCGAGCGGTCACCGGCAAGCCGAACATCATCGTGTTCTCAGGTTCCTTTCACGGTCGAACGGCCGGCACCATGGCCCTCACCACCTCCAAGACCATCTACCGCGCCGGCTATGGACCGTTGCCTTCCGGTGTCTTTGTGGCGCCCTACCCGTATCCGCTGCGCTTGGGCATGAGCGAAGAGCAGGCCGCCCAGTATGCCCTGGAGCAGGTGGAATTCCTGTTGGCTTCGCAGACGGCCCCGAAGGAAACAGCGGCCATCTTGATCGAGCCGATCTTGGGCGAGGGCGGCTACGTCGTCCCGCCGGCTTCCTTCCTCAAGGGACTGCGCCAACTGGCCGATCGCCACGGCCTGTTGCTGATCTTTGACGAAGTGCAGACCGGTTTTGGGCGCACCGGCAAGTGGTTTGCGCTGGAGCATTTCGACGTGGCGCCCGATATTATGACCGTCGCCAAGGGCATTGCTTCGGGGCTACCGCTTTCAGGGGTGTTCAGCCGTCTGGAGTTGATGAGGAAGTGGGAGCCCGGTTCGCACGGCGGCACCTACGGAGGGAACGCTGTGGCTTGTGCGGCGGCAGTAGCTACCATCCAGGCGATTCGTGAAGAGAACATGTTGACCAATGCTGCCGAGCGCGGCGCACAATTGATGGCCGGCCTGCGCGCTTTGCAAGAGCACTATCCCCAGATCGCCGACGTACGCGGCAAAGGGTTGATGATCGCCACCGAGTTTTTGGTGGACGGCCGTCCGGAGCCGGCCAAACCGCTGGTCAAGCATCTGATCCAAGCAGCCGAACGCCAAGGGTTGCTCTTGCTTTCCTGCGGAACCTACGACAACACCATCCGCTGGATCCCGCCCTTGAACGTCACTGCCGACCAGGTGGACGAAGCGCTCCATGCCTTCCGCAACGCTCTAGGCGAGGTATTCGCCGAAGCCTCTCAAGCTAGCCCAGTCTAATCATCGCTCTGAGGACCTTATTTATGCCCGCTACTCTTGACCGTTCCCGCTTGGAGACCCTTCTTCGCCGCGAGGAGGAACTCTTTCACCGTATCCATCCAAAATCGCATCAACTGTATCAACGGGCGCGCCGATCCCTACACGGCGGCGTACCGATGTTGTGGATGGTGCGCTGGGCCGGCTCTTTTCCGGTTTTCGTTCAAGAAGCCCAGGGTTCGCGTTTCACGGATGTAGATGGGAACTCTTACATTGACTTCTGTCTGGGCGATACCGGCGCCATGACTGGCCATTCTCCCCACCCAACCGTGGAGGCCGTCATCGAGCAAGTGAAGAAGGGGATCACCTTGATGTTGCCCTATGAAGATGTGATCTGGGTGGGAGAAGAACTACAACGTCGCTTCGGTTTGCCCTATTGGCAGTTGGCCTTGAGCGCCACCGACGCCAATCGTTTTGCCTTGCGCATGGCGCGCTTGATCACCGGCCGGCCCAAGGTGTTGGTGTTCAACTACTGCTACCATGGCACGGTGGACGAGGCCTTCATCGTCCTGAACTCCGAAGGTCTTCCCGTGCCGCGGCCCAACAACATGGGGCCTCCTGTGGATCCGCGCCTGACCACCAAAGTAATCGAATTCAACGACATCCCCGCCCTAGAAGCGGCTCTGTCCCCGGGCGACGTGGCAGCCGTCTTGGCCGAGCCGGCCATGACCAACATCGGAATTATCCATCCCGAACCGGGGTACCACGATGCCCTGCGCGAGCTCACCCGCAAATATGGCACCTATCTCATCATTGACGAGACTCATACTATCTGCGCCGGCCCCGGCGGATATACGGCTGCTTTTGGCCTGCAACCCGACTTCCTGACCATCGGCAAGCCGATTGCCGGCGGCGTGCCGGCGGCGGTCTACGGCTTCACCGAGGAGATCTCGCAGGCTTTCGCCAAACGTCTGTGTGTGGACGATGCCGATGTGGGAGGCATCGGCGGCACCCTGGCCGGAAACGCCCTCTCCGTTGCTGCTATGAAAGCCACCCTGCAGCATGTGCTCACCGAAGAATTCTACGATCGCGCCATTGCTCTCCAAGAGCGCTTCACTGCCGGTGTCGAAGCGGTGATCGAAGAATTCCAACTGCCGTGGATCGTCAAGCGCCTGGGCAACCGCTCCGAATACTGGTTTCGGCCCACGCCGCCGCTCAATGGGGGGGAAGCTGCGGCCGCGGTGGATCACGAACTCGATCGCTACATGCATCTCTTTAGCCTGAATCGTGGCATACTGATGACCCCCTTCCACAACATGGCCCTGATCGCCCCCGATACCACCGAAGCCGATGTGGATTACCATACCCACGTCTTTCGCGAGGCCGTCAAGTCGCTTTTTACCGACTATGATCCATCGATCAGTCAACCCTAATCGTGATTCCGATGCGGAGAACAGTCCTATGCCTGAATATCAGCCCCGTGTTTGGCGAATCAACACCCGAACCCGAGAATTGCGAATCGAACCAGTCCCCGCCTCCTGGGAACGCCTGGGCGGGCGCGGCCTCAGCGCGCGCATCCTGCTCGACGAAGTGGATCCGACCACCGATCCCCTTGGTCCGGGAAACAAATTGATCTTCGCCCCTGGCTTGCTGGTCGGTCATATGCTTTCCTCCACCGATCGCATCTCGATCGGTGGCAAATCGCCGCTCACTGGCGGCGTCAAGGAGGCCAACGCCGGCGGACGGACTGGCTTGCACATGGCCACCATGGGCATCCGCGCCTTGATTCTCGAAGATCAACCTCAAGAGGCGGGCTGGTGGGTGCTGCATCTGTCCTTGGCTGGGGTCCGTTGGGAGCCGGCGGATGACCTGGCCGGCTTGGGGGTGTATGAAACCGCCCGCCGGCTGGTCGAGCGCTACGGCGATAAGGTGGCCATCTCGCTGATCGGCCCCGGGGGCGAGATGGGGCTGCGGGCGGCTGGCATTCAGAACCTGGATAAAGACCGTGTTCCCTCCCGAATTGCCGCGCGCGGTGGCCTAGGGGCTGTGATGGGGTCCAAGCGTATCAAGGCCATCGTCTTCGACAACAGCGGTGGACAGCGGCCGCCTCTGGTCGATCCAGAAGCCTTCAAGGCCGCCCAGAAAGACTATACCAAGGCCTTGCTGGAACATCCCCAGACCAAGACCTATCACGATTACGGCACGGCGGCCATGACGCAGCTTACCCAGCGCTTTGCCGCCATTCCGGTGCGCAACTTCTCACGAGGCACGTTTGAGGCTATCGAGAACATCGGCGGCGAGAGCTTGCGCGAGCTGATTGTGAAGCGGGGCCGGCCCTCCGATCCCTCTCACGCTTGCATGGCCGGCTGCGCCATCAAATGCTCCAACATCTTCGGCGGCGAGGATGGCAAGGTGATCGTCTCTCCCCTGGAGTATGAGACCATCGGCCTGATGGGGTCCAACCTAGGGATCGACTCGCTCGATGCCATCGGCCGCCTGAACTGGCAGGTGAACGATCTCGGCTTGGATTCAATCGAGATCGGTGCGGCGCTTGCTGTGGCCGCAGAGGGCGGTCTCATGCAGTGGGGAGATGCTGCTCGCGCTCTGGAATTGCTGGACGAGATCCGCCGCGGCACCGATCTGGGGCGCACCCTCGGCAACGGAGCGGTAAGCACCGGCCGAGCGTTGGGGGTGAAGCGCATCCCCGCCGTCAAAGGGCAAGCCATGTCGGCCTACGAACCGCGTTCAATCAAGGGAACCGGCGTTACCTATGCGACCTCGCCTCAAGGCGCCGACCATACCGCCGGCCTGACCATTCGCGCCCCGATCAATCATCTCGATCCGAACATCCAGTCCGAGGTCTCGCGCAATGCCCAGTTCAACATGGCCGGCTATGATACCCTAGGGGCGTGCATCTTCGCTGGCTTTGGCTACGCTGCAACGCCCAATTTTGTCATCAAACGTTTGCTTGCCGCTCGCTACGGTTGGGACGACTTGCCCGATTCCATCCTCCAGGAGCTGGGGAAGCAGACCCTCCGCTTGGAACGCGAGTTCAATCGTCGGGCTGGCTTCATCCGCGATGACGACCGAATCCCGAAATGGATGACCGAAGAACCCCTGCCCGAGACCGGCCAAGTCTTCGACGTGCCGGAAGAGCACTTGGATACGATCTTCCGCGAGCTTGAGGGATCATAAAGCCAGCAGAAATTCACCACTCTCCCTAGAAGTCTAGGGAGGGTGGATGTTTTTTGTGGGAGACGATCGCTTAGCAGGTGTTAGTACATCAGGGACTGGTTGATCTGATTGAAGATCTCCTCGATTGAAGGCCCCAGCGCAACCAGGGCGCCCACCGTCAAACAGGCGCACAGGAAGACGATCATCAGGCCAGGGAGGAAGAAGGCGCCCAGGGCCGGCAACCAACCAAAGCTGTTGACCGTCTTAATGGCTAGGATTTGTATGTAAAGAAGATAAAAGGAAATTGCCAATGTAAACAGGGCGAAGCACAGTCCAGCATAAGGAATGGCGTAAAGGAGGGAGAGCAAGCTGTTGAGCAAACCCAGAGGAGCAACCGCTGCCGCAATGGTGTAAATCAATTGTCCATAGGTTCCTTGCCCGCCGAACAAGCGAGCAATCCATTGAATAATGGCAATCCAGATTGCAAAAAGCAACACGCTGAAGATTGCTCCAATCGGTACGGCGCACAATTCAGCAAGGAGAGACGTGCCAAGTTGCTCTTGAACGTCAATTCCAAGCTCACTAAAAGGAGAACCAGCCAAGGAAAGCATAGCTACTGAGAGAATGCCGCTGATCAGGGAAACCAAGAAAAGCCATAAATAAGCCGTTCCTGGTTTGGCTTGAGGAGAGAAGGCAATCTGGCGGTAGGTCTGTTCGTTGGGCCTTGTGACTGCGTTCAACCAAATCTGATAAAACGGTTGCGGGGAATAGGCGGGCGTATCCATGTCATTCTCCAAAAAGGTGAGTTTGAGATAACTCGAGTTTAGACAAACGCTATCGTCCTGACGGTTCGTCAGGGTAAGAACTTGCACCTTACCAATCGCATTTTCAGGCCGGCTGCGCCGCCGCAGCGCCCTTCTTGACCACTTTGTAGCGCTGTT
>Ga0209721_1001108_pt1 | contig 21265 bp, 15 predicted proteins | sample TshhotsprinmetaG_FD_184139 | JGI IMG/M metagenome (GOLD analysis project Ga0209721, IMG submission 184139) | Hot spring microbial communities from South Africa to study Microbial Dark Matter (Phase II) - Tshipise hot spring metaG (SPAdes)... | ecosystem: Environmental > Aquatic > Thermal springs...
GGCTATGGGGTGGAGACCGTTGCCGCCCCCGCAGGCAGGGGATGGGGCCGTTCTTCACCGGCTATGGGGTAGAGACCGTTGCCGCCCCCGCAGGCAGGGGATGGGGCCGTTCTTCACCGGCTATGGGGTAGAGACCGTTGCCGCCCCCACAGGCAGGGGATGGGGAAACCCGGTTTCCCCGTACCCCAACCGCGGTTGGGGGCGCCTCGCGCCCCGAGAGGCGGGGTCATGATCATATTGAGAAACGCTCGGCTCTGAACGCTAGCCGGGATGTATCCACCGGGGACCACTCCCATGCAAGTCATCACTACCGTTGCCGATTTTCGTCGCGCCCGCGCCGCCTGCGATGGGCTGGGCTTTGTGCCGACTATGGGCTACCTGCACCAGGGGCACCTCAACCTGATCCGTCAGGCCCGCGCAGAGTGTTCAACCGTGGCGGTGAGTATCTTCGTCAACCCGACCCAGTTTGGCCCGCGCGAGGATTTTGAGCGCTACCCCCGTGATATGGACCGCGATCTGGCCCTGCTCGAGGCCGAGGCGGTCGAGCTGGTCTTCGCTCCTTCACGGGAAGAGATGTACCCCGAGGGCTTCGGCACCTACGTGGTGCAGCCGGCTGCCGATGAAGTTCTGGAGGGTGCGGCGCGGCCCGGTCATTTTCGGGGTGTGGCGACGGTGGTGTGCAAGCTGCTGAATATCGTGCAGCCAACGCGGGCCTATTTTGGCCAGAAAGATGCCCAGCAAACCGTAGTGGTGCGCCAGATGGTGCGCGATCTGAACATCCCCACGGAGATTGTGGTGCTCCCGACGGTGCGCGAGCATGATGGTCTGGCGATGAGCAGCCGCAACACCTACCTGACGCCAGAGGAGCGACGCGCTGCCCCGGCGATCTACCGGGGGTTGCAGGCCGCCGAGCAGCGCTACCTGGCGGGCGAACGCAACGCCGAGGCCCTGCGCCAGGCGGTGATCGCGGTGCTCGATGCGGAGCCGTTGCTGCGCCCCGAGTATGTCAGTGTGGCCGACCCGATCACGCTGCGCGAGCTTGAGCGCGTCGGCGAACGAGGCGCGCTGGTGTCGCTGGCCGCGCGTCTCGGCAGTGTGCGCCTGATCGATAATGTGATGCTCGGGGCGCAGCCTTCCTGATGCGCTCCGCAAAACCCCTGAGCGTCCTCGTGGACCTGCCCGCCGGGCAGGTCCACGATGTGTCCCGCGCTCTACGGCGACACAGCGGCGATCGACTCACCGACGATCTGCACCAGGCGGTCAATCGTCTCAACCGGGGTGACCAGGGGCGGGGCGATACAGATCGTGTCGCCGATAACGCGGGTGAACAACCCGCGGGCGGTCATCTCCTGCTGCACGCGCCCGCCGACGTTGGCCGATGGGGGGAAGGGCTCCTTGGTAGCCTTGTCGGCGACGAGTTCCACCGCCGCCATCATCCCCTTGCCGCGCACATTGCCGACAATGGGCATTTCTTCCAATTCCTTAAGCGCGGCATTCAGGTGCGCTCCGACTTCGGCGGCCCGCTCGACCAGGCCCTCGCGCTCGATGATGGCGATGTTTGCCAGGGCCACCGCGCAGGCGGTGGGATGCCCCGAATAGGTGAAGGCGTGCATCCAGCGCTTTTCCGGCGGCACGCTCTCGATGGCGCTGCGGATCGTATCGTTAATGCCCACGCCCCCCAGGGGAACGTACCCGGAGGTGATTCCCTTGGCGAACTGCACAATATCCGGTTCGATCCCGTAGTGCTCCAGGCCGAACCAGCGCCCGGTGCGCCCGAAGCCGGTGATCACCTCGTCGGCGATCAGCAGCACCTCGTAGGTGTCGCAAATCTCGCGAATACGCCGGAAGTAATCGTCCTGGGGAGGAATAACTCCGCCCGCGCCCTGGATCGGCTCGGCGATAAAGGCCGCAACCGTCTCGGGACCCTCGCGCAGAATGGCCTCCTCCAGCAAATTGGCCGCGGCCACCCCATCGCTCACCCCGGGCGTCTTGTTGACAAAGCGGTAGGGGTAGGGCGACTCGATGTGCAGAATGCCGGGCATCCGCGGCTCGAACATCGGCCAGTAGGCCGGCAGGCCCGTCGCGGCCATGGCCGCCATTGTGACCCCGTGGTAGCCCTTCATGCGCGAGATAAACTTGACCTTGTCGGGCTTGCCGACCGCCTTCCAGTAGAAGCGCGCCGTCTTGAATGAAGTCTCGGTACTCTCGGCGCCGCCGCTGGTGAAAAAGAACGTGTTGATCGAGGGGTAGAAGAGTTCGGCCAGTTTCTCGGCCAGATGGATCGCCGGCAGGTTGGTCGAGCCAACGTAGCCCGAGTAGAAGGCCAGTTGCCGCATCTGCGCTGCGGCGGCCTCGGCGAGTTCCTCGCGCCCGTGGCCCACGTTAACGTTCCAGAGACCGCTCAGGCCGTCAATGTACTCCTTGCCGGTGATGTCGCGCACGATAGCCCCCCGGCCCTCGACCCAGACGATCGGTGTCTTGTGGGCGCTGGGGTGGTACAACGGATGGAGCAGGTGCTCGTGATCAGCGTGGACGAGGTCAATCTCAGTAGCCACAAATCCTCCTCTTCCCGTCTTCTGGGCGCCCGGACCAGGGCGGGCCATCGCTGACGCAGTAGTGGGGCCTTCACCGGGCCATGCTATGATGCCGCCGATTCTACCCGACTTCGAACCGGCGCGCAAGGCGGTACAAGCCACCCTGGCTCGGATGCTCTGTGCCGGAATGAAAATATTATTGTTCCTGGGAGGGCTGCGCCCTCCCAAACCCTCCCCGCTGGCGGGTTGGTTCCTGGGAGGGCGTAGAGGCGCGGTGCCGCCGCGCCTCTACGCCCAAACCCTCCCGCGGGCGGGCTATGTTCACGGTAGAATCCCGGAGGTATCCGTATGCGCGTGGCTTTGATCGGCGCTGGCGCTCTGGGCGGAGTGATCGGCTTTTATCTGTCGGCGGTCACCGACGTTGTTCTGGTGGACCCCTGGGCCGAACACGTGGCGGCGATGACCGCCCACGGGCTGCGCTGCGAGCGCGATGGCGTCGAGGCCGCGCGCCCGGTGCGCGCTGTGACCGACGCGGCGCTGGCTGGCCCGGTTGAGCTGGCTCTGGTTCTGGTCAAGGCGCGGCAGACGCCCTGGGCTGCCGAAGTTGCCCGGACGGTGCTGCTTGCCGGGGGGGTGGCCTATACGCTTCAGAATGGCCTGGGCAATCGCGAGATCCTGGCCGCCGCGCTGGGTGAGGAGCGTGTTGGTCAGGGGGTTACCTCGCTGGGGGGCACGCTCCTGGGGCCGGGGCGAGTACGCCATGCCGGGATGGGGCCGACGCTCTTTGGCGCTGCGCCCGATCGGGCCATGGCCGCGGCGCTGGCGGAACTCTTTACCAGCGCCGGCCTGCCCGCCGAGATCCACGATGATGTTGCGGGGCTGGTGTGGGGCAAGCTGGTCGTCAACGCGGGGATCAATGCGCTGACGGCGTTGCTGCGGGCGCCCAATGGCGCGCTGGCGGAGACGCTGCCAGCGCGTGAACTGCTCGCCGCTGCGGTGCGCGAGGCCGCGGCTGTAGCCACGACTCAGGGGATCAGCCTCCCGTATGCCGACCCGGTCGAACACGTGCTGGCCGTGGCTCGGGCCACGGCGGCCAATCGCTCTTCAACGCTGCAAGACGTGCTGCGGGGCGCGCCGACGGAGATAGCTGCGATCAACGGCGCCGTAGCCCGGGAAGGCGCGCGCCTGGGCGTGCCGACGCCGGTCAACGCCCTCCTCGCCGGGCTGATCGAGGCCCTGGAGGCGACGGCTCCGCAGCGGGTGAGGGGGTGAGGGTGATTTTTGATTTTAGATTTTAGATTTTGGATTGCCGCGCTGGGGAGCACAATGCCTGAAACCGCTTCAAGCAATGCGTTGTCATCAACGGTAATTGGTATAATTGGCTCTCACCTGACAGCTCTACAACTCCACAGCTCTACAGCTCTACACTTCCACACACCCTCACGCGGCTCGCTCGACCCGGGTAAGGAAATCGCGGACGGCCTCTTCGAGGCTGATGGCGCCGGAGAGGATGCGTTCGTGGTAGGCAGGGATGAAATCAAACAGGATCGACTGCCCGGTGCGGAGTTCGCGCAGCATCAGGTGGGCGTAGGACCCCACCGCTTCGAGCATGCCGCTCTGGACGAAGGCCTGTTCGGTAGCGCCGACATCGTAGCGCACACGAGTGATGCGCGCCTGCCAGCTATGGCGTTCACGAGTGAGCCGGGCATACGAGGCGCGGGTATCGCCGTCGAAGGGCAGACCCACCGAACCGGTATTCACGACCAGGGTTGAGTCCACCTGGCGCACCAGTGGAGTATGGGTGTGGCCGGCGCAGAATACCGCCGCCGAAGGGTCAATCTGCGCGCGCACTTCGTCGAGCGGCGCGCCGCGGTAGATACCGTCGCGGTCGTGGCGCACCGAGGCGTGGTAGATTGCCAGGCGTTCCCCATCGAGATCCAGGGTCAGGTGTTCGGGCAGTTCGGTGATCTGGGGGATCATATCGGCAACCTGGCTATGGGTCCAGGCTGCCATGCGGCTCACTTCATACTGCGGGCCGCTGGTTGGGAAGTCGGGGCGCTGGCGTTCCTGTTCAAAGACCAGGACGTAACGCTCGTGATTGCCGCGGATCACCTGCCAGCCACGCTCGTCACGCATGCGCAACACCAGTTCGAGGCAAGCCCGAGGAAGCGGGCCGCGCCCGACCATATCGCCGGCGACGATCACGAGATCGGGTGACCAGGACTCGACATCTTCGATCACGGCATGCAACGCTGCAGGATTGGCGTGAATGTCAGCAAGGACTGCGATGTTCATGCGTGGTTATGCAGCTATCTCGTTGCCTTCAGGCGCGCGGCTTACCTCGCGCAGGGTAGACAGGTCACGAATGCGTTCCGTGAACAGGATGCCGTTGAGATGGTCAACTTCGTGTTGAATGGCCCAGCCGAGCAGTCCGTCGGCGCGACGCAGGCGGAGCGACTTGCCGTTGAGATCCTGAAACTCCACCGTCACCCAGGTCTGCCGGGGCACCTGGCCGTACCAGCCGGGCAGGCTCAGGCAACCCTCCTCGCGCAGCACCTCTTCGCCGCTGCTCTTGACGATCCTGGGATTGATCAGCACGAATTGTTCTGCTGGCGCGACCACGACAGTGGTCCCGTCTTCGCGTTCTTCAAGCTCGGGCGGCAGTTCGATCACGCACAGGCGGATAGGCAGTCCGATCTGCGGCGCTGCCAGGCCCACGCCGTTGCTGGCGTGCATGGTCTCGAACATGTCCGCCACAAGGCGCTTCAGGCCCGGATCGGGCAATTTCACCGGGCGGCAGTGTGTTTTGAGGATCTTCTTGTCCTCTTCGTTGTCAATGCGAAAAATGCGCCGTATGGCCATAATTGTTCTCATTTCTGGTGGAGAAGCTGCGTTACTCCACGTTGCGGCTGCGCCGCACAACGACGTGATGAAAAGAGCTTTTTCCTGGGAGGGAGGTGGGGAAACCCGGTTTCCCCATGTCCCAACCGCTGTTGGGGGCGTCTGGCAACCCCCAGGCAGGAAGATGGGGAAACCCGGTTTCCCCATGTCCCAACCGCTGTTGGGAGCGTCTGGCACCCCCCAGGCGGGAAGATGGGGAAACGCGGTTTCCCCACTTCCCAACCGCCGTTGGGGATGTCTGGCACCCCCCAGGCAGGGGGACGGGGAAACCCGGTTTCCCCGTGTCCCAACCGCTGGTGGGAGCGGCTAGCACCCCCCCCAGGCAGGGGTGCGGTTCGACAGGCTCACCGCAGGTGGGGAAACCCGGTTTCCTCGTGTCCCAACCGCTGGTGGGAGCGGCTGGCGCCCCCCCCCCAGGCAGGGGTGCGGTTCGACAGGCTCACCGCAGGTGGGGAAACCCGGTTTCCCCGTGTCCCAACCGCTGGTGGGAGCGGCTAGCACCCCCCCAGGCAAGGGGATTGGGGAAACCCGGTTTCCCCGTGTCCCAACCGCTGGTGGGGGCGTCTGGCACTCCCCAGGCAGAGGGATGGGGAAATCCGGTTTCCCCATATTTTCACCTCAGGATTATAACATACCTTTGAGAGAGATCACAGAACGTGTACCGGATCAACATCAACGCTCCAGCCATAGAGCGGCTCAAGCGCATCGAGCACGGCGTTGAGCGTCTGTTCGTCGGCTGGTGGGGCGACGCGCAGGATCAGGTGCCAGCGCCAGCGCCCGCGCACCCGTTGGATGAAGGCGGGCGCCGGCCCGATCAGGCTCCAGCCTGCCAGCGCGCGCTGCTCGAGCAAGACGCGCACTCGTCCGGCCAGACGTTCGGCTTCGCGCTGCGCGGCGCGCGGGTTCTCGGCGGCGTACACCAGGCGCACCAGCCGGCTGAAGGGCGGGTAGCCGGTGACGCGGCGAAAGGCGATCTCCTGGGAGAAGAAGCGCCGGTAGTCGTGCTCCTGGGCGGCGAGCAGGGCGTAATGCTCAGGGTTGTAGGTTTGAATGAGCACCTGGGCGCCCTCAGAGCGCCTCCCGGCCCGTCCGGCCACCTGGGTCAGCAGTTGAAAGGCCCGTTCGCCGCTGCGAAAGTCGGGCAGGTGCAGGCTGGTATCGGCGGCCACGACGCCAACCAGGGTGACCATGGGCAGGTCGAGGCCCTTGGCGATCATCTGGGTGCCGACGACGACATCAGCTTCGTGGCGCAGCAGCGCATCGAGCAGGCGCTCGTGGGCGCCCTTGCCGCCGGCGCTGTCGCGGTCCCAGCGGAGCACGCGGGCGGCGGGAAAGAGCGCCCGTACCTCCTCAGCTACGCGCTGGGTGCCGATGCCGAAGCTGCGCACGCGCGCGCTCAGGCAGCGCGGGCAGATCACCGGCAGCGCGGCGCGCGCGCCGCAGGCGTGGCAGAGCAGCACGGTTGTCCCGGCCGCGGCGTTCGCGCTTTCCGCGGCGTCGTAGTGCAGTGTGAGCGGGCTGGAGCAGGTGCTGCAACTGGCCACGTAGCCACAATCGCGACACATGACGAAGGAGGCTGCGCCGCGCCGGTTGAGGAAGAGCATGGCCTGCTCGCCCCGCGCGAGGGTAGCGGCGAGGGCCTGGTGCAGCGGCTGGCTGAAGATCGAGGCGTTGCCCTGCTGGAGTTCGGCGCGCATATCCACGATCCGCACCGGTGGCAGCGGCAGGGTGCGCGAGCGGGGCAGCCCGTCGGCGCCGGGCGCGCTGCCCACGCGCTCGGGGAGTTCCAGCAAGCGGTAGCGGCCCTCCCGCGCGGCGTGGTAGCTCTCCACTGCCGGGGTCGCGCTGCCCAGGAGGGTGACCGCGCCGCTGAGGGCCGCAAGTTGCAGCGCCGTGTCACGCGCGTGGTAGCGGGGGCTGCCCTCGTGCTTGTAAGTTAGTTCGTGCTCCTCATCAACGATCACCAGCCCCACGCGCTCCAGGGGGGCAAACACCGCCGAGCGCGAACCGATTGCCACCAGCGCCTCGCCGCGGCGCAGGCGGCGCCAGGCATCGTAGCGCTCGCCCAGGCTCAGGCCGCTGTGCAGCACGGCCAGTTGACCCGGAAAGCGCGCGGCGAAGCGGCGCACCAGTTGGGCCGTCAGGGCGATTTCGGGGACCAGCACCAGAGCCTGGCGGCCCAGTCGCAGGGTGCGGGCAATGGCGCGCAGGTAGATCTCGGTCTTGCCGCTGCCGGTGATTCCGTGCAGGAGGAAGACCGGCGCTTGCGCCTGCCCGGCGCCGGCCGCTTCGGTGTGGGTGGCGGCCCGTTCGAGGGCCTGAACGATGGCCTCGTAGGCCGCGCGTTGCGCCGGAGTCAGCGGGGGGGGCTGGTCGGGCGGCACGGCGACGGTCAGGGGATCGCGCTGCACCTCGCGGGTTTCGAGCGCCACCAGGCCCCGTCGCTCCAGGGCGCGCAGCAGGGCGGCGCTTGCGCCGGTCGCGGCGTAGAGTTCCGCCAGGGGGCAGGCGGGGAGCGGATCGGCGTGGTTCTCCCCGTGACGCGCGGCCAGCCATTCAAGGACGGCGCGCTGGCGCGGCGCGCGACGCAGGGCCTCCAGCGTCTCCGGCAGGGTCGCCAGCGGTACACGCAGGCGCGCCAGGCGCTCGACGCGGGGGCGGACCCGGGGGGGCGTCGTGGTCGCGCCTGCGACGATCAAGCCCCGCTCGGCCAGCGCGGTGTAGGCGGCGCGCAGCTCGGCGTCGCTGCCGCGCAGCGCCCGGCGCAGCGCCGCCTCGTCCTGTTCGCCGCGGGTGCGCAGGTAGTACAGGATCGCCCGCTCACGTTCCGGGAGGGCCGGCAGATCGGCGTTGAGGCCGGTGGGGGTGGCGCGCCAGGTGGTCGCGCGTTGCTGACCCACGCCGGGGGGCAGCAGCAGGCTCAGCACGGCGTAGAGCGGCGCGCGGTAGGTGCCGGCAACCCACATCGCCAGGAGCAGGCCCGTCTCGGTGATCACCGCCTCAGGGTCGGCCAGGCCGATGATCTCGCGCAGGTGCTCGGCGGGCGCGGCGAGCGCCGTCAGACGCAGTACCACCCCCTGCACCTGACTGCGACGCAAAGGCGCCCAGACCAGTTGCCCGGGGCGCACGAGGCTCTGGAGGTGCGGCGGCACGCGGTACGAGAGCACCGGCGGCGTTCTGCCGCTGGCGTTGAGGGCGATCTCCGCGACGATTTCGGCTGCCATAGGCGCAGTATAGCACCATATGCAGGAGCGCTTTGTAGAGACGCAGCGCCGCTGCGCCTCTAGGCCCGGACCCTCCCCACAGGCTTTAAGGGCGGACAGAACATACGGGCTAACGTGGCTTATACCGCATTGGAACGCCCCCGCGCACGGCTCTGGTCTCCCCGCTTCGACAGGCTCAGCGCAGGCTCTCCAGCTTCGCTGGAGAGGGGGAGGGGGTGAGGACCAACCAGCGCATCCCAATGCCATAACGCCCGTCGGCGCTCATACGTTCTGTCCGCCCCTGAACCTCACAGGCAGGGAGATGGAGAACCCGTAGCTATGCTACAATCCCCCCGCGTGATCGCTTCGTTCCGCGCACAGCTCTGGCGCGCGCCGGCGCCGTAGTTCAGGGTCGGCTCTTCCAGCCTGAGCGTTCGTGGAATGTGAAGTTTCAAAGACTATCAGCCGGCAACGGTCACCGCAACCTGTCACGCTGGTTTGAACCATGCCCTACCACGAACCCATTGTCGTGGAGCGACGCCAGCTCGGCGCCTTGACCCTGGCGCGCTGGCACGTTCCGGATCTGGCGCGCGCCATGCGCCCCGGGCAGGCTATGCTCGCGCGCTGCGCGCCGCCCGAAAGCGACGATCCACTGCTGCGGCGAACGCTGTTCCCCGCCGATGCCGACCCGCACACGGGCGTGGTGGAGGTGCTTCTGGCGCCCGAAGAGCGCGGCCTGGCCTGGCTTGCCGCCCAGCCGTCGGGGGCGCGGCTCGATGTCTATGGTCCGGTTGGAAACGGGTTTACCCTCGCCGAGCAGACGCGCAACCTGCTGCTGGCCGGGGCCGGCCCCACCGTGCCGGCGCTGCTCTTCCTTGCCCGCGCTGCGGTGGCGCGGGGCGTTGCCGTGGTGCTGCTGGTGGCCGCTGCGGGCGCCGACGTACTGCCACCGCCCTTCCTGCTGCCCTCGGATGTCGAGTACCTGACGGAGGCGAGCGGCGAAGCAACCCTGCCGGCGCTGCTCGCCGGCGCCCACCTCGCCGGCGGCCCTGCCCTGAGCGGAGCGCCACTGGGGTGGGCCGATCAGCTCTGCCTGGGGCTAACGGCGCCGCTATTGGCGCCGGTGATCGAACAGGTACGCGCAGGCACATTGCGCTGGGAGCGGGGCTTCGCTCAGACGGCCCTGGCAGGCGTGATGCCCTGTGGCGTGGGTACGTGCCTGAGTTGCCTGGTCGAGACCCGCAACGGCGCGCGCCTCCGCTGCAAGGACGGGCCAGTCTTCGACCTGCGCGACCTGCGAAGCTGACGGGGTCAGCGAACCTCGCCCTGAATCTCGCGGTAGCTCTTGAGGAACCAGCGCGTCACATTACGGTAGCGATCCTCGCGTCCGATGAGCAACTGGTGCAGGGTGCTCTCAGGATCGTCAAGACCTGTGCCGTCGAGGGCCTCGAGGGCGGCAAAGCGGTAGAGCGGCTGGTACAGGGTAATGCCCGGCGCCAGGCTGATCCAGCGCCGCTGGAAGGCGGCGTAGTCGGCGCTACGAGCGGCAAGCTCGCTCTCGACGCGGGCGCTGGTGAGCAGATCGTCAACCTGGCTATCGGCCAGACCGGCGTAGTTCAGCCCTGTATCGGCGCGGCTGGAGTGCCACAGGGCAAAGGGGTCAGGGTCAGGGCCGAGGCGCGTCCAGGTGTGCAGGGCCAGGTCGAAGTCGTGGGCGCGCAGGCGGGCCTGCAACGCCGGCCCATCGAGTTCGACCACGCTGATGCGCAGCCCGAGATCGCCCCACTGGCGGGCGATCTCATCGGCGACGGCGCGGCGCTTCGGCTCATTATCCACCAGCAGCTCCAGGGCCAGGGCGCGTCCGGCGCGCTGGAGCGTACCGTCGGCGTCACGGTCGAAGCCCGATTCGCTCAGGATGCGCGCGGCGGTGGCAGGATCAGGCGCATACCAGCGCGCCTCAGGGTCATAGGCCCACCAGCCGGGGAGGATGGGCGTATCAAGGGGCGTTGCCGAGCCATTCAGGGCGCGCTCGATCAGCGCGTCTTTGTTAAGGCCGTGGGCCAGGGCGCGGCGCAGGTTCAGATTGTCGAGCGGCGCGCGGCGCAAATTAAAACTCAGGGTGGTGTACTCATCGAGGGGCACAAGCGCTCCGCGGAGACCGGCGGGCAGGTCATCAATCGCGTCCGTTCCGGTCAGACGGGCGCCGTAGGCCGTCACATTGCCGCGGGCGAGGGCGGCGAAGGCAGCCTCGGGCGAGGCCATGAAGCGCAACTCGAGACGCTCGACGTAGGGACGGCCGCCGAAGTAGCGCTCATTGGCCGTGAGCACGGCGCGATCCTCGCGCAGTTCAACCAGGCGATAGGGGCCGGTGCCCACCAGCCGTTCGGCCAGTGCTCCGGCGACCCAGGCCTCCGGCGGGTTGCCGGCAAACAGGTGGGCCGGCAGGATCGGCACGCGGGCCATGCTCAAGAACGGCGCGAACGGCGCGGTCAGGGTGACGCGCACGGTATAGGCGTCCAGCCGGTCCACCAGCACATCTTGCCAGACAGCGGCGAGCGCCGGTTCGCCGGGCTGATCGATTACCTGCAACGCCCGCAGGGTAAAGACCACATCATCGGCGGTGAAGGGCCGGCCATCGTGCCAGGTGAGCGTGCGCCGCAGGTTGAATTCATAGATCGTACCGCTCGCATCAACCTGGTAGGACTGAGCCAGCGCCGGCTCGATCAGCCCATCGGCGCCGATACGTACCAGGCCATCGAAGATCAACGCAATCAAATCGCGGCCCACCGGGTCGGCGAGCGGATCGTTGAGCAGGGGAACGGGGCGTACCGGGGCGCCAACCACGGCCTCAACGTAGGAACCGCCGACCAGAGGCGTCGCCACCGACGCGTTGCGCAAGGCCACCGCGCCAAGCAACCCGGCGATCAGCATAATGCTCAACGTGGCGATGACAATTTGCCAGCGAATGCGACGGGCCATCGGCGGTCCACATGCTGCTGATACGACGATGGAGAAACGGGGCGTCTCCACTCCCCTGCCGGCGGAGAGGGCCCGGGAGGGTGCAGCCCTCCCGGGAAAAACCCCGGGTTCACCCCGTCGTTACGCAGCGCAGCTAGCCAAAAATCGGCAGGCTGGCGATCAACGAGAGCAGCAGAAACGACGTGCTCAGAACCAGGGTGGCCTGGTAGAGGGTCTTCTCCAGGCCGCGGCGCGTGCGGTAGATCGAGCTGGTGTCGCGGTTAGCCATACCCGGGCTGCGCGCCTGCAAGACCACCAGGGCGATCAGCACCACACTAATGATGATCAGGGCGATGTACAGCGCAATTTCCACAACGGCGCTCCTTCGTTCGATTGCAGATTGGTCGCAGCTAAAAGCGATCACCGTCGCGCTGATACGCCAGCGGGTTGCCTGGAAATGCATCAGGCGCCCATGCGGCTTTGTTGCGCGAATGTAAGTAAGCGCATCGGGCGAGTGTGGCGGCAGAGGTGAGCCTGCGGCAGCTTCGCTCCCACTGACAGCAGGACATTGTACCATATGTTCACATCCGACAAACCCTCCCCGCAGGGATGGGGTTGGGGAAACCCGGTTTCCCCATGTCCCAACCGCGGTTGGGAACGGCTGGCGCCCCACAGGCAGGGGTGCGGTTCGACAGGCTCACCGCAGGTGGGGAAACCCGGTTTCCCCGTATTTTCACCTCAGCCTTCATTCCGTCTGTGCTATACTTTATTTAGATCTTCGAAGCAATGTCGCTTGCCAATGCCAGGATTGCGCCGCGCGCCCTCGTTGAGAGAGCTTCCTGGATCGTACCGGCGCCAACGGGCCTGGTTGCCCGTGGAGGAATATGGAACTATGACCGCTGCTGCCCATCCGGGCCGTCAACCGCCTGTGACCGATCAGTCCGATGACAAACCCGGCCACGAATGCGGCATTTTCGGCATCGTGCATCCCGATGCCGATGTCGCGCGTCTGACATTTTTTGGCCTCTACGCCTTGCAGCATCGCGGGCAGGAGAGCGCAGGGATCGCCGTCTCCAACGGACGCACGATCCGCTACCACAAGGAGATGGGGCTGGTGGCCCAGGTCTTCAACGAGGATAAGCTGCGCCCGCTCACCGGCTTCATGGCGATAGGTCACACGCGTTACTCTACCACCGGCTCCTCGCGCATCGAGAACGCGCAACCGTTTGTGGTGGAGAGCGCCCTTGGCCCGCTGGCCGTGGGCCATAATGGGAACCTGACCAACGCTGCCGCCCTGCGCCGCGAGCTGCTTAACCGCGGCGTCGGTTTGACCAGCAGCAGCGATTCCGAAGTGATTACGCAGATGCTCGCGGGTGGTGAGGGCCATACCTGGGAGGAAAAACTGCGCGTGTTCATGGTCCGCGCGCAGGGGGCCTACTGTCTGACCGTGCTGACGCGCCAGACGCTCTACGCCGTGCGCGACCCGTTGGGGTTGCATCCGCTCTGCCTGGGCCGACTTGGCCCGCAGGGGTGGGTGGTGGCTTCGGAGAGTTGCGCCTTCGGCCCCATCGGGGCCGAGTTTGTGCGCGAGATCGAACCCGGCGAGATTGTGGCGATCACCGAAGACGGCCCGCGCACTGTGGCCCGAATGCCGGCCCCGCACCGCGCGGAGTGTCTGTTTGAGTATATCTACTTCGCCCGGCCGGATAGCCTGCTCCACGGGACGGCACTGCACGCCGTGCGCGTCGAGCAGGGGCGTGAACTGGCCCGCGAGGCGCCCGCCGAGGCCGATGTGGTGATTGCCGTGCCCGACAGCGCCACCCCTGCGGCCATCGGCTATGCTCAGGAGTCGGGTATTCCGTACTCAGAAGGATTGATCAAAAATCGCTATATTGGAAGAACTTTTATTCAGCCTGATGATCATCTGCGAAAAGTAGGCATTAATCTGAAGTTCAACGCCCTGCCCGACAATCTGGCCGGCAAACGCGTGGTGCTGGTTGATGACAGCATCGTGCGCGGCAACACCAGCGGCCCGATTGTCCGTCTGCTCCGCGAGGCCGGCGCCCGCGAGGTCCATATCCGGGTCTCCTCACCGCCCATCCGTCACCCCTGCTTCCTCGGCGTAGATATGGCGACTTACCCCGAACTGATCGCCCACCGGATGAGTATCCCCGAAATCTGCGCTCACCTGGGGGCCGATAGCCTGGCCTACCTCAGCCTGGAGGGCCTGATCCGCTCCACCCGCCAGGCGCCCAGCGAGTTCTGCAAGGGCTGTTTTACCGGTAGGTACCCGGTGCAGATCGAGCTGGTGGAGAAGGAGGTCTTCGAGATGCGTTGAGGGGAGAGATACCAGGGGCCGGTTGTCTGCGTCAGGGGAACGGCCTGGTTCCAGGAGGGCTACGCCCTCCCCAGGGGTGTGGGGAAACCCGGTTTCCCCACCCACCAACGCCGTTGGGGATGGCCGGCACCCGGTGAACAGGGCGGAGGGAACTCCGGTTTCCTCTCACATCGTCACCGTGGTGAGCCACCGGCGGATCGAGGCTATCCCTGGCGTTGGACTCGCGATGATAACGATGCCTCCCCGCGTGATGCTGTGCTTGGATCCGGGACGCCGCGCGCCGGCCCCGGGCGCCTGGTGTCGCCCCGACGCCCCCGGGGCCGGCGCGCGGTGGCCCGGGGCGTGGTGGTCCAACCGGGGCGCGCAGGCCGAAGCATTCGCGCGGGGGTGCGTGCGACGGCAGGGCGGCGGTGGTCCAATCGGGGGCGCACAGTTTGCGCGGGGGTGCGTGCGGTGACCCGGGAGCGCGGTGGCCGACCGGGGGTCCCGGGCCGAAGCATTCGCGCGGGGGTGCGCGCGGTGGGCGGGCGGCGATGGGGGCGAATGCTTCGGCCCTACGGTGGGCTGCGGGGTTGATTGTGGCGTCACGTGGCGGGGCTGCGCCCGTGCCGACGCCGGTCGCCCCCGGGGCCGGCGCCCGGTGGCCCGGGGCACGCAGACGCGCTGGTAGCGGGCCTGCTACGCACAGTGCCGGCTTGTTCTCGCACAGCGGCGGGTATCGGGGCTATGATAGGGACACGCACGGAGATGCGTGTGTTCGTGTGTCGTTCGCTGTCGATTCGACTTCAAGGAGGAAGGCGATGACAAGCACGACCATTGATCGCGTTGGGCCGGATGAGGGGCGCGCCGCTTCGCCAGCGCCAGACGCTGAGCTTACCCCCGAGCGGCGCGTGGCTCTCGACGCGGCCCTGGAGGAGTTGCAAGCCGGCGCCGGCGCCTGGGCGCGCCGCGGCCCCGCGCAGCGTGGCGCCCTCCTCGAGGATGTTGTCGCGGGGCTGCTCCGCGTTGGGCCGCGCATCGTGGCGGCTTCGCTGGAGGCAAAGAGCCTGCCGCCCGGCGGCCACGCCGAGGGCGAAGAGTGGCTCGGGGTGGCGACCAGTGTGCGCTACGCGCGCCTGCTCCGCCGCTCCATGGCCGAGATCGAGCGCTATGGCCACCCCCATCTCCCGCACCCGCCCCGCCTCGGCCCCGGCGAGCAGACAATCGTTCGGGTCTATCCCGATGACATCTATGAGGAGGTGACCCAGCCCGGCATGCACGCCGAGGTCTGGATGCAACCGGGCATCTCGCTGGAGGAGACCATCGCGACCCAGGCCTGGGCCTACCGCACGCCGCACGCCGGCCAGGTGGTGGCCGTGCTCGGCGCCGGGAACGCCTCGCCGGTGATCTCGACGGACATTCTCTACCAGCTCTTCGTCGAAGGCCGGGTGGTGGCCTTTAAGTTCAGCCCGGTCAACAGCTACCTCGAGCCACTCTTCGCCGAGGCCTTCGCGCCGCTGATCGCCGAGGGTTGCCTGCGCCTGCTCACCGGCGGCGCCTCGGTTGGCTTCTACCTGGCCCATCACCCTGTGGTGGATTGCGTCCACCTGACTGGCTCGCCCGCGACCTGCGAACAGCTCCTGGCCGGCCCGCCACCCATCACCCGCCCGTTCACCGCTGAGGTGGGGAACGTCACACCGGTGATCATCGTCCCCGGACCCTGGAAGCACGCCGACCTGGAGGCTCAGGCCATTGCCCTGGCCACCTGGGCGGTCTTCAACGGTGGCTTCCTGTGCTATGCCCCGCGGGTGATCATCCAGCATCGGCAGTGGGCGCTGCGCCACGAGTTCCTGGGCCGCTTCGAGCAGATCCTTGCTGCCACCCCCACCCGCCGCGCCTACTACCCCGGCGTCCAGGCAACTTACGCGGCGCTGCTGGCCCAGCATCGCGATGTGCGGCGCCTCGGCACGCCCGGCCCCGACGATCTGCCCTGGATCCTGGCGCCCGACCTGGATCCGGAGGCTTACGACGAGCCGCTCTTCATCCACGAGCACTTCGGCCCCTTCCTGGGAGAGACGGCGCTCGATGCGCCTGATGTGGCCGGCTTCATTGACCGGGCCGTCGTCTTTGCCAACGAGCGGCTGTGGGGCCGGCTCGCCGCCGCGATTGTGGTGCATCCCGAGACGCTGCGCGATCCGCGGGTGCGCGCCGCCTATGAGCGGGCCTTGTTCGACCTGCGCTACGGCACAATCGCGGTGAATACCCACCCCGGATACAGTTACTACACCGGCCTGACCAGTTGGGGCGCCTTCCCCGGCGCACTGGCCCACGATCGCGGCACGGGCGAGGGCGTGGTCTGCAACGCCCTGATGTTCCGCTCGCCCGAAAAGTCGGTGCTCACCGCCCGTTTCCATCCGCTTGGCGCCCCGTTGATGCTCGGCTCGCATGCCATGCCGCTGGTTGCCCGGCGCCTGGCCGAGGCTCAGGCGCATCCCTCGCCCCTGACCGCGGCGCGGCTGACCGTTGCCGCCCTTAGCGGGGGAGCGTAATGCGCGCAGCAGGGCGCAGGAGAATAAGGGTGCGAACCCAATGGCACGTAAGCCCTCCACGCGCAGCGTTGCGTCAAAGCGCACCTGGACGCCCTGTGCGACTATTTGCAATCCGGGGTCTGCAATGAAAAGGGTGTGAGAGGGCTGCGCGCCGTAAGTGTTCACATTTGGGTTAAGGTGTCACTCGGGTGCGCGGGCGTCTCGCCCGCAATGGCCTGGATGGGGCAAGATGCCCGCGTACCCGGGAGAAGTGTGAACACGTACTGCGCGCCCTCCGACACCCTGCCGCGCGGGCCAGACTCACACCAGGCTTACCCTGAGGCCACGGTGCGCGGCTCCGTGGCTGACTGTTCGTGCAGCAGGGCTACGATGTCGCGCTCGATGTACTCCGGCGTATCAGTGGGCGCGTAGCGCCGGCGCACATTGCCGTTGCGATCCACCAGGAACTTGGTGAAGTTCCACTTGATCGTCGGAATGCCCAGGAAACCGGGCTGCTCGGCCTTGAGATAGGCGTAGAGCGGGTGGGTCCATGGCCCATTTACGTCGATCTTTGCGAACATAGGGAAGGTCACGTCGTAGTTCAGGCTGCAGAACTCCCGGATCTCAGCCTCGCTCCCCGGCTCCTGAAAGCCGAACTGGTTGCAGGGGAAACCCAGCACGACCAGGCCCTCATCGTTGTAGCGCCGATACAGCGCCTCCAGGCCCGCGTACTGCGGAGCGAAGCCGCAGCGACTGGCGACGTTGACGATCAACAGCACCTTGCCCCGGTAGGCGTCGAGCTTCTGGGGTGTGCCGTCAAGCAGGTTGGCCGAAAAGTCGTAAATAGTCATAAGCATGATCCTTAGAAATTGTGCAAAAGCTGTTCAAAGGTAGTATACCCTACCCTGGACAGGCAGGCAACCGGCCCCGAGACGCGGCCACCCTCCCTCAGGTAGGGGGTTGGGGAAACTCGGTTTCCCCATGTCCCAACCGCTGGTGGGGGCGGCTGGCGCCCCTACAGGCAGGGGCGCGGTTCGACAAGCTCACCACAGGTGGGGAAGCCCGGTTTCCCCATCTGTTCACATCAGGCCCCATGCGCGGGGTGCACAACGCCGCGATGAACATGGGGTATCTTTGGGAGGGCCGCCCCCTCCCTGGCCCTCCCCCGCTGGGGGAGGGAACCGGGCTCCTCCCCGCAGGGAGAGGGGTGGGGAAACCCGGTTTCCTCATGTCCCAACCGCGGTTGGGAGCGGCTGGCGCTCCCAACAGGCAGGGGGATGGGGAAACCCGGTTTCCCCATATTTTTTCACATCAGCCGGTCGAGCCAAGCCCATTTGCAATCGCGTTGATCGTGAGCAACAACCGTGGCAGCAGGGCGGTGTCGTCCTCGCCGCGGGCGCGCAGCGCCCGCCATTGCCGCAGCAGGTCAATCTGCTGGCGGTGCAGGACCCGCAGGCCCGGGTTGCGCGCTTCGATCATACTGAAGATGTTGGGCCGCCGCTCGGCAAGGGGGCCGCCGTAGAGGCGCTCCAGCATCGCCACCGTGCGCCGGTATTCTTCGAGGATGCGCCCGAGCATGGCCTCGCGCAGGGCTGCATCCTCCACCAGTTCGGCGTACCAGCCCATCACGTCCGGATCGGCGGTTGCCACGCTGGTGGCGGCGTTGCTGAAGATGTAGTGCAGCGGCGCCCAACTGAGAAAGTGCTGTTGCAGTGCCGCAAAGGTTGCCGGATCGCTCTGGTGGAGCTGTTCGAGGGCGCTGCCGACGCCGTACCAGCCCGAGAGGAAGAACCGCGCCTGGCTCCAACTGAATACCCAGGGGATGGCCCGCAGATCGGCCAGGGTGGCCTGGCCGGTGCGTCGGGTGGGCCGCGAGCCGATCCGGCTCTGCTCGAGGGCGTCAATCGGTGTGGCCTGGCGGAAAAAGGTCAGAAAGCCTGGACTGCCAATCAACGCGCTGTAGGCTGCCCGGCTCAGGGTCGCCAGGCTGTCCATGGTCGGCTCTAGAACATGGGCCTCGCTCCGCGCGTGCCGCTCGAGCACGGTAGCGCGGCTCACGCCTGCCAGGTACAGCTCCAGGTTGTAACTGGCGGTCAGGCGGTTGGCGTACTTCTGGGCAATAGCCTCGCCCTGTTCGGTCACCCGCAGATCGCCACTCAGCGTGCCCGCAGGCAGGGCCTTGATGAAGCGGTGGGTTGGCCCGGCTCCCCGGCTGATCGTGCCGCCTCGCCCGTGGAAGAAGCGGATGCGCACGCCAAGCTCCCGCCCCACTGCGGCCATCGCTTGCTGCGCCCGGTAGAGCGCCCACAGGCTCGCAACCAGTCCACCGTCTTTGTTGCTGTCGCTGTAGCCGATCATCACCTGCTGCACCAGGTCGCGTTCGCCCCGCAGGCGCCGCTGCAGGTCCAGGCTGCGTCGGGTCAGGGGATGATCAAGAAAGGCGGCCAGGACGGTGGGGCTGCGCTCCAGATCCTCGATCGTCTCGAACAGGGGCACTACCGCCAGGGGGCACGCCGGCCCGTCGGGGGTTTCGCGCAGGAGACCGACTTCGCGGGCAAAGAGGTACACCGTGAGCAGATCGGCGGCGCTGCGGGTCATGCTGACGATCAGCGCTCCCAGACCCGCCGGCCCGTGGGTGGCGAGTTCGTCGAGCAGCACCCGGTAGCAACTGAGCACCGCATCGGCTTCGGGGCCGATACGGGCCGTCGGGCCAGCAAAGGGCCGGGGCGAATCCAGTTCCTGCTCCAGCAGCGCCATACGTCGGGGCACGTCCCACGCGGTCACGCTGTGATCGGCGAAGCCGGCGACGGCCAGCAACTGCCCCAGGGCCAGGTCGTGGAAGTGGCTGTTCTGCCGCACGTCGAGCACCGCAAGGTGAAACCCGAAGGTTTGCAGGCTGCGGATGAGCGGATGGACGAAGTGGCGGGTCAGGCGTTCCGCGCCCACGGCGTCGAGGGCCGTGGCGAGGAGGTGCAGGTCGCGCTCGAGGTCCGCCGCTGCGCGGTAGTGGTACGCTTCGAGCGGCGTAATGAGCGGCAGGCGGGCCAGCATCAGGTTGATCCACTGACGCCAGGCTTCGTTGGGGTTGCGCTTCAGCGCCTGCGCGCCCACTGCGCCCATGGAGGCGGCAACCTCGGCGATGCGTTCGAGCAACGCTGCCGGGGGCGTCTGGCGCAGGTCGGAGAGGCTCAAGGCGCGCGCCAGCTCGCGCAACTGGTCCTGAAGAATGCCCAGGGCCTGCTGCCGCAACTCGGCCAGGGTCTCGCGGGTGACCTCGGCGGTGACCAGCGGGTGCCCGTCGCGATCCCCGCCGACCCAGGTGCCGAAGCGCAGCCGGGGCAGACGCTCCACCCCGGCGATCAGGGCCGGATCGAGGCCGACTGCGCTCCAGGCCTGACGCAAGCGCTCATCGAGCAGCGCGACCACATCGGGGAAGACGTTACGCAGGTAGTGCAGGATGTTGCGCCGTTCCGAGGCGACGTCGGGTTTTTCCAGGAAGATCTCGCCGGTGCGCCAGAGCGTGGTCAGGCGCGCAAGCACTTCGGCGCGGATCGACTCCTGCTCGTAGGGTGTCCAGCGAGTTTCGCCACGTTTGACCAGTAGCAGGTAGAGGGCGCGGTGGTGTTCGAGCACGGTGGCGCGTTTGGCCTCGGTGGGGTGCGCGGTGAGCACCAGCTCAACCTGTACATCCGGCAGCGCGGCGGCGATGTCTGCCCCGGAAATGCCCTGGTTCTGCAAGTGGCAGAGCGCCTCGCCCCACAGTGCCGGCACCGCCGTCAGGCCCTGGCGCGTTTCGGTCAGGCGCCGGTACTGCACCGCTGCCCGTTCTTCGACCATTTTGAGCAACTGAAAGGCGATCGAAAGGGCCTGGAACAGCCCTTCGGAAGGCGTTTCCGGCAGGGAGGGCGTGGGCGCCTCTTGCCACGGAAGCGCCGCGGCCAGTTCCAGCTCTCCGGACTCGCTCAACACCTCGCGCAAACACTCCAGCACAAAATGCCGCTCATCGGCAAAGGTTTCGGGATCGATGGTGAAGTAGCTCGGGGCAGTTGTCATGCCTGTCCTCCTCCAGCTCTGGGGAAAGCCGGTCTCCTCGCGCCCCTTCGAGGGAAGCCCGCGAAGACGCGGCCCTCCTGAATCCTCCCACGCACGGGCTATGTTCACCTCAGGCCTCCGGGCGAAAAACCCTTCATCCCAACCTCCAGCGCCTCCGCCCCGTCAGTAGCCTCCCAGGGCAGAACCAGCTCGGGCCGCCCGAAGTGGCCGTGCGCTGCCACGCGCTGGTAGAGCCGGCCCCGTGAACGCGCGGCCAACCCGGTCAGATCGAAGCGGCGGATGATCCCGCCCACGCTGAAATCGAAGGCCCGCGCCACCCGCTCCGATAGTTCATCGTCACTCAGCGCGCCGGTGCCAAAGGTTTCCACCCGCACACTCACCGGGTCGCGCAACCCGATCGAATAGCTGAGTTGCACCTCGCAGCGCGAGGCCAGGCCCGCCGCCACCACACTCTTCGCCGCATGGCGGGCCGCGTACGCCCCGGTGCGGTCGATCCGCGTCGGGTCCTTGCCGCTTAACGCGGCGCTGCTCTGGCGGGCATAGCCCCCGTAGGTGTCGGCGCCGGTTTTGCGCCCGGTCAACCCCGCGTGCAACGCCGGGCCGCCTTCCACCACCGGGCCTTCGGGGTTGATCTGGATGCGCGTCTCTGCGTCAGGGATGAGCGTCTCGTGCTCGAACACCGGTTTGATCACCTCCTCGATGATCATCTGCCGCAACCGGGCCAGCGGCAAATCGGGATGGCGCTGGCTGGCCACCAGGGTCAGACTGTGG